>Ga0082335_1003420_pt1 | contig 26186 bp, 23 predicted proteins | sample Subgrocontami58m_FD_72375 | JGI IMG/M metagenome (GOLD analysis project Ga0082335, IMG submission 72375) | Subsurface groundwater microbial communities from S. Glens Falls, New York, USA - GMW37 contaminated, 5.8 m (SPADES assembly) (version 2) ...
AAGCTTTCTCATGGTAAACTTAAACTCCTCCTCTCTGGTACTGACATTATGAAAGCGCTTAAACTGCCGCCCGGCCCTAAAATCGGCGAGCTCTTGCGTGCACTCGAAGAAGCCCAACTCGAGGGACACATCACTTCCCGTCGCCAGGCCCTTGACTTACTAAAAACCAGCGACCAAATGAATAGCCTCGACAGTGTATAACCGAGCAACCAAAAAGTGGTATACTAGAAGCATACCACTTTTACATTAATTACCCATTTAACCATTAACCTATAAAGCCTATGGTTACCAATGTAATTATTCAAGCGCTCCTAAATATGTGGGCCACCATGATTGCGTTCATACCCGATTTTATGAGCGCCGTCATTGTACTTATATTTGGTTTAGTGGCTGCTTCGGGGCTTGGCCAGCTGGCCAAGCGATTGACGCGAGCGCTCAAGCTCGACGATATCCTGACACGAATTGGCTTCACCCAAAAAGCGGCTAGCCTCGGTATCAATTTCACTTTGTCGCGATTGGTTGGCTGGCTAGTGAAATGGTTCTTCGTAATAGTGGTCCTGATTGCAGTAGCTGAAGTGCTCGGCTGGGCCCAGGTGACGAGCTTCCTACATGATGTCGCCCTTTACATCCCCAACGTCATCGTTGCCGTAATCATCCTGACTGTTGGCTTGATTGCCGGACAGTTCGTTTACGGCGTGGTGGAGCAAGCTCTCCGGATATCCAAAGCCCCCGCCACGGCCAGCAAGCCACTGGCCGCGATAGCTAAGTGGGCGATTGTTATCTTCGCCTTTATGGCGGCGCTCATCCAGCTCGGCGTAGCCACACAGCTCATTGAGATACTTTTCTCGGGGCTGGTCGCGATGTTGGCGCTGGCCGGCGGCTTGGCTTTCGGTTTGGGTGGCAAAGAACGAGCTGCCCGTTGGCTCGAGGCAATCGAGCGTGAGTTCTCTAGGCACCAATAAGATTGTGCCCCCTACCGCCCCCGTTGCACAACGGGGGCGGTTTTGTCTGCCCGACGGAAAAAGCCTGGTATACTAATGTTAACCCATATGGAATCGCGCGTGATTACCGTACCGACCGCAGCCAGCGGCATCAGGCTGGATAAATTCCTCGTGAGCGAACTAGGGGGGCAACTAACAAGACGAACCATCCAAACCGCCATTAAAACGGGGGTGGTGCTTGTGAACGGTCACCAGACAACACCGCACCACTTCCTTAAGACCAACGACACTGTAACTATGACCGCGCTGGCGCAGCCACAGCCACAAATTCAGGCGAACTCCCTCGTAGTTTTCAAGCTAATAGCTGAAAATGCCGACTACATAGTGCTTGATAAACCAGCTGGACTTATCGTTCACCCTGCACCCGGGGTACATGAACCAACTTTGGTAGATGGGCTTATAGAGCGCTATCCCGAGCTTAAAGCAGTGGGGGAAGACCCACTGCGTCCGGGGATTGTACACCGCCTCGACCGCGAAGTATCAGGCCTAATGGTGGTGGCGCGCACCCAGCCAATGTTCGCGCACCTAAAGGCGGCCTTTGCTGCCCGCCAGGTTGATAAACGATACATCGCGCTCGTCGTTGGTAAAATGTCCAAGCCTGATGGTACCATCACATTCCCACTATCGCGTGCACACGGCCGGCATGGCCGCATGGCCGCGCGACCAACCGCGGCTAATGATACGCGCGATGCCATCACACACTATGCAGTGCAAAAACAGTATCAGCAAGTTGCGCTGCTCGATATTGCCATAGAAACCGGCCGCACCCACCAAATCCGCGCCCACTTGGCCGCCCTTGACCATCCTATTGTCGGCGACCGCTTGTACCGACCGAAAAGCCTGGCCTTTAAGGCGAACCCTGGTAGAATATTTCTACATGCCAGCTCGCTTAGCTTCACCGACCAGGCTGGAGTGCGTCATGCTTTTGAGCGCGAACTTCCCGCCGAACTCACGGCCTTCCTGGCCACGCTCCGATGACGCCCCCACCAATAAAACCTGGTAAACTCTTCATCATTTCCGGCCCTTCGCAGGTCGGGAAAGACTCAATCGTGCGAGCATTATGGTCCGAACGCACTTTAAATTTTGCGCGCATTATCACCAACACCACTCGTGCCAAGCGTCCTGGAGAAAAAAATGGCATAACATATAACTTTCTATCTGACAGCGAGTTTGACGACCTTATTAAAAGAGATGGCCTTATTGAATGGGCCAATGTGCGTAACGCGCGTTTCGGTACGCCAAAGGCGGCTGTACTTGAAGCCTTGCAGCGCGGACATAACGTAATATTACAAATTGACGTTCAGGGCGCTGCCCAAGTCAAAACAAAATTACCAGACACTATACTAATATTCGTAACTGCCGAATCTGCCGCCGAAGTTAAGCGTAGAATAATGGCCTCGTCCAAAATGACCCCTCAACAAAAAGCAGATCGTTGGCAAGAAGCCCAACGCGAGCTAAAAGAGCAACCAAATTATCAGTACAGCGTGGTAAACCGCTTTGGACATTTAGACAGCACCTTAGCCGAGGTGCGGCGTATTATCATTAAGGAACTAAGCCAAGCCAGGGCTTGACGAGATACCTTAAAACCAGTATCCTAAGTGGGCTTACCTAACAGTTAATTCGCTAATCAATGCTATGTCAGAAGCTACTCCAGTCACAATCGGGCGCTTTCCTGAAATAAAATCAGGGCAAGTGGTTCGCGTGCACCAAAAAATTAAAGAGATGAATTCTAAGGGTGAGGAAAAGGAACGTATCCAGATATTCGAAGGTATGGTCTTGTCGCGCCGCGGTACACGCGGGCCAAACTCTACCATAACGGTACGAAAGGTATCTGATGGTGTTGGCGTCGAGCGCATTTTCCCACTTGAACTCCCTACCATCGCCAACATCGAAGTTGTAAAAACCTTCCGCACACGGCGCGCCAAACTCTACCATCTCAAGGGATACCAGAAGAAGCTTAAGGAGGTAGTGAAGAGCAAGAGCTAGAGTAAGTGCAGATCGAACATACAACACGCTTACTCAATTCACTTACTCTTAACTGACCCACCTGAAGACGTGGCGAAACCACGTATTATGTCATACTGACTGCAAATACGAGGCAAGTCGGTATATTTATAAACATTTTGCCCAGGTGGCGGAACTGGCATACGCACTACCTTGAGGTGGTAGCGCCCGCAAGGGATTGAGGGTTCGAATCCCTCTCTGGGCACCATAAATTTCAACTAGGGTAGGGACGGTTAGCTCAGCTGGTTAGAGCACTTTGTTTATTCACCCCGCCACTTTCTTATGGACGCTTAGCTCAGCTGGTTAGAGCGTCTCGTTTACACCGAGAAGGTCGTAGGTTCAAATCCTACAGCGTCCACCACGTGGTTCGAATCGCAACGTATCCATGGGAAAGTGGCGGGGCAAGCCGAAAAGGTCGTAGGTTTCATCCTACGGGTGATCTCCCGTAGGGACGACGACTCCTATGCCGCCCACCAGCATTCGCTAGTGCTTTAGTCATTATCGTCGCCAAATTTACATCTCTAGTGGTAAACTACCAAACGAAGGCGTACACCTAACCTGATAATCTATGTCAATTTTCCTCGGCATTATATTGGCCGCAGTTGGCTTCTGCCTAGTATGGAAAACCGAGTGGCTAATCACCAACTTCGGCCGCATCACCTGGGCTGAGGCACACCTGGGGTCAGATGGCGGAACCAGGCTTTTTTACAAACTGCTTGGCATTATCGTTATCATCGGCGGCTTCTTTTCGATCACCGGCCTGCACCGCGGCTTGCTAGAGGCTTTGATACTACCGCTGTTTGGCATCCGCCGCTAGTAGCTTACTCGGGGGCCGATAGCTCAGCTGGTAGAGCACCGCCTTTGTCCCGAAGCATTATCTTTTACATTATTTAGGAAATCGGGATCCCGACTGACTTCGGTGGGCCCGTAGCTTAGTGGCAGAGCATCCGGTTTGCATCCGGAAGATAGGGGTTCGATTCCCCTCGGGTCCACCACATGAGCCCACCGAAATCCATCGGGACAAGGCGGGGGTCAGGGGTTCGAATCCCCTTCGGTCCACCACCATACTAATAAATTATAGTCGCCACCCCAACGTGGGGTGGTTTTTGGTACCGCGACATACTATACTTAAGGTGCCTCACTTTTAACCACTTCAGCTATGTTCATTTTCCCGCTACTCATACCCATAGTACTCATTGTGCTCGGCGGCCTGCGCGTGATAGACCAGTACGAACGCGGTGTGGTATTAACGCTTGGTCGCTACACCTCAACGCGCCAACCCGGCCTCACCTGGATGTTTCCAGGTATCCAGCGCATGATCAAGATCGATCTCAGGATTACCACCATCGATATCCCGCAACAAGAGGTCATTACCAAGGATAACGTGCCGGTGGGCATCAACGCCGTGGTTTACTTTCATGTGGAATCGGCCGAGTACGCCATACTGAACATTAAAGACTTTACCCAGGCCGTATCGCAGTACGCCCAGGCGGCGCTGCGGGACGTTATCGGCCAAGTTGAACTTGATGCGCTACTTTCGGAGCGCGAAAAAATAGCTCAAGATATCAAACACATCGTTGATGGGGCTACCAAGGCTTGGGGCTTAAATGTGAGCGATATAAAAATTCAGGACATCGAACTACCGGCTGATATGAAGCGCGTTATGGCAAAGCAGGCTGAATCCGAGCGTGAACGTCGCGCTGTTATTATCAGGGCCGAAGGTGAATACACCGCCGCTGAAAAGCTGGCTCAGGCAGCCGAGCGCCTAGCGCAATCTCCTGGGGGTTTAAGCTTGCGCACCCTCGCTACCATCGAGAAGATAAACCCTGATCCATCAAAGACCGTCATTTTTGCCCTGCCGATTGAATTTATGCAGGGAGTACAATCACTGAGCGACTACTTTAAAGCAAAAAAGTAGCTCTTTATTATTTAATATACGACCGTCCTGCCGCGGTGGTGGGGCGGTTGTATATTTATTAAACAAACTGTCTATTTAACCTGCTTCAGGAACCCCTCCACCAACGCGACTGTTTCGGCAGTACCCTGGTACGTTGCTTTCCATACCACCACAATATCGGCATCGTTGAATACGGCGCTCTGCACCTCGCGCACGGTGTCGCCGCCGGCGACCGCCACCATAACATTAAACGCACCTTTGACGCGCCGAATCTCATGAAGTGGGAGCATCTTTTGCTTGTTGTCACGCTCCTCGTCCACCCCGCGGTGTAAAATGACCACGGGCGGAATTTTTTTAAGGGCACGCAAAACAGCAACTGGATACTCGACATTCATCATGTCGATCATCGCGTCCAGATGGTACGCCTCGCAATGTGCAATGAACGCATCCAGCGTTTCCACGGGCGCCGTGCCCAGTGCCACCGCGGCGCTGGCTCCGCCCCGCGCTGCTATCTCAACTTCAGTGGCGCCTCGGTCCATAGTTTTAAGATCAGCCACTACATAGGGGTAGGGCAAACCGGAACTCTGGGTGGAGACAGTAAACCTGCTACTGCCCTGCTGTGCAGAAGCGTTTGCCTTAGCGAGCTGAGCGAATAACCCGACCAAACCACCTACATTGGCAAGCGATTCGGTGCCATTTGCCACCACGAATCCCCCAGCCAGGTGTGCCGCATGCCACTGGTATACCTGCCGTATACCAGCTTCACCATAACGCTTAATAAGTGGCGTGCCGACTTCCACCAGTATACGGTCACTTACTGGCAGTTGCTGAATTATTCGACGTGCATCATCAAGCGAACTATTAAGCGCCACTTGAAGATAGCGTTTCTTGTGATCAAGTCGCGTCGTTTTTGGGTGAAGTGACATAATGAAAGCTACTTCTTTAGTGTACCCGATTTATACATCAGCACAAATTAGTGAACTATAGGTGAAAAAGTTTTCCACAGCCTTGTTAGTTGCACTCTTATTTGCTATACTCATAGTATCTCCATAATTTTACGAGAGGAGGTGGAACGAATGGCAAAGAGAAAGAAGGCTAAGAAAGCCAAGGCGAAGAAGGGTGGCAAGAAGCGCCGCTAAACTTCTACCTGTATTCGAGGTCCTCCTATGTTGGGCCTAGATCACAAACCCCACGTTGTCATAGCTTCGCTAGATCTCGCGTAGCGACGACAAGGTGGGGTTTGTTGCTTTTATGGAACTTACACACCTAGAGCAAGCTAGCTTGTGGCTCTTCGTGGACGGCGAACAGGTTAATGCTGCCGTACTCACCGTCGTAGCCAGGTCGCACGCCAGCTACCTGGCCTGCCCGCAAACGGCGTACCGCTTCAACCACGCGAGCGGTGCTAACCCTACTAAGCTCGGTTTCGGGTGCATCCAAGAGTGCTTGCAGTTCCCCACCGCCAGCCGACACTAGGTTCCAGTACTCGGCGGCCACTGCCTTGGTTGCCCGCCCCTTCACCCCCTGCGCCTGGGCGATCACTTTGTCGAGTTCAATCAGATTTGTAAATGGCAGCGCGCCTGCGGGCTTGGTGCCCACGGCGCGATCAGCCAACTCTTCAACCCGATTCAAGACGCCAATGGTAAGCTCGCGACCGCACTTCGGACACAGGCCGCGAACCTTAGCTGTTTCGGCTGGCGACATACAAACCTTGCACTCACGGTGACCATCGTAATGGTACCTGCCCTCGTCAGGAAAGAACTCAATGGTGCCCGCGAGTCTAAGGGATAAATTTTTATCTTCACCCGCCGCCACTGCTTTAGGGTTGGCATGGCGCAGAGCATTCATGATTGTGTCGTACGATAGTCCATCGCCCTCAAAAATATCAGTCTCGCGCCCGAGGTTAGGGAGTGAGTGTGCGTCGGAGTGTGATACGAGTGCAACCGAATCAAGCGCTGACACGCGCCAGTTCATGGGCGGGTCAGACGAAAGGCCAGTCTCAACGGCAAAAATATGCGGTGTTAATTCTTCAAAGCATTCTGGAATAGAATCGTACCCGGACTTTGATCCAAAAATAGCGAACCACGGCGTCCAAATATGCGCTGGCATAAGCACACAACGTTCATCTGCCTCTAGCAGCAAGATCAGTAGTTCTTTAGACGACATACCTAAAATAGGCCTGCCATCGGCTTTTAAATTTTTTCCGCGGCGCGTAAGGTCAGCGTTAATTTTACTCGCTACCTCCAAACTTGGCGCATACAAACAGTGGTGAACACGCCGCGTAGCACCAGCATGCTTATAAATACAGGCGACCTCAGTGCCGACAATAAAGTGGACATCGGCCTGACTTTTTTCCCTAAATCTAGTGTCTAGAAACCTTAGACCAGGTTTCAACCGGTACAGGCCTTGCCCCGTAGGCTCAAGCTTAGTGTTAAGTTCCTCAAACCACTTGGGGTGTGTGAAATCGCCCGTGGCAACTAGTGAAATTCCCTTTATCCGACACCATAAATCAATATTTTCAGGCGTTAGTTGCGGCGAACAAGCGCGGGCATACTTGGAATGAATGTGTAAATCGGCATAGTAACGCATAATGTAAGCTTAGCACAGATAAAAAAGCGGGCGCTACGTCGAGCGCCCGTTGATGATATCGATGATTGTGTTTGCCAGTACTCGGCCGTCGTGCACCAAAAGGTGCGTCCATTTTTTGAAGGCACCAATACGTTCTTCACGTGCACGATAGTTATTTGCCGCGGGAGTAAAATCTCCACACAGTGCTCGTACCTTCGGTACGGTAATTGAACCACGTATAGGTTCACTGCCGATCGATGCATAGTGCTCAATGAGGTATTGGGGGATGGGCCCGTGGTTCAAAATGGCGAAGTCGGGATAGCGGCCCGCGTAGCGCGCAAACTCATTAAGGTGATCCTGCGCTGAAAAGTCGTCGGTCTGACCGGGTTGTGTCATGAGGTTGACTACGAATATTACTATGGCTGGTGTGCTGCGCACAGCTTGGCACATTCCTTGTGCCAACAGGCAGGAAATAATCCCAGTGCGAAGTGAGCCTGGAGCAATAATAATGTAATCAGCCTCCTGCACTGCCATAATACTGCCGGCGTAAGCCTCGACCTTAGGTACTAGGTACAGTTCGTCAATTGGCAAGCGCGATTTGCGATCAATGATCTGCCATTCGCCAACCACATGGTTGCCGTCCTGCAGCCGGGCCGCGATATCGACGTATTCGGTAGTTACAGGCAGCACCTGCCCTAGAGAATTAACTTTGTGGCCAAGTATTTCGAACGCCCGTGCGATCGAACCGTACTGCAACGTCAGCTCGGCCAAAACTTCGTTACCAACACTGTGACCGTCATCGCTCCGCTTTTCATAAAGCAATTTTTTTTCTCCACCAGGGGAGAGGGCAAGTAAACACTGCCGGCCGTCGCCAACCTGAGGTATGTGATACATTTCTCGCAACAAGCCGCTATGCCCGCCATTATCGCTTACGCTGACAATTGCAGTAATATCTATCAGATGGTGGTAGCTGCAAAGCGCAGTCAAAAGAGTAGCCTGGCCAGTACCAGCGCCAACCGTCACCACTTTTACTTTTTTCATTGTTAAACTCCTTTGTTGTGTTGTTGATAATATTTTATAATATATTTTTCAATTGCCTTAAGCGAACGAAACGCCGGAATGCCGAGTTGTTTCGCTGTCGCGCGATCACCGTACCCGCCAAGCTTCATTACCGGTAATAGTTGGGGCAACTGGCGCCGCACAGGAGCAAGTTCCTTCGGATGATCGGATACAAAGAAAACCTCATCAAATTTGTGCGCCAACCGGCGCAGTGTTACAACCTTGATTTGATTCGATAGGACGATTTTATCAAATAAACTGCTAATGCTGCTACCTTCTAGTTTGCGCTGCTGGAACCTGGGATTACCGTGCGTAACTAATATAGTGCGAAAACCATGCCGCTTTAGTTGTCTAAGGAAGTGTTTCGTATCAGGGTATAGATAACGGTGCGAATTGGTAACAACACGGTTCAAGTCGCGTAGTGCGGTGGTAATTGATAAGGTCGAAATTAGCCCGTGGAGTAAAGACACGTGCCGCTCCAAACTATAATTATAGCCACCGCTACGTCGATGGACGGCGCGTTTGTAAGTTTCAAAAAAAACACCTCGTCGCACACCATGTATACGCAACGCGGCCGCGAGCGCCAGCTTGAATTTGGCAGCATCGAAAAGTGTATAATCAAAATCTAGAATAACTTCCTTGCGGAACTTTCTCATAAACTCATGGTGTGGGTAATCGTTCCCACAACTGATCAAATATTAGTCGCTGGGTTTCAAAAAGTGCTGCGTCGGACACAATAAGCCCCATCGGCACACCCTGCGGATCAGTTGAAATCATGGCCACGCGACTGGCATAAATGAATGTATAAGTCGGCCCCTTGTGCTTACCGGGCAGCCACCGGCGCTCATCAAGCCCAACTGTCTCACCGCCGGCGCCTAATGATATGACTTTCACTTTTACTTGGCGCCGAATACGTTCTTGAGTGTAGTCGGGATAACTCGCGTACAGATACTGCCGCACGCTGGCAGAAGAGTATGCTCGATACTCGCGCGGGTTCGCTCCGGTCGCATGATCAAGCACATCCTGCAGTATCGTACGTACACCAGCCAAACCATCGTAATATGTAACAACCGGCCTTTCCTCAATCGCCGTACTCATCGACCGTAGTTGCGGTACCACTTCGTTAAGCTCTTCCCGCAGCTGTTTGAAACCGTCGATCCTGAAATTCACCGCATCGTAAAGTTTATTGGGGTCCTCAGCCACAAAGTACTGGTGCTTTTCCTTATGGTAGTAACTCACTAAGCCCTGTTCCTGCAAACTTTTCAGTATGTCATAGGTCGTGCCACGATTAACACCCGCTTCCTTGGCCACCTGGCGCACTGGGGAAGGCCCGAGCTTCAACAGCCCAAGATAAACGGCGATTTCTTTATCCTTAAGGCCAAATTTCTCAAGGATTATTTTAATTCTGCGCATAAAGTTTGTCCGATATTTTTCTACAAAAGTTATCAACAATGGTATTAATCATTTTATATTAGCAAAAAAAATTGTCAAGTTATATTATGACAATTGCACCTGTGCCAATAACGAAAAACGGGTCAGATGTTTTGGCGATGGCCTACTTTCCCACAGACTAATGTCTGAGTATCATCGGCGCTGCAGTGCTTAACGGCTCTGTTCGGGATGGGAAGAGGTGTTACCACTGCGCTTGAATCACCAAAACGTCTGACCCGTTTTTTTAGGTTCGCTACTGGCCCGACAGTACCGGCGGTGTCAGGTACAGTACTAGTCCAGCAACGATTGTAATGACGAGCATGGCAAGCGCCAGGCGCACGCCATCACGATTACGGGTTTGCATATTGTAAGTACGATGTTAGTAGGGGGTAAGGTAGTACCTACTCGTTCTTGTGGTTAAACCATCAGCCGATTAGTACGGCTCGGCTCAAGCCCTTACGGGCCTTACACCTGCCGCCTATCAACCAGGTAGTCTCCCTGGTGCTTCAACGAAACCTAATCTTGAAGACGGCTTCGCGCTTAGATGCTTTCAGCGCTTATCCGTGCCGAACGTAGCTACCCAGCAATGGCCTTGGTAGACCAACTGGTACACCAGAGGTTCGTTCTTCCCGGTCCTCTCGTACTAGGGAAGAGCCTTCTCAAGTTTCGCACGCCCACGACAGACAGGAGACCGAACTGTCTCACGACGTTCTGAACCCAGCTCGCGTACCGCTTTAATTGGCGAACAGCCAAACCCTTGGGACCTTCTCCAGCCCCAGGATGCGATGAGCCGACATCGTACTATATTCCACACTTTCATGTGGCGCAGACTATATCTTCATCTTGCACTGGACGGTAGCGGGAGCTCGTTCGTTACTAACGAACGGCCGTGACCCGCATTATCTCAGTTTTGCGTTGCAAGCGTCGGCGTATTATCCGCCAACTGGCGGATCTCCCCTTTCGGGTCAGTCGTTACGGGGTTACTCCTTCGCTAACGCTTCGGCATACAGGCAATCCCATTATTATGGACGCCTGTCAGCCGAAGCTCGCCAAAGGCGAGCGAAGGTTGAACTTCCCACGGTGTTGCCTTTACCTGCTCCGGGCCTGCCCTGAGCCTGTCGAAGGGTTCACCGTTATAAGCCGAATTTATGGTCTCGTATTCTGTCTGATTTATTAGATTATAGACGAAAGATTGGATAAACATCACTGCTTATGCACCCCGATATGTTAAGGTGCCAAACCTGGTCGTCGATGTGGACTCTTGGACCAGATCAGCCTGTTATCCCCGGAGTAACTTTTATCCGTTGAGCTTCGACCATCCTATATTGGATCGTCGGATCACTAACTCCTGCTTTCGCAACTGCTCGGGTTGTCGCCCTTGCAGTAAAGCTGGCTTGTGGGTTTGCCCTACCGCTCCCGTTTCCATCGGGAGCTAGCCAACCTTAGTGAACGCCTCCGTTACATTTTAGGAGGCGACCGCCCCAGTCAAACTACCTGCCAGATACTGTCTCCTGGCCGGATGACGGCTCAGGGTTAGAGCGCTAAAACAATCAGGGTGGTATCTCACTGGCCGCTCTGCCCCGACCGGAGTCGGAACTTCGAAGCGTCCCACCTATGCTGAGCAAACAGCTCTAGCGATCAATACCAAGCTGTAGTAAAGCTTCACGGGGTCTTTTCGTCTAGCCATGGGTAACCCGCATCTTCACGGGTCTTGCAGTTTCACCGAGTCCCTCGTTGAGACAGTCGTCAACTCGTTATGCCATTCGTGCAGGTCGGAACTTCATATACGTTGCATTACCTTACGGTAATGATCAGACTATACTTTCATCTTGTTCGCCATCCTTAGGAGATCTTGCGGTGAGTACTTTCGTTTCCCCGCCGCATTCATACTACTGGCCAAATGAATGATCTGCCGCAGGCCGGCTGGCTGCACATGACGATTCTGTTTCATGAGCAAACAAATTCGTCGGAAAGCCTGGTAGTCATTCACTTTGCTGGTTTTGAGCGGCCAAGTATCAAAGTGCGGAATGATCTTAGCGAGTATATCGCTTAAACTTCGCACTTCATACTTATAGTTTTGATCCGCTCGTGAGAAACGCCCCCCGCCACAGCCAAAGAATTTTTGGAGGGAGAGGATCAGCTCGCGGTTTCTCTTGTGTTGACTAACGGAAAAGCTCGGTCGCACCTCGACCCCCAGCACCATCTTCTTACGTTTGGAAAATGATACTGAGAAACATCCTTCCCCATCAGTCAAACCAGTTACATAAGAATGCATCTCCATAGATGATTGTTTAGAACAAGAGCTGACGTGTTAGTCCCGCCAGCGGCGGGACTCTCGCCTTTCGGCTCCGGCGTTACGGGGGCATGCGCTTGCGCTAAATTCAAAAATTAAATATCAAAAATCAAAATTTTTATACTTTGACTTTTGCCTTTTGAACTTAGAATTTCCTAGTAAGGAAATTCGCAGACTTCCCACGGTATTATCCAGCACAACTATATGTGCGGGACTCCACCGTTATGAGTCAGTTTACTAGCACCACATCACTGCAGTGCTCGGGCAGTTCCTTTTATTCTACCCGACAAGGAATTTCGCTCACTAATGTTACTAATCCATTTGCTAATGGATTGACGTGGTCATTTCTGCCACGTTCTGCATGTCGCCATGCAGCTCGGACTATATCTTCCCCGCCACGGCGGGGTCTGACGTATTAGTCTCTGAGGATTTCGTAAACTTGCAAGTTCACGATCTTTCCTGCTGATTGTCCGCACTGCTTGGATTGTTACGCTTAAAAAGCGTACCAGCAGATACTCGGATATTCCAGCATATAGCCAGATTTATTTTAGTAACTACAACCGTCAGTTCATAGTTACCGCCGGCGTTCATCAGCGCTTCAGCTTGAGGCTGCCCCCCCGCCTTACGGCGGGAGATGACCCCTCACCTTAACGTTCTGACACTGGCCAGGCATCAGCCCCTATACGTCGCCTTACGGCTTAGCAGGGACCTGTGTTTTTGGTAAACAGTCGGTTGACGTCAGTCGCTGCGCCCCCCACTAATTTTGCCCCCAACTTCACGGGCGGCGCTGTGCCCGAATAGGGCAGGGCTATTCGCCCTTGCGCCGCACACATCAACGAACCTGGAGTGGACAACCCATCTCCCGTTCATTGATTAGTCGCAAAATTAGTGGGGGGAGGCCTTATTCCGAAGTTACGGCCGCTGTATTGCCGAGTTCCTAAACGAGGGTTCTCTCGTACACCTGAGGCTACTCGCCCCACCCACCTGTGTCGGTTTCCGGTACGGTCGCCGCTGGGTTAGCTCTAGAGGTTTTTCTTGGTCGCATCGACGGTGCTATCGGATCCGTGTTGCCACTTCACCTGCGTCCCCCGCCATCCGTTACCCTGGCGGATTTACCTACCAGGCGGGACAGCAGGAGCCACGCGCATAACCAAATCGCGCAGCACCTAAAATACGACGTCACCCCATTGAAACCCTGCGGCGGGGCAGGAATATTAACCTGCTGTTCCATCGCCTACGCCTTTCGGCCTCGGCTTAGGACCGCCTCACCCTGGGTCGATACTCGTTGCCCAGGAAACCTTGGGTTTACGGTGGACCTGATTTTCACAGGTCTTTTTGCTACTTGTACCAACATTCGCACTTCTGAGAACTCCAGTGGCCCTCACGGGTCCACCTTCAGTGCACTCAGAACGCTCCTCTACCACCCGCCTACGCTCGCGCGCTTGCGGATTCACAAATTCGGCACCTAGCTTAAGCCCCGTTACATTTTCGGCGCCAAGTCGCTTGACCAGTGAGCTGTTACGCTTTCTTTAAAGGATGGCTGCTTCTAAGCCAACCTCCTGGTTGTTTGAGCGACGAGACCGCCTTTCACACTGAGCTAGGATTTGGGGGCCTTATTTGGTGATCATGGGCTGTTTCCCTTTTGAGCGGTGAAGCTTAGCCCTCACGCTCTGACTCCATACCTTAGCCTTCCCGACATTCGGAGTTTGGTTGGGTCGCCTAGGCTTGCGCCACGGAAACCCATTCAGTGCTCTACCATCGGGGGGCATAGTACAGGCTAGCCCTAAAGCTATTTCGAGGAGAACCAGCTATTACCAGGCTCGATTGGAATTTCTCCACTAGCCACAACTCATCCCCGCGTTTTGCACGACGCGTGGGTTCGGGCCTCCACAGGCTGTTACACCTGCTTCACCCTGGTCATGGCTAGCTCGCCTGGTTTCGGGTCTAGTGATAGCAGCGTTTGAGCATGAAAAGCGTTGCCGCTGCTCCGCAGCGGAAATACGAAATACTAAATTCGAAATTCGAAACGTTTCGGATTTCGATATTCGAGCTTCGTGCTTCCCGTTGCGAAGCAACGGACCCACTTTTCAAACTCAGGTCGGCCTTATCAGCCTCGCTTTCACTGTGACTTCGTCCCGTAGGACTTAATCCGCTACTACCAGCTAACTCGTTGGTTCATTCTTCAATAGGCACGCCGTCACGCACCACTTCAACGCAGGTTCGCCTATAAACTCGGCACCAGCTGTCGCCCCGTGAGGATCACCCAAGGGTATCGTACAAGCTCGTTCGCAGTTATAAGCAAAAAACCTACGTTGAAGTGGTAAGCGCTCCGACTCCTTGTAAGCAGATGGTTTCAGGTACTATTTCATCCCCCTCACCGGGGTGCTTTTCACCTTTCCCTCACGGTACTAGTTCACTATCGGTTATGGAATGTATTTAGCCTTAGCGTATAGTCACGCTTGCTTCCCACAGGATTTCACGGGTCCCGTGGTACTCAAGAAAGATAACTGGGAGCACAAAACTCCTTTCGCCTACAGGGCTATCACCTGCTGTGGCTCCGCTTTCCAGCGGATTCGACTAGGAAGGTTTTGACTATGGGCTCCCCCCAAGGATCATTCACCCTTAAGACATTATCCCCTTACAACGCTTCATGAGACATTGGCCGAATGAGCCGTCACACCAGGCCGTGTAACTATCAAAGATACTCACACGACTAAGGCGCAAGCCCCACAAAGTTTAGGCTGGTCCCGGTTCGCTCGCCACTACTACGGGAATGTGTGGTTCAGCTACCACCACCTACAACAGCTGTGTGTAGCGTGGTAGTCACTAAACCACGTATCGGTGTTTTCTTTTCCTCTGGGTACTTGGATGTTTCAGTTCCCCAGGTTGCCTCGACAACCCTATGTATTCAGATTGCCGTGATCTGATCTTCCATCAGACCGGGTTACCCCATTCGGAAATTCCCGGATCAAAGGTTGCTTGCCACCTCCCCGAGACTTATCGCAGGCTGCTACGTCCTTCATCGTCATTCCATACCAAGGCATCCACCATCTGCCCTTATTCGGTTTAACCACAAGAACGAATAGGCTCCCGCGCAAGTCACCTTACGGCAACTGGCGGAAACATTCATTCCATGTGCGTATTACCATACTTTTCTACTATGCTTGATCGTACTTAATATGCAGTTGTTAATGAGCTTGAGCAAACAAAAATCGCGCGGTTACCCGTGCGACCTTCCTTTGAGGGAGACAAGACAGAGCAAGTCAGACCATTGGCAGGCCGCGCGAGGTAAGGGTTAATATTTTGTTGCCCATAGGTAGTTGTGCCTTGTGGATAACTCCACTTAGCCTTAAAAGTATACGAGATTAAGAAAAACCTGTCAAGTATTAATAAAGCCGGCACCCCTAGGGGTGCCGGCTGACATAATATCTACTACCGGAGCCACCGGTTCGCTGGCCGAATGGGCGAAGTTGGTATTATGGTGCTCCAGTTGCGGAGCTTAGTTCGCCAATGACGAAGGCGGCGATTGCGAAGGCGGCCAGAATGATAGCTAGTCCTATGACCCCGGCAGCAATGACCTTTTTACCCTTGGCAGCCTTTTCCTCGTCACCAGCTGCAATCATGGTCTGGAAACCGCCCCATAAAATACCAACCACCGCCAATACGCCCAAAAAACTGAGTAATACGTTAATGACCTGCCCCACGGTCTCGAGCAGCGGCCGGTTGCCAAGGTTGACGCTGCCGTACAAGTTTTCGAGGCCGTAGTTTTGAGCCAGCGCGACTGCTGGCAGGGCATACAGCACCGCCGACGAAACTGACGTTATGAGCTTCTTCATAGGTATTAGACTTATATTAATGATTAGCGCGCTACCCTCGCGCGGCGCGATGAAGTAATTCTACCAAAAACCGTACACCAACGCCAGAGGCTCCCTTACTAAGGTATTGTCCCTCCACAGTTTTCATGGGGCCAGCGATATCAAGGTGCGCCCAAGGATAGGCTTTCGCAAATTGCCAAAGGAAAGCTGCTCCAGTAATAGCACCGCCATAACCTGATTTGCCGAGATTTGCCACATCGCCGAAAGTACCCTTAACCTCCTCCTCATATTCTTCGGTTAATGGTAACGGCCATACGTAATCGCCCGAGGCCTCGCCCACGTCATAAAGTTCACGCTGCAATTTATCATCCGGCGTCATCAGGCCCGAAACCTTAAGCCCTAACGCTACCATGCAGGCGCCAGTGAGTGTAGCCACATCAATAACAAGCTTTGGTTGGTAGCGCTCGGCGTAGGTCAAGGCGTCCGCCAAAATTATCCGGCCCTCGGCGTCGGTATTCAGCACCTCAATCGTTTTTCCTGACATGCTCTTCAAAAGATCACCTGGGCGGTAGCCGGCGCTGCCTGGCATGTTTTCAACCGTCGGTACCAACCCCACCACGTTAACCGGCAACTTCAGTCGTGCCGCTGCACTTAACGCGCCCACCACGGCCGCCCCACCCAACATATCCAGGTGCATATCAAGCATTGATTTTTCGGGCTTTAAATTAAGGCCGCCAGTATCAAACGTAACTCCTTTACCAACCAGCACATGCGGTGGGGTATTCTTTTTAGGCGAGCCCCAGTACTCCATGACAATAAACTTGGGCTCCTCGGCACTTCCCTTGGCCACGCCTAAGATGGCGCCCATCTTAAGCTTTGTCATATCTTTCTTACCCAAAACCTGCACCTTGAACCCGTGCACCTTACCGGCTTCCCGCGCTTTAGTCGCAAGCATGGTCGGCGTCATTTCGCCGCCCGGAATATTTCCAAGGTCGCGGGCCTCGTTAACCGCTTCTCCCACCACTTGGCCGACTTTGCAAGCCGCCTGAGCCGCCCGGAGATATGGCTTATTTGCCAGCAATGTAAATTCACGCACCATAAAGCCACCGTCGGCCACTTCCTTATAGCGGCTGAATTCATAATTCGCCATGATGGCGTTCTCGGTAATTACCTGAGCCAGGCGACCGTAACTATGTTCGACTGGCAACAGTGGCTCAAGCATAAGCGCGAGGCGCGCGACTTTTTCAGCCTTAGCCATAGCCACGGCCCTGCGCGCTACCAAAACCAATCGACGCAAGTTCCACTTGCCCTTATCCCCCAAACCTAACAAAAGCACTTTACCTCGCGCTGACCTTAGTACGACTTTAGCCTCACTCTCCTTACCCAAAAACTCCTTGGTACGGAACAAGCGCTCTACCTGCCGCTTATCAGCCGCGCCGAGTTTTTGCCACAGTGGGTGTGCCGCTGGTTTTTGTTTAGTGAAGTAGGTTAGAACGAGCCCCTCAACAAACTTCGTCCCTTTAATATCGTGTACCTGGATTTTCATGCGCCCTTGATGATGAATAACACTCCTACTCTACGGTGATACACCTTTTTTTGCAAATAAAATCGGGGAGTGGATATACACACACTCCCCTTTAGGTCACAGGATCTCTGGTGCTGGCGGCTGGTGGCAATTTTCAGCGAAGTGAATCGCTGATTCGAGTATCAGTTACGAAAGGAAGGGAGGTAGACTTGCCTATTATTCTCGTCGAGCTTCATGAACCGTGGAACGCTAAGGCCATCAACCACCACGTTTTCCAAGAACATGGCGACCGGCCGCACCCAGTAGTGCGGCTCACCAGTACGTTTGCCGGTAACGTGCTTATAAACCACGAACCCCTCCATGGTCTCGCTGTGGAGTGCCGTGCCGATAACTTTCATGATATCGCCCTTGTAGTGCCGGTACCGACCGGGCTGTATTCCCATATCTTAAATAAATATGAGTTGGTGCCGGGGAGAGGACTCGAACCTGCAAAATGCAGGCACATGGGTCGCTCTAGAACTAAATATGAGTTGGTGCCGGGGAGAGGACTCGAACCTCCAATCCCTTACGGGAACATGGTCCTAAGCCATGCGCGTATACCAATTCCGCCACCCCGGCATAAATGTTAGCTCCTCGGCGGAGCCTCGAGCAAAAAACTGTGCGGGGTGTCGGCCCGGGCAGCCTTTTGCTGCCCGCCCAAAGCTGCGCCTGCTCGCCTTGGGCCCACCCCGGCCTAAAGTCGACGTATTGTCGCGTATCTTTGGTACCCGAATTCTATCACATCGTCAAGAGATTGCCATTTGACTTATGGGTAATTACAGAGCTAAGGTACACTACTTAAAAGGATAAAATGCCTATGTCGCACCGGAGTATATCTCCCGCCACAATATTCATCGTCGCGCTGGCGAGTGCTGCCATACTGCCCCACGCAGTTTTGGCCGCGCCCGACCACCTAGTGATTAGCGAAGTACAAATTTCTGCGGGCGCGGGTCACACCACTGACGACTTCATCGAAGTCTATAATCCTACTACTTCAGCTATCGACCTCAAGGGCTTGCGCCTGGTGAAACGATCCGCAAACAATACAAGCGATACGACCATTAAATCGTGGGTGAGCTCTACTGTCGTGCCAGCTAGTGGCTACTACCTGTGGGCAAACACCGACTACACTACTATCACAGTAAAACCAAACGTGACCACTAGCCAAGCGATTGCCAACAACAATGCAATCGCGTTAAGGCGCGGTCCAGCTGACACCGGCACCATAATCGATAGCCTAGCGTGGGGTACAGCTAACAATGGCCTGGGCGAAGGTAGTTCGTACCCAAAAAATCCGCCAGTTGGGCAAACGCTCGCTCGTGAGCATGATGTCGACAATATCCCACAAGACGCCGACAACAATATAGAAGATTTTGCTTTAGCCCAGCCTACGCCACAAAGCACACCTACAACTACGCAAGTGCCAACCCCGGTGCCCACCGCAGCGGTGGTTCAAAGTGCCGACAACCGGCGCAGCCTAAACTTAGAAGATATTTCCAAGTCAAATGCCGGCGAGCTCGTGGCCACAACTGGATTGGTAACCAAGGTAACCAAAACCACGTTCACTATCCAAAGCAACGGTGTTAATCTGCGTATTGCAATGCGCGACCGCGGGCTTGATTGGCCAACCTTAGTAGTGGGTGCAGAAGTCGAGGTTACTGGCCTTGTAGCCATAAGCCGCGGCGAAGCGGAGCTTAGGCCACGCACGCCCGCTGATATCGTGCTGCGAGCCAGCACATCGCAGCCTGAAACAATCGTGCTAGTGCGCGAAAAAACCAAACGAGGCGCCGGTTACCTAATACTCGCGCTCTTGGTGCTTGTGTTAGGTGGCACCTACCTGTGGCAAAGGTACAAGTTGCCACAACCGACAGAATTCATTCGCCGGCTCATGAAACGCTAGCTACTACCGAATATCGGTCATGATCTCGGTACCTTTCACCGTGTACTGCTTGCGTTTGTAAGCACGCGAAACCGCTGTATTCACCAGCCAAGTGAGCGCGAGTAGTAGGATAAAATACACGAGCCCGACACCCGTAAACTTTGGCAGCTCGCTGCGCCCCAAGTATCCGAGGATTCCTGCCACCACCCCGACGGTGGTTATAAGTTGCAGCGAAGAGATAGTGTTCTTAGTGCTCTTGGCTTGGAGTTCGGTCATGATCTCGATGGCCGAGTCTAGATAGTTCTTCGTCATATCCCACAGATGTAGCACATACTCATGGGTATCTTGCAATGTTTCGAACTTGAACTGGAACAGCGGCCGCAAATAATTGTCGATGTGTTTGGAATTGGTAAGTTTTTTGCCGCGTCCTTAAATACGCACCCATTTGTTCGATGCGAGCCTCAATTAAAGTAATAGTTTTCTCATAGCCCCCGAGTTCGCCGCGCAAGCCATCAAGGTCGATGCCGCGAATAGTGCGGCGTGGCTCAAAATCAATGGACTGCCCTTACGGCAGTCCATCAAAAAAAATTCTTCAACTGACCTTAACCTATCTATGGTGGGCGGGGAGGGAGTCGAACCCTCAATCCCTTGCGGGCCCAGGATTTTAAGTCCTGTGCGTATACCAGTTCCGCCACCCGCCCTTAAACCAAAAGCAGCCAAAACATAACATTGCGAGACTAGGATGACAAGTGTGGGGATAAAAAATTCCGCTCTCGATATTCTGAGAGCGGAACCTGGTTTGGGATGAGGTAAGTCCTCACTACCCACCCGTCCAGGGTATAAAGTTGTTGATTCTACTGCTTCGCAGCAGCCATCGCTGCGGCCAGCGTTGCCCAGTTGTCTTTTGGTTTCCACACCACATTTCCCATCGCCAGCGCGCCGGCTGCTCCCAAGGCCAACCGCGACCGTCAAAACCTAAAGCCCCGCTGGCAGCTAAAAATTCGAGTATGTACCCATTCTTTAATTTAATCATGGTAATGTCCTTTCTTATTTTTCGAAACTTAATTTTTCTTTTTCGTGCCGCCACCTTAGCACAGTGCACACGCAATTCCTAGACATTGACTTTTGCGTAAAAATGCGGTATAATAACTATGTTAACAGTAAAAAATAAACATAAAACCCAGTATTGCACGCCTGAAGCTTTAGCTGCGCGCCGACTGTGGTCGGCGCGTATTTCATTATTACTATTCACTTAACACAAAAATAACCAGACTACCTATGGAACAACTAATGCAACCGCGACACCACCACTACCTTCTGGGAGCCGTGGTGGCAGTAAGCGCAACCGCCATACTTATTGCGGGTGCGCCGTACTTGCTAGCGCAGTCCGACCCGACCCAGACCACCGCCGATACCTCGCTGACCGCGCCGGCGCCGAATACCGTCGTGCCCCCGGCCACCGTAACCCCCATTGAGCCGGTCGATACTACGCAGCCGCCGCAGGCGCTGTTGCCGTTCCCGCAACCTACGCCGGAGCAGCTCAAGCAAATGCAAGGCGAAATAATGATGAAGCAGTTCCCCGGCGGCATACCGCCGCAGGGCATGCCGTTCGGAGACCAAGGTACGCAGTTTGGCGATGGCATGGAACCCAGGATGATGCTCGACCCGCGCGAGCTGCAAATGGCGACGCGCGAAATCACCCAGCTCAAGCGAGAAGTTAAGCGCCTCGAGCGCCAGCTCGCGAAATTGCAGAACGCGGCTGACGAGCTTAAGCAAGCGGCCGAGGTCACGGCTAAACTCAACGAATTCAGTGCCAGGATCAAGGCCGGGGGCGACGACCCTGATGAGGTGCGCGATGCGGTGGAAGAGTTCCGTGAAGCTGGCTTCCACGAACAGGTAGGCAGCTTGCGTGCCAAGGTGGAGTTGCCGAAGCGCCTGAAGCAGCTCGAGCAGGAATTGAAGCGCGTACAGAGGTTGGGTGCGCAGCCTAGTTTCCAAAAACTTGGAATTGAAGTTACCAAGCTCACGGCCCGTCTGGAAGAGCTGCGCACCGCATACAACGCCGCCCTTCAAGAAGTGAAGCAGGGCAACTTCGAGGACGCCATGGAATCGATGCACGAGCTTGAGCTCGACGGCCACCCGGGCGAGGCAGTGATGGTAATGTACCGCCTCAGGGATCTGCAACGCTTCTTAAAGCCGGTGAAGGACAAAGAGGTGCAGGCCGAGGCCCAAGCTATAATCACACCAATCGTGGCGGCGTTCAATGCCGGTGAGTTCAACCAGGCACGGGAGCTTATGGACGAGGCCTTTCAACAGCTTACGAGCCTTTCACAAGTGGCGCTCCGCCTCGAACGCGGACGTACTGGCAACCGCGGCGACCTGATGGATAAGTTCGATGCGCTCGAGGAAAAGTTGCGCGAAAAGATTGAGTTCCTCGAGAACAAAGAGCTTGAGGAGGATAAAGTTGAACGACGCCCGATCCGCCGACCAGTGCCACCAAAACCGGCTGCGACCGCACCAGCGCCTGCCAATTCAGAAGGCACTACCAGCGCGCAGTGATCTTACCAAAAATCACCCCGATGTAACATCGGGGTGATTTTATTTTATACTAAATCGCACCGACAATCCTACTCAACAGGTCCCCGACTACGTACGCCACACCAGCCGCTACCATACCAACTACCAGCATCTCGATGCCAGATTTTAACCAGCTACGGTGCGTAAGCAGCGTACGCATGCTACCAACTAGGAACAGTACTGCGGCCGTGGCGGCCACGGCAAAAGGGAATGTTACAGCTGAGCTTGCACCAGCCAGGTAGGGTAAAAGTGGCACTACGCCTGCAATAACAAAGCCGACAAACGTTACGCCGGCATTCTTCCAGGGGTGCTTATCGCTTGAATCCGGCATCATGCCTAATTCACCGACCATCATCTCATCCACCCACAGCTCTTTATTGGCTGTCACGACGCGTACAGCCTGTTCCAAGGCCTCACCCTGGAACCCCTTGCGAGTGTAAATGTCTCGCACTTCTTGGCGCTCTTCGTCAGGCAGATGGTCCACTTCCCAGGCCTCGCGCGCGCGCTCGGCCGCCACATAGTCACGGTTGGATTTTTCACCAAGGTAATTAGACATGGCCATGGAAAAGCCGTCAGCCAAAAGATTGGCAAATCCAAGGATAAGTACAACCGCAGCTGAAAGGTCGGCCCCGGCTACACCGGCTACCACTGCAAAGGTGGTGATGATGCCATCGTTCGCGCCATATACCGCGTCTCGCAAGTAACCACCGGCAGATGTGCGGTGTAGCTTCTCGTTCGCCGTGCCATCGCGGTGCATTTGTTTCACCTCCGCAACCTGGCGCGCAAGTTTTTGGTCAATCTCAGACATACATCTGTAGTATAACTACCGCCGTTGATAATAACAAAACCCGCTCGAGGCCAGCTGACTTTGGATATAGTTAAATAGGTATTCCACCACTCTAACCAAAAATTTTCTTCCTATATATTGCTAAGCTAATTGCGGTATTAATGACTATGGTGTATATGGGGAAGGCAAGTTCAGAAAAACTATAAACTTGTAGGGCCGCAATGGTTGTAAGCATATTAATAATGGGAGTAATGTAACCAATACCAGATTCTGTTTCTGGAAACTGCCAACTTTTTCTCAAGGTGGGCAGGGCAGCTAGCCCGTCGCTAATTATAGCGAGTGTAATAGCAACTGCAGGTTGGCTGGTGATTAACCATAGGACAAGTGCCGCCAGTGAGAAACCTCCACAAACATAATCAAATCTAGTAGGTTGCCATACGGCGTTCCGCTTAAGTAAGGCGATGATCACGACTAAAATTGGTCCAAAGCCAACCATAAAAGTCGGTAAGATAGCCCACCGAACACCGGCTGAAAAAGCGGCAACAGCGGCAATCATGGGTGCAACAGCCCAAAGCACCCAACTAACTAAATTTGGTTTCGTATGACCGCGTAATATATCACGGATGTATACACTGGTTCCGAATAAACTAACAGCTGCTCCCACTAAAACAAGGTATTGAATCATAAGCCCAGTATATACTAAAACCACCCTCATCAGGTGGTCTAAAACGCTGGAGCGGGTAACGGGAATTCTCCTCGCTCCGACCAGGGAGCTCTTGGGCGCTACACTCAAGAGCCTACGCCAACTCGGCTCTTTTCTCGCACCCTTCAATTCCCGTACATTCCACAAAAAGGAAAATACCCCACCAAAATGGTGAGGCAATTTTCCTTAGACTAATCGTTAAATAATTCCTTAAGCTTCCTTCTACCCGCACCACTCTTCCACCACAACTCACGCTTTTTAGCTTCAACCATGGAATCAAATTTCTCGAAGGACATAATTTTAAAAGGCACGCGGTACTTTGTGGCCCTCACTCGACCTGAATTATGGTCGCTCAGACGTCTGTCCAAGTTGGCCGTGTAACCAACATAGGTACGGCTGTCTTTTAGGCTCTGTAAAATGTAAACGTAATACATACTGCTTTTAGAGCGGGCCGCCCCGAGGCGAGCCTCGCTCCATCTCGCCTAAGGGCGAGATGGAGCGGGTAACGGGAATTGAACCCGTTTCTCTACCTTGGCAAGGTAGCATAATACCGTTATACGATACCCGCGCACAGAAAACTGTAGGACATACCCTTGATATGGTCAAGGGTTAACTGCTAAATCGAAGCCGCACTTGTACCAACAACACACTACAGTCATTTTGAGCCGGCCGGCTCAAAATGACTGTATGTATTAAAACCGTGCTGCGGGCACTTTCTACTGCGCATATTTTAACTATATGGCTAATGAACCTAACCTGCGCCGCAACCCGGCAAATACCTGTTCTTCTTCAATACCAGATAACTCTACTACTTTTTGCCGCGCCGAGTGTCCATAACGCACGGCTACCAAGCTTGGTGCCAACCCAAGTACCTGGGCAATCAACTCGCACAGTTCGCGGTTAGCGCGGCCATCTATCGGCGGGGACCCGACCTTAAGGTGCAACACCTTACCCACCAGACCAACCAAACCAGGTCGGTATGAATTCGCAGTTACGCGAACTTGAAGACGCGTCACGCTGGTACTCATACGCGTAAGGTAGCGCTACCGAAACTTTTGGGTGCTTTAGTGAGGTTGCGTGCACCGCGACGCTTAACGAGAACCATATCCTCGATCCTTACCCCACCCCAACCTTTTATGTATACGCCTGGCTCAACTGTCATCACCACGCCGGATTGAAGAACATCGCGGCTCTTGGGTGTAAAATTCGGCCACTCGTGAATGGCGATACCAACGCCGTGCCCCAAACCATGGGGGAAAGCCCGTTTGCCAAACTTACGTACGATAGGTAGGCGAGCAGCCGCGTCTATGACCTTCGTGCGCCGCTCGCCGCGCACGAGCAAACGCAGGGATTTTTCCTGCGCCGCGAGTACGGCTTGGTACACGCGTTTGAACTTCGCAGTCGGATTGCCAAACCAGAACGTGCGGGTCATATCTGAACAGTACCCCTGCACCGTGCAACCAAAATCAAACATCACGATTTGATTTTGCTGCAGCCGCGTTTTGGTCGCCCAGTGATGAATATCAGCCGAGCCTTTACCAAACGCCACAATCGGTTCGAAAGCTAACGCCTTTACGCCGCGCCGCTTAAACGCAGCCACAATATAACGAGCCAACTGCACTTCACTCACCCCGACTTTAAGTTTTCTAAGAACTTCTATTAAAACTACCTCAGCTGTGCGTTGGGCCTTAACAATATATGAAACCTCGCGCGCCGACTTAATTGCTCGAAGTTCTTGAAGCTCTGGTAGCTGGTAGCGAGACATAAGGAAGCTAATCATAGCACCTCTGAAAAATAAAACGATGTCCAGGCGGTGGACATCGTGTGGACAAACAAAGATTAGAGTCTCGTTGCCCAATTATGTGGCAGGACTACTGGTCAAACGTTGGAGAAACGTCTTTCTATACCTTGAAGCAAGGTTGGGCGTACCGTGGTTGGATGTAGTCACCAAGTCCAGGCGAATGGCATCCATGCGAAATGTTCGCACCAGTGTTTGTAGTTCGGGATCGAGCGCTATCTTAGTGCAAGCTTCGTTAAACTCGTCCTCATCCTTCACGACGAGTAAACCGTAAGCATCAACCTTGCTACCTCCACCTTGGCCATCAACCAGCCACTTAAACCGTAACGCGCTACCCAAATCCCCAGTGATAGAATCGCCCACCACCATTATGCGATCGAGCGGCACCTCAATACCTCGTTCGTGCAGCCACTTACGAAGGTACTCCATCTTGTACTCCTTGCGGCCGAAGATATCGCTATCGGTTGCACAATCAATGAAGAAATCCGCAAGTCCCATGTACTTACAAATCGCCTGGATGTATCGACGAGGGTTAGCCGACATCCCCACCACCACGTAACCGGAGCGTAGCAGTAGTTCGGCTAGACGGTTAATCGGCTTAATCTTCATACCAGCGAAGTGTTGTGGATTTTCCTCGTACTGTCGTCGCACGACGCCGCTCGCCACGTAATCGAACTGGGTGAGGAACCGGTCGGCAATTTGGTAGTAAGATGAACCTGGTTGGTCGATCTCGTGCTCATGGAGTTTAACAAAATCGTTCTCATATACGAGCGGATCCTTCCATGTTTTCATCTTCAGCACGTAAATACCGTA
>Ga0082335_1003421_pt1 | contig 26182 bp, 21 predicted proteins | sample Subgrocontami58m_FD_72375 | JGI IMG/M metagenome (GOLD analysis project Ga0082335, IMG submission 72375) | Subsurface groundwater microbial communities from S. Glens Falls, New York, USA - GMW37 contaminated, 5.8 m (SPADES assembly) (version 2) ...
ACGGAGTTGCTGAACAAATTAGTTAAAGATGGAAAGATTAAACTGAAAAACGAAGAAGTTAAATCTAAAATCACTTATCACGATTCCTGTTATTTAGGTAGATATAATAATATTTATGATTCACCGCGCGATCCTTTGAAAATGATAAAAGGAACAGAACTGATTGAGATGGAAAGAAATCGTGAAAAAGGATTTTGCTGCGGCGCAGGTGGGGGAAGAATGTTTCTTGAAGAGAAGGAGGGTACAAGAATAAATAACAACAGATCTGAAGAAGCGATAAGTACAAATGCTGATACAGTTGCTTCGGCTTGTCCGTTTTGTATGACGATGCTAACGGACGGTATAAAATCATTTGAAAAATCAGATTCAGTAAAGGTAAAAGATGTAGCGGAAATAATTCTCGAGAACACTATTCTATAAATTATTCATTCACTAACAGTAGGAGGTATCATGAACGAAAAATATTTAAAACTCATCGACTTCTTAAAAGGTCTTGAACCCGACGTAGCAAAGTTCTACGAAAAGGGACAGTCAGCCGCCGGTACTCGTTTAAGAAAAGGTCTTAGCGAACTAAAGAAGTTAGCTCAAGAATTGCGTAATGAAGTACAGGAAGTGAAAGCACAACGCAAAGCAGCTAAAGGCGGAAACTGATTTTTGAGTTTTCGATTTGTTTTAGGTTGGGTTAGAAATAGCCCAACCTTTTTTTATTTACTCACATGCTTATCACAACTTGTAAGAACTCAATAATAGAATGAAAAATTTATTTATACTTTTTTTAGGCTTTATATTTTCATCGTATTTTTTTTTAAGTCCGATTGAGAGAAAATCAATTGATCAGGATTCTACAACATCTGTTACAATTTCTTTTGTCGGTGATTTAATGTGTCATTCACCTCAATTTCAGTTTGCTCAAATATCAAAAGATAGTTTTGATTTTAAACCGGTCTTTCGTGAAGTAAAAAAATATTTAACCAAAGCAAATTTAACAATTGGAAATCTTGAAACAACTATTTCTGGCAAGGAAAGTAGATATAGCGGATATCCACTTTTCAATACTCCGGAAGAATATCTTGAAGCATTGAAAGATGCCGGATTTGATATTTTATTAACAGCAAATAATCATTCGCTCGACCGTGGCAAGAAAGGCCTTCTTAGAACGGTAGAGATGATAAAAAAAAATGGGCTGGAATCAGTAGGGTCGTATAATTCACAACAGGACCGGGATTCAATTCGAATATATGAAATTAACGGAATCAAGATTGCAATTCTTGCTTACACATATGGATTAAATGGAAATTACATTGCTAAGAATGAAAAATATTTGGTTAATGTAATTGATACAACATTATTGAAGAAAGATATTCTAGATTCACGTAATAAGTATGCAGATATAATTCTTGTTTATTTTCATTTTGGAAATGAATATCAGCGTAACCCAAGTTCATTTCAAAAAGAAATTGTAAAACGTGCAATTGATTACGGCGCAGATTTAATAATCGGCAGTCACCCTCACGTCATTCAGCCGATTGAATATTTCAGTTCAAATAAAAATAAAATTGGCAAAGGATTGATTGCTTATTCATTAGGCAATTTTATTTCAAATCAAAGATGGCGGTATTCCGATGCCGGAATAATTCTTAATTTAACAATAACAAAAAATATATTAACACAAGAAGTTAGATTTTCAAATACGGACATTATTCCTACATGGGTATACAAGGGGAAATTAGAGAACAAAGATCAATTTGTAATTCTTCCGGTAGATTCAACAACAATTTATTCTCTGCCGAATTATTTAACGGATGGTGATAAAGTAAAATTTTTACAATCCGAGAATGATACGCGCAAAATCTTGGAAACAATTCATAGCCATACTCAAAAATCATTGAACAAAAAAGAAGAATGAGCTGTTAGTATAATTAAATCACATTTTCTTTTTATCTTTGCAACAAATTCTTAATAAAAATTAATGGCTAATAAAAATAAAGCATCACTTGGTATTATCTTCTTAACGATTTTTATTGATTTGATGGGGTTTGGGATTCTTATTCCCATCCTTCCAACATTTGCAAGTAAAGAACTTGGTATATCAGATTTTGGAATTGGTTCTATTGTCGCAGTATTTTCTCTGATGCAATTCATATTCAATCCAATGATGGGGAAACTATCTGATAAAATTGGAAGAAGACCGGTAATATTAGTCACGCAGCTGATGACAGCTGTTTCATATCTTATTTTTGCTTTTTCAAATTCATTTTTACTTCTTTTCTTATCTAGAATGTTAGCTGGTCTTGGTGGAAGTAACATTGGCGTTGCCCAGGCTTATATCGCAGATATTACAGCAAAAGAAGAACGTGCAAAAGGAATGGGAGTAATTGGCGCTGCCTTCGGTTTAGGTTTTGTATTTGGACCTGTGATTGGTGCTGTTCTAGCCAAGTTCGGTTACCATATTGCGGGAATAGGGAGTGCATTTTTCACTTTATCAGCTTTCACATTTGCATTTTTCAGATTGCCTGAGTCTCTCAAAGAAAAAAAGAGTGATGACAAATTTAAAATTAAACTTTTTGATTTTGCGTATGCTAAACAAGTTTTAACAAATCCTTCAATTAGTTTTTTAATAATTCTATTATTTCTTATCATCTTTTCGATAGCAAACATCTTTGGTATTTTCGCATTACTTGGTTATAAATTTTATCATTTTACTGATCAACAAAATGGAATGCTTTTTGGTATTGTAGGATTAGTTGGTGCGATTGTTCAGGCTGGATTTATCAGGTCGCTTTCGCAAAAATTAAGTGATAAAACAATTGTACTTATTGGGATTTTTTTTATGATAGTTGGATTAACACTTATTCCATACGGTGGAAATTTTACCGGTGTTGCAATAGTAGTTTCAATAATGGCTGTGGGTTCCGGAGTTCTTCAACCGATAATTCCAAGTATGATTTCAAAATATTCGCCTGAAAATCAACAAGGTGCAATATTAGGATTCAGTCAATCAATTTCTGCATTTGCAAGAGTGCTTGGCCCTTTGTGGGGAGGATTTTCTTATGATATGTTTGGTTATCAGTATCCATTTCTTACCGGTGCTTTTTTTACTTTGATTACATTTATTGTATCTTTTTTTATGTTAAAGTCAGATAAAATTAAAACTGTTGAAAATGTTTAAAGTTGGGACAATAAATATTGAAAAAGCTCTTCTACTCGCTCCAATGGAAGATGTAACCGATATAGCTTTCAGAAGACTTTGTAAGGAATTAGGTGCTGATATAGTCTATACCGAATTTGTTAATTCAGATGGATTGATTCGATCGAATAAAAAAACAGAAAGAAAACTAGAGATAACTGAAAATGAACGTCCGGTTGGAATTCAAATCTATGGTGGAAACCTCGAACCAATGATTGAAGCTGCCAAAATTGCTGAATCGAAAAACCCGGATATAATTGATATTAATGCAGGCTGCTGGGTTAAGAAAATTGCAAACAGAGGAGCCGGTGCAGGTCTTCTTAAAGATCCATGCTATATGCAGACAATGGTTGAATCAATAGTCAAAGCCGTAAAAATTCCGGTAACAGTTAAAACAAGAATTGGCTGGGATGAAGATTCAATAAATATTTTGGATGTAGCTAAAAGAATTGAAGATGCAGGAGCTGCTGCTTTAACTATTCACTGTAGAACGAAGACACAAGGACATAGCGGTGAACCGGATTGGAGTTGGATTCCCAGAATTAAAGAAGTTGTAAAAATCCCGGTTGCCTTAAATGGAGGAGTATTTACTGCTGAAGATGTAAAAAAAGCTTTTGATGAAACAAATGCCGATGCAGTGATGATAGCACGGGGCGCAATTGATCATCCATGGATATTTAGAGAAGCCAAAGAATTATTAAGTGAAAAAAATATTAATGTCTTATCAATTGAAGAAAGAATTAATACTGCATTACGTCATCTTAAATATTCATTGGAAATTAAAGAAGCTAAAGCTGCAATAATTCCTTTCAGAAAATATTATACGGGGTATTTGAAAGGACTTAATCATTCGAAAGAAATTAGACAGGAACTTTATAAGCAAACAGAATATGCTCCCATTGAAAATATACTTTTAGAGTATCTTCATAAATTAAAATATCTTGAACAAATTGAAAATTTTAGCTCATAGGAATAACGCAAATGGAATTTAAAAAGTTGATTCGTGATATACCTAATTTTCCCAAACAAGGAATAATTTTTAAGGATATAACGACGCTACTAAAAAATCCGGAAGGTCTGAATAATGCTGCAGATGAATTGGTTAACTCTATTCATGGTAAGCATATAACTAAAGTAGCTGGTATTGAATCACGTGGTTTTATCCTAGGTGGGATTGTTGCCCAAAAACTAGGGGCTGGATTTATACCCATTCGTAAACCTGGTAAATTGCCTGCTGAATCTATCTCTGAGAGTTATTCGTTAGAGTATGGAACTGATCGAATTGAGATACACAAAGACGCAATTCAAAAAGGTGATAAAATTTTGCTCCACGATGATCTTCTTGCTACCGGGGGGACAATGGAAGCTGCTTGTAAATTAGTTGAAAGATTAGGTGGGGAAGTTGTCCAAATTTCATTTCTGATTGAACTAAATTTCTTACACGGCAGAGACAAATTAAAAAAATATGATGTGCGTTCTTTGATTCAGTACGACTCAGAGTAATTTAAATTTCTTTCCAGTTCAGAGGTGCTATCAAAACAACAAATTCACCTTTGGTAATTCTTTTCTCAAAATTCTGTAAAAGTTGAGAAGCTGTACCGCGCCAAGTTTCTTCAAATTTTTTTGTTAGTTCTCGGGCAACTACAATTAAACGATCCGGCATGGTCGCGTTTAATTCTTCCAGCAGTTTTTTAATTCTGTAAGTTGATTCATATAAGACAATTGTTCTTTCTTCTTCCGAAAGTTGTTTTAACTTTTTCTGTCTTCCTTTTTTCTGCGGTAAAAATCCTTCAAAGACAAAAGAATCAGTCGGTAATCCGCTAATACTTAATACTAAAATTGCTGCACTTGCACCGGGAATTCCAACAACTTCAATATTTTCTGATATTACTTTATTGATAAGACGAACTCCGGGATCAGAAATACATGGCGTCCCGGCATCCGAAACGAGTGCACACGATTCTCCAGAATTTAACTTTGTCAAAATTTTTTCTAAACTTTTTAATTCATTGTGAGCATTTACAACAAGCAGTGGTTTATTGATTTGATAATGATCTAGCAGAATTTTTGTAACGCGTGTGTCTTCACATATTATGAAGTCAACTAATTTCAGTGTTTCAACGGCCCGAAATGTAATATCACCAAGGTTACCTATTGGTGTTGCAACAACGTATAATTTCCCTTTTTCCATTAAAAACTCTTTTTACAAAAATAAAAAAACCCCGGTAACAATCGGGGTTTTTCTTTGATGAATTTAATTTTTATAGTTTATGCAAATTATTCAGAACATTTTTGATTCTTAATATTCCATCATCAATATTTTCCTTGGTTACAATTAGAGAAGGGCGGAACCGCACTGAATGAGCACCACATCCGAGCATGATCATCTTATTATTATATAGTTCAGCTAAAAATTTATTTCTAATTTCTTTTGATGGTAAATTAAATGAACACATTAATCCTAACCCGCGAGCTTGAGAAACATATTCGGGAAATTCATTTTGTAAATCAATAAGATTATTCAATAAATAATTTCCTATTATACGAGCGTTCTCTACCAAATTCTCTTCTTCAATAATTTGTAGATTTTTTTCTGATCGAACCATATCAGTTAAATTTCCACCCCAAGTTGAGTTAATTCGGCTCGATTTCTTAAATACATTATCAGAAATATCATCTATCCTATCGTTAACCATAATTCCGCAGACTTGCACTTTTTTACCGAATGAAATAATATCTGGCTCAACAAAATGTTCAAATGCCCACAATTTGCCGGTCATTCCAAGTCCGGTCTGAACCTCATCAAACATTAGTAAAATTTCATTTTCATCAGCGATCTCTCGCAATTTCATGAAAAATTCTTTTCTGAAAAAATTATCTCCGCCTTCTCCCTGTATCGGTTCAACTATTATAAGCGCAATATCATCACGATTATATTTTATAGCCATATGAATTTCGTCTATGGCTTGATTTTCTAAATTAATAATTTGATTTAAGTTCTCCTGCAAAGGGAAGGTTATTTTAGGATTAGTAATTCGTGGCCAATTAAATTTTGGATATAATGCAATCTTAGCTGGGTCGGTATTTGTCAACGACATTGTGTACCCAGTACGTCCATGAAATGCTTCACGAAAATGAATTACCTGTGTACCGCGTTCTTCTTTATATCCGCGTTCAAAATTCTTTTTTACTTTCCAATCGAATGCAACTTTTAATCCGTTCTCTACAGCTAAAGCTCCGCCTTCAATAAAGAACAAGTGTTTCATAAAATCCGGAACTGCGATGTGCGAAAATGTTTCGACAAATTTTGTCATTTCTATTGTATAGATATCTGAATTAGAAGTTTTGTTCATTGCTGCATCTGCAAGTCTTTCACGGAATTCCGGTGTGTTTATCTTCGGATGATTTAATCCTACTGGTGATGATGCAAAGAAAGAGAAGAAATCTAAATATTTATCTCCGGTTTTTTTATCTACAATTGTTAATCCGTGACTTCTTTCAAGATCAAGTACGAAATTAAAACCATCAACAAGCATTTTCTTCCGAAGAATATCATGCACATTTTGTGCTGTAATTTTAGAACCTATTTTTTCTGTTTCCATTGTGTTGATTGATGTATCCATCATATTCCACCTCAAAATAAAGCGTGAATGAAATAGTTGAGTGAAAAAAAGACGGATATATATTAGAATACTTGCTCGAAGCGGGAGGCTACGTAATTACGAAGGTTTTTTCTGCCTGTTATCTTGGAAAAAATTATGTACTTATGCATAGTGTTGTCAATTTTCTCCTTAAAGATACTTATATTTAACTGTATTTTCAATTCTATTGGTAATCATGCGAAAGATGGAAGTATATAAAATCAGATCAAGTAAAAAGAATTTTGATTTTCTACTTGTCTTCCTTTTTGTTTCATCAATTTTATTCTTGATATCGTGCGGAAAAGGGAAAAACGATGAATCTGATCTGAGTGATTTCATTGCATTTGATAAATCGAAACTTGGTATTGAAGTAGTTGATCAAAATCTTGGAATAAAATTTTTCCCTCCAAATAGCTGGGAACTTAAACAATCTTCTCTTTCGCGCAAGGTAGAATCACGCGGTACAACAACAAACCCGAACGATAATTTTTTCTATCAGCCGGTTTATCTCTTTTTTGATCAAACGACAGGCGGATTATTAAGCGTTGGTAAAGTAGAAACGAACGATACTACAATATCTAAAAGTGCACACTTGAATTATTACAAAGGACTACTCAATACAAAGTATAAGAACAATGATCTTTCAGTTGGGAATTTTATTCATTCAAAAATTTATTTTACACAATTCAAATTCCGGAAAGAAAAACTCGTCTCTTACAAAATTATATTTGAAAATTCTTCAGGTGATATAATCCAATTTGATTATACAATTCCTATAGATTTGTTAGAGAATACCAATCTATCAATTAAATCTTCTGTTGGTTCTATTCAACCGATGTAAATTTCAAATCATAATAATTTTGTTTGCTGTTCAAAGTTGCTAATCGAAATCCATTCTGATTAACTTGCATTAGAAAAATTTTGTAATAATGTAGATTTGCATCTACTCGTCTCGAAATATTAATTAGATAATAAAGAGGTATTCATGGATTTCTTAAAAGTATTAGGTATAAAGGATGAAAATTATGGAGCGGCAACCGGATTAAATTGGTTTAATACAAAAGATCAAGGTGTGATTGAGGTTATTTCTCCCACAGATGGGAAAACGATAGCAAAAGTATTTCATTGTTCAGAAAAAGATTATGAAGAGATAGTCTCGAAATCTTATGAAGCATTTAAATATTGGAGAACTGTACCATCACCAAAACGCGGAGAAGTTGTTCGTCAAATCGGTTTGAAACTTAGAGAATATAAACAATCGCTTGGTACACTTGTTTCTTACGAAATGGGGAAATCATTACAGGAAGGATTAGGCGAAGTACAGGAGATGATTGACATATGTGATTTTGCAGTTGGACTCTCTCGCCAACTTTACGGAAAAACAATGATGAGTGAACGCGAGAATCATAGGATGTATGATCAATACCATCCGCTTGGAGTAGTCGGAATAATCACAGCGTTCAATTTCCCGGTTGCAGTGTGGGCTTGGAATTCAGCGCTGGCAACTGTTTGTGGTGATTCAAATTTGTGGAAGCCGTCTTCAAAAACTCCGCTTTGTGCTATTGCTGTTCAAAATATTTTATCAGATGTAATTAAGAAAAATAATTTACCGGAAGGATTATTCTCTCTTATTATTGGAAAGGGTTCTACGATTGGAGAAAAATTTTTGAACGATAAAAGAGTTCCACTCATTTCATTAACCGGTTCAACTAATGTTGGCAAACATGCATCGGAAGTTATTGGTAAAAGATTCGGCAAAGCAATTCTTGAACTTGGCGGCAACAATGCAATTATCATGACCAAAAATGCGGATCTAAAACTTGCAGTGCCGGCTGTTGTTTTTGGAGCTGTTGGTACTGCCGGACAGCGATGTACATCAACGAGACGATTGATAGTTCATGATGAGATTTATGAAAAAGTAAAAGATGTTTTGATAAATGCTTATAAAAGTTTGAAGATTGGAAATCCGCTTGATGAAACAAATCATGTTGGACCTTTAATTGATAAAGGAGCCGTTGAAGAATTTAAGTATGCGCTAAAACAAGTTGAGAAGGAAGGCGGGAAAATAATTTTTGGCGGAGAAATTCTTAGTGGGAGCAGATATGAATCTGGTTGTTATGTTAAACCCGCTATTGTTGAGGCAGAAAATCATTTTAAAATTGTTCAAGAAGAAACGTTTGCGCCAATTTTATATTTGATCAAATATAAAGGCGATGTCCGGAATGCAATTGAAATTCAGAACGGAGTTGTACAAGGATTATCATCTTCAATCTTTACAATTGATATGAGAGAATCGGAAGAATTTCTTTCACATTGGGGAAGTGATTGCGGAATCGCTAACGTAAACATTGGAACATCGGGTGCGGAGATCGGCGGTGCATTTGGTGGTGAAAAAGAAACAGGCGGCGGACGTGAATCCGGTTCCGATGCATGGAAACAATATATGCGCCGTCAAACTAATACAATTAATTTTGGTACTAAACTTCCACTCGCTCAAGGAATTAAATTTGATTTGTGAGAACAGAAGTCAGAAATAAGAAATCAGTAATCAGTATGATGTAGTGGATTATTTCCTGCTTCTTATTTCTGATTTCTTTATTTATTAGATTTGTAAAAAAGTGAAAGGTGATTAAATGAGATTCTGTCTAAACGTTGATCATATTGCTACATTAAGAAATGCACGCGGAGAAACACAACCCGATCCTGTAACTTTTGCTCTAATTGCAGAACAATATGGTGTTGATGGAATTGTTGTTCATCTCCGTGAAGATAGAAGACATATCAACGAACGTGATGTACGATTGCTTCGCGAACTTATCACTACAAAACTTGATCTTGAAATGGCTGCTGTTGATGAGATAATTAAAATTGCGTGTGATGTTCAACCCGAACTTGCAACTCTCGTTCCGGAGCGGAGGCAAGAATTAACAACTGAAGGCGGATTAAATGTAATTGATGATATTAAAAATATCCGCACAGCAATTAAAAAATTACATGATGCTGAAATCTCTGTTTCTCTTTTTATTGAACCGGATATTAATCAAATTGATGCAGCAGCAGAAATTAATGCTGACATTATTGAGATCCATACCGGAAATTATGCAAATGCAGTTGGTGAAGAAGATATTTTTGATGAATTAGAACGTGTTCGTGTTGCAGCAAAACATGCAAAGAAACTTGGTCTTGGTGTTAATGCTGGGCATGGATTAAACTACAATAACATGAAAGAGTTTGTTGCAATTTCAGAAATTGATGAAGTTAGTATTGGTCATGCTGTTTTAGCTCGAGCAGTTTTTGTTGGAGTGGAGCATGCAATTAAAGAAATGATTGCGTTGGTAAGAATGAAATAAAAATTTATTGAAACCGATGAATCGGTTTTGAAAATATATTCTGCTCATGTCAGCCCATAGATTAATCTATGGGCTGACAATTATAAATGATGATTTATTACAACGGTTTCAACCGTTTATATAATGGGAGGGAAATATGTCGCATTCAATATCCAAAATCTGGATTCATGTAATATTCAGTACTAAAGATAGAGTGCCGTTAATAAAAGAATCGTTTGCTTCAGAATTGCATAAACATATTTTTTAATAATCTCGTTAATGAAAATAATTGCTATGTCAAAATAATAAATGGATTCCAAGACCATCTTCATATTTTATTTCTCCTAAATCCTAATCATTCTATAAAAGATGTTGTTCATAACATAAAAGGCGAATCGTCACACTGGGTAAATCAAAATAATTTTTTGAAAAATAAATTTGCATGGCAAATAGGTTATGGTGCGTTTTCTGTAAGTGAATCTAATGTTGAGAAAGTAGTAAAATATATTAGAAATCAAAAAGTACATCATAGAACTAAATCTTATGCTGAAGAATATGAGACATTTTTACGTAAATATAAACTACAGTAGAAACTATTTCGTTTAGAAAAAATAAGAAAGTAAGATAATATTTTGGCTCTATCACAAAAAGAAATTGTATTAAAAAAAAAGTTAGATCATCATTATAAATATTTTGACAAAAGTAAAATCTCTCCTGATCCTTTAGAATTCCCACGTATGTATAAAAATTATTTTGATGTAGAAATCTCTGCATTTGTCTCTTCAGTCTTTGCTTATGGAAATGTAAAACAAATTATCAGCTCACTTGAAAAGATTCACAATTTAATGGATAATCAGCCGTATAATTTTGTAGCAGATTATTCTTTTGAAAAGGGAATTAAACTATTTCATTCAATTAAACACCGTTTCTATACAAGCGAAGACATTGCATATTTATTTTATGCATTAAATCATATCTACAACAATTACGGTTCATTAAAATATTTTTTTCTACTTTACTATTTCGAAAAAGATTTGAATCTCAAGAACGCCGTATCATTTTTCTCTCAACATTTTCTAGAAATAATTTCCAAGAAAGGAAGTGTAACACATGGAATCAAATTTATGTTCCCTGATCCTAACAAAGGCTCGCCTCGATCCGGTGGACGAGTCGGAGCGGGAAGCGCATGTAAGAGAATGAATTTATTTTTGAGGTGGATGATACGAAAAGATGAACTTGATTTTGGATTATGGACTGAAATCCCTCCATCTAAACTTGTAATTCCGGTTGATACACACGTTGCAAAAATCTGTTCAAAACTAAGACTCACCAGACAAAAATCTGTATCGTGGAAAATGGCAGAAGAAATAACCGGGAGATTAAAAAAGTTTGATCCAAACGATCCGGTAAAATATGATTTTGCAATTTGTCACATTGGGATGAGAAAAATGAAATTTTGAATTCACAATTCCTAAATTATCATGTTGCTCGGCTGTTTATACATCTTTATATTAGTCGTCGCATTATGGAATAGTTTTCAATTGATCTTCATTAAATAAACAATCTCACCATTTACAGGAGAAAAATATGGCGGAACAAAAGAAACATGTTCCATTTGTTTCTTCGGAAACAAACATGGCAGAATTTACAATACGCGCTCTTGTTATCGGACTTGTTCTTGCTGTTGTTCTAGGTGCAGCGAATGCTTACTTAGGATTGAAAGCCGGAATGACAATTGCCGCTACATATCCTGCCGCTGTGATTGGAATGGCAATCATTAAACTTTTCAAGGGAACGATACTTGAAGAAAACTTTGCTCGTACTGTTGGTTCAATTGGAGAATCAATTGCAGCGGGTGCAATTTTTACATTACCAGCATTTTTCATCGCGGGAATTTGGAATCCGTTTTTTACTCCTGGTAATTATATGCTGTCTGCTGCTATAATGATGGCAGGCGGTGTACTGGGAATTATGTTTGTTGCTCTATTGCGAAGAGTTATGGTGGAGGATGTTGAACTTCCATTTCCGGAATCAGTTGCTGCTGCAGAAATTCATAAAGCAGGTCGTCACGGAGGAACCGGTTCAAAATATTTATTTGGTGCTATGGGCTTTGGTGCTGCTATTCAAGCATTAGGTCAATTTAAATTATTTGCTACAAGTGCTGATGGAATGATCTCTTTAAGTAAAGGAAATATATTATTCCGTTCTCCGGATGTTAGCCCTGCTTATATGGGAGTTGGTTATATAATTGGCCCACGTTTAGCTGCATTGAACTTTAGTGGTGGCGTTCTTGCTTGGGGACTTTTAGCGCCCATCATTGCTTATTTTAAATTCGGTAGTGTACTACCTGATGCCGCACTTTGGACAGAAACTTTCAAAACTGTTCCACCTGCAGTTGTGGATTGGACAGAGACAATTGTTCAAGTGTGGAAAAGTTATGTACGACCAATTGCTATCGGAGGCATGTTAGTAGGTGCCGCATTTACATTATGGAAAATGAGAAAAAATTTAATCGTCGGAATTTCACGCTCAATCAGTGATGTTAAAAAAGCTGCTGTTGGAGAACATGTTGTTGATAGAATTGAAAAGGATATTTCATTTAAGTGGGTTGTAATCGGAATTCTTTTAACCGGTGTTGCTACATTTTTTATTTATAATTATTTCGCACAAGATATTATTGCTGCTTTAGTTGCAACTGTAGTAATGATTGTTGCCGGATTTTTCTTTGCTGCTGTTTCCGGATACCTTGTTGGAATAATCGGTTCAAGTAATAATCCTATTAGCGGACTTACACTTTCAACATTAGTAATAGCAGCATTATTAATGGTTGCTCTCGGTATGAAAGGAATTCAAGGTGTTGCTGCTGTACTTGGAGTTGCGGCAGTTGTTTGTGTTGCTGCTGCCGTTGCCGGTGAAATGCTTCAAGATCTAAAAGCCGGACATATTCTCGGCGGTACTCCTTGGAAAATGCAAGTTGGTGATCTTATTGGTGTAGCTGTTGCTGCAGCAGTTATGTTCATACCGCTAATTATTTTACATGAAGGTGATATAAAAATGGGTGGAACAGGATTTGGCGGAGAACATCTTCCTGCACCACAAGCTAGTTTGATGGCAATTCTCTCAAAAGGAATCGTCTCCGGCGATATGGAATGGATCTTAATATTTACGGGAATGCTTATGGGTGTCGGATTTATTATGATGAACGTAAAAAGTCCGATGTTGGTAAGCGTTGGTATGTATCTTCCTTTAGGAACAACTTTTGCAATTTTTGTAGGTGGTTTAATAAAAGGAGTTGTTGAAAGAGTAAATGCAAAAAAACAATTTAATGATGCACAAAAATCAAGAGTAGAAAATAACGGAATATTGATTGCAGCCGGACTAATTGCAGGAGAAGCGTTAATTGGTCTTCTGTTTGCCGGGTTGGCGTTTTTTGAAATTCCTGTATTTCACTTTTTTGAGACGCCAAGTTTCTACATAAGCTTATTAGTATTTGCCTTGATCGCATGGTTGCTGATCCGAATACCTGTTAAGAATGCAGGTAAACCGGATGATCCTGCACCTCCTCAAGTTTCTATGTAACTTTTATAATGTCCCGATTGTATAATCGGGACATTTAATTTCCTTAAAGGATTCTATGCAGTTAAGTTTTTCCGAAAGAAGAAGAATATTGAAAGGTGCAAACTATTTGGAACTCACTCCATTAAGATTGCACAAAGAAGAAATTTCAGAAGAAAATTTAGTTACAGTTCTAATTCCAAAATTTCAGAATAGATTTGCTGTACGTTTCATTGTCCCCAAATTAAAATCACAAGTATTTAAATTAAAATTAGATGAGCTCGGCTCAGCAGTTTGGTTATCACTTGACGGGGAAAAAACAGTAGATCAAATAGCAAAACAACTTCTTATGAAGTTTGGTGATAAAATAGAACCTGTTAATGAAAGAGTAACAAAATTTTTAACCGGACTTTATGAACAGCGTTTAATTACATTTCAAGAAATAAATAAAGGAGATTAACTATGGGAGAAATTTTAGGCCAGTTAAAACCGAACTTATTGTGGAATCATTTTGAAGAACTATGCAAAATTCCACGTCCTTCTCGTAAAGAAGAAAAAGTAGCTCAATATGTAATCTCGGTTGCAAAGAAAAATAATTTACAATATGCGACTGATGATTTTGGCAATGTTGTAATTAGAAAAGCAGCTACACCTGGAAAAGAAAATTTAATCCCGGTTGTTATGCAAGGGCATCTAGATATGGTTGCTGAAAAGAATGCTGATGTTAAACACGATTTTGAAAAAGATCCGATCCAACCATACATTGATGGCGATTGGGTTAAAGCTAAAGGTACGACTCTTGGAGGTGACAACGGTGTTGGAGTTGCCGCAGCTCTTGCAATCATGGAATCGAAAGATCTTGAACATGGTCCGATCGAAGCATTATTTACTCTTGATGAAGAAACCGGATTGTTTGGTGCTCAAGCGCTTAAGTCCGGATTTTTAAACGGAAAAATATTAATGAATTTAGATTCCGAAGAAGATGGTGCACTATATATTGGTTGCGCCGGCGGACAAACTACTTCTGTGAAATACAAATTTAATTTGAATGATGTCCCGGCTAATACAACAGCACTTGAAATCAAAATTGCAGGTTTGAAAGGTGGACACAGTGGATTGGACATAAACTCAGGTAGAGGTAACGCAATTAAATTGATGACACGTTTACTTCACGAATTAAACTACACATTCGGTATCCGGCTTGTAAGTATTAACGGCGGAAGTAAACATAATGCAATTCCACGGGAGACATTTTCTGTTATTCGAGTTGCTAAAAAAATTGCTACCGATACTCTCGCATATATCGAAAGATATAATAAAATCATTCAAGCAGAGCTGGCTTCGGTTGAACCAACCTTAAATGTTACCGCTGCAGAATCGAAATCAAAATCTAAGGTAATGGATAAGACCACAACAATAATTTTGATTGATTCACTATACGCAGTTCCTAATGGTGTAATAAAAATGAGTGCTGATATTCCGGGTTTAGTTGAGACATCTACTAATCTTGCCGTTGTGGTTACAAAAGGTAAAGAAGTTGTAGCTACTCTGAGCCAACGAAGTTCTGTTGAATCTGAAAAAAATGATATCTCCAATTCAATTGCTGCATTTTTCAAATTAGCAAAAGCTGATGTAACACAAGGTGATGGTTACCCGGGGTGGAAACCGGATATACATTCACCTGTGCTTGTTACAATGAAGAATGTGTATCATCAGTTGTATGGTAATGACCCTGAAGTTAAAGCAATTCACGCGGGTCTTGAATGCGGTATAATTAAGGAACGTTATCCAGATATGGACATGATTTCGTTCGGTCCAACGCTCATGGATGTTCATTCACCTGATGAGAAAATTAAGATTAGTACTGTAGATAAATTCTGGAATCTACTCACTGCAGTTTTAAAGAATATACCTTCTAACTAAAATTATTCTTGCTCTTGATCTTGTTCGTGCTCTTGATCTTTATGTCTCTAAACTGCGAGCATGATCAAGAGCATGATCATGATAAGAAGAGTAATAATGGGAAATCAAATCACTACTAAACCTGAACCAAGTGTTTTCTTCCGGTGGGGAATTCTGCTCTTTGTAAGTCTTGCCATGTTCGGCAACTATTATATTTATGATAGCATAAGTCCGCTTGCCGATCTTCTTGCCAAACAATTAAAATTTTCAGATTCCAACATTGGATTGCTTCAAGGAATCTACAGCGTTCCGAATGTTTTTATGGTTTTAATCGGCGGAATCATAATTGATAAAATCGGTACACGAATTTCTACTTTTATTTTTACACTCCTTTGTCTAACCGGTGCAATCATTACAGCATCATTCAGCGATATAACAATGATGGCTATTGGCCGTCTTGTATTTGGTCTTGGTGCAGAATCAATGATAGTTGCTGTTACAACTGTAATCGGGCGTTGGTTTAAAGGAAGACAATTATCATTTGCATTCGGGTTGAATCTAACACTTGCACGACTAGGTTCGTTTGCCGCTCTTAATTCTCCCACCTGGGCAAAATCACTTTATGAATATTGGCAGACTCCACTTTTAATTTCAGTTGCTGCGGGTGTGATTTCCATAGCAGCAGTTATTATTTATTGGGGAATGGATGCTTACTCAGAAAGAAATTTTTCTTTGCGCCCCGTCCCCAAGCAAGACAAAATTATTTTTAAAGAGATATTTAGTTTCTCAACTTCTTACTGGTTCGTTGTAATGTTGTGCGTTACTTTTTATTCTGGAATTTTTCCATTCCAAACTTTTGCTGTTAAATTTTTTATGGAAACTCACGGTACCACACGAGAGATGGGCGGATTTCTATCTAGCATGTTAACACTTTCTGCAATGGTCTTAACTCCGCTTTTTGGTTTACTTGCTGATTATATAGGCAAACGTTCTTTACTAATGATGTTTGGTTCAATGCTTCTAATTCCTGTCTATTTATTGATGGCATATACTCATGTTTCACTTTATGTTCCAATGGCAATGATGGGAATTGCATTTTCACTTATACCTGCAGTTATGTGGCCGTCGGTTGCCATCATAGTTGATGAAGCAAAACTGGGAACAGCTTACGGACTGATGACAATGATTCAAAATATCGGTCTTGCCGGATTTAATTTTTTAGTAGGCTGGGCAAATGATTTTAGCGGCGGATATACAGCCGGCATGTGGATTTTCTCTTCACTTGGTTTCTTTGGATTATTATTTGCGTTTTTACTTAGAAGAAGTGAATTGGGAACGCACGGTCATGGGCTAGAAAAAGGGATCGCCAAGACAGAGTAATTTTTTGTAAATTTGTATTGGAAAAAAATTGATTACATGATGAAAATTATTAACAAACTTGTTTTACTAATAATTATTGTTACTACCGGAATTACAGCCAATGCTCAATCATTTGGTTTTGGATGTTTAGGTTTAAGCGGATTCTATGCTGGATTCTCAAAACAAAATTATGATAATCCGGGGTTGAATGATTACATCAGTCAAAGAATTAATACCCTTGATCCTTCCAAAAATATAATTACTGATAAAATAGAATTTACACAGGGAACAGGTTATAGAGTTGGTGCAAATTTTTTTAGAGCTAAGTGGGATAAATTTTTCATTTCTGCAAAAGGTTATTATCAATTCTTAAAAGAATCAAATGAAATTTCTGCTCAATTACAAAATGTAGATACAAGAGAAAAATATCAGTTAACAATGAACCACTGGGGAGTTGGAATAGATTTCGGCATCCCAATATTCTGGATTCTTGATTGGAAAATTGCCGAAGCTAATGTTACGTTTTATAATACCGAATTTTCCCAAGAGACGTTTTTGAATAATGTATCACAGGGTGAAATTAAATTCAAACCTGATAAAAGTAATATCGGATATTTTATTGGCACCGGTCTCATCTTACATCTTGTTCCAGATTATATCAGCGTGGAAGGGACTGCAGGTTATAATATTATTCAAGTAGATAAACTCAAAAATGATTCCGGAATTACAATACCATCTTCTACCTCTTCCAAGAATGCAGTGGATAAAGGTAGCTTAAGTATTACTCTTCAACTAAATGTCGGATTTCCACTTTAATGCTATTTGGATATGAAACTATCAAAACTTGACAAAGCATCAGTGATTGCAATCCGTGATTGCATGGGGACACAGCCAAACGAAACTGTTCTAATTGTAACGGATGAATTCAAAAGAAAAATTGGTTACTCACTTTTTCAAAATGCAAAACTATTGGGCCATGAAACTGTTTATCTTGAATTCAAATCAAGAGAAATGCATGGACAGGAACCTCCTCAACAAATTGCGGAAATGATGAAATTATTCGATGTAGTTTTATGTCCGACTGCAAAATCTTTGACTCATACAAATGCTCGTAGAAATGCATCATCACTTGGAGCGCGCATTGCAACTTTTCCTGGAATAACCGAAGAAATAATGATTCGTGGTTTAAATGCTGATTATAAAAAAATCGCTGCACTTACAATAAAGCTTCAAGAAATTATGAACGAAGTTAATGTTGTTAGAGTAACTTCTGCGATTGGCACTGATATTACAATGGACATCTCAGGAAGGAAAGCTTTACCTAGTAAAGGATTATTCCACAAAAAAGGTGAGAGCGGAAACTTACCAACGGGTGAGGCATACATAGCACCACTAGAAGGTAAAACAAACGGAGTTTTTTATGTTGATGGCTCAATGGCGAGCATTGGTGTTATAAAAGGAAAACCAATTAGAATAGAAGTTAAAGATGGATATGCTGTAAATGTATCTGGCAGTAATCAAGCAAAAAAATTGGATACTACTTTAAATAAGTATGATCAGCTTGCAAGAAATATTGCAGAATTTGGAATTGGAACGAATTATAAAGCTAAGCTTAGCGGTATTTTGCTTGAAGACGAAAAAGTAATGGGCACGATACACATTGCGTTAGGAGATAATAAATCTATGGGTGGATTAGTTGACGTCCCTATTCATTTAGATGGAGTTGTGAAGAAACCAACAGTCTATTTTGATGAAAAAATGATTATGAAAAACGGAAAACTGTTGATATAATTGATTTACCAATACTGTCCAGATTACCCGCTCTAAATTTCAAAATAAAAAAAATTGAAAAACCACCTCTAATTTTAGTATATTTGCCGACCAAAAAATCCCAAAACTATGAAAATACTAAACCAACTCAATGATGCACAGCGTCAAGCTGTTGAATATAATTCCGGTCCACACATGATTGTTGCCGGTGCCGGATCCGGAAAAACACGTGTTTTGATGCATAAAATAGCTTTTTTAATTGAAAAAGGATTAGATCCGGCCGAAATTCTTGCCTTAACTTTTACAAATAAAGCCGCAAAAGAAATGAAAGAAAGAATTAAGGGGCTTATTGGTAAAAAGGCTGAAAACCTCTGGATGGGAACTTTCCACTCTATATTCGCACGAATGTTAAGAGTAGAATCTGATAAGCTTAACTACAAATCAAATTTTTCAATTTACGACCGTGAAGATTCGCAATCGCTTGTTGGCAACATTATGTCGAATCTAAACATCAATCTTGAAAATCTTTCGCCTAATGGAGTTCAACATAAAATCAGTTACTTAAAAAATCAGATGGTAACACCGGAAGAGTATTTAAAACATATAGCCACTACTCCATCAGATAAAAAAGTTGGCGAGATTTATACTGAATACAATAAAAGATTATTTGAAAACAATGCAATGGATTTTGATGATCTGCTTTTAAAACCGATTGAACTATTTGAAAACAACGAAAAAATTCTAAGCAAATACAAAAAAATGTTTAAATATATCTTGGTGGATGAGTATCAAGATACAAATAAAGCTCAGTATGAACTTTTGAAAATGCTAAGTCCACTTAAAGATAAAGTTTGTGTCGTCGGAGATGATGCGCAGAGTATTTATAGCTGGCGAGGTGCAGAAATAAAAAATATGCTCAACTTTAAAAAAGATTTTAAGGGATCGAAAATATTCCGTTTGGAACAGAACTACCGCTCAACCAAGATGATCTTAATGGCTGCTGATTCAGTAATAAAGAATAATGTTGGACAAATTCCAAAAACACTTTGGACTAATAACAATGACGGTGAAGAACTAACAATATTAAAAGCTTCTGATGAAAAAGACGAAGGATTCCAAATAGCAAAAAGAATAAAGAAAGAAATATCTATAAGAAAATTATCGTTAAATGATATAGCAATCTTTTACAGAATAAATTCTCAATCACGTGCGCTAGAGGATGCTTTCAGACGAGAAAAAATTCCTTATAAAATTGTTGGTGGTGTAGAATTCTATAGAAGAAAAGAAGTAAAAGATGTTCTAGCATATTTAAGAATGTTATCAAATCAAAATGATGAAGAAAGTTTACTCCGTATAATGAATTTTCCCCAACGTGGGATTGGTAATACATCTATTTCTAAAATGATTGCTTTTGCCCGCAAGCTGGAAATTTCATTATTCACAACAATGTCTAGAGTATTTGAAGTCATAGAAGTAAAAGAGAGAATTCAAAAAAATGTTAAACAGTTCAAACTTCTTTTAGATAAGTACATTGATCTTAAGAATAAATTATCAATCGGTGAATTAACGGCAGCTTTGGTTGATGAACTTGGAATTCTAAAAATTTACAAAGAAGAGGGTACTCAGGAATCAATGTCAAGGTATGATAATATCCAAGAATTAGTTTCTGCGGTTCAAGATTATAGCAAATCAAATCCGGATTCTTCACTTGATGATTTCCTTTCTGAAGTTTCATTAATTGCCGGTGTTGATCAGTATGATGAAAAGGTAAATTCTGTAACTATGATGACAATACATAGTGCTAAGGGACTGGAATTCCCGGTTGTATTTGTTACAGGATGTGAAGAAGATATTTTCCCGCTTAGTCAGAAATTTGATAATGATTCAAAGTTGGAAGAAGAAAGAAGATTATTCTATGTAGCTATAACTCGTGCAAAAGAAAAAGTATTTATAAGCTATGCGCGTTCAAGATATCGTTTTGGTGAAGTTGCCTATCAGAGCAAATCAAGATTTCTAGATGAATTAGATGAATCTACGTACGAAGAGACGAACGGAGCTAGCGGTAGAAAAGCCGGTCGTAAGAAAAAAACTTATTACGATGAATTTTATCAGGGAAGTTACGATGAGTATGATCAAGAAAGACGTTCACTTCGTGTAGGAAGCCGGGTGACTCATTCAGTATTTGGAATGGGAAAAATATTACAAATAACAGGTCTGGGGGATATGCAAAGAGTAACGATTAGTTTTGAGGAGTTTGGGCCTAAGCAGTTATTAACAAAGTTTGCTAATCTTAAACTAGTATAACGGTATATCGAATAAATATTTAATTGGAGATTTAAAATGAAACTTGGTGTATTAACCGGTGGTGGTGATTGTCCCGGATTAAATGCAGTAATTAGAGCTGTTGTTAGAAAAGCTTTGCAATCAAATCATGATATTATTGGAATCCGTGAAGGTTGGAGAGGATTATTAGAAAAAAAATATATAAAACTTGATCGTGAATCTATTTCTGGAATTTTACATCGTGGAGGAACAATTCTTGGTACTTCAAGAACAAATATTTATAAAGAGAAAGATGGCGAAGCAACAGTAATAAAAAATATGTTAGAAGCACATATTGATGCTATCGTTGCAATCGGTGGTGAAGACACTTTGGGAGTTGCTGCAAAATTATTTGAAGCCGGTGTCCATGTTATAGGTGTTCCTAAAACAATTGATAACGATCTAAACGCTACAGACTTTACATTTGGGTTTGATACTGCAGTTAATGTAGCAACTGAAGCTATTGATCGTCTTCATACTACTGCAGAATCACATAACCGAGTTATGGTTGTAGAAGTAATGGGTCGTCATGCAGGATGGATAGCTGTATATTCAGGAATTGCAGGTGGGGCTGATATTATTTTAGTACCAGAAAAGCAATATGATATAGAAGAAGTATGTAATCTTTTAAAGAAAAGACACGCAACAGGAAGAAGTTTTAGTATTGTTGTTGCCTCCGAAGGTGCTGTTGCAAAAAAATCTAATAATGGTAAAGAAGGAGATATGATTCTTCAAGATCAAAAATTGGATTCATTCGGCCATGTCCGTCTTGGTGGAATTGGATATATGTTAGCAGAAGAAATTGAAAGAAGAACCGGGTTCGAAACCAGAGCTACAGTTCTTGGGCATATTCAAAGAGGTGGAACTCCAACAGCTTTTGATAGAGTATTAGCCACAAGATTTGGTGTATTTGCTGCTGAGCTTGTAGAGAAAGGTCAATGGGGCCAAATGGCTGCATTAAAGGGTAATGAAATTGTTGCTGTCAGTCTTGCAGAAGCTACTGGACAATTAAAAACTGTAGATCTTGAATTATTAAAAGTAGCAGGTACTTTTTTCGGTTAAGTTCAATATTAAGGTCATTACTCTTTTATATTGACAATAACGATTGCACTAATTATATTGCTATTGTTTCCAGCCGAAACAACAAATTCTAGTTCTATTTTATATCCTTGTCGCAAGGATTAATATATTTAAGAAAGAGAGTTTTGTTTCATAGAAGTAAATTAATTTTCACCAGCCACAGCCGAAAGAAAAAACAGCCGAAATATAATAACAGCCGAGTTGTAAAAATAATTTTATAACTCACAGAGAGGGTGCTTATGAAAAACAAATTAACAATTTTTGCAATTATAACGTTAATCAGTGTTAACGTTTTATTTGCACAAGTTCCCGCTGCACCAGTTGCTTCAGCGGCAACTTCAGTAACTGCTACTTCCTTTACTGCAAACTGGGTTTCAGGAGGTGGGGCAGCAGAAACAGCTTATTATCTTGATGTTTCTACTAGCAGTAGCTTCGCTTCTTTTGTAACCGGTTATAATAATTTAAACGTGGGACTTCCTGGTGGTGGACCATTTTCATTTTCGGTTACTGGTTTAACAGCTGGTCCTACTTACTACTATCGTGTAAGAGGATTTAACGGAAGCGGAAGTAGCACACATTCTAACACAATTACTGTTGCAGGTATTCCAGTTGCAACAGCAGCAACTTCTATTACTAATGCAGGTTTCACTGCAAATTGGAATGCAGTAACTGGTGCTGTTACTTATACATTAACAGTTCCAGGGGCTCCTGGGAGTCCATTCACATTAATTGCAGGTACCTCACAAGCCGTTGCCGGTTTAACTGCAGGGACAGCGTATACATATTCTGTCCAAGCTGTTAGTGGAAGTACAAGCAGTGCTTCAAATACAATTAATGTAACTACAATTCCACCAGATCCAGTTTCTGCAGCAGCATCAAATGTTGCTGGTACTAGTTTCTCAGCAAATTGGGCTGCTTCAACAGGTGCAACAGGATATTATTTAGATGTTGCAACTGATGCCGGGTTCACAACATTTGTAACAGGTTTTAATAACTTAGCTCTTGGAGCTGTTACTACTTACTCAGTTACAGGTTTATCAGCTAGTACACCATATTGGTATCGAATTCGTGCTTTCAATACTGGTGGAACAAGTGGAAATTCAGGATCGCAAACAACAACTACTGGTCCTTTAGCAAATGCTGCGACGTTAATAACCCAAACATCATTTCAAGCAAATTGGAGTGTTGCCACTGGTTCACATTTTCTTCAAGTATCTACTAGTTCATCATTTGGATCATTCGTTGGTGCTTTTGATGGAACGGTTGATTTAGGGGCTGTTGGTAGTACACCTGTTGCAGGTTTAACAGCAGGGACTACATATTACTATCGTTATTCTGTAGTTGCAGCTACACCACCGTATTCTAACACTATCACAGTTGTTACAGTTCCACCTGATCCAGTTTCAGCTGTAGCTTCAAATATTGCAGGTACAAGTTTCTCTGCAAATTGGGCTGCCTCAACAGGTGCAACAGGATATTATTTAGACGTTGCGACAGATGTTGGTTTTACAGCTTTTGTTTCTGGATTTAATAATTTAGATGTTAGTAACGTTACAACTTATTCTGTAACTGGTTTAGCTATTACTACACCATACTATTATAGAGTTCGTGCATACAATGCAAGTGGTACAAGTGGAAATTCAGGATCACAAAATCCTACCACTGGTCCTGCAGTGCCTGTAATTGGAGCGAGTCCGACAAATTACCAAGTCGGTGTTACAATTCTTCCTTCATTAGCTTGGTCAGGAGGTGCGGCCTGGGAATTCCAAATAGATGATAATAGTGATTTTAGTTCCCCCATAGCTCTTTCTCCTGCTTACATAGCAACTAATGCTTTTTATAATTTCACATATACTACAACTTCAAGTAGTGTTCTTGCAAATGGTACTACGTATTATTGGCGAGTGAGAAGAACCGGTCCACCTAATAGCGATTGGACTTCAACACTTCAATTTACAACCGTTAATGCAGCTAAACCGTATGTCAATCCAGTAATTTCTGGAGTAACAACTGCATTTATATCATGGCATCCTGTACCATTCTCTTCAGGATTATATTATGATCTTTTATGGTCTACGAATGCAAACATGAGCGGTTATACTTCAGTTACAAGATTAGATACAACTACATATACATTAACAAATTTAACTCAGGGATCAACATATTATGTTCAGGTGCGAGCTAAGAACACAGCAGGAACTGTTATAATATCTTACTCAACAGTAACTACAGGTTTCGCTCCGTTAGGACCACCGATACCTTATAGATCATATCCTATTGATGGTGCAACAAGTTATGCGTTAAAGCCGACTTTCTTCTGGTACATCAAAGGAAACGAACCATTTCTCGATTATGAAATTCGGTACAGAGATTTCACTGCAGTCGAAGCTTATCCTGGTGCACCACAGATAACTTCAACATCAAACCATACTTATAAAACTTTACTTGTTGATCTTGTAGCAGGTCATACATATTACTGGCAAGTAAGATCAAAGATTGGCGGTCAATATTCTAACTGGTCAACTGCAGGAGATTCATCTTTTGTAATGTATACTAGTTTGGCTGGCGCCCCTGTTATTCCATATACAGCCTGGCCAAGTGGTGGATCAGTTGTTTATGTAAATCCTCCTACGTTTTATTATTACATTGATGTTTACGCAACAGGTTTAGAATTTCAAGTTGAATATTCTACAAGTGCAGCAGTTGATGGTGGAGGTAATTTTACAACATCTCCTGTTGTTTTAGGTTGGTCTTCTAGCTTATTCGCAGAAGGTACAGCTTCATTAATACCACTTAATACTTATTATTGGCATGTAAGATCAAGATTAGCAGCTAATCATGCTTCAATATCCGCATGGTCTTCTGCAGCAGATTTTTCTGTTGCAAGTACGGCAAGCGGAGCTGCAACAACTCCAATTCCTTCTACTCCAGTTGGTGGGCAAATAATTGACAGTCCGCTTTCTGCTATAACTTTATATTGGTCAGCTGCTTCAACACAATCTCTTGATTATGAAGTTGTTATTGCGCAAAGTTCTAGTGTAGACGGTTTAGGAAAATTGAATCATCCATTAGCAACATCATCTGGATGGGCAGTCACCGATCCTGCTAACTCAATATTAGTAACTGCAATACCATACACTGTAACTCCTGGTGCAACATATTACTGGCAGGTAAGATCGAGATTATCTGCAAATACTGCTCTTATGTCACCTTGGTCTATGGTAGCTAGTTTTTCAACCGCCGCTGGGTCATCGTCAGTAGTGCCTCTTGTTATCACTCCGAACTACTTACAGCCGATTAATACTACATCTGCAATTTTAACATGGAAAATTCCAGTTCCGTCTGAGTCACATCTTAAGTATGATGTTCAATATTCGAAAAATGCGGATTTCAGTAATTCGGTAACTAAAACTAATGTTGATGAACCGGTAGCACAAGTAACCGGATTAGAACCAAATTCCGTTTACTATTGGAGAGTGTTATCGAAGAACGACAATGGTTCTGTTTCAAATTATTCTTCGACAGGAACATTTAAGACTGGTAGCGCTACTGATGTTGAAGAAAGACAAGTATTACCAACAACTTTTGAGTTATCACAGAATTATCCTAATCCATTTAATCCAACAACAAAGATTGCTTATACACTTCCGCAGAATTCTTTCGTAAGTCTTAAGATTTACGATATGCTAGGACGCGAAGTAAAATCTCTAGTGAATAATGAGATGTTAGCAGGTAATCACAGTATTGATTGGAATGGAGAGAATAATTCAGGCTTCAAGGTATCAAGCGGGACTTACATCTACAGAATAACCGCTGGGAATTTTGTTGCCGTAAAGAAAATGATATTAATTAAATAATTAAAAAAATATTTAATAACTCAAAAGTTTACGAGGTTAATATGAAAAAGTTAAGCGCATCAATCTTCTTCCTGGTTATCATAGCAGTAATCGGTCTCGCTCTTTATGCTTGTCACCAGGCTTATTTTGCATAACTCTAATTGATTTTTAATTAGAAGTACATATAAATTAAGAAAGGTC
>Ga0082335_1003422_pt1 | contig 26179 bp, 33 predicted proteins | sample Subgrocontami58m_FD_72375 | JGI IMG/M metagenome (GOLD analysis project Ga0082335, IMG submission 72375) | Subsurface groundwater microbial communities from S. Glens Falls, New York, USA - GMW37 contaminated, 5.8 m (SPADES assembly) (version 2) ...
CAGATTTTCACTGCACGATTCTTATTCAATTACTGTCAATTGGATTTCCGCATGCCATCATAATTTTCTGTTGAAAGAGTATAAAAATGTTGTTGTATTGCCCTGAATTCTCTGAATTTAGAAAGATTTATAAATCCTGAAAATATTGAAATTTGTTCGGAAAGGAAATAAACTCAAGGATTATCTCTAATTTTAAATAAGGAAGACAGATAACACCAACATGGAAATGCCAATGGAAATGCAAAATCAGGTAATGGGCTATGACAGAGCTGCAACTACATTCTCGCCTGACGGGCATTTGATTCAGGTTGAATATGCTGAGAAGACTGTGAGGTTAGGTTCGAGTTCCATCGGGATTGTATGCACTGATGGAATCGTGTTTGTTGCTGATAAGAGAATAAAAGATCCCTTAGTGATTGCTGATCCTGCTGGAAGGGTTTACGAGGTTGACAAGCATGTTCTATCAACGGCTGCGGGAATTGCAAGCGATGCAAGAATATTAATCGAGCGGGCGCAGGTGATGGCTCAGCAGCATAGAGTAACTTATGATTCTGATATTGAAATTGAGTCGGTAGTGAAAGACTTAGCCAATGTAAAACAGCAGTTTACCCAGTATGGCGGTGCAAGGCCTTTTGGAGTTTCAATGATGGTTGGGGGAATATCCGGAAAAAAGCCGAGATTATTTGTGACTGATGTGACTGGAAATTATCTTGCATATAAAGCAACTGCGATAGGCGAGAATGACGAGAAGATAAAAGAAGAGCTGAGGAAAAGTGTTGATAAGGAACTGGACATTGAGGAAGCCATAAGGCTTGCATTAAAAATATTCAAGGATATTCTTGGCAAGAATTTCGGTGTTGAAAGATTTGATGCTTCATTCATAAGAACACACGAACTTGTAATAAACAGGTTAAACGGAGACGGATTAAAGAAATATATCCGATAAAAATGATTATTATTAAATTGAAAAAATTAGTTTCTAAATAGGATTGTAAAATGACAAATGTTCCAGCGAAATTAAGAGTTAAGGGAAAAAGCTACGAGATTCTTGTAGATGCTGACAAGGCAATCCAGTTCAGGCAGGGGAAGCCTGTTTCTATGGCAAATGTTGTTGCAACTGACTGCGTCTTTTCTGATTTGAAAAAAGGTACGAGAGTGGCAGAATCTGATTTGATGAAGGAGTTTGGAACTTCTGACTTATCAAAAATTGCCGAGAGAATAATAAAAAACGGCGAAGTGAATATTCCGCAGGAATACAGAGACAAGGCGCAGGATGACAAGATGAAGCAGGTTATTGATTTTGTTGTGAGAAATGCGCAGGATCCTCGAACGAACAAGCCGTATACTCCTGACATGATTAAAAGTTCCATTGAAACAGCGGGAATCAGCATAGATAACCGGTCCGTTGAAGAGCAGATATCTAAAGTTTTAGATAAATTGAGAGTTGTTCTTCCGATAAAGATTGAAACAAAGAAATTAATTGTGTCTATACCTGCGGTTCACACGGGCAGGGTTTACAGCATTATCAGTGAGTATAAAGAAAAGGAAGACTGGCTGAATAACGGCGATTTGAAAGTTGTTATAAACATTCCTGCGGGAATGCAGATGGCGTTTTATGACAAACTAAATGCGATTACGCACGGCTCAGCTGTTGTTGAGGAGATTAAGGCAAAATGAACGCAATACTTTCTAAGGAATATGCTGGAATAGGGATTGAGGCATTGAGGGACATTTATTTTGATATGCGCAGACGCCTCAACGAGCATATTGCAAGAGTGACAGAGGGAACATTTAAATGGGATGGAAAACCTGTTGCAAGAGCTGATGAAAGAAAAGGTTTAGGTTCAAGGGACGAGGTAGTCGAAGCATTGGGAAGTTTGAGCATAATGTTGAATTCAATTGACAATCAGGAAGATAACTAAAATGATAGGTTTAAAAAGCAAGAAAAAAACAAATAAGAGAATAAAATGACACATGAAAGAGAGATAGTAATTCCGGGGGAGATTATACGGGAGGGCGAGGACTTCCTGCCTGGAGAGGGAACGAGGAGAGAAGGGAAGAACATAATTGCGAGCAGGTTCGGGCTTAAGGATGAAAGCGGAATGCTTGTGAGGGTGATTCCACTTTCAGGTGTTTATATTCCACGGAGAGGAAATCTTGTTATAGGGGCTGTTGTTGATATAACATTTAATGGCTGGCTTATGGATATAAATGCGCCCTACTCTTCATTTTTGCCATTAGCGGAGTGTCCGAGATTTTTCAAGAAAGACGATTTGAGCGAGTATTTTGGAATCGGCGACTTTATTGCGTGCAAGGTTGATTCTGTAAAAAGAAAGGGAGTTGATTTGACTATAATGCCAAGAGGGCTTGGAAAGCTTGAGGAGGGAATGGTAATAACTATAAACTCTAACAAGGTTCCAAGAATAATCGGGAAGGAAGGAAGCATGATAAATCTGATAAAGGAAGCAACAAAGTGCGATGTTACTGTCGGGCAGAACGGGCTAGTGTGGATAAAGGGAGAAAGTGTAGATGATGAATTATTCGCAAAAGAAGCGATATTATTTGTCAGCGAGAAATCGTATGTTGAAGGACTCACTGAAAAAACTGAAAAGTGGCTTGAGGAAGAAATCAAGAAGAGAGGGAAAAAGATAGGCAAAATGGTTGTTGAAGAAAAAAGGGAGGAATTTTAATATGAGTAATAAATATACTGGAAGAGTAAGAGAATTTGTTAGTAATTATGCGAGAGAAAGCAGTAGAGATATTGGTATCGGAGTTGCAGGATTCTTAACTAGTATGGGCATAGTTATAGGTTCGGCAACTTATGAAAATTATGTTGCTTCTTTTATTGCCGCGGTAGGCGTGGGTGCCGGAACGGCATTAATGGCGGAGGGAGCGCAGAAAATGGACACGCTGGAATGGGGAGTAACACATACCTCTGATAGAAAATTAAAAAATTTAGTTTTAGGAGTAAATTCAAATGGCAGAAACAAGCTATAAGAAAAGATTCGACGGAAGAAAACTGGACGAGCCGAGAAAGATGAGAGCTGAAATCGGAATTATTCCGAATGCTGACGGAAGCGCGTTATTTGCATTCGGAGATACTATTGCGATTGCCGCTGTTTACGGGCCTAAAGTCATGCATCCGCAGCATGCACAGAATCCTGAAAAGGGGACGTTGAGAGTTGTTTATGACATGCTTTCATTTTCAGTTACTGAGAGAAAGAAACCCGGGCCGAGCAGAAGAAGCCAGGAAATTTCAAAAGTTACAGAGTGGGCATTGGCTCCTGCTGTGATGCTTGATGAGTTTCCGAATACTGTTGTTGACGTTCATATAACTATTCTGCAGGCAAATGCGTCTACAAGATGCGCAGGAATTAACGCAGCCGCATTAGCTTTGGCTCACGCAGGAATTCCAATGAAAGAATTGATTTCTTCTGTCTCGGTTGGAAAGATGGACAAGACAATTGTTGTTGATGTTATCAAAGAAGAGGAAGATTATGAGGAAGGAGAAGGGGCAACTGATATTGCGATGTCATTCACTTCAAAGTCGGGCAAGATTACACATCTTCAGTTAGATGGAAAAATATCTGGCAAGGAGTTGAAAGAAGCAATTGAAACAGGGAAGGAAGCGTGCAAGGAAATTTATGAAGTTCAGAAGAAAACGCTGAAGGGAGTGAAGGAATAAAATGGGAGAAAGAGATTTATTAATTTTAGTAATAAGACTGACTGGGCGACTTGACGCCAGTGATATTCTTTGCGAAATTGCAGGCACTGTTGAATTAGGAGAGGATGCGAAAGCTACAAGAAGCACACTTATTAGGATAGATACTGTTCGGGATGACAGGGGGCTTCTACCAGCAAAAGAAAGAGGACCGGGTGGAAAAATAGCTGGGACTGCAACATTAGGATATCTACAAGAAGTATTAATTAATATTGGTTATCTAAATTATGGAGACAGGGGATATGGAGTTTCATTTGGGATGCAACCTAAACCAACAGGGAGATGAATATAAAATGACAGACGAAAAAAATAAAGTTATTTTAAGAGAAGAAGTTTCAAAGTTAGGCAGACAATTAGGGCTTACTTTGACTGCGATTTATAAAAAAATGAGAGGAGCAGCATAAAATGATAATATCAAATTTGACTAAGAAGAGAATACATGATTACCTGAAAGAAGGAAAGAGATTCGACAGCAGAAAACTGCTTGAATACAGAAACATAAAGATTGAAACTGGAATTTCAAAAAATGCTGAGGGAAGCGCGAGAGTTAAACTGGGAAAGACAGAAGTTGTTGCAGGAGTGAAAATGGATGTTGCAGTTCCGTATACTGATCATGCAGATGAGGGAACATTCATTACAACTTTGGAGCTTATGCCTACTGCATCTTCGAGGTTTGAGTCAGGTCCGCCTAGAATAGAGGCGATAGAAATGGCCCGAGTTGTTGACAGAACTATACGGGAGAGCAAGTTCATTGATTTTGAAAAATTATGCATTAAAAAAGGAGAAAAGGTATGGAGCATAATGCTTGACATTTTTGCAATGAATGATGACGGGAATCTTCTTGATGCTGCATGCATTGCAGCTGTGGCTGCATTAAGAAGCGCGAGAATGCCCGAATATAATGAAGAGACAGAACGACCGAATTTTGGAAACTGGACTGATGAAAAAATTCCTCTGTCGAAAGAAACGCCTTTCCTTATGACGTTTCATAAAGTGGGAAACAGCGTACTTCTTGATCCGATTGTGGAAGAGGAGGAATCGAGCGATGCAAGAATAAGCATCGGCATTTCCGGGGGAAGCATAAATGCTCTGCAGAAGGGCAATGCTGAAACATTCAGTTCGGAAGAGCTTAGCGAGATATTTGACACGGCTGAGAAAAAGTATAAAGAATCTGTTAAGGAAATTGAAAAATTAATTTAATTTGCAAGAAAACCAAAGGTTTTCAGGCTCCCGAAAATTAACAAATTTTCGCGACAGAAGAAATACAAAAATGGAGCAGGAATTTACAAAATATGAGGTTGCAAGAATTCTTGGAGCAAGAGCGTTGCAGATTGCGATGGATGCTCCGTTGCTTGTTAAGATAGAGAAGGAAGATCTGGAAAGGATAAAATATGATGCGATAAGGATTGCTGAAATTGAGTTTACTTCCGGCGTTCTGCCTATAACTGTAAAAAGGCCGATGCCAAAGAAAATTGAGGGCAAGCTGAGAAGAGATGCCATGCCTGTGAAAAAAGTTGACCAGGATGTTGAGAAGAAGGAGAAGCATGAAGAAAAAGAAATCCGGGAAGAAGGCGAGATAATGGAGCTTGCAAAGCCTGAAGACGAGACTGAGGAAGAGGCGGCTGTTGAAGAAGCTGTTGAAGAGTAAATTCTTTTGAAGGGTTAGATGCTGCGGGAGATACATTCTGATAATAAAACCCAATTAAATTAACCTATTAAACAACGATTATGGATTAATTAAGGGTATACCAAATTTATTGAGAATTATTAAAGCAAAGATTTATCTTGTGTCTTTAATTTTAAAGTATCCTGCACACATGAAAAATCCTCCCGCTCTCCACGGAGTTTGAATTTTTCTGGTGCTCAAGAACTGTACAGCGTTACACGCTGAGAATTTAATAGATAGTTCTTGACAAGATAAATCTTTATATACTAATTGATTTTTGATAATTTATGAGAATAAAAGAGATAAGAGCTGAAAGAATAAGAGATTCAAGGAATCAGGAGACTATTCAGGTTTTTGTGAAGACAGAACTTGGGACTTTTTCGGCTTCGTCGCCTTCCGGAAAGTCAACTGGAAAGTACGAAGTTGCGGCGTTTCCTAAAGATGTCCGGACAAGCGTGGGGATGATTAATGCACTTTCTGGGAAAATTAAAGAAGTTGAGATTGAGAGGTTTAATGATTTGGCTGAAATTGAAAAGCTTGCTGACAGGAGAAAAATCGGGGCTAATGCCTTGTTTGCATTAGAGGCGGGAATTCTAAAGGCATTGGCTTACTCTGAGAGAAAAGAAGTCTGGCAATTGATAAATCCTGAAGCAAAAAGAATGCCCTTTCCGGTTGGAAATATTATTGGGGGAGGGATGCATACCCCATTAACTAATGGAACGAGAGCGGATTTTCAGGAGTTTCTGATTATTCCTAAGCTGGGAAATTTTATTGATAATGTAAAAGTTATGAAGAAGGCGCACGAGATTGCGGGCGAGAAACTGAGAATGCGGAAATCGAGGGGAGCATTGAATGACGAGGGCGCGTGGAGCACTGGATTGAACAATGAGGAATGTATTAGAATTTTAGAAGAAACGAGAAAAGAGCTTGAGCAGGAATCAGAAGGGGACGTTTACACCGGAATTGACGTGGCTGCTTCAAGTTTTTATGCTCCGAAGCTTTATCATTATAAGAATCCGGAGAGATTGCTTGATTTGAAAGAGCAGGAGGACTATGTTTCTGAGCTGGCTGACAAGTTTGAGATTTTTTATATTGAAGATGCTGTTGATGAGAATGACTTTTCAGGTTTCAGGAAGTTCAGGGACAAAAATGCCGGCAGGATGATTGTCGGTGATGATTTGACTGTGAGCAATGAAGAAAGATTTTTAAAGGCGTTGAAAGAAAAGGCGATTGATGCGGTGATTCTGAAGCCGAATCAGACTGGCTCGCTGCTGGAGATAAAGAAAATTGTTTATCTCGCTAAAAAGTATAATATTGCGATAGTGATGTCCCACCGAAGCGGGGAAACAACGGACAGTATTCTTGCTGATTTGGCTTTTGGTTTTCAGGCAGATTATTTCAAGGCGGGCGTGATGGGAAAGGAAAGGGATGCCAAGCTTGACAGGATGATTGAGATACAAAAATTAATGGATAAACGAAATTAATTTTTGTCTGATAAAAAACTCCCGCATTCACAGAGTTTTTTACATTGAGAAACGGATGCGGAGATGAATATTCTGAAGATTAAAGACTTTTAACAATTTCGGGGATATTTTTTAAATGAAAAATAGCATTAAAGAATAGTATTGAGCAGATCCCTAAAACTCCTGCAGAAATCACAAAAACCACGCCCATGACAATGAAGTCATCTAATTTTATTTGCTTTGTAAGAATAGCTATCCTATCCCAATAAAATAAGTAAATGCTATTATGGCTGAAGTCGTAGCGATGCTGAGATACTTTTGAAAATGTAAATCTAAGACATTCTTTTTCTTAATATCTTCTTCCATTTTAATCACTAACTGCCCAAGCCATAAAAATTATTCCAACAATCACTGAAATTGCAGTTATTGGAAGCCCAACAGTATACTCTTTGGTTATAAGTATGGGTATCGCAGCGGTAATTCCAAATAAAGTCAGTATAACCCCTATCACTCCCCAGATAGTTTTGTTTTTGCTCTTTGCCACTTTAACCTCTTTTTCCTTGTTTTTAAGAGGTTTTTCGCCTTTAAATTTCTATCGCAATAGATTTAAAAACCCCCTAAAGCTATCAAATTTAACTTAGGCACGTACTGACTGAAATACAGAAAATCGAGGATTTTCTGTCTCTCAAATTCTCACGAATTCGAGACAAACTCAGGGAAACTCGTGCGCTGTTTATAAAGCAAGACCAAGGTTTTGCAAATCCTATAACATTAAAAGGACAATGGATGAATATACCGGAAGAAGTGTTGGAATTGACGACATGGAGAGAATAAAAAGATATATAGAAGTAAGCAGAGATATAACTAAACTTAGGAATACTACAAATGAGAAGGGCGGGAACGAAACTCCTGAGACAGGCTCTGAAAATTTTATAGGATAAAAATGCCAAGAAAGGAATTAACTGAAGATAAAGCTGGGAAAAATGAAGAAGTTAAAGAAACTCCTAAAATAACTATCGAGACAGATGAAACTATAAAAGTCGAAGACGAGCAACTTTCTTCGGGAAGAAAGTTGGGAAAGAAGCCCGCTGAGGAAGAGAAAAAAGAGGAGAAGAAAAAGGAAACTTCAGGAACGTTAATCCCAATTGAAGATTATGTAAAGGCAGGATGCTATATTGGAACAAAGGTAATAACTCCTGACATGAGAAAGTATGTTTATAGAAGGAGAGCTGATGGAATTGCGATTATCAATACTAATATGATTGACCAGAAAATAAGAGAGGCATCTGAATTCATTGCAAAGTACTCGCCTAAAGACTGGGTTGTTGTATGCAAAAGAGAGGCAGGATGGAGAGCTGTTAAATTATTTTCTGAGCTGACGGGAGTCAGGGCATTCACTAAAAAGTATCCAGCTGGAATAATTACAAATACTGATTTGCCTGACTTTTTTGAAACGGATATGGTATTTGTATGCGATCCGTGGCTTGACAAGAATGCAATGAATGACGCTTTGAATGTAAAGAAAAAAGTTCTTGCAATCTGCGACACTAACAATCTGGCAAGGGGCGCAGGATTAATTGTTACTGCGAACAATAAAAGCAACAAATCACTTGGAGTGATATTCTACATTCTTGCGCGCGAGTATATGAAGGCGCATAAGATTGACAGGAAGCTTCCTGAAATGGAAGATTTCATCGGCGAGAAACTTGGCGAATTAGAGCCGAAGAAAAGCAAGAGAATTGAAGAGGAAAAGAAAAAGGATATTGAGAAAATTGAGGGAATATTGAAGCTTGGCGAGTCTGAGAAAGAGCAGCGATATTAGTTCTGATGGGGGTTAAATTAAACTTGATACACCTTTAGTTTAGATTGCAAATTTCCAGGATTTATTTTTGGGTATTATTTTATCCTTGTGCTCTGCAGCTGGCTGTGTAGTGAAAACTAATAAAGCCTATTAAATGATAAATGCCTCGATAAAACTATTCTACTGCAGATAACAAAATTATCAGCAAATAATCGGGTAGACATAGAAGGTTACGTATTTTCTAGGGGTTAGATTCCGAATAACTTGCTGAGAGGTTTTATAATTTAACTAAAGTTATCTCAGCACAATAATTTTTATAATACCTGAAATTATTGTGATTTATGGCAATTGATGAAAAATGCTTAACTGAGACTTTTGTTGAGGGAGCATATGCTGATGAAAGATTCAGGCAGGCTGCTGGAGTTGTTTGGCAGAATTCCCGCGGGAGAATATGGATTATTGGGGGATATTTGTATAAAAATCTTATAAGAGCAATGCACGGAAATGCTGTTCCTGCTAAAGATTATGATTTTGTTGTCGAATTTCCAAGAAAGAATATTCACCTGCCTGACGGATGGAGAATGAAAGAAAATCGTTTTGGAAATTTTAAATTCTGGAATGGGAAATGTGAAATTGATTTTATTGCGCTTGAAAAAATATTGTCAATAACGCAAAGAAACCTTCCTCCCACAATTGAAAATTACATTGGCGGGGTTAATTTTAATGTTTTTGCTCTTGCTTATGACTTGCATGACGAAAGGATAATTGATGGGGGAGGGCTTGAAGCTCTGAGCAGTAAGGTGGTAAGAGTCCATAATCCGGAAATGGCTGGAATTGCTGCAGGAATTTACGGGACAAATGTTAATGATATGATGATGTTAAAAGCGGAGGAAATTGGATTTGCATTTGAAGAGGTTTGAAGAATAATCAAATTTGATAAGGCAAAAATACTAAAAATCTGCTAATCAATTAAGTTAACCCAAAATAAACGGGTATTAACCCTGGGGCAAGACCCCAGACCCAACGGACTGAGCGTCCCTGTGCCAAGAGCACAGGGTATTACGATAAATAAAAATGGATTATGGATTACTTTAAATTATATCGGAATGTTTCAGATTAAGTTGAAGCTATCGCTATATTTATAAAGTAGATTATGTTTACTTTTTTATGAATATGAGAATTGGGGTGTTGATGATTTCTGCGATATTAATTTTAACTATGGCGGGGATGGTAAACGCGGCTGTTTGTACTGATAGTGATAATGGCGTGAATTATTATGCTAAAGGGCAAGTTATTATCTCAGAAAATGAAACATCTTTAAGCTACAATGATGCTTGTGTTTACAAATTAGAAGAAACAAATGAGCAATTTTATGTTAATCTAAATGGCGTTTTGTACAATAACAAAGCAGAGTGTTCTGGAGATAATTGTTATATTGCAGAGGCTTTTTGTGAAAATAATGCAAAGAAATGGACAGTAAAAACTTGCTTAAATGGATGTTTAAATGGAGCGTGTGTATGCCCGATAACAAAATGCAGTGATGGAACAGTTTATGGTCCGGAAAAATGCAATGTTAAAGATAACACTTGCGTCTGCCCTTCATGTCCTGCGACGAGACCCGTAACATGCTCTGCTATGCCTACCTGCACGGGAGCAAAAGACACTGGGCAGAAGGACAGTGATGGATGCCCCATTTATTCCTGCCAAGCAACCCCTGTATGCCCGTCAACTAAGTGCAATGATGGAGGTGTTTATGAATGTAAGATAATTGATAATCAGTGCAGTTGTCCGACTTGCCCTGCTGTTAAACCTATAGAATTGAGATGCTTGGACTATGATAACGGCTTGGATTATTATGAGAAAGGACTGATAAAATGGATGGTTAGCGATGGAAGCTGGAACCAAAATTATGATTCTTGTGTTGACAATAACAATCTCTATGAGGGTTCTTGCGACTTTTCAGAAGTTTACCTTGACGGAAAGAAGGCGTATAAAGTAACAAGTTTTATATGCCCAAATGGATGTTCAGATGGTGCGTGCATAAAAGGCGAGCAAGTTACAGAAAAAATAACGTGCAAATTTCAGGATACTCAGAATGAGCAAAAATGCTATATTGCTGGGGGATTCAGCGATGCTGATTTGAACACTAAATACTGCATTGCTCCTGCCGGCTTGAGTTCTTGCGTTATAACTTACACCGGCTATAAAGGCGAGAAGGTTACATGGAAATCTTCATGCGGGCAGTATCAGTATACAACTCAGGATGGGAATGATGAAGTTATTTATTTTAAATGTTCGGAAGGAAAGACAAATATAACTCAGGTTCTGAATAAGGGATTTAGGAATGTTTATTTTGAGTGCTATGATGGCGCTGAAAGCAAGTCAACTGACAGGGCGGCGTGCAAATCAACTGATTACTGGAAAAAGTTTGCCACGAACTTTTGTGAGAACCATTGCGATAAAAAATCTGGAAAGTGCGGAATTAATTCTTTTTCGATTGGAGAGGAGTGCTATCTTGAAGAAAGAGTTATATGCGGGGTTGGAAATTTGCCTCCCTGCGAGAGTGAGACTGTAGTAATTCAGGCTCAATGTGAAATTGACAGCGATTGTCCGCAGCCCAAGTGTGGCGAAACTGAAAAGTGTGCAGGGGTTAGCGTGAAATGTTCAGAGGGAAAATGTATTTACGGAAGCGCTACAGAGCCCATGTTAATATGCAAAGATTCATGCCCTCTTGACGGAAAGTGCTATCCTTTTGGATACAGAAAATCCGGGAATTTCTGCTCGGACAGTGGAGGATTTGTCGCGCAGTCAGAAGGAAATAAAGTCTGTGATAATAATTTTGAATGTTCTTCAAATGTTTGCGTTTCCGGAAAGTGCGTTTCAGAAGGATTTATTCAGAAAATAATGAACTGGTTTAGCAAGTTATTTGGCAGCGAGGAATAGTTCAATTTGAGTTGAACCTATCGTTATATTTATAAATTATAAATTGCTAATCGGATTATGAAAAAAATATATTGGATTATTGGAGCTGTAATTTTGGCTGCTTTAATTATTTTCTTTTTTCCAAAGTCATGCGGAGGAAGGGGAGGAATTGGGGGGCAGGCGACTTCAATGGACTGTAAATGTATTGGAATTAGCGCGCCATCTCTTATGAATAGATTCGTCTTGGACGCCTCGTTTACTTCTTGCTATGGCGTCTGCCTTAAAAATACCTGCAAAACAAAGGTAGTTAATCCTCAGTTTGTCGGAGGATGCGCGGGAGTTCAGAATATTTATTGGAATGAATGCTGCGAGAATTGGGCAAGTGAGAATAATATTGCGCGTCCCGACTGCGTCGGGAATTGGACTGTTGAGAACAATGTCTGCATGTGGAATTGCGAAAGTGAAGATAACTTTTGCATTACCGATGAGGAATGTTATCCTGAAGGGGTTTCTCCAGGAACAGATGGAGGATTATTTTATCGATGCATAGGCGGAGAATGCGTCGAGGGAAGCTCTGAAAGAGGTCCGGTAGATTGATTTTTCTCCCCTTAAAAATAAGCAAAAACTCAACTACCGAAAGATATAAATACCAAAAATACATGCAAAGTATAACTGGGTAAGTCCTAGAGAGGTTTGTGTGCCGGAATGGCGCACCATGTCTTAATCTCTAGGGGCCAGTTGTTATCTTCTCAAACACTTCCTTTTTTATGACTATCTTATTTTTTATTAGGTCTATAAATCTATTATCTTTGCTCTCATAACTTCTAAATATGCTCCAAGAGACAAAATCTAACACTTGAAGGCATGCCTCGTTCTGGGAATTTTCATGCTTTATCATTATCTTACGTGAGCTGCTCTTTTCACTTAACTTCTTTCTGATGTATAGTGCAAGACATAAATAATTCCCTAAGACTTTTATGTCTTCCCCTATCTATCAAAGGCACAAATAGGGGAATTATCAGTGTCCTTTGCTATAGTTATCAAAGTCTTCCCTTAGTGAGCGGGTTGATTTAGACTTGTCAACTATCAAGCAGACAGAAGAAGTATCAAATGAGCATTCGTTGATTATCATATTTGAGAGATAGTCATACAACTTATCTTTTTTGTTTTTTAGATATTCGTACACTTTTGATTTTTCTAAAATAATCGCAAAAATTTCAGAGTTTGTTTTTATGAATCTCTCTAACACTTCTTTCCTAATTTTGTCCGTGCTATTATGCCCTTTTAATTCGGGATATTTTTTGAGCTTCTTTTTTATTATCTTTTCTCTTACTTTTTTAATTATTCTTCTTAAAGCATAAAGCTCCCCTTCGTCACAGGATAAGAGAGTTATAACAAAATACTTGCTTGATTCCTGCCTGAAACCAAGCTCACCGCTTTTGTCCAAGAACAAATATTTCATAAGCATATTACTCCCCGAGCATATTTAATGTTTTTGCTTTAGTTTTGGATCAAAATTTTCCCCTTCTTCAAAATCGCAAAAATATAGAAAGGTTTAAATACTAATTTTCGAGTAAAACTTTGTTAAAATGTTAACTATGATGAGTACCTTAGTTGAAATTTTTAGTAAGGTATGATGTACGCAAGTATATCGTCTAGTTAATACAAGAATTCTGAATGATTTTTGACATCATGTCAGAAATGCTCACTGATGTTTGCATTTCTGAGCACCCTAAAGTTGCACAATAGGTACTCAGCAACTTTTTGGTAGTTTTAATCGTCGTGAATTTTTGGTATTCTAGACAAGGTTGTAGTTAAGTCGCCAATGATTGAGTTTGGAGATTGTGTGTATATATAAGGTAGAAAGTAATGATAGTAATAATCATAAGCAGTTCAAAATATTTCTTGCCGAAATTTTGAAAATAAAATTGTAGATTTCTGTTGAAATCCAGTTTATCCTGCTGGCGGCTGCGGCTATTTGGTTTGCAATTAGACATGCAAGTTTCTTGCGAGAGAGCGTACTGCTCAGTAACACGTAGATAATCTGCCCTATGGCGAGGATAAAGTCGGGAAACTGACCTTAATACGAGATATGAGATGGTTTCTGGAATGAGCTATCTCTGAAGCGTAGGATGAGTCTGCGGCTGATTAGGCTGTTGGCGGGGTAATGGCCCACCAAACCTTTGATCAGTAAGGGCCCTTAGCGGGGAAACCCTGAGAACGAGTCTGAGACACAACTCGTAGCCCTACGGGGTGCAGCAGTTAGGGATTTTCTGCAATGCGCGAAAGCGTGACAGAGCGAGCCAAAGTGTTTTTCCATTTGGAAAAACTTTTGCCAGTTGTAAAAAGACTGGCGAATAAGGACTGGGCAAGACCGGTGCCAGCCGCCGCGGTAATCCCGGCGGTCCAAGTCGCAGCCACAATTATTGGGTCTAAAACATCCGTAGCTTGCCTTGTAAGTTTATTGTGAAATTCTGTCTCTTAAGGGCAGAAATGGCAATGGATACTGCATGGCTGGAGACCGGTGGACGTAAGGAGTACATTCGAGGTAGTGGTAAAATACGTTAATCTCGAGTGGACTAACGATTAGCGAAGGCACCTTACGATGACGGTTCTGACAGTGAGGGATGAAGGCTAGGGGCGCAAATTGGATTAGATACCCAAGTAGTCCTAGCAGTAAACACTGCGCACTAAACCTTGTGACCTCCTCGAGAGGTTGCAGGGCTGCAGCGAAGGCGAAGAGTGCGCTACCTGGGAAGTATAGCCGCAAGGTCGAAACTTAAAGGAATTGGCGGGGGAGCACTACAACGGGTGACGCGTGCGGTGAGTCATATTGCCGCACGTAAAAAATTTGGCTATATGCTGGAACATCCGAGAATTCTGCAGTACTTTTTATCACTGAAGATAGAAAGTGAAAATCTGTCAGATGCGGACAATCAGCAGGAAAGGCTAGAATTAAGAAGATTTAAATAGTTATATTTTGTTGAAAAAATATGAAAAACAAAAATCTTATACAAACATTAAGAGAAATTGGAATGACTTCGGAAGAAGCAGAAGAAGAAATTAGACAATCTCAAATTAAACAACAAGATATACCTGATTATCAAATTAAAAAACAAAGACAGGTTTATGACATCCTTTGTTCTCTTAATTCAAGATAGATTTGAAATTTAATTCTAGAATCCTCAGAGACTTCATGCCAGAAACTTTCTGATGAAAGTTAAGATAAAGTCCGATCATTATCGCAAAAAGCTTTGCTTTTTGGGATCCTGAAAATTCATAAGAATTTTCTTGATAGCGATATAATGAAGTTAATAGAAATATTAACTCTCTATTAAGGAAAGATTTAAATACTTGAGAATATTGGAGATAATTATAGTCCAGATGGACTGCCCGGGAATCAAACCCGGATTGCCCAGGTGACAACTGAGAGTCTTAATCATTAGACGAGCAGCCCATCTTACTTTTCTATTCTTCTGATTGTTTTAAATCTTAGTTTTATCTTAATAGTTGCAACATAAATGTCAATTAGATTCTACACCGTGAACCTCACCAGGACCGACGGCAGAATGAAGGTCAGTCTGAAGGGCTTACCTGACACGCCGAGCGGAGTTGCATGGCCGACGTCAGCCTGTGTCGTGAGATGACCTGTTAAATCAGGTAACAGGCGAGACCCGCGTGTATAGTTGCTATCTGGATAAGAAGCACTCTATACAGACTGCATTGGTAACAATGAGGAAGGCGCGGGCTACGTTAGGTGAGTACGGCCCTAATGCCCTGGGCTACACGCGCGCGGCAATGCTGTATACAAGGAGATGCAACTCTGAAAAGAGAAGCTAATCTCATAAAGTACAGCTCAGTTTAGATTGAGGCTTGCAACTTAGCCTCATGACACCGGAATCCGTAGTAATCGTTCATCATCAGTGAACGGTGAATAAGTCCCTGCTCCTTGCACACACCGAAACAAATGTGTTCGGCAGCTTACAAAACTAGAGAGTGCGAATCTCTCTTTATAGTCAAAATGGCAGGCGTTTGCAGTAATGCAAAAGCTGAAAGGCCTGAGACAAAATTCAGCCTCGTGTTCAGTAATGAACAAAACAGGATTGAATGATTTCCATTGCGGGTCGGTGGTGGAAAGAAATTCAAGAACAAGTCCTGACTTGGATGAATGAAAAAGCTTTGTAAGTGACCCGAAGAGATCTTGTTAGAAAGATTTATATATTTAAAGAATATAGATATACTGTTGGATGGACCAAAAAAGTTCTCACTTTACAAATTATTAGTTTTAGATACAAAAAGTGAAAACTTTTTCCGGGAGTTAAACCCGGATTTTAAACTTGAGAGGTTCGTGTCTTATCGTTAGACGACTGGTCAATCTGATGTTTTTTATTCTTCAGATACATATAAATCTTGGCTGTATTTTAGCAGTCGTAACAAGAAGTCAGCTGATTTCATAGTAGTCAATTAATTTTGATGAAGGGAATCAACCGAATGCAGAAATTAAATAACAACGTTTATATACCTCCTTATTGAACTTTAAACATGAAGCGAGAAAGAGTTTATGCCATTAATGTTGCAGAACAAGATATCAGGAGGTCTAGAAAAAGACCAAGTGTTTATCTATTCTTTGAACATGGAAGAGACAGAGAAGAAGCGATTACGCGCTTCAGTTTAGAAGGAAAATTTGATATTGATGCTCTGAAGAGTGAAGGAAGAGATGTATCAATTTTACAGGTTTATGAAGTAGAAGTTGAGGGATATAAAGTTTTATTAAGAAAATAATTTCTAAGCATTTTGGGCTCGCTGCATACGGGAAAACCGTCTGTGCAGTGGGGATGTCAAGTAGCTCATTAATTTGGGTGAAAAAGACAATGCCCGTCAAACCAACCGAGTTTTGCATTGAAGAGGCCCTTCGGGGACGATCCTTTGTAAGACAAGGTAGGTTAAGTCGTCACAAGGTATCCGTAGGGGAACCTGCGGATGGATCACCTCCTATAAATTTTATTTAATCTAACAGAAAATTTAATTTTCTGTTTCTCAAACTCTTACGAGTATTGAGATGACGATAATTATTTTTACAACTGATATGCTTGCGTCTCTTAACGATGAGTCATAGTTAGCATTTTTTTATAGTTAGAATAAATAAACAAAACAAACAAGAAAATGGAAGACAAACGTAATTTATTTTACATTTGCAAATGGTGCAGCCGAGGAGTTCCAGTCGGAACTAACCCTTATGTGAATGCATTAAGCCAGCATGAGGGAGATTGCGATGCAAGAAGGCAAGCATTACAACCAGTGTTCGCTGGAAAAAAGAATATAATAAACGACCTGTATGCCGTGGAATTAAGATAATAATCAAAATAAAGTCGATGAGAAAATTTCCAGCAGGAAATTTTTGAGACGTCGGAAATTAAGAATTTCCGAGCGCTTCAGAATCTTACGATTCCGAAGTAACAGAAAACATTAAAAACCAATAAAACCCCGAATTATCATTGGGCTCGTAGTCTAATGGTAGAATTCGTCCTTTGCAAGGATGGGGTCCGGGTTCGATTCCCGGCGAGTCCATTCGTTCTGAATGGATTAAAATCGACGGTAAGCCAAAAAATGGTTTTATCTATAGCAAGAAGTGATAGGAAATATTATGGCGCGATATCGATTAAAAATATATCGAACAGAAGATGGAAGATTTCCATTAATGTATGCTGACAAATATGAGGGCGGCAGACGGAAAGAATTACAAGTTGACTATCCATTTGTAAAAAAAATCAAACAACTTATGGTCGAAATGAATATTTCGTCTCTAGAAGTAGATGCTTTGGGAAAAGAATAACAAAAAATCACAAATCACATTCATCTAACCTCAGAAATGAAAATTTCTGACGGCCTTCAAAAATCCGTAAAAAGATTTTTGAGGAAAATGAACATCTGAGAAGATGTAAAACATCGTCGGTGAGCTAAAATTTAGCTGATCGAGCTGAAAGGCAAAACAAGATTAGATTGCCAATGCATGGCAGTTTAATTCATACTTAATGAAGCAAGCAGGATAAGATAAGAAGATAATAATGGCGTCGTATAATTTTTTATACGATATGAAAAGGAAAATATGGAATCTTTATATACTGTTAGACGGATAGCTTGGTTTGAGTTGTGATGAAGGACGTGGCAAGCTGCGATAAGTCCGGGCGAGCTGCATGCAAGCTTTGAACCCGGAATTTCCTAATTCGAAAACGACTAGCATCTCGGGAGAGAAATGCACGCCGGGAATTGAAACATCTTAGTACCGGCAGGAAAAGAAAATAATTCAATGATTCCCCTATTAGCAGCGAGCGAAAAGGGAACAGGGCGAACTGAATCCTTGCTTGAAAGAGCGTAGGAGATGTGGTTGACATAACCGCGAGAACGTAAGTTCTCGGGGCCCCAAAATCTCACGATTTTGCGGATTCCTGGACTAATGAGCTGAACTTTTCTGGAAAGAAAGGCTTTAGAGGGTGATAGCCCCGTAAGCAAAGTTAGTGTGGAGTTGTCTATAGAGTAACGCTTCCCGGATTGGAAGCGTGAATACAGCGTAATTAATCGCTAACCCTAAATATGAACTCAAGTCCGATAGCGTAATAGTACCGCGAGGGAAAGCTGAAAAGCACTCTTAACAGAGGGTTAAAAGACTTGAAATCTAACAGTTACAGATTGTTACGGCATTTGTCGTAACGTACGTGTTGAAAAACGGGCCAGGGAGTTAATTTTCGTGGCGAGGTTAAATTAAGAAGCCGAAGCGAAAGCGAGTCTGAAAAGGCGAGAGTCACTGGAATTAGACCCGAAGCTGGGTGATCTATTCTTGAGCAAGACGAAGTTTTCCGAAAGGAGAATGGAGGTCTGAACTAGTGTTGTGTACATGCACTTGGATGATTTGAGAATAGGGGTGAAAAGCCACTCGAACTCGGCGATGGCTGGTTCCTGTCGAAATATGCCTCAGTATAGTCTCACATTATCTTGCATATGGGGTAAAGTACGGATAGAATTTGCAGAGGATTTTTCCTACGGAATTCTTTCCAACTCAGAACCTTTATGCTGAATGGTGGGAATCAGGGCCGGTGCGTAAGGTACTGTTCCGAAACCCGAACAAGGGAGACTAGAGTTAAGGTCCCAAAATTCTTGTTAAGTGTATCAAATCTTGTCGAAAACCTGAGACAGTAGGGAGGTAGGCTCAGAAGCAGCCACCCTTTAAAGAAAGCGTAACAGCTCACCTATCGAGGTTATTGGCGGAGAAAATGGACGGGACTAAACAAGATACCGACACTTTAGAGCATCTCGGTAGAGATGTCTGGTAGACAGGCGTCCTTTATGCTTAGAAGCGCTTTCTGAAGAAAGCGTGGAGCGTGAAGGAATGCAGATCCTGGTGGAAGTAAGATCATATTTTCTTGAGAACGGAAAACGTCGTAAGGGCACGGTTTTCTTGGCAATAACGATTAGCCAAGAGTTAGTCAGCACCTAAGATGCATCTTAACTGCATGCATTGATGGACAGCAGGTTAATATTCCTGCACTGGCTTGTGTCGTTTGATGACATAGTACGCTTTGAGATAACTTTAGGCTCGGAAGAGCTAATGGCAAAGAAGTTTATTGAGTGTAATGCTTAGATGTAAATGAATTTGCTGTGAATTGGGTGATTCTTAGAGCCCGTGAAAAAACTATGTCTAGATATAAGTCAGCTGTACCAAGATTCAACACAGAGGCCCTAGCTGAGAAGGCTAAGACGTGAAAGGCGAAACTGGTTAAGGGAATTCGGCATATTGGCTCCTTAGCTTCGGTAGAAGGAGTGTCTATATTTGTTTCTGAATTAGTAGGAGGCATTTGTAGATTTCAATAACAAGGATGGCCCGACTGTTTACCAAAAACATAGCCAAGTGCTGATCCGAAAGGATATGTATACTTGGTGAGACCTGCCCAGTGGTGGTGTTTCAAACCGTGTTTCAACGCGGCTAAGACCCATCAAACGGCGGGCCTAACTATGAGGCTCTTAAGGTCGAGTCGAAAAGACCGACGCTGCCTTACATTGAACTTGTAAAAAAGTTTAATGCTCTAGGTTTGATAGTTAGAATGGTAAATGAGAAATGAACCGATATAGAGAAAATTTGGCTATTTGCTGGAACATCCGAGAATACTTAAATACTCGTCGAGAAATCGGCAGTGAAAATTTTAAGTTGCGGAAAATCAGCAGGAAAGGCTAGAATTAAGTGTTACTTGATAATGGCAACAATAGAAAGATTTATAAATAGATATTTTCTTTAATTAATATGACCGATGATTTTGTTCAAAGATTAAAGAAAGTAGAAAAAGAATTAGAAGAAATGCTACAATTTGAAGAAAAAGCATTCGCTAATTTTGGAAGACCTGAAAAAGGTGCAAACGAATCAGACGATGCATACCAATCAAGATTTGATAGGTACAGAGATTTTACAGAACCAATAGTAAGAACAATGGTTGCATATCAACATGCTATTGGTACTTTAAGAGCAAACTTTCCAGAGTTAAAAAGTAATCAATAATTCTAGAATCCTCAGAGACTTTATGCCAGAAGTAAAATTAATTTACTAAGATAAAGTCCGAACTTAATGGCGACATTAAGAAGTTGGCAGAAATGCTAACTCATTGTTAAACAGAAAGATTTAAATATCTAAATGCTATTATTAAATTATTAGATGGACCAGCCGGGAATCAAACCCGGATTATCCACGTGAGGCGCGGCTGTCTTAATCATTAGACGACTGGCCCATCTGATGTTTTTTAGTATTTTTATTTTTTAAATCTTTAGTGTATTTTAACAGTTGTAACAAAAACCTTTAAGAAAAATTTAAATAACCATGATATCTCTAATTGAACGATGGAAAGGAAGTTAAATAAACTTGAAAAAGCTTTAACAGTATCTGCACTTTTAGGAGTGCTAACTATTGGAGCAAGTTTGTTTGTTAGAGATTCAAAAGTATTAAAGTATATGACTGGAATAGGAATTGTGGCATACGGAGCGGCATATATATGCAATAGAAGCCAGTATGTGAAAAATAGAAGAGATTCTTAAAGAAAATTGAGCGTAATACCTTGTCGTCTGAATGGCGACTTGCATGAATGGTTTAACGAGGTTGTCACTGTCCCTAACCAGAACCTTCCGAACTCACTTATCGGTGAAAATGCCGATGACGCCTAGTGGGAAGCGAAGACCTTATGAATCTTTACTATAACTTGTTGTTGCGGCTTTATGGAGAGTGCATAGAATAAGTAGGAGCGTCGAACCTTAGTTTTGGCGAAGGGGAGCATCAGTGTAATACTACTCATTTTTTATGAAGTTGCTAACCTGAGAGGGGACAGCAGCAGGCGGATAGTTTGGCTGGGGCGGCACCCGGTAGAAAAGATATCTATCGGGCCTAACGGTAAACTCATCCAGGTCGGAAATCTGGAGTAGAGTGCAGAGGCAAATGTTTACCTGACTGTATTTCGAACAACAAGAAATGCAGAAATGAAAGTTGGGCTCAGCGACCCATGGATGGCTTTTAATGGGCCACCATTGTGACAGAAAAGATACTCTAAGGACAACAGGCTTGTCGCACCCGATAGTTCATATTGACGGTGCGGTTTGGTACATCGCTGTCGGCTCTTCCTATCCTGGCCGTGCACAAGCGGCCAAGGGTGTCGGAGTTCACGCATTAAAAGGGATCGTTAGCTGGGTTAAGAACGTCAAAATAAATCCAGCTAATTGAAGTATCGAACCAAAAATTAGCAAGCAGAAAAATAAATAATTAATTCGCGGCGTTGCATGGAAGTGATTCCATGAAAAATAAAATCAGCTCATATCGGTGAACCCTTAACTTGATTAACTGTCAAAGTTATGGCAACCCCGAGGGAAGTTGAGATATTTAGTCTATACAAGATTTATAAAGTTCAGTAAAATTAATTTGTTTATGGAAAGTAGACAATTAATAAACCCTACATTTTGGGAATATTTAATCCCATTATTTGGGGCTGAAAGTTATAATTCGAGATGCAGGAAACTTGATGTTTGCAATAAATGTCCTAATAAGTCTGCAAATGATAGCAGATTGGGCATTGCGCATGGTTTTGAACTTGCATTAATAGTTTACGGTACAGGTATTGGCTTGTATTGTTTACTTCGATAATGTTCTAGATAGAAAATCTTTAACCCCGTAGAGACTTGACATGAAAATGTCAGACTTATCATTATTGATAGGTAACACGCTGATCTCCTAGATAAAATCAGGCAGAAACTGACATATTCCCAACATTAATTTGAAATACATTATTAACTGATGTATTAAGGGTTAATTATTGAGAAGCTGTTTAATAGGTTTTTAGTGATTAATTTAGGATGAAGGTATAGTCCACACAAAACAAATAAATAAGTTTTGAGCAAGTACGCGAGACAGTTTGTATGATATCTACTAGGCGCGTTGTTGGGTGAGTGGAAAGAGTCTATAGTACGAGAGGAACTAGACTCTGGTGCCACTGGTGTAGCAGTTCTCACGGGGAGGCTGCGTAGCTACGCACTGTATTGATAAGAGCTGAATGCATCTAAGCTCGAAGCAATCCGCAAGACGACCCAACTAAGGCCGCAGAAGAAGACTGCGTTGATAGAGTTGATGTGTAAGATCCAAGACACCGAGGATTTCAGCATTCAACTACTAATAGCCTTATTTTCATATTTTCCTTTGAAATTATATCCTCTCTCATCCTGCTTGCTTTATTCTGAAATCTTTGCCTAATCTCGCGCTAGATTTCGGAAGACTGAAATTGCCGGGCAATTTCTTTATTCTGAAATTTTCTGAGAAAATGAAACTTGAAAATATATTGAGAAGTGCTGTTCTGGGATTTGCACTGCTTGGTGCTGTTGGATGTTATTCTGGCGATGTAATCTGTTCAACGCCTGGCGTGAGTGTTGGGAGAATTAAAAAAATAAAGCCAAGGATAAGAATGGGAAATACTCCTGCGCCTACTATTGGAATAACCTACCTTGGAAATGAAAATCTTGGAAGGCATTGTTATGCTTCAGGGGTAAGCGAAAAAAACGGGATATTGCTGACTATGAAGGCGGGGCATATTGACATTTTTCATACACGAGAGTCTGCAGATTATGCCGCTTACCTTGCTGCGGATGTGTTTGAGAGAATTAAAAAAAAGGAAAAAAAGTTCTCATTTAAGCTTTCTGACCCTTCTGTCTATCACGTTTCATTAAATTATCCTGATAACTGGGAAAATATTTCTGAAAAAGAGAAAAAGATTTTTGACATTTCGGTTGGGTTGGGGGAGTATCTCGCTTTTACTGCTGAAAGCTGGCATGAGATTATCACCTGGCACGGATATAATTCAACTGTTATTCTCACCGAGTTTCCTTCTGCTTTCTCATGGGAGGATAATTTTTCAAATCTTCTTGGAATTAAAGTAGCTGGGGAGGCTCTGCGTTCTGGCGGGAAATACGATGAAAAAGTGACTGAGATACTTGGAAGAGAAGTCGGAAAATTGATTCCAATTGCAGAGAAAGAGGCAGTAAGAATCAGCAGAAAACTCAAAGGAAGTTGGTATACGGGAGAAATGCCTTTTGGCGATGTTGTGATTAAGAAAAGAAATTTTGATATAGGACTAAGCGGAAAATTAACCCCTCTTGTTCCGTTTGCGTCTGGAAAAGTTGAATCATTTCCTGTTCCATCATTGAACTTTCTTTCGCAATATGGAGTTTCAGCAGAAGTTGAAATTGAACCGAGAGTCTCTGAGAAAGGAGAAATATTCAAGATTCTTGGCAGAAATAGAAAAGGGGGCAAGATAAATCCCGATAACGATTTTAAAAAAATCATGGAGAAAATAAGGCATGATGGCGTTGAGTTGTATGGCGAAAAGGTGGATTGCGCTGAATGATTGGGTTTTCTGAGGGGGGTTTACTAAATCTTTTTCTCCAAATAGGCTACATTGCTGTCCATATCACAGAACAAAATATACCTTTTTTCTTTCAAGAAATCAGTTCCTATTATTGTAGGAATTCCAAATAACTCTTCTCGCTCACTCTCGCATGTGGGCTTGATTACACACACTGGAAATTCTTCAACTACTAACTGATTATCTTCGCTTTTGAAGTTAAAAGTAACTCTATTAAAAGAATATCCTTGATATTTCCTGCCACCAATACTTACAACTTTTGTTTTCTGTAATGAATCAAAAGGTATCTGCAATCTGTATGCATCAAGATAACTTAATATTGTTGTTGGGCTGCCAGTGTCTAAAATGAAAAAAGTGTTCAATATTTTTCTAGGAGTTTTTAAAAGAACTATGCTGTTCAGATATGTCATCTCTGGCTGGTTTAAAGAAGTCAATAAGGGTATTCGAATCATAAGATAACAATCTCGCCTTTTGGGGTAACGTGTTTAATTAAAACTAGATTACTTTCCTCCCCATTCTGTTCGAGATTTTTTATTAATGCACCTGAGCTTGAAGCAAATCCGACTATTGATTTGTTCTTTATTGCAATAAACTCTCCTCCATACCTTTCTCTAAGCTCATTGGAATGCTCTTGAAACCATTCTAAATCAGCAATAGAGCCGGTTATAATTTGTAATTCTGTCATGTTTAGGCAACTCTTTAGCAGTTTAAAAATCTTTCTGGCATTCGATTATTGCCTCATTAAAACAGTCTTTCACTTCTTCGCTCATTTTATTAACTTTCTTGCAAATTTAACAAACTTTTCCTGCCCAAATAAGACTACTCCTTTTTTCAGGGCATCTATAAAAGCAGGGTTTTTCTGAGAGACGAGTTCATTTCTAAGTTCTTCTTCTGCAAAATTAATAGAATGAATTTTTTTAATCTGGCTTATCTGAACTTTGGCTATAATTTTATGTATTTCACTGAATTTCTTTTTATCTGAAACTACCCCCACAATATCAATATCGTTAGCCTCTTTAGGTGAGTGAAGTATGCTTCCGTATAAGATTAGAAAATCTACTTTATCTTCAAGTTCTGTAAAATTGTATCTCCATCTTGGATATTTTAGAGCATCTTCTGTTAAAGCAAGAGCGAGAGTTTTCTCAACAAGAGGATTTTCCCAGTTTAAACTCATAGTGTAAGCGCTGGTTTTTCCTGTTCCAACTGGAGAAAGAGCAACAAGCTTGTCTTTCTCTAATTTCTTGAGAACTTTCCACACGCCTACTCTGCTCATTCCTGTTTCTTTTGCAAGAGAGGTGATAGTTGTCTTTATTGCAAGGTCCTTCAGCAGGATTTTCAGTATCCAGTATTTTGTTTTATTCTCCGCCATGTTTCGCTGTTTCCATTTATAGTCAACGACATTTATTCCCCAGTTTGTCGTTGAGTAGATAGGGAAAGAATAGGTATTTCCCTATAGTTAATAGTTATTAACTTGAAGTTAATAGGAGTATTTAAATGTTTTCTTTTTTGATAGTTTTATGCTGATAGTGAAAGTTCCTGGAGTGAATGCGCCTGGTCGTCCGGTAGGATGCAAGGAAGGATGTTTTAAGATTTTGGAGTGTTTAAAGAATGAGGTTTATAGTAGCGAGAAGGGAAAATTGATTGAGTATCAAAAGCTGGATTTGGAGCATATTCATATAGACAACAACAATATTCAGGAGGCGCAAGCATTAATCTATAAAAACGCTCGGGAGGAGTTCGAGAAGCAGGATAAAGTTATTTTTCTTGGGGGAGATCATTCAATCTCTTACTCTTGTGTAAAAGGCTTTTTTGAGGTTCATCCTGATGGGAGGCTGATAGTTTTTGATGCACATCCTGATGGTATGCCTCCTATGAAGGAGCCGACGCATGAGGAGTGGCTAAGGAAGCTGATTGAAGAAGGGTTTCCTGCTGATCGTGTTTTGTTAGTTGGTCTAAGGAACAGTGATGAACAAGAATCCTTGTTTATTCGCGAACAAGGGATAAAAACCGTAAGCATGAACCAGCTTCTTCAGGATTTGGAAGGGACAACGGATTTTATTATGGAGTTTTCTCAAGCCCAACCATTGTACGTTTCTCTTGACATTGACGTCGTAGATCCTGCCTTCGCTCCGGGGACAGGATATCAAGAACCAGGAGGTCTTTCTTCTCGGCAAATTATTTATATGATGCAGAGGATTGCGATGATGAAGAACTTGAAGGGATTTGATCTTGTCGAGATTAATCCTTTACTTGATGGGCGAGTGAATGATGAACGGCATTTTGGCAGGACAGTAAAGCTAGGTGCTCGGATACTCGCAGAGATGCTTTAAAAATAAGGAAGAAATGACATACAAGAAGTCGCAGAGATTGTTGAGCTGAAACAAGTTAAAATTTTGCCTTCATCATTTTAGAGGTATAGTTTATACACAAAGATATACTGTTTTGCACATATTTTTATTAATTCTTTTTCAAGAGGGATTTGATGAAAGAAAAAAAGAAGAAAATAAGCTTGCTTATTTTTCTTGTTGCTCTATTAATACTATATGATCTTTTGATGGTCTTTGCTTATTACTATTTTGCAGGGCTGCAGGTTGCTAAGAGCTATTCTACCGAAAACATAAGGGTTGAAGGTAATGGCAGCATCGTTGTCTTTGATTCACTAAGTCTCCA
>Ga0082335_1003423_pt1 | contig 26172 bp, 15 predicted proteins | sample Subgrocontami58m_FD_72375 | JGI IMG/M metagenome (GOLD analysis project Ga0082335, IMG submission 72375) | Subsurface groundwater microbial communities from S. Glens Falls, New York, USA - GMW37 contaminated, 5.8 m (SPADES assembly) (version 2) ...
CGATGTGCAGGGCGCTAAAAAGATCAAGCAGACCATGCCTGAGGCGGTGTTTATTTTTCTCGTGCCGCCGTCGAAACAGGAGCTCAAGCGGCGTCTCGAAAAGCGCGGCACGGATTCTAAGGCCGAGATCAATAAGCGCTATCGCCTCGCGACGCGTGAACTCGTCGAGCTCAACGATCTCGAGCTTTGCGACTACCGCATCGTCAACCGCGAGATCCCGGTCGCAACTGAAGTACTCAAATCCATCATCCGCGCCGAGCGGCTCTCAAAACTTTCGAGGTATAATTATGGACGCTAAGAAAAAGATCCTCCTCGGCGTGACAGGCTCGATCGCCGCATACCGTGCGCTGGACCTCATCACCGCACTGCGTGATGCGGGATATGCCGTGCGCGTGGTGATGACCAAGGACGCGCATCACTTCGTGACGCCTCTGTCGCTTCAGAGCATGGCGGCTTCCGAAGTCGTGACGGATTTCTTTACGGTGCCGGGGCGTATCAAACCTATTCACATCGAGCTCGCGCAGGAATCAGACGTGGTGCTCGTGGCGCCGGCGTCGGCGGATATCCTCGCCAAATTTTCACACGGTCTGGCCGACGATGTCCTTTCTTGCACGGTACTGGCGACGGACGCGCCGCTGGTGATCGTGCCCGCGATGAACGAAAAAATGTACACGAATCCTTTCGTGCAGGAAAATCTCGAACGGCTCAAGAAGCATGGCACGACCGTCGTGCCCCCGATCGTCGGCCACATGGTCTGCAGCGGACAGGGGGTCGGCCACATCGCCGACAATAAGACCATCCTTGAAGCCGTGAAAACCGCGCTTGCCAAGAAGCGGGGATGAAGAAGACGCTTCGTTTTCTCGTCGTGTCGGGCCCGACACGCGAACCGCTCGATCCGGTGCGGTACCTATCCAATTACTCAACAGGTGTCATGGGCACAGAACTTGCCGCAGCCATCCGCCGGCGTGGCCACACGCTAACATGGGTGCGGTGTCCGGAGATGGCGGAGAGTGCGCGTAACCTACTGCAATTATTGAAGAAACAAATTTCAAAGCACGATGTGTTTGTGATGGCCGCCGCGGTCTGCGACGTAAGGCCCCGCTCAGTTGCATCAGGGAAAATCAAAAAGGGCAATCTGTCAGAAATACGACTCGTGCCCAATCCGGACGTGCTGGCCACACTCGGAAAACTGAAAAGGCGCGGTCAGGTGTTCGTGGGGTTTGCTTTGGAGTCGAAAGATGTATTTCAAAACGCCAAAAAAAAGTTGAAGACTAAAAATTTAGAACTGATCCTTGTACAAAAGGTTAGCCAGAACGTAAAACCATTTGGTAAGACGAGCGTAAATGCAGTTTTACTGGATAATCTCGGCGGACGGACTGACCTGCCTTCCGCCTCGAAGGCCAAGATCGCCGTGCTCCTGATCCGGGAAGCGGAGAAGCGGGCTCTGTCTCAAGAAAGTGCGTGACGGGGTAGAGGCTTTTTGTTAGATTAGAGGGTTCCGGATCCAAAAAATTCGGCGCGATGGCCGAGTAGTCAGGCAGCGGTCTGCAAAACCGCGTACACCGGTGCGAATCCGGTTCGCGCCTCGCTATTGGAATGTCCGCCACGCGTCGATACAGTTTTCGGGCGAGTGGTGGAATGGCATACACGACAGACTTAAAATCTGTTGGGCTTCGGCCCATGAGGGTTCGACTCCCTCCTCGCCCAGTTTTTGAAGCGAATGTTGGGAGTCGAAGAGAGTGCGCCGCTGCCACAAAGGCAGATAAGCGCCCTCTGGCGCGGCAGGCGCACGAGTGGCCGACCCGGAGTCACGAACCTTTTCCGCCGAAGGACGGATCCGCCGCTGGCGGAAGATTCGTGACGGAGGGCGCCGACTCCCTCCTCGCCCAAAAATATGGTTTGCCCAAAATATTTTTAGGCTCAGGGCGTGGGCAGTAAAATACGGAATGTCAAAGAGGAGAAGTATGAATTATTCAGTAAAAAAAATAACGGCGACCGCAGCTTTTTTGACGGCTATTTTTTTAAACACGGCCGCGTATGCCGCCGACCTGTTCGTATACGAAAACGCCTCTGCCGGCGTAAAAATGAATTATCCCGCAGACTGGGACAAGCGTGAAAATATAGGCAGCCTTCTCGTCGCCTTCACGTCCGGCAAGGAAGATTCGAATGATAATTTCCAAGAAAATCTGAACGTGGCCGTCCAAAATATGACCGACGAGACACGGTTTACCCTGGACGAATATACGGGAGCGATCATCAGCAGCTATAAAGAGCAGCTGGAAGATTTCAATCTCCTGGAATCCGCCCCCGCTACATTGGTAAATTTCCCGGCCAGTAAGATCGTCTACACCGCCAAAAATTCAGACAAAGTCAGTTTAAAGCTGATGATGGTTTTGACGATCAAAGACAACAAGGTTTATATGGTCACGTTCGCCGCGGCTGAGGATAAGTATGAAAAGTTTTTGCCGGGAGCGATGACGATTGTTGATTCTTTGGAGACTATTTAGGCAGTAGGGCAATTAGCTCAGTTGGTTAGAGCGTTTCCTTGACATGTCCGCCACAAGGCGCCGGCGGATCCGTCCAAAATCGCGCCTTGTGGACAGATCCGCCGCGATTTTTGGCGGAGAAAAGGTCAGGTTTTTGTAAGTGTCTGTAATGGGTGCGTAGCTCAGTTGGTTAGAGCGTTTCCTTGACATGGAAAAGGTCGCAGGTTCGAGTCCTGCCGTACCCACCACTTACGCAGTGCAGTGGCAGCGAGTCCTCATAGAATTAGAGGATACATTTCCGTACTCAGGCAGGCTCTAAAACTCCCTTACGGGGGTTGCCTCGACCGAGTCGAGAATGAATAAAATTAGGAATATTGTGTCCACAATTGTCTTTAAAAACGCCGTATGTCCTGGCCTCAGGTGATCCATGGCTAAAACCGTCGAACAATACACCGATCTAGACAAGCTCCGCCACAGCTGCAGCCACGTGCTCGCGCAGGCCGTGAAGCGGAAGTACCCTCACGCCAAATTGGGCATCGGGCCTCCGGTGGACGACGGTTTCTTTTATGACATCCATCTTCCGGAGCCTCTCAACGAGGCGGCGCTCGAGGAGCTCGAGAAGGAGATGATCAAGATCATCAACGCCAATTATCCTTTCGAGAAGAAGATGGTCTCGGCCGACGAGGCCCGTAAAATTTTTAAAGAGAAAGACGAAACGTTCAAACTCGAGATCGTTGAGCAGGCGTCCGCGGGCGGGGAAGACCTCTCGATCGTCGTCGACGGCGACTTTACCGATCTTTGTAAATATCCCCATGCGCATTCGACCGGCCTGATCAAGGCGTTCAAGCTCACGAGCGTCGCCGGAGCCTACTGGCGCGGCAAAGAGACGAATCCCGTCATGCAGCGCGTGTACGGCACCGCCTTTTTCAACAAGACCGATCTTTTCGAATGGAAGCGCCTTCTCGAAGAGGCCAAGAAGCGCGATCATCGCAAACTCGGCAAGGAGCTCGAGCTTTTCATGTTCTCGCCGCTGGCGCCGGCGTCGCCGATCTTCAAGCCGAAGGGCACGATCATTTACAATCTCCTTCAAGACTACATCCGCGAGCTCTACCGGCGCTACGAGTATCAGGAAGTCATCACGCCGCAGATCTTCGACGTGGAGCTCTGGAAGAAGTCGGGCCACTACGACAAGTACAAAGACAACATGTACTTCACTATGGTCGAGGAGAGGGAATGCGCGGTGAAGCCCATGAATTGCCCGAGCCACACGCTGATCTACTCCTCGGAGATGCGTTCGTACCGTGATCTTCCGGTCCGGATCGCCGATTTCGGCCGCCTGCACCGCTACGAGCGCTCCGGCGTCACGGCGGGCCTCACGCGCGTGCGCACATTCTCACAGGACGATGCGCACATTTTTTGCCGCGAGGACCAGATCGGCTCTGAGATCTCCGCTGTTTGTTCCATGATCCGCGAAGTCTATAAGACGTTCGGATTTCCGAATTTTAAGGTGTTCCTGTCCACCCGTCCCGAGCAGAAGATCGGCTCGAACCAGATGTGGGACAAGGCCGAAGCCGCCCTCGAAGCGGCGATCAAGGCGAATGGGCTCGAGTACACCGTCAACGAAGGCGACGGCGCGTTCTACGGCCCCAAGATCGATTTCATCGTCCAGGACGCGCTCAAACGCGACTGGCAGCTCGGCACCATCCAGCTTGATTTCAACATGCCCGAGCGCTTCGATCTGGAATACAAGAATGCCGAAGGGGGCGTGTCGCGTCCGGTCATGGTCCACCGCGCGGTGCTCGGGTCCCTCGAGCGTTTCATGGGGATCCTGATCGAGCATTACGGCGGCCCGTTCCCGCTTTGGCTTTCGCCCGTGCAGATGAGCGTGATCCCCATCGCGACTGCGCACGAAGGGTATGCGGCGGACGTCTTGAAAAAATTGAAGGACGCGGGCTTCCGCGTGGAGTTCCAGGCCGCGGCCGACACGCTCGGCGCGCGCATCCGCAAAGCCCAGAACGAAAAGATCCCCTACATGCTCGTCGTGGGAGATAAAGAGATGCAGGCCGGAGAGGTCGCCGTGCGGTCACGCACCGCGGGAGACCTCGGCCCCATCGCACTTCAGGCCTTCATTGGGAAGGCCCGCGAAGAGAAGGACAACAGAGGATAAAACCGGGAGGCACCCTCATTTCAAAAAATACCACGCGCATCAACGAGTATATCCGAGTACCACAAGTCCGATTGATCGACCAGGACGGCAATCAGGTCGGTGTCGTCGCGACTCCGGAAGCCCTGAGGATGTCCAAGGAAGCCGAGTTGGATCTCGTTGAAGTCGCGAATACCGCCAGCCCTCCGGTGTGTCGCATCATGGATTTCAGCAAGTTCAAGTACGACCAGGCGAAGAAGGAAAAGGAAGCGCGCAAGAAGACGAAGGTGATCCACCTGAAGGAGATCAAGTTCCATCCCTTCATCGAGGACCATGATTATAAGGTGAAGCTCCACAGTCTGGAAAAGTTTTTGAAACAAGGCGATAAGGCGAAGATCACGATGATGTTCCGCGGACGCGAGATGAATTACGTGTCGACGGGCCGCAAGGTGCTCGAGCGTTTGTCGCAGGACATCGCCCCGCTTGGGGAAGTAGAAAAGGCCCCGTTCATGGAAGGCAAGATGATCACGATGATCATCCAGCCCAAATAAACGGGCGGAAAATAGAGGAAAAATGCCGAAGTTAAAAACGAACAAATCGGTCGCGAAGCGTATTCGCGTGTCGAAGAGCGGTAAATTCATGAAGATGAGAGCCGGAAAGCGGCATCTCAACACGTCAAAGTCGGCTAACCGTAAGAGGCATTTGCGCGGCAGTGACCTCGTCAGCGGAACCATGGAAAAAACGATGAGGAGGTTGCTGCCGTATGCCTAAAGCTAAAACAGTACCGGCCGGTCGCCGTAAACGCAGAAAGTTCTTGAAGCGCGCCAAAGGGTTCGTCGGAGGCCGCCGCAAGCTGTACCGCACGGCCCGCGAGACCGTCAACCGCGCGATGGCCTTTGCGACACGCGACCGCCGCGACCGCAAATCGACGTTCCGCAAGATCTGGATCACCCGTATTTCCGCCGGCTGCGCGGTGAACGATATCACGTACAGCCGCCTGATCGGGGGCCTTCGCAAGGCCAACGTCCAGATCGACCGCAAGATCCTCGCAGAGCTGGCGAGGGTCGACCAGAAGGCGTTCACAGAACTCGTCAAGATCGCCAAAGGCTAAGCGCCGTTTTAGCCCCGATGATCGACGAACTGAAAACCCTCGAATCGAGCGCACGGAGCGAGATCTCCCTTTCTTCCGACCCCAAGGTCCTCCAGGACCTCAAGGTGAAGTATCTCGGAAGAAAGGGGCTCTTCGCGGCCGTGTCCGCGCGGATCTCCGAGGTCCCGGGCGAGCAAAAGCGCCAGGCGGGCCAGGAACTCAACCGCGTGAAGCAGGCGCTCGAAGCGCTTTTCACCGAGAAGGAAAGTTCTCTCGGCGAAGGCGCTTCCGCGCCGGACTTGCGCACGGATACGACGATGCCTTCGACGGTATCGGCGGCCGGAACCCTGCATCCCTTGACCCGGGTCGTTCTCGACATCACGCGCATCTTCGAACGCATCGGGTTCACGCTCGTGGAGGGCCCTGAGGTCGAGACCGAGCATTACAACTTCGAGGCCCTCAACATCCCGCTCGACCATCCCGCCCGCGACGGTTTTGACACGTTTTATCTCGATGACGGGAAGCTTTTGCGGAGCCAAACGTCACCTGTGCAGATCCGCGTGATGGAAAAGACGAAACCTCCGCTTAAGATCATCGCCCCGGGGAAGGTGTACCGCCCCGACGCGACCGACGCGACCCATTCGTTCATGTTCCATCAGGTCGAAGGGCTCATGGTCGACGAGGGCGTGAGCTTCGCCCACTTAAAGGGCGTGCTCATGGCTTTCGCGACGGAATTTTTCGGACCCGAAGCGAAGCTCAAGTTCCGCCCGCATTTTTTTCCGTTCACCGAACCCTCGGCCGAGATCGACGTGTGGTCGCCGACGCGAGGTTGGCTCGAGATCCTCGGCGGCGGCATGGTGCATCCCGGCGTTTTGAAAGGCGTCAAGATCGATCCTGAAAAGGTTACGGGGTTCGCGTTCGGTATGGGCGTCGAACGCCTGGCGATGCTGAAATACGGCGTCGAAGATATCCGTCATTTTTTCGACGGCGACCTGCGTTTTCTGAAACAATTTTGATATGACCCCACCACCTCCTTTTTACATGAAATGCGCGGACGCGCTTCGCACGTCGAGGCGCGATGATGCGCCTCAAAAGGAGGTGGTGGGGTGAAACTTCCCGTCTCCTGGCTCAAGGAATACCTCGACGTGACGCTTGCTCCCGATAAGCTGGCCGACATCCTCACGATGTCGGGCACGAAAGTCGAAGAAGTGAAGGGACATGATGCCGACGCCGTGATCGATCTTGAGATCACGACCAACCGTTCCGATTGTCTCAGCATCCTCGGCCTTGCACGCGAGATCTCCGTCCTCACCGGCAAGAAACTCCGGCTTCCTTATAAAGAAGCGGGGGCGCTCCCTAAGGGGAAGACGCCGGTCATACGTGTTGAAGACAAAAAAGGATGCCCGCTCTATACGGCGCGTATCCTCGAAGGGGTGCGTGTGGGCTCCGCCCCCGAAAAGGCGCGCCGGTTCCTTGAGGGGGCCGGCACGCGCGCGATCTCGAACGCCGTGGACGCGACCAATTACGTGCTTTTCGAAATGGGGCATCCGCTGCATGCGTTCGATTACGACAAGCTCGAAGGCGGCGTCATCGTCGTGCGGCGGTCCAGAAAGGGCGAAAAATTTATCGGCATCGATGATGTGGAATACACGCTTGAAGAAGGAACGCTCGTGATCGCCGATGCGTCCAAGCCCGTCGCTATTGCCGGCGTCATCGGCGGCAAGCAAACGGAGATCACGGCCGCCACCAAAAATATCCTGCTCGAGGCCGCGACGTTCGATCCCGTGTCTGTCCGCCGCGCCGCGCGCCGTTATAAAATCGCCACCGAATCCGGTTACCGTTTCGAGCGGGGCGTGAACCCCGCCACTGTTTGGGCCGCCTCACAGCGTGCGGCATCGCTTATCCTTGAATGGGGCGGCGGCCGCCAAACCGCCGTGAACTCCGTCTCGACCCTTCCCAAAACACCGGCAAAAAAAATTATGCTCCGCATGTCCCGCCTTGAAACGCTCCTGGGCATGAAAGTCTCCGCTCCGCGCGCCATGAAGATCCTCACGGATCTCGGATTCGCCGCAAAGCTGTCAGGTAAAGACAAGCTGGTGGTCACGGCGACGACGGCGCGCCGCGACGTCGCGATCGAGGCCGACCTCATCGAAGAGATCCTTCGTATCGAAGGCTTCGAAAAGATCCCCGTGTCGATCCCGGCCAGCCGCTACGCGTCCGGCCAGAAATTTGACCGCCGTCCTGAGAAGGTCCTCGAACTTAAAAAATTCCTTGCGGCACAGGGGTTGAACGAAGCGATGACGTACAGCCTGCTTTCCGCGAAGATGCTCGAAGACAGCGGGTTTTCGATCGAAAAGGGCCGCGGCGTCCACAGGGTCGTCAATCCGGTGAGCGCCGAGCAGGAGTATTTTCGTCCGTCGTTGTTGCCGGGTCTTCTCGGCGCCGTGCTTTTCAACGTCCACCGCAAGGCGTCGTCCGTGAAGCTTTTTGAATCGGGCAACTGTTACCTCGAGGGCCGCGAGGCGACTGCGCTCGGACTCGTGCTTTACGGCGCATACTCGGAAAACTGGCAGAGGAAGGACAAGGCCGGTTTCTACGACGCAAAGGGGCTGGCGGGCAACGCGCTCCATTTTCTCGGTGTGCCGTTCCGTGAAGAGGAAAAAGATTATTTGCAGTCGCCGTTCGCGTTCGGCACGCGGCTGGTCTCCCCGGACGGGGAGCGTCTCGGGGATGTCGCAAGTCTGCATCCGCGCGTTCTCGCCAAGTGGGATATCCCGCACGACGTTTTCTTCGTGGAGATCGACCTTGACGCGGTATTCGGCGCCGCTTCTCCGGCACGGTCCCTCAAAGTCGTCCCTGTTCCCAAGTATCCCTCGGTGCGGCGCGACATCGCGTTCGTGGTGGCCGACTCCGTTCGTGTCCGGACGCTCGAAGAGGCCATGAAAAAAGCGGTGCCGGGAACTTTGCGCGACGTGCAGCTTTTCGATCAGTTCACGGGAAAGAACATCCCGCAGGGCAAGCGAAGCCTTGCCTTTTCGCTCTCGTACCAGAAGGAAGACGGCACGTTCACTGAAGACCAGATCAGCGCGCTGCAGAAACGTATCGGCGATGCGCTGAAAGAAGGCTTTGGCGTGGAGTTCCGCGCATGAGCGGCGATTGGGTGCAGACGACGGCGCTCGTCGGCGGCATTGTCCTGCCGCTTTTCAACATCCCGCTCATCATGAAGATCGTGCAGAGGAAAAGTTCTTCGGACCTCAGCATGTCCTGGGCCATCGGCGTGTGGGTGTGCATTGTTCTGATGACGCCGCAGGCGCTTCGCTCGACGGATCTTTCATTTCGCGTGTACGGCATCGTGAACATTATTTTTTTCAGTGCGGTTTTGTTCTTTGTTTTGAAATACCGGTCCCGGGCTTCCAAGCCCTAACATTGAAGGAGAAAGCCACATGAACAGAGTCCCCATTCGACTGACTGCCTCGATCCTCGCGCTGTCTCTTTTCGGAGCGCCCGCCTGTCTCGCCGGCGCCGCGCGCGACATGGCCCAGGCCGCCGAGGCCGTCGACGTCCAAAAGCTTTCTCAAGAGGCGGATCGGAACCGCCAGATGATCGAGATCTGGAAAGAACATGTGCGTACGCTCACCGAGGAGCGGGACGAGGCGTATAAAAAAATAGAAGAGATGAAGACTCAAGGCGCATCCGCCGGATCGAGCGAGGCGCCGGAAGCGTCTGACGACACCGCCGCGCTTGTGCGCGACAAAGAAGAGGCGCTTGCCCGGATCCGTGAACTCCAGGACAAGGTCGCATCGCTTGAGTCAACACAGAGCGACGGCTCTACGGAAAAGGAGATCAAGGATCTCCGAAACGATAAAAATATTCTTGTGACGGACAAAGAGCGCGCGCTTGCGCGCGTTCAGGATCTCGAGGCCAAGCTGCAGAAAGCCCAGGCGGAAAACGTTTCTATTCGCCGGGAAGCTGCTCAGGACAAAGGCCTTGACGCAGTCTCCTCCGTGCTTTCGGGGCTGCGTTCACAGGTGGCCGCGCTCCAATCCGACAACGCGGGATTGAAGACCCAGGCCGAACAACTGCGCTCTGAAACGAAGAGTGCCCAGGAAACCGTCGCTAAAGATTTTCATGCCCGTATCGTTTCCCTTGAGACCGAGAACGCGGCGCTCAGGGACTCTGCGAGCGGGGTGACCAAGGCCCAGAATCGTGCCGGCGACACTGAAGCGAAGAACGCTTCGCTTTCGTCGGAGATCGCCCGTCTCAAGATCGAGATCGAATCTTTAAAAAAGGATGACGCGGAAGCCGTGCAGCAGGGCATTCGTCTGCATGAGATCCAGGAGAAATATGCCGCGCTCGAAGCCACGCGAGCGCCCCAGCAGCCCTCGATCGATCTCGGAGAGCATAACGCATTGATCCGGGAATCCGGGACGCTGAAAGCCAAGCTTGCTGCGCTCGAGGCCGAGAATGGTCGTCTTGCCGAAGAAAACCAAAAAGTTTCTTCCGCTGCTGTTGACAACGGGCAATTAAAGGAACTGGAGCTCCAGAACCAGACACTGCGCGCCCGCGGCGAGAAACTCGATGCCGTCGAAGCGGAGCTCAAAGAAGCGCGCGCTTATTTCACGTCCATGATCGAAAAAGAACAGGCGTCTACAAAGCGCCTGGTTTCGGAGAAGGAATTGCTTCGCTCCGAGCTTGAAGATGCCCGTGTCCGGGTCGCCAAAGCCGGAGCGGAATCCGGCCGCGTGCTTGAGCTGACGAAGAGCCTTGACCAGCTGCGCGAAGAACGGGACTCCTTGCGTGCCGCCCGCGCCGCCGCGGACGAAAACGCCAAAGTTTTAGAAGAACGCACGCGTGCTGCTGCCGCGTCAGCCAAGGCCCGCGATGCCAAGATCGCCGGTCTTGAGAAGGAGCTCACGGATGCCCGCACGGCTGCCGCCGAGTCAAGCCGCCGGAATCAAGAAGCCGAAACGTCTCTTCGCACGCTCACCGAGCGCAACGAAACGCTTGCCGCTGAATCGGATAAACTGAAAAACCTCCAGGCGAGCCTCGAAGACGCGCAGGCCGGTTCCGAGTCCCTCAAGGCGACGAACGCCCGTTTCGAGGAGGAAGTCTCCGCTCTCCGGGCGAGCAACGCCGCCGCCGAAAAGGAGACCGCGGACTTGAAAGCCCGCGCTGAAAGTCTCACCGCCGAGCGGGACGCGCTCTCCAAGACTGAAAACGACCTGAACCAAATGCGCGTTTCGAAAGACGCGCTCGAGAAAGAGCGCGCGGATACGTTCCTCCAGCTTCAGTCGTTCCGCGCGCAGCTCGAGAAAGCGCAGTCCAAACTGGCGAAGTTGCGTGAATCCGAAGACGCGCTTGCCCGCGAACGCGCAGAGAAAGACACGCTTTCGAAATCGCTCGAGGATCTCGACAACAATTTGAAACTCGCCCGCGAGCGGGAAAGCGAGCTGTCATCGCGAGCGGCCTCATTGGAAGAAAATGCCGAGAAGCTTCAGGCTGAGATCGCACGTCTGAAAACGGACAACGAGAAGGTCGCCGCGCTCGAAACCTCGCTCAACGAAGCGCGCGCCTTCCGTAAGACGGCCGAAGAAGCCCGCCTGGCCGCCGAAAGGAACGCCCGTGACATCGAGACCGGCGCCGAGACGTTGAAGGCCCGCGCCGAGAAGCTCATTGTGGTCGAAAAAGAGTTGGGTGATGCCCGGCAGTTTTTTGCCGAGGCTATCAAACGCTACGAAGAAAAAGATGCCGCTCTTGTTTCTCAGAACGAGGCGCTCACAGTTGAACGCGACGAAGCGGTCCGCCGCGAGAAGGAGACCACCAAGCACAACACCGATCTTCAGACGGAGACCGAGGTGCTCAAGGGCGTCCGCGATCGCGCCGAATCGCTTGCAAACGACCTCAAGGCGCTCACCGGCGAAAAGGAAACGCTCGAGAAGGACAAGCAGGCGGCGTACGAACGCATCCGCACGATGCAGGCCGAGATGGATCTTTTGCGTGCCGATAACGAGAAGGCCAAGCTCCTGGAAGACGAGATGAACGCCGACAAGAAACGCATCGAGACGCTCCAGTCGAGCCTCGACACGCTGGGGGCGGAAAATGAGCGGCTCAAGGCCCGTCTTAAGCAGAATCAGAAGGACATCCAGAATCTGAAGGAAAATTTCCAGGCATTCGTCGAGCCGCTCGCGCAAGATTTCGAGGAAAGACGAAAATAAGCAGCATTTTTCGTGATATAATACGTCCGTTCCCTGCGGTGCGCCACAGTCAGACGACGTGGCAGCCCTGTCGGATGACGGGGCGCGTGGATCATGAGCGTCACATATGCTCGAATCCAATACTCAACTCGATAGGGAGCCGAAACCGGTGCCGGTGTGCCGCCTCCTCGCGAGGATTGGCCTAAAAGCGCCGCTAGGTTCCCACCCTAAAACAGGGATTCGACGCGGCGCGGCAGCACGGCACTCGTGGGGACTCCCTTTATGGACCTCTTCGCAGGCCAGTTGAAAACCAACGTCCCCGCTTCACACGAACCGCTTGCCGTTCGCATGCGGCCGGTTTCGCTCGCCGAGTACACCGGGCAAACGCACATCCTTGGTCCCGGCAAACTGCTCACACGCGCGATCACGTCGGACAAGATCTCTTCGCTCGTCCTCTACGGGCCTCCCGGCACCGGCAAGACCACGCTTGCAGCCGTCATTTCCAACGAAACGAAAGCTCATTTCGAGCCGCTCAACGCCGTCACGTCGAACGTCGCCGAGATCCGAAAGGTGATCGATGCCGCCAAGCGGCGTTTCGCCGTCGACGGGCGCCGCACGATCCTCTTCATCGATGAGATCCACCGTTTTAGCAAGTCCCAGCAGGACGTCCTGATGCCGGACGTCGAGCGCGGGAACCCCATCCTCGTCGGCGCGACGACGCACAATCCCTTTTTCTCGATCGGCTCCGCGCTTTTGTCCCGGTCGCTCGTATTCGAATTAAAGGCGCTTTCCGAGGAAGAGATCAAACAGGTCCTCGCGCGTGCTCTGTCCGACAAAGAGCGCGGATTGGGAGGGCAGAGCGTCCGTCTGGACGCGGACGCGGCGGATTTTCTGGCGAGGGTTTCCGACGGCGACGCGCGCCGTGCCCTGAGCGCGCTCGAGCTCGGGGTCCTGACGACGAAGCACGAAGCCGACGGTTCGATCCACATCACCCAAAAGATCGCCGAAGAATCCATTCAAAAAAAAGCGGTCGTGTACGACGCCGACGGCGACCAGCATTACGACACGATCTCGGCGTACATCAAGTCGATGCGGGGCTCGGATCCCGATGCGGCGCTCTATTATCTGGCGAAGATGCTTTACGCCGGAGAGGACACGCGCTTCATCGCCCGGCGGCTCGTCATCTGTGCGGCGGAGGACGTGGGCAATGCCGACCCGCAGGCGCTTGTTATCGCCAATGCGGCTCTCCAAGTGTCCGAATTCATCGGCATGCCCGAAGCGCAGATCCCTCTGGCACAGGCGACCGTTTATATCGCATGCTCTCCAAAATCAAACGCTGCTTACATGGGACTCGCGGCGGCCATGAAGGATGTGAAAGAGGGGAGGACGCTCGAGGTGCCATCCCCTCTCAAGGACGCCCATTACAAAGCGGCCCAGACGCTTGGGCACGGGCAAGGATACAAGTATGCGCATGATCACCCGGGGCATTATGTCGAGCAGGACTACCTCGCGGAAAAGAGGCGTTATTACGAACCCACGGAAAATGGACATGAAAAGACGTTCAAAGCCTATCTTGAGTCTTTAAGGGCCCGCGCGGGGCAAAAAAAGGCATCCAGTGCTTGACTTTATTGACAAAATTTTATAGAATTAATCAAAATTATCTAATTATGACACAAAAAAATAAGAATTTTTTTGTTTCGTCCTTTCTTTGTCTACTGACCGCCTTTGGCGGTGAGGCGACTCTCCACGCCGCCGATAGTAAGCCGGCGGCCGAACCCAAGCTTATGGCCGAACAACCCTCACTGTTGGAACAACAGACCGAACTTCTCATCAAGACGCTTGTCGATAAGGGGTATGTCGGCGGCGCCAAACCCGAGGATGTGAAACAGACGGGCCCTGCGATCGAGGAAGATGTTTACAAAGAGTTTGCGATCTTCAAAGATCTCAAAAAAGACCACCGCAAGCCCGGCCGCGCCGCGCAGGGCGCCCGTAAACGCACCTCGCTGCAGGACGGCGACACGCTCTACCGTGTCGCTGTTTCGGACAACGTGGTGACGTGCGATGAAGCTATTCAGATCAGTCTTGCGAACAGTTTGAGCGTCAAGGCCGCCGCTAAAAAGATAGACGTCGCACGGGCCAAGGTCACGGAGGCCCGCCGCGTTCTTTTTCCGACGGCACAGATCATCACCGAAGTGAACGGCGGCAAGGCGCAGGGCAGTTCCACGAACCTCGGCGGCCGCCTTTACAAAGGCAAAAACTGGAAGGTCAACGTCACGCAGCCTGTGTTTTACGGCGGTGAACTCGTTTATACGCTGAAGCAGGCCGAAACCAGCTGGAAAAGTTCCATCGAGGAATTCAGGAAGGCCAAGATCGAGCTCATCCAACAGGTGCGGGTGATGTATCTGGGCGTCGTGAAGAATCAGTACAACTATGAATACCAGAATACGCTCTACAAGGACGTCGACGTTTATTACCGGCGCGTGCGCGCTGAGCATCAGAAAAAACTTATTTCCGACATCGATTACCTGAACGCGGAATCGCAGTACTATCAAGTATTTTTCCAATATGAGGGCGCCCGCAGCGAGCTTCTGTCGTCACAGCTGACGCTAAATCAGGCGCTCGGCCTCGACATCCCCGAGCCGCTGCCACTGGACATGCGTCTGGAGTTTATTCCGGTAAAGCCGGATCTGTACGAGGCGCTTGAGCTGGCCATGCGGCAGAACCCTGACGTGCGCGTCAAAGGATACTCTGTTGAATCCGCTGAGCTTGGGATCAAGATCTACAAAGCCAAAAAGCTGCCGAAGGTCGATCTGCGCGGCTCGTACGGCATGCTCGGCGAAGTTTTTAAAGATACGCAGCAGATCGAGGCGGACAACGCCGATCTCGACACCGAAAAAGAGTGGTCCTTGGGCGTGGGGGTCAGCATGCCATTGGGCCCCAATAGCCTGGAATACGAGCAGATCAAGCATAAGTACGGCCCCACGATCCTTGCGCTCCAAGGCTCCGAAGACTGGCGCCACAAAGTTTCGTTCGGGCTCTTCGACAAATTGTCAGATCTGACCGACACAGAGGCCGCCGAGGCGACATTGCTGCAGGCACAGGCGGATCTCGATAAGGCGAAGAATGACACGATCTTGCACGTTCGTGAGGAATTTTATAATATGCAAAAAGCGCTTATTCAGATAGACTCGACGCTATCGAAGATGCGCTACCAGGACAAACAGGTCGCCGCCTACCGGTTCATGGTGGGGCTGCAGGAAACCGCCGTTTCGGCGCTCATGGAAGGCATGCTCGAGCAGGCGCAGAACAAATTCGGCTTTATTCAGGCCGTTGCCGATTATCACACCGCCGTGGCCGGACTGAATGCGGCTATAGGAGATCCCGACTATTTTAAAAGCCGTGTTTAACGCCGTCAGCTCATTTTTGAAAAGGATCTTTTCGAAAGGGCCTTTTTCCGCCGGAGAAAAGCCCTCGCTGGGCATCTCTCTCGAGGCCGTGTCGGATTCTCCGGCCAAAGGAGAGGGCGTCTCGCTTCTTAAAAGGATATTCCAGAAAAAAGTCCTCTTTCCGGTCCTCGCGGTCACTTTTTTAGTTGTTTTTCTGCTCTCGTTCGCCAAGGATCACATCAGTTTCGTCGGCGGTTTCCCTGTTTACAAGAAGACGAAGAAAGAGGTCGTTGAGAAGAAGCTCGAGGAGATTCCTGTCCCGGTCAAGGTCTACAAGATCGCAAAAGTGAGTTTTCGCGACACCCTTCCTGCCCTCGGAACGATGAGGGGCTTCCGTCAGATCGATCTCAAATTTGCCATTCAAGGCAGCATCGAATACATCAATTTCAAAGAAGGCGAGCGTATCACTCAGGGCGACATCATCGCGTCTCTGGAACAAAAAGAAGCTCTGCTTAAGCTTGAATACGCGAAACTCGAGCTCGATAAACAAACGAAGCTTCTGGAACTCGGCTCGATCATCGAGACCAAAGTGCGCCAGAGCCAGCTTGAATACCAGTCGGCGAAGGCGGAGCTCGACAAGACGAATCTCGTCGCGATCTCCGATGGATACATCGGTTCTATCGACGTGGACAAGGGCTCTTATGTTTCGCCCCAGGATAAGATCGGGACGTTCGTGGATGTGAAAGATGTCTACGTCGAGTTTGGCGTCATCGAAAAGGACGTTTCAAAGATCAAAGAAGGATTGAACGCCGAGATCACGGTCGAGTCCTTTCCCGACCAGGTATTCAAAGGACAGATCGACTCCGTGTCTCCGATGGTCGAAGGCCGTTCGCGCACGGTGCAGGTGAAAGCCAAGATCTCCAACGTCGACGAAAAGATCAAACCGGGCATGTTCGGGCGAGTGAATGTCCTTGTTTATGAAAAGGAACAGGCGCTCGTGATCCCCAGCTCCAGTTTCAAGAAAAAAGACGATCAGTATCTCGTTTATATCGTCCATCCCGAAGAAGCCTCTGCGGAGGATACTGAGACGACACCCGAAGAGGCCCTTCCCGCGGCCAAGAAAAAGAAGAGCGGTTTTTCACTGCCTTTCGGTAAAAAACCCCCCAAGGCCGAAGAGCCAGCCCAGGCAGAGTCTGCCGCGCCGGTAGCTGAGCCCGAAAAGCCGGTTATGGGCACGATCGAGATTCGCCCCATCGAAATCAGTTATGCCACGCCAGATGCCGTCGAAATTAAAGAAGGTCTCGAAGAGGGCGACCTTGTCACCATGGACCTCGAACAGGACCTTCAGGATAAGGCCAAGGTTGAGATCACGGAGACGCAAGAAGGTATTTTCTAGAGTTTTAATCGATCTACATCCATCCGTCTTAGCACATTTAGACCAAATTCCCTTTAAAAGCGTAAAATTGTCATGTATAATGTATTCATGTTTAAAATTATTTAACAATGAATAGGGGAATTTGTGCCCTCTTCTTGCTGTAATAATTAAATAAGACTAAAAAAGTTTAAATTAAGATAAGGTAACCTTTGAGTCTACCCGAAGTTTCAATCAGACGCCCTGTCACGACACTGATGGCCTATCTCGGTGTCTTTATGTTCGGTATTATCTCGTTGAACATGCTCTCTCAGGAACTATTTCCGCCCATTTCGTACCCCCAGCTTTCTATTGTCACGCCCTATGAAAACGCCGCCCCGGAGGAAATCGAACAGTTGATCACCAAGCCCATCGAAGAAGCTGTCGGCGGCATCTCGGGTCTGCGTAAAGTTTCCTCAACCTCGCGCGAGGGCCTGTCGCTCGTCGTGGTCGAGTTTGGTTGGAACCAGAGCATGGATTTTGCCTCGCTCGCCGTTCGCGAAAAGATCGATCTGATCAAAGAGCGCCTGCCGCGTGACGCCGCAGAACCGGTCGTTATCAAGTTCAATCCCTTTGAATTGCCGGTCATGTCGATCAGCGTTTCGAGTGACGAGCGCACGCCCGTTCAGCTGAAAGAAATCGCCAAGAAATGGTTCAAGGACGAAATAGAAAAGATCCATGGAGTGGCTTCGGCGGGCATCTCAGGCGGGTCGGATGAACAGATCCTTGTGGAGGTGGACCAGGCGAAGATGCGCTCGGCAGGCGTCTCGATCAATGAAGTCTCAGATGCCATCGGCGCCGCCAACCTCAACTATCCCGGCGGCACGATCAAAGAAAGTTTTTACGAATATCTGGTGCGCACGCTCGGCGAGTTCAAACACGTCGACGAGATCGGCCAGATCCCCATCCGCCGCGACGACTGGGATCAGAAAAAGCGTGAGAAGATGGGCGCCGGGGCGTATTTGGCGCCGGACAAGGAACATCCGTCGAACCGTTTGGTTCTTTTGAAAGATCTCGCGACGGTGACGCGAACGGTCAAGGATCGTACGAGCTATTCGCGTTTTAACGGTCGTGAGAACGTGACGGTCTCCATTCAGAAGCAAGCCTCCGGCAATTCGATCAAAGTGGCGGCTGAAATTCGTAAAAAGCTCAAGGAGCTCAAAGAGCAGCTGCCGAAGGACATTCACATCGACATCATCTACGACCAGTCGAAGTTCATCCAGCAGGCGCTCTCAGGCGTCACCGATTCTGCGGTTTCGGGCGGGTGGCTCGCATTTTTGGTACTGCTCGTATTTTTGCGCGACTTCCGCAGTTCTGCCCTTGTCGTGACGATCACGCCGGTCACGGTGCTCGCGACGTATACGCTGATGTTTTTCATGCATATTTCGCTCAACGTGATCTCACTCGGCGGCATTGCGCTCGGCGTGGGTATGTTGCTCGACAACGCTGTTTGCGTCATTGAAAACGTGTACCGAAAACTGCGCGAAAACCCGGAGGCGGGCATCGCGAATGCCGCTATCGTCGGCTCCGAAGAAGTCATGGCCCCGATGGTCGCGTCGACGCTGACGACCGTGTCGGTGTTTCTTCCGATCGTGTTCGTGACGGGTATCGCCGGACAGATCTTCAAGCAGCTCGCATGGGTCGTCGTCGTCACGCAGGTCATCTCCGCGATCATTGCGTTTACCCTTCTTCCCATGTTGATCGCGAAGGTGGGCGGCAATTCATCGCTTTCCAAGCGCGACATCCATGACGAGGGGGGTGTTGGAAGTTCGCTTTTTGCTTCAAGAATGACGCTGTGGCAGAAATGGAGCGCCTTCGTCGAGCGTGTTTTGGGGATCTGCGGTCAGCCGATCCACGGCATCGAAGTGATCTACGCAAAGCTCCTGCCGGCGTTCTTAAAGAGGAAATGGCGGTACATGGCGGTCATTTTCAGCCTCTTTTTTGCCTCGCTCTACGTGTTGGGCACGTTCGACAAACTGCTGCTTCCCAAGGTCGATCAAGGGCAGTTCATGGTGAAGGTCGACCTGCCTGTCGGCACGCGTCTCGAATACACGAATAAGGTCGCCAAGGTCATCGAGGATTTCTGCTCCAAGATCCCGGAAGTAAAGGATGTCTCCCTGGTGGCGGGTTCGAGCAAGGGTTCCTCAAAGGAAGTGGTTGAACGTCTCGGATCACACCAAGCGCAGATCGTCGTGACGCTCCAGGACGGCCATAAGCGCCCCACCGACGAAGTGGCCCAGGATGTGCGCAGGCACTTTGAGCTTGGACGCGGCCGGGAGAGCGTCCAGCCTGCCAGGCTCAGCTATGTGCTCTACGACAGCGCTTTCGCGACCGGTGATGAAAATGACTCGCCTATCATCATCGACATCAAAGGACCCAAACTCGAACAACTGCGCGAGATCGCGCTAAGGACACAGGAGGCCGTGACAAAAATACCCGGACTTTACGGCGTCACCAACAGTATTCCTGAGCCCTTCCCGGAAACCAAGCTCATCATCAACAAGGACCGGGCAAGTTACTACAAGTTTTCGGTCGTGTCCATCGCCAACGCGGCGAACACGGCGATCAAGGGCCTCATGGTGTCCAAGTTCAAGGAGGAAAACCGGGAGATCGATATTCGCGTACAGCTTAAGAGCATCGATCGCGACAAGATCTCAAAACTGAAGCTTCTGATGATCCATTCGCCGCTCGACCTCGACGTGCCGTTGGGTGATTTCGTGGAATTTAAGACCGGCAAAGGCCCGAGCGAGATTAAGCGTGTATCGCAGGAAAGGACTGTCCAGATCTTTGCGAAAGTGTACGGCCGCGGGATGAAAGAGGTCAACGACGACGTCCAAAACACGCTTGATCATCTGACCGTGCCGAACCGGTATGTCGTCAAGCTTGCCGGGCAGAGCGAGGAGATCAAAGATTCGTTCGACAGCCTCACGTTCGCGTTCACGCTTTCGATCATACTCGTCTATATGATCATGGCCGCGCAGTTCGAGTCGCTTTGGCAGCCTTTTCTCATCATGTTCTGCGTGCCGCTGTCGCTCATCGGCGTGGTCATCGCGCTGTGGGTTTCGCACACGCCGCTGTCGGTCGTCGTCATCCTGGGCATCATTCTCCTGGCCGGCGTCGTGGTGAACAACGGTATTATTCTCGTGGACTACATCAATCAATTGCGTAACGAGGGCATGGACGTGCGTGAGGCGGCGATCAAGGCCGGCAAGACGCGTCTGAGGCCAATTTTTATGACCGCATTTTCATCGGCGATCGGCGTGGCCCCGCTGGCACTGGGTATCGGTCAGGGCGACGCGCTGCAGGCTCCGATGGCCCGGGCGCTCATGGGCGGCATCCTGTTGGCGACGTTCCTTTCTCTGGTCGTGGTTCCCTCGCTCTATATCGGTACGGCGGAGATCGCCGAGCGGTTCCGGAAGACCAAGCCAAGCCCTGTGCCCGGCCTGACGCTCGAAGAAGGCAAACCCTAAAGGAGCCGCGCGCGTCCGGTCTGCGCCCTTATAACGCGATGAATCTCCCCGAAATCTCCATCCGCAAGCCCGTCAGCGTACTCATGGTTACGCTGATCGTCCTGATGTTCGGCATCGTTTCGCTGACCAAGCTTCCCGTTGAGCTTTACGCCAACACGTCTTTCGGCGAAATCAGCATCATCATCAACGTCCGCGGCGGGATCCCGCCGACCGAGGTCGAAACTCAAGTCACGAAGCTCGTCGAAGAGGCCGTCGCGACGGTTTCGGATCTCCAGCAGCTTCTTTCAATTTCAAAAGAAGGCGAATCCACGGTCGTCCTCAGTTTTCAACCCGGCACGGACATGGAATTTGCGGCCCTTGAGGTGCGCGAAAAGTTTTCGAAAGTCAAAAACCAGCTCCCCAAAGAGATCGAAAAACCTGTTATCGCGCAGTTTCAGCAGGGCGATGTGCCGGTCGTCATCGTCTCCGCTACGAGTCAAACGCGCTCTACGGAAGACATCCGCAAGATCGTCGACGGCACGATGAAGGAGGCCTTGAAACGCGTGCCCGGGGTCGCCAACGTCGAGATCGCCGGCGGCCGCGAGCGAAAGATCCTTGTGGATGTCGACCAGATAAAGCTCGCGTCGTTCGGCATCCCGATCGATGAGCTCACGAGCACACTGGGCGCCAATAACCTGAACTTGCTCTCCGGCGAGATCGAGAAGAGAGATAACCGGTTCCTCATTCGCATGATCGGAGAGTTTTCGGAGATCGACCAGATCAAGAACATGGCGTTGCGCATGACGGAGGACGGGACGATCATCCGCATCAAGGACGTTGCGGGCGTAAAAGATTCGTTTCTTGAAGCCAAAGAGTACGCTCGTCTCAACGTCAGTCCCGTCGTCACCGCGTATATCCAAAAGGAAAGCACAAAGAACACGATCACCGTCGCCGAGGACCTGGTGAAGGAGATCGACCATCTTAAAGAGAAACTTCCCAAGGACGTACGGCTGGTCATCACATCAAACCAGTCCGAATTTATCAAAAAAGCCATCGACAACCTGGCCTCGTCGCTCTTGGAGGGCGTCGTCCTCATCGTTTTGGTCTTCTTCCTCTTTTTGTACAAACTCAGCCGGCCGCAGATACTGACGGTGTGCGGGCTTATTCTCATAACGCTTTTGTCCAAGTCTTTATTTCCATTCCATCACAAGATCGTCCTGTATTCCGTATTCTTCGGACTCCTGGCGCTGCTTATCACGAACAAGAAATACCGTCCCATCATCGTCGTCACGACTCCGATCCCGGTGTCGGTGATCGGCACTTTCATTTTTATGCGCAGCTGGGGCCTCACCATCAATGTCATGACGCTCTTCGGCCTGGCGCTCGGCGTCGGCATGCTCGTCGACAATTCCATCGTTGTTTTTGAAAATATTCTGAAGAAGACGGAACAGGGCATGGACGCCTTTTCGGCTTCCGCGACGGGGGCAAGCGAAATGTTCCTCACGCTGGTCGCTGCGACGACTGCGAACGTGATCGTATTTTTACCGCTCGTTTTTATGGGCGCGGAGCTCCAAAAGCTTTACTCGGGCATGGCGGCGACGATCGTCGTGTCGCTTCTCATCTCAATGGTCGCTTCGTTGACGCTTGTGCCGATGATGTGCGCCCAGAAACGTTTTTCCATTTCGTCGGCTGCGCCCAAGAAGGAGGAACACGGTGAAGCCGGAGGCATGAAACGCTTTATAGAGATCGAAAGAAAGTTCCTGTTCCGCTCGATCCGCTTTAGGAAGCGCACGGCGCTTTGCAGTCTGGCCGTCTTTGCGATCGCCGTTTATTTCATGAGCCGTTTGGGCAGTGAATATCTAGGCAGCACCGAGCAGAATAAGTTCACCACGTACGTTGAAATGCCCACCGGCGTCAAACTCGACGCCTCGGACAAGGTCGTCAAGAAGGTTGAGAACATCATTAAGAATTCCGTCCCCGAGGCCGTCAACGTCACTTCGCGCGTCGAGGGCTGGTCCTCGAAGGTCTACGTCGAGGTGAAGAAGGGCTCCGAGCGGAAACGCTCCCTGGAGCAGATCATCGAATCGATCCGGCAGCAGACAGACAAGCTGCAGCCGGCGTTCGTTTATTTCCAGCAGGACGAGCAGGTGGGCACCAAAGAGGTGACGATCGAGGTGTTCGGTTACAGTTACGAAAAGCTCAGGGAGATCGCCATCGCCATCGCCAACCGCCTTGGCCAGATCAAGGGGCTCACCGATGCCAAGATCCGCATGCGCGAAGGCCGGCCCGAGATGCAGGTGATCATCAACAAAAAGAAGGCCGGCGCGCATTCGCTCACGGTCAGCGAAGCGGCCAATCAAATCCACGGACAGATGCGCGGTCTGCGTGCGACGGTGTACCACACCGAAGGACAGGAGGTCGAGACGATCTCGCGCCTCGACGAAAAGTACAGGAAAACGTTCAAGGATCTGCACAACCTCATGATCACGAACAAGGAAGGGGACCCCGTTCTCCTTGAGCAGTTGGCTGATTTTAAGTTCGGCCTGGGGCCGAGCGAGATCTGGCGTAAGGATCGCAACCGCATGGTCCAAGTGAGCGCCAATATCGGCAAGATACCGCTCAGCAAGGTCGTCGTGGACCTGACTGAAAGTCTGAAAACCGTACCCTTTCCGGAAGACTACTTTTACCGCATCGGCGGCGATTACCCGACCATGCTGCGGGCCAACAAACAGCTGAGCATCATGATCGCTTTCGTCCTCATCCTTGTGTATTTGGTGTTGGCCTCCCTCTTCGAGTCATTTTATCAACCGATCCTCATCATGATCGCCGTGCCGCTGGCCCTGGTGGGGGCCATTGCCGCGCTCTATATCGGTCCTAAAACGATCGGCGTGGGCGCCATGCTCGGCATGATGATGTTGGGCGGGATCGTCGTGAACCACTCCATCATGCTCATTGACCGTATCAATTACTACATCAAGGCCGGGCGTTCCCAGGTGAGGGCCGCTGTCATGGCGAATAAGGACCGCTTGCGCCCGATTTTGATGACCATGTCGACCACCGTCCTGGGCCTGTTCCCTATGGCTATTGACAGGTCAGAAGGCGCCAATCTTTGGTCTCCTCTGGCCATGACCGTCATCGGCGGTGTTTTAAGCTCAACAATCCTGACGCTTCTCGTGACCCCTGCCTTCTACATCCTCTTCCAAGACGCTCTCGCCCTATTCTCAATTAAGAAAATCAAAACGTAGTAATAATTGTTAAGTTAAATATATAATTGACAAGTAAACCTCTATTTAATATAATCGTTGTTTAGCTTCGCATCTAATAGTTAGAATTTCATAGCAATTCATATCCAACGATGAAAATAGGAGATATTAGTAAATAAAATATCTAGTATTATTACGGCTTTTGTTTGATAACATCTCATAGGTATGGCATAATTTACTGTGAGACTGGTTGTTTAACTCATTGTTTTTAAATGTTTTAGTGTTTATAAATCTAATGATTATATGCTGATAAAAAAAGCGTAAATTATTTTACAATAATTAAGGCACTATTAAAAAGTGTTTATATACTTGTATCTTAATATCTTCAATTTATTTTTTATGTTTCAGTTTTTGGAGTGAAGTTCACGGTGCTGGAAAAATAAAATGGCTGATGATTTAAACGTGATCGTAGAAGAGAAAAAATTTAAGAGCCGCTTCGGAATCGTCATGCGTACGATTTCCGCGCTTTTAATTTTATCTTTTACGTCTCAAGAGATCGGTCATGCAGCCTCCGACTTCCAGCTTCAGCGTGAAAAGCAGAAGAACAGCGAACGCCAATATCTCTCCAGCCGCCTCCAGCGCATGAACAATCAACAGCGCGATTTTCTCGATGACAAAGAACGCAACAACGATCTGATGCAAGCGATGTTGAACGATCAGCTCACTCGCCGCTTACGCGGGAACAAGCGGCCATGGCAGGATGATGACAGGCGCCGCGGCGGCGGAGGGGACGAGACTGAGGGCGAAAGCCCGGATTACAGCATTGAGGACCGTGATCAGGAAGGGCGGGAGACGACGCTCAATATTTATCAGTACGACGGCAACAAGCTTGTGCGGATCATCAAGATCGATATGACGGGCAATCCTGCGATGGAAGAGTTTATTGCCAATGCCAAGGAAGGTAAGGACGGTAAGAAATACGGCTACGGTAATTTGCACGATGCTGAAGAATATCGCGATAGATGGGTGGAGGAGACGTATTTTGATGAGGAGGGCAACGTCTCCTATAAGCTGTCTGAATTTGATTCCGAGACTCATGAGGCCACCCAGGCCACGCTCTTTGTCCGCGAGGGAGACACGCTCACTCAGACACGAACATACAACATTGAAGAGGCGAACGCGTCAGGTCAGTTCGATGACATTTCTGATTTCAGCAAGCTCACCAATAGCGAGCTTGAATCGATCACATACTTTGAGGGAGCCAAAGGCGCGGAGCGTCCGGCGTTTACGCTCAAGGATTTCGACGATGAGAACCGTCCCGGCACGCTGGTCGCCTATACGAGCGACGCGGACGGTAAGTTAATTGATCAGAAAACTTACGATATTTCTGACTCGGGACTCGAGCTTTCCGGTTCGAATCTTGATCTCACCGCAGAAGATCTCCGGGCCGCCCTCGTCGCTTCCAAGCTGAGCGGGACTTCGGCTCGCGACCTTCTCAAGATGTTGGCCGACAAGGGTCTCTTGAACGGCAGCTTTGAGGAAGTCCTTGCGCAGCTTTCGAACGGGGAGTATCTGGAGAGCTTGTCGGCGGAGGACCTGCTCGCCCTCCTATATAAAGAAGGCTTCCTCACAAACAACGTCGAAAACGTCCTGGCAAGCCTGAGCATCCAAGATCTTTTTGAGAAGCTTTCTTGGAGCGAGCTCCTGGCTTTCCTCGAAAAGAGCGGATTTTTGAAGGACGGCGAAACGGCTGAATCCGTCCGCCAGAGGCTCTTCGCGCTCGGCATCGATCTGGAGACTGCTTCCAATGACGAGATCCTCGCGGCGTTGTTCTCGGAAGATGTCCTCACCCAGAGCGCCAATGACATCAAGAACGGTCTGACGGCTAAGGACATGCTCGACGCGATGTCGTTCCAGTCCGCGCTCGATGCGTTGGAAGCGGCAGGGGTTTTGACGCGCTCGGCCTCGTCGGTGTTGGCCTCGCTGTATGCCTCGGATATCGTGGACCAGATGTCTGCGCAGGCGCTTCTGGAGCTGCTCATCTCCAAGGGTCTTACGACGAAGGGCACCGTCAGCGAGCTTTTCGCAGCGCTTTCATTCTCAGATGTGTTTACCGCCATGAGCCAGGAGGATTTGCTGGCGGCCCTGTTGCGCGAAGGTCTTATCAAAGGCGCGACGACGATGGAGGCGCTCATAGCGCTCTTGAAATCCAAAGGTATCGATCTGGCCGGTCTTTCGAATGATGAGATCCTGTCGGCACTGGAAAGCGGCGATCTGCTCAACGGGACCGGCAGCTCGGCCAAAAGCGCGCTCGAGGCTTCTTTTGCGGCCAACAAACTTGCGTTTCTGGAAGCGCTTTCAGGCGGCAGTCTCTTGGCGGCCCTTGCTGAGGGAGAAGTGCTTAAGGGTTCGCTGGCGGATACGTTTGCCGTCCTGTCCTCCACGGGTCTCATCGACAGCCTTTCAGCCGAAAAACTTCTCGAACTGCTGATTTCTAAAGGTCTTGCCCGCGCAGATTCGATCTCAGGCATTCTCGCCGGGTTGTCGTTCGAGGATGTTTTCGGAGCGATGACCTCCCAGGAACTGCTCGAGGCCCTCCTCGCCGAAGGCCTGATCAAGGGCGCCAGTGACATGGAGACACTCCTGGCCTTGCTCTTATCCAAGGGGATCTCGCTCGACGGCCTCACGAATGATCAGATCCTCGCGGCCCTGTCGTCCGGGGATCTTTTGACCGTGACGGCCTCGGCGGCCAAAACTGCGCTCGAAGCGTCGTTCACGAGCGACAAGTTGAAATTTCCCGGGATGACCTT
>Ga0082335_1003424_pt1 | contig 26171 bp, 20 predicted proteins | sample Subgrocontami58m_FD_72375 | JGI IMG/M metagenome (GOLD analysis project Ga0082335, IMG submission 72375) | Subsurface groundwater microbial communities from S. Glens Falls, New York, USA - GMW37 contaminated, 5.8 m (SPADES assembly) (version 2) ...
ATGAGGTGAAGGACGCGAGTGAACGTGGAACGTTACAACCCGCTCCGCGGGAATGCTCAAACGCCAAACGCCAAATCCCAAACAAATCCAACGGAGAATAGTCGGATTGGGTTTTGAGATTTCTTTGGCGTTTGGAGGTTTGGCGTTTGGGATTTATTCCTCCGCCTGCAGCGCCGCGACGACACTGAAATCTTCGAGGGTCGTGGTATCGCCTTTCACTTCGCCGCCGGCGGCGATTTCCTTGAGGATCCGGCGCATGATCTTTCCGCTGCGGGTCTTCGGCAGACCCGCCGCAAACCGGATCGTGTCGGGTTTCGCCAGCGAACCGATTTCCTTGCCGACGTGGTTGCGCAGTTCCTCCTTTAGCGCCTCGGTGGCGTTCTGGCCGGCCTTCAACGTCACAAAGACGCACAGCGACTGGCCCTTCAGTTCATCGGGGCGGCCGACGGCCGCGGCCTCAGCGACGGCCGGATGCGAGACCAGCGCACTTTCCACCTCGGCGGTGCCGATGCGGTGGCCGGAGACGTTGAGCACGTCGTCGATGCGGCCGACGATCCAGAAGTAGCCCTCCTTGTCCTGCCGCGCGCCGTCGCCGGTGAAGTAGAGGTCGTTTCGGCCGGGAAACTCGCTGAAGTACTGACGCTGGAAACGTTCGTCGTCGCCCCACAGCGTTCGCAGCATCGACGGCCACGGCCGGGTGATGACCAGTTTCCCGCCGGTGTTGCGCGGGACTTCGTCGCCCTTCTCGTTGACGACCTTCGGCACGACGCCGAAGAACGGCCGCGTGGCCGAGCCGGGCGTGGTCGAGGTGATGCCCGGCAGCGGCGTAATCATGATGGCGCCGGTTTCCGTCTGCCACCACGTGTCGACGATCGGGCAGCGCTTCTTCCCGATCATCGTGTTGTACCAAATCCATGCCTCGGGATTGATCGGCTCGCCCACCGTGCCGAGCAGCCGCAGCGAATCGAGCCGATGGCGCAGAACGTAGTTGTCTCCCCAGCGCATGAACGCGCGGATCGCGGTCGGCGCCGTGTAGAGAATCGTGAGACCATGACGGTCGATCATGTGCCAGAACCGGTCCGGCTCCGGATGATTCGGTGCGCCCTCGTAGAGGAACACCGTCGCGCCGGTCGCGAGCACGCCGTACACGACGTAGCTGTGGCCGGTGACCCAGCCGATGTCCGCCGTGCAGAAGTAGCGGTCGGTTTCCTTGAGGTCGAAGACGTAGTGGGAACTCAACTTCACGCCGAGCAGGTAGCCGGCGCTGGTGTGGAGCACACCCTTGGGTTTCCCGGTGGAGCCGCTCGTGTACAAAATGTAGAGCGGGTGCTCGGAGTCGAACGCCTTGGCATTGTGAAAATTCGGCGCGCCTTCCCAGGCTTCCTTCCACCAAAAATCGCGGCCCTCACGCATGTTCACCGGATTGCCGCACCGCTTGACGACCAGCACCGTCTGCACGGTCGGGGTGTTCTCGATCGCCTTGTCGACGTTCGCCTTCAGCTCGATGACCTTGCCGCGGCGCCAGCCGCCGTCGGCGGTGATCACGAGCTTGGCCTTGCAGTCGTTGATCCGGTCCTTCAGCGACTCGGGGCTGAACCCGCCGAAGACGACCGTGTGAATCGCCCCCACCCGCGCGCACGCGAGCATGGCGATGACGGCCTCCGGAATCATCGGCATGTAGATGGCAACCCGGTCGCCCTCGCCCACGCCGATGTTGTGGAAGTAGTTTGCCCACCGGCAGACGTGGAAATGCAGCTGCTTGTACGTGATCGTGCGAACGTCGCCCGGCTCACCCTCGAAAATCAGCGCCGCCTTGTTTTCCCGCGCTGTGCCGAGGTGTCGGTCGACGCAGTTTTCGCAAACGTTCAGCTTGCCCCCGAGGAACCACTGGGCGTGCGGCGGCTCCCACTTGAGCACCTTCTTGTAGGGTTTTCGCCATACAATGTGCTCCTTGGCCATTCGGTCCCAGAATTTTTCTGGGGAGTTGACAGACTCCGCGTAGAGCCTTTTGTAAGCGGCATCACTCCCAAGATTAGCTTGGGCTTTGAACTCGGCCGAAGGCCTGAATTTCCGGTGTTCCCGGGATACTGAGGTAATCGTCTGGTCTGGCACGTGCGTGTCGGATTGTAGGGTTTAAGTACGCAAAACCGCGGCTCTTATCCTGCTCAGAGTTTTAAGCGTCAAGCGCAGGGACTGTTCTGCCCTCACCTCCGTATGGAAAAGAAAAGTTCGTCCGCACCCGCGGACTCGACCGCCGCGACTCAAGCTCCAGCGCCAGCCGCCGCGTCCAATGCCGCTCCGGCGGACCCCAACGCGTCTGCGCCGGCCGCACCACCACCGGTCGAAACCATTCGCGTGGAAGGTGTGCTCGACATCGACCTGCAACGCGGGGGCAACGGCCAGCTGGTCGATATTGCCCGCGGCGGCAAACGCCGGCCGACCGACCCTTTCGTGCCGAAGGAGCTGATCCGCCGCTTCAAGTTGCGGACGGGCTCGATGATCGGCGGCACCGCGTTCCCGCCCGACGGCCGCTTTCCGAACCCGAAGATGCGTTTCATCGAGACGGTCGACGGCGTGCCGCTCGACGAGCGCCGGGCGAAGTTCGACTTCACCACGCTGACGACGATTTCGCCGAATCAGTTTCTCAAGATGGAGATGAAGGACGGCCGGCTGACGACCCGCGCCGTCGACCTGTTCTGCCCGATCGGCAAAGGCACGCGCGGCCTGATTGTCGCGCCGCCGCGCACGGGCAAGACCACCCTGCTGCGCGACATGGCGCTGGGCGTGCTCGAAAACAACCCCGAGTGCCACGTGATGATTCTGCTGGTCGACGAGCGGCCGGAGGAAGTCACCGACTTCAAGCGCAGCGTGCCGCAGGCGGAAATCTGGGCCTCGTCGAACGACGAACAGATCGAGAATCACATCCGCATTGCCGATCTTTGCATCGAACGCGCCAAGCGGCTCGTCGAGACCGGCCGGGATGTGGTGATGTTCCTCGACTCGATCACGCGGCTTTCCCGCGCGCATAACACGGCGCGCAACTCGGGCCGCACCGGCTCCGGCGGACTCGATGTTCGCGCGCTGGAGAAACCGCGTCAGCTCTTCGCCTCCGCCCGCAAGACCGAGGAAGGCGGCTCGCTCACGATCATCGCCAGCGTGCTGGTCGAGACCGGCAGCCGGATGGACGACGTCATCTTCCAGGAGTTCAAGGGCACGGGTAACATGGAACTCGTCCTCGACCGCAAATGCGCCGAAATGCGGCTGTGGCCGGCGATCAACATCGGCTCCAGCGGCACGCGGAAGGAGGAACTGCTGATCGACGCGAAGTCGCTCGAAGGGATCCATTTCTTCCGGCGCGCGCTGGTCCAGCAGAAGATCGAGGAAGCCACCGAGACGATGATCGCGCGGCTCTCGAAGACGAAGACCAACGCCGAATTCCTGAAATTGATTGCCAGGTGATCGCCCCCATCGCCGCGTCTTAATGGACGCGGCTACAAGTAGCTTCGTAGCCGCGCCCATTAAGGCGCGGCGATTCAGTCAAGACGGGCCCCTCCAGCCTCCGCGCGAACAGTCAACTTTGTAGGCTTGCTCCGCTCCTAAATCTCCTGAGATTCGTCCGTTTCCCTAGCGACCGCCGCACGACTCTTTCCAGCCACCGCAAACCACCGCATGCATAGTTTTTCCGAGCAGTGTCTCGACATGGCCCGTTCGATGTTGGGTCACAATCTTGATTCAGTTCAGCCCGACGGAACCGTGCTTCCCGCCAATGGCGAGCAGTCGCGTCCCGACGAGCCGGGCCATGTCGCTTTCGCCCTCGGCGAATTCTATCGCGCCACCGGTGAAACCACCCTGAAGGGTCAGGACCTGATCGACCTCGCCGCCCGCTGCATCACTGCCCAGATGTTCACCGAGCCCGCGGCGGAAAACGGCCTCGCTTATGCCGCGCTGGGCCTGCTGGCGTTCGGCCCGTCGAAGGAACGCAATCCCGTGTGGGAGCGGCTTGTCGAGGAAACGCAGCTGCGGATCGACAAGGCGCTGCTCCATCGCAGCGACTACGACAACCACTGGCAGGCGTTCAACATCGCGAAGGCCGTCGCGCGTTTCTCGCTCGGACTTTCGAAGAAGGACGAGACCTCGCGGCTGATCGAGCGCATGGTCGATCGGATCAACCAGACGAGCTCCGCGGGATTTTTCGACGACTCCACGCATGGGTTCGGCGGAAACTTCAATCTCTACGGCGTGATGACGTTCGTCTTCGCGCGCTCCGCGCTGCAGCTGCACGCGAACAGCGGCGTTCGCGATCGCAAGCTGCCCACGCTGCGCACCTACGCGGAGAAATACATCAAGATGATGCCGGACCTCGTCCGGGCCGACGGCCTCGGCTGGGCCTTCGGCCGCGCCGCGGGCGCGTACGGCCAGATGCATTGCATCAGTTTGATTTTGCAGGGACTGCGCGACGGCTGGATCCCGGACGATCAGAAGGTGAAGTACTACGACATCCTTCGCCGGTTGTTCATGTTCTTCTACGAAACCTACCTCGACCAGGAGCAGGGCTTCCTCGATTTGCGCGACGACGAGCGGACGGCGTATTCGCATCACACGACGCGGATGGCGAACTTCGACGCGGCCCGCTACCTTTGCCAGTGGTCGCGTCTCGCGAAGACGGTGCAAATGCCCACGGGCGCGCCGAAGACCGAGCCCACGCGCACCTCCGGTCGCTTCGTCATTTTCGACAAGTCGAACCGCAAGGAACAGGGACTCTTCCTCTACCGCGATGCGGAGTCCGGCCTGCACCTGCAGGTTCCGCTGATCAGTGCCGGTTCGACCCTGACCAGCGACTCGATCGCGTTTCCCCACTCGCCGGGCGTGTTCGACTGGCCGAACAACGTGTACCTGCCAATCATGCTGCCGGAGCTCACCTTCGGCGACCAGGTCACGCTGCCGGCGTTTTACGGGAAGAACTGCGTGACCGGCCTCGGCCTGCGCAACAGCTTCTATTTCCGCTACGAGCAACCGGACTTGATCAACCTGAAGGAAGAGTTCGTGAAGGGCCTCGGCAGCGTGAAGGTGCAGTGGACGTTTGCCGGCAACAAAATCGGCTGCGAATTCGCGTACACGGTTCGCCAGCAGGTCACGCTCGACAAGTTCCGCTACGCGCTCGCCATCGCGGCGCCGCATTCGAAGTACCATGTGAGCGGCGCGTTGTCGCTCGGTCCGCTCGGCCACCGCTGCAGCGTCGCCAAGGACGATTTCCAGGCGAACTGGCAGGAAACCGAAGTCGTCAGCGCGGATCCGACCTACCGCACGAACTACGGCAAGATTCACTACCTGCAGTACCTCGTCCGCGATCACCCGCTCATCATGCGCCCCGGCCACGTTTACCGCCTCGCGGTGAGCTTCGAGCCGGACGTGGTGCATCTGGACACGTAAGCGGCGCTTACGCGCCGCAAGTGACAAGGATCAAGTAACAAGTACCAAGATGGGAATGGTCCGGCTCTTGTTACTTGTTACTTGAGACTTGTTACCTCTCGCGTGCTCTCCCGCCGCATCATCCCCTGCCTCGACGTCAACGCGGGCCGCGTGGTCAAGGGCGTGAAGTTTCAGGAACTGCGCGACGCGGGCGATCCAGTGCAGTGCGCGAAGGCCTACGACGCGCAGGGCGCGGACGAACTGGTGTTCCTCGATATCACTGCGTCGAGTGACGACCGCAGCATCCTGCACGATGTCGTCGCGGCCACCGCCGAACAATGCTTCATGCCGCTCACGGTCGGCGGCGGGTTGCGCACGGTCGCCGACATCGAGGCGATGCTGAAGAGCGGCGCGGACAAGGTTTCGCTCAACACGGCGGCGATCAAGGACCCAACCCTGATTCGCGCGGCCGCCGATCGCTTCGGCGCGCAGTGCATCGTCGTCGCGATCGACGCGAAGCGCGAGCCGGATGGAAAATCCTGGCGCGTGTACACGCACGGCGGCCGCCACCCCACGGAGCTCGACGCCGTCGCCTGGGCGATCCGCGCGACGCAGCTCGGCGCCGGGGAAATTCTCCTGACGAGCATGGATGCCGACGGCACCCAGGCCGGCTACGATTGCATCCTCACGCGAGCGGTCAGCGACGCCGTCGAGGTGCCGGTGATTGCGAGCGGCGGCGCCGGCACGCTCCGGCACTTTGCCGATGTGCTCGACACCGGCCGCGCGAGCGCCGTGCTCGCCGCGAGCTTGTTCCACTTCGGCACATTCACGATTCCGCAGGTGAAAACGTTCCTCGCCTCGCAAGGAGTGCCCGTGCGCCGCTAGGCGGCGCACTGTTTCTAGTTTCGGGTTCTGGGTTTTGACCGCCAGCCCGCGATAGAACTCGGGTGCGAGTCGCGGAAGCTGGTCGTGGAGCATCACTAATCGCGTCCTCGGCCGCGCCTTAATGGGCGCGGCTACAATTTCCGCTACGTCGTAGCCGCGCGCATTGAGGCGCGGTCCGTTTCGCCACCCGTAGTGGGTTCCGCCGCCGGCGCTTCCGGGGCCGCCCCTGCCGCCCCTGCCGTCCCCGCCTCCCCCGCCGCGCCCTTCGGCCCACCCACCAGCACGCTGAGCTGTTCCTGCACGGCGACAAAAAACTCCGGCGTCAGCTCTCCGGCAGGCACCTCGAAGATCGCCTTGCTCTTCGCGTGCTCGTAGCGAATGCGTTCGCCATCGGCACTGCGGCCGCGCGGCCGGAGCAGGCGCTTCCGCTCGAGCATCAGCGCGAGGAATTGCACGAGCCGGGTGTTTTCGGGCGTCGGGTCGGTTGTCGGATCCGCCAGCGTCACGAAAAGGCTTTCCGCCGTCAGCTTGAGCGCGCGATCCGGATTCTCCCCTGCCCGCCGCGGCTTGAAGGCCTGCACCCACCTGCACGCGACGAAGCCCTCCGGCGTGAAACCCGCGGCATGCTGCTCGAGCACGTCGTAGCGCACGATCTCCAGCGCCGCACCGACGCGGACGAGGAAACTCGCGACGCGATCGCCCTCGACAAACGGGGCCCCCGTCACGAAGCACGCGTGGGCGAGCGGCTGCAGATGCATTTCCATGGGCTCTGTTTACGGCCGCCTGCCGCGGACGCTAGCCCGAATATCTCCCGAACTGCGCGAAAATGCCCGACTGGTGGTGGTGGGCCAGGTCCTCCGCCGGCGCGATTGTTGTGGCCGGGCGTCGCATCGCGCCACTACAGGTTTTGCGCGGCATGAACGGCAGACTCATCGCGATCGGTGACATCCACGGTTGCCATCTCGAATTCGCGGAGCTGCTTGCACGACTGGAGCTCACGAGCGACGACCGCGTGATCCTGCTCGGCGACCTGGTGAACCGCGGTCCGGACAGCGCCAAGGTCGTCGCACTCGCCCGCGAGCACCGCCTGACGGCGCTGCTCGGCAATCACGAACTCCGGCTGCTCAAATTCTGGCGGAGCGGCGACACCAAATCCCTGAAGGAGGGCGACCTCGCCACCTGCCGGCAACTGAAGCCGGATGACTGGGCGTTCCTCGATCGGATGCGGCTCACGTTCGAAGTGCCGGAGTTGAACACGGTGTGCGTCCACGGCGGCTTTCTGCCGAGCCAGCCGTGGCAAAAACAGCCCGCGGAAGTCGTCACCCGGATCCAAGTCGTCGATGCGCGCGGCCAACCGGCAAAACGTGCCGATGAACCGCTCGCGCCATCGTGGGCGGACCGGTGGAGCGGTCCTCCGTTCGTCGTATACGGCCACACGCCGCGGCCGGAAATCTACAAACTGAAATGGTCGGTGGGCATCGATACCGGCTGCGTGCTCGGTGGACATCTCACCGCGTACATCCTGCCCGAAAAACGTTTTCTCCAGGTCAAAGCCCGCCAACGCTACTGGGTGAGAAAAGACTAACGAGGCTTCGCCTCAGACCAAAGACCAGGGACCAGAGACCAGGGACCTCGAGCCAAGATGTGTTTTCGAAAACTTGACCTGTTCACAATGAGTTTCGGCGTTCAAGGACTCTAGAGACCAGCGAGGCTTCGCCTCGGACCAGAGACCAAGGACCAGGGACCAATGATTTCGCCTCAACGCCGCAAGCCTCCAACCATTTCCCATCGCCCGATCCACGCTACGCAAAACTTACGCTTGGTGGTTTTCTGTCTCTCGTCTCTAGTCCCCAGTCTCTGGTCTTCTAGTCCCTGGTCTCTAGTCTCTGGTCTCTAATCTCTCGTCTCTCCCCCCATGACTGCTCCTCGCGATTCGATTCCTGACGACACGCTGCTGCTGTGCGTCGACATGCAGCCAAAGTTCGTCGCCGCGGTGAACGACGGCATTCGCATCCGCCGGCGCTGCGAATTTGCCGTGGCCGCCGCGCTCGGACTCGGCATTCCCGTCGCGTTCACCGAGCAGGTGCCCCACAAGCTGGGCCCCACGGCGCCGGAACTGCTCGACCTCGCGCCGCGCGCCCCCGTTTGGCCGAAGAACACGTTTTCCGCGTTCGCCGACGAGGGCATCCGCGACGCGCTGCTGCGGCAACGCGATGTACAGCACATCCTGATCTGCGGGATCGAGACGCCGATATGCGTTTACCAGACCGCGACGGCGGCGATGGCGGACGACCTGGAGGTGACGGTGCTGAGCGACGCGGTGGGCGCGCGGCGCACCGACGATGCCGCGGTGTGCCTGGACGCGCTGATTCGCGCGGGAGCACATGTGCTGCCGTCGGAAACGGTTTTCTACGCGCTGCTCCGCGACGTGAGTCACCCATTTTTCCGCAACTACACCCAGCTGGTGAAACAACACTCCGAACTCTCGGGCGTTTGAATGGCGCGCCGCATCCAGCATGGCCGAGGAAATTTCGCTTTTAATCGTTCGGGAACTCAAGTCGCTCGACACCGCGCACCACGGGCGGCCTTTCGCCAGCCTGCTGGTGATCAAGAAGCTCGCGGCGAAAACCGCGTCGAACGGCAACGCGTTCTACAGTCTCGAGCTGGGCGACCGCACGGGTTCGTTCACCTGCACGGTCTTCAACGACAGCCCGGTGTTCGAGGCACTGAAGCACGCCGGCGAAGGCGCCGTCGTGCGCATCGAGGGCAAGATCGAGTTCTACCAGGGCCGGCTGTCGCCGCGGCTGGCCAAGGCGGTGGCGCTGGCGGAGACCGAGCTCGGCGCGCCGGGCGTGCTGGAAAACCTGGTCGAAACCGCACCCGAGGACCCCGCAGCGTTGTGGCAGGAATTCCAAACCCTGATCGACGGCATCAAGCACGACGAACTGCGCATGACGGTGCGCGGTGTGTTCGATGATATCGGCGAGACGTTCCGTTGGGCGCCCGCCGCCGTGGCGATGCATCACGCGTACCGGCATGGCCTGCTCGAGCACACCGTGCACATGGCGCGGGCCGGCCGGGCCCTGCTGCCGCTTTATGCCGAGGTGGAGCCCGACCTGGCGCTCGCGGGGATCCTGCTCCACGACACGGGCAAGGCCATCGAGTACGAGGGCACACTGGCGACGAAGCGCAGCCGCCGGGGCATCCTGCAGGGGCACGTCGTGCTCGGCTACCAGCTCGCCCGCAAGCACGGCATCAAGGCGCGGCTCGACGCCGACCGCCTGGAGCGGCTCGAGCACATCATTCTCTCTCACCAGGGAGAACCCGAATGGGGCGCGGCGGTGTACGCCGCCACGCCGGAAGCGGTCTTCGTCTCGATGATCGACAACCTCGATGCGAAGATGGGCATGGTGCAGCGCGCCCTGCGGCAGGCCGCCGACGGCGAGGAGTTCTCCGAGCGCCTGCCGGGGCTGAGTGCGCAGCTGCTGACGCGAAAAGTTCCGCCGGCGGCGCCGCGGCCATAAGTAGGGCGGGCTTCAGCCCGCCCTCGCGAGCGATGACCCATTGGCTGCACACAACTCGCTTCACCCGCGGCAAGCTCCCGCATTGGGAGGTAACGGAAGGACGTTATTTCGTGACGGTCCGCTGCGCCGATAGTCTGCCCGGAAGCATCGTTGATCGTCTCAGCGAAATCCACCTTGGCCGACATCATGCGGCGGGTCAAAGGCCGGACGGCCCGCGGGATCAACGCCCTCTTCAGCCGAACCGGACGCTTCTGGCAGCGGGAATGGTTCGATCGGTGGATGCGGAGCGATAGCGAGTACGAGAAATGTGTCGGCTATATCCTGAACAATCCGGTGAAGGCCGGCCTCGTTGCCGGGGTGGGCGAAAATCCGCGGACAAAATGATCGTGGGACAGCGGTGAATCGGGGCGGGCTGAAGCCCGCCCTACTCCAACCTTCCTATGCGCTCAGGCTCTTGATCAGCTCCACCATCGGCAGGAACATCGCGATGACGATGATGCCGACGCCGACGGCCATCAGCACGATCATGATCGGCTCGATGATCGACGTGAGCGCGGCCACCGCATTGTCGACCTCTTCGTCGTAGTTGTCCGCGATGCGCACGAGCATGTCCGGCAGCGCGCCGGTCTCCTCGCCGACCTCGATCATGCTCGTCACCATGCCGGGGAAAATGTGGGTCGACTCGAGCGGCTTGGCGACGTTGTCACCTTCCTTCACGCGATCGTGCACCACGTTGATCGCATTCGCGATGTGCACGTTGCCGCTCGTGTCGCGCGTGATGATCAGCGCCTGCAGAATCGGCACCCCGGAAGCGAGCAAGGTGCCGAACGTGCGGGTGAACCGCGCGATCGACGCCTTGAGGAAAAGATCGCCCAGCACCGGCAGCTTGAGCAGCAGCCAGTGGTTGATCTTCGTGCCGAATTTCGATCGCTTGAAGAGCCAGAAAAGAAACGCCGCGCCGGCGAGCACGCCGAGCACCATCACGATGTTGTGCCGAATCGCGTTGGCCACGCTCACCACGACGGAGGTCAGCCACGGCAGCGGCTTGCCTTTCAGCATCGTGAAAAACACCTCCTGAAACTTCGGCACGACCCACACCATCAGCACGCTCATGATCCCGCCGGCCACGCAGCTGATGATGGCCGGATACACCATCGCCGAGACGATTTTGCCGCGGATCTTCACCGCCTTCTCGTTGAACACCGCCAGCCGTTCCAGCACGGTGTCGAGCACGCCGCCGGCCTCGCCCGCCTTGACCATGTTCACATACAACCGGTCAAACGCCCTGGGGTTCGCGGCGAGACCATCCGAAAAATTTCCGCCCGAGCGGATGGTCTCGGCGCACTCTTCAATCACCGCCTTGAACGCCTTGCGCTTTTCCTGCCGGGCCAGCACCTCCAGGCTCCGCATGATCGGCATGCCCGCCTTCACAAGTGTCGCCAGTTGTCGGGTGAAAATCGCCTGGCCCTTGGCGTTGATGGGGGCACCAAAGCTGAACCGCTTGCGCTTCCGCGGCGGCCCGCCGACCGGGAACGACATGGTCGGTCCCTTGCCGGGCGCTTTTGCCGCAAAAGTCGGCGCCGCGGGAGCCGCGGGCGGTGCTGGTCGAACGGAAAGCTTAGGCATGGTGCATTAGCGAAGTCACAAGTACCAAGTAACAAGGATCAAGATGCCGGAAGGACGTATGGGCGTAGCGTCTTGTCACTTGAAACTTGTTACTTGTTACGTCCGGCGCAGCGCGCCGGCTACGTGTACTTGATCACTTCCTCGATCGACGTGTTGCCGTCGAAGATGGCGCGGAGCCCGTCGTCCCGCAGCGTGCGCATGCCCTGCTCGACCGCCTTTTGCCGGATCACCAGCGTGGGTGACTTCTGCGTGACCAAATCCCGCAGCGGCTCGGTCATCCGCAACCACTCGTAAATTCCCATGCGGCCGCGGTAGCCGGACTGGCTGCACACCGGGCAGCCTTTGCCGTAGAAGAACTGCCGGTCACCGACGCTGTCGCGCGCGATGCCGAGCTGCGCCAGCAAGTCCGCCGGCGGCAGGTAGGCCGCCTTGCATTGCGTGCACACGCGCCGCACCAGCCGTTGGGCGAGCACGGCCTCGACCGTGGACGCGAGCAGGAACGGCTCGACCCCCATGTCGATCAGCCGCGTGACGGCGCCCGTGGCATCGTTCGTATGCAACGTCGACAGCACCAGGTGGCCGGTGAGCGACGCCTGAATCGAGATCTGCGCCGTCTCGAGATCGCGAATCTCGCCGACCATGATCACATCGGGGTCCTGGCGCAGAAACGAGCGCAGCGCGGCCGCGAACGTGAGCCCCACCAGCGGGTTGACCGGCACCTGCATGATGCCCTCGATCTCGTACTCCACCGGGTCCTCGGCCGTGAGCAGCTTCAGGTCCACCGTATTGATGATCCGGAGACCGCTGTACAGCGTCGTGGTCTTGCCCGAGCCGGTCGGTCCCGTGACGATGAAAATCCCGTTCGGCCGGTGGATGATTTCGTGGATGCCGTTGAGCACGTCGTCCGGCATCCCGAGCTGCGTGATGTCGAGCCGGACCGCCGCCTGATCGAGCACGCGCAGCACGACACTTTCGCCGAATTGCGTTGGCAGCGTCGAGACGCGCAAGTCCACCGCCCGCCCGCCGATCGAAATCTTGATGCGCCCATCCTGGGGCACGCGGCGCTCGGCGATGTTGAGGCTCGCGAGGACCTTGATCCGCGAAATGATCGGCAGGGCGAGCTGCTTCGGCGGTGGCGCCATTTCGTAAAGCGCGCCGTCGATGCGATACCGAATCTTGAACTCGTGCTCGAACGGTTCGAAGTGGATGTCGCTCGCCTTGTCGCGAATCGCCTGACCGATCACGAGGTTGACGAACTTGATGATCGGCGTCTGCTCCGCCATCGACTCGATGTCGCGCTCGGAGAGCTCGCGCCCGCCGCCGGCGTCGGTCTGGACCTTGCCGGTGCGGATTTCCTGCAGGAGATCGTCGATGCTTTCCTCGTCCTCCCCGTAGTGCTGCTTGATCTGGACGTCGACCTTGTCGGGGTCCGCGAAGTACAGCCGCACGTTGCGATCCAGCGCGAACGTCAGGTCGTCGACCGCGTGCGTGTTGAACGGATCCGTGACCAGCAAATCGATCGTCTGCTCGTCGGCGCGGAGCGGCATCACGCCGTAATCGCGCGCCAGTTTCCCCGTCAGCGCGGCAATCGCCTCACCCGGGAACTGCACCGGCAGGTCCTGCAGGAAGTCGTACCCGAGGTGATCCGCGATCCGGCGCAGCAACTCGTCCTTCTCGACGATGCCGAGGTCGACCACGACGTCCGCGAGCGGCTTGCCCGTCGCCTTGTGCTCCTCGTTCAGCTCATCGAGCTGCGCCGGCTCGACGAGCTTTTGCTCCTTCAGAAACTCGTAGATCGCCGGACTGTGGCTGGGAAACATGCTGAGGGACTAAAGGACCAAAGGACCAAGGGACCAAGGGACGGAGCAACCCTCGATCATCCCCGAGATTGCGGATGCGGGCGACAAGCGAATGAGGCCGATTGCGAGCAAGCTGGTGATCGTCGCCGCGTATCTTGCCAGTTTTCCTGCGTCTCGTTCAACGGATTGAATCAACCCGTAAGGGCAGGCGAAAGTTCGGCGTCCCTGCCACGCTTCAATCTTGGTGTAATCTTTCATCGCCGTTGTCTGTTGGTCCCTTGGTCCTTTAGTCCCTTGGTCATTTGGTCTTGGTGCGCCTCAAACCTCCCTCAGCTTGAGCCCCATCTGCAGGAATTTCTCCCGCATGATATTCGTGTCCTGGGCCTTCTCCAGGGCTTCATCGGGGGCGACGAGCTCGCGGTTGACCAGGCTCATCAGATGCGTATCCATGGTTATCATACCGAGGTTAGCCCCCGTCTGGATGTCCGACGAGATGCGGAACGTCTTGTTTTCGCGGATGAGCGAGCCGATTGACGTCGTGTTCACCATGATCTCGTAGCCGGCGATGCGGCCGCCGCCGATTTTCTTGCAGAGCACCTGGGAAATGACCGCGACCAGCGACGACGAGAGCTGCGTGCGGATCATGTCCTTCATGTTCGCGGGAAACGCGTCGACGATGCGGTCGACCGTCTTCGCCGCGCTGTTCGTGTGCAGCGTGCCGAACACGAGGTGGCCCGTCTCGGCCGCGCTGATCGCCGCCTCGATCGTCTCGAGGTCGCGCATCTCGCCGACGAGAATCACGTCGGGGTCCTGGCGGAGCGCGCGGCGAATCGCCTCGGAAAAGCTCGGCACGTCCACGTGCACCTCGCGTTGCGTGACCACGCAGCGCTTGTGGTTGTGGTAGTATTCGATCGGGTCCTCGATCGTGATGATGTGTCCGTCGCGGCTTTCGTTGATGTAATTGACCATCGACGCCAGCGTGGTCGACTTGCCCGAACCGGTGGGGCCCGTGACGAGAATCAGCCCGCGCGGCCGGTACAGCAGCTCGCGGATCTTGTCCGGCAGCCCAATATCGCGCAGACCGAACATCTTGTACGGAATCTGCCGCAGGACCATGCCGTAGTTCGACTTCGACTTCAGCACCGAGACGCGGAATCGCGCCTTCTCGCCGAACGCGAAACCGAAATCGGCGCCGCCGTTGAGCTTCACCTGGCTCACGTGGCCGTCCGGCGTGATCGCCAGCATCAGCTTCTCCGTGTCGCTCGGCGTGAGCGCCGGGCCGTCGATCGGCGTCATGCTGCCGCTGAGCCGAATGGTCGGCGGCTGCCCGACTTGCAGGTGAAGATCCGAGGCGCCCTGGTCGACCATCAGGTCGAGCAGATCATTCATTTCGTAGCTCATGGTGAGTGGAAGTTAGAAGTAACAAGTATCAAGTAACAAGAGCTGGAGCGCCGCCCGGCGCGGCCATGGAATGCGGCGGTCCTTGATGCTTGTTCCTTGCCACTTGAAACTTGGCGTCGTCATCAGCTCGCATCGCCGACGGTGATCGAGACGACTTCCTCGATCGTGGTCAAACCGGAGGTGACCTTGCGTGCGCCGTCTTCGCGCATCGTCCGCATGCCGAGCGAGCGCGCCTTCTCGCGCAACTTCGCCGTGCCGACGTGCTCGTAGATCATCTTCTGGATCTCGTCGTTCACGACGAAGATTTCGAAGATGCCCATCCGGCCGCGATAGCCGGTGGCGTTGCAATCGGCACAGCCGTCGCCCTTGGCGAAGGTCGCATTCCCCGCCTGCGCCGGGTTGATGTTCAACGAGCGCAGCTCCTTCGAGTCGGGCACGTAAGGGCGCTTGCAGTGCCGGCAGATTTTCCGGACCAGCCGCTGCGCCATCACCGCGCGGAGCGAAGTCGAGACGAGGAACGGTTTCACGCCGATGTCGATCAACCGCGTGACGGCGCCGGGCGCATCGTTCGTGTGCAGCGTCGAGAACACCATGTGGCCGGTCAGCGATGCGTTGATCGCGATTTCCGCCGTCTCCAGGTCGCGAATTTCACCGACCATGACGATGTTCGGCGCCTGCCGCAGCATCGCGCGCAAGGCGGACGCAAACGTCATCCCGACATCGTGGCGGACCGGCACCTGGTTGATGCCATTGAGCTGGTACTCCACCGGATCCTCCACCGTGATGATCTTCCGATCCGGCTTGTTGATGAAGTGCAGGCAGCCGTAGAGCGTCGTCGTCTTGCCGGACCCGGTCGGGCCCGTGACGAGAAGGATGCCATCGGGCAACTGGATCAGCTTCTCGAAGGTCGCGGCGTCGTCCGTGAGGAAGCCGAGTTCGGGCAAGCCGAGCGTGAGGCCTTCCTTGTCGAGAATTCGCATGACGATACTCTCGCCGTGCGCAGTGGGCAGCGACGACACGCGGAGGTCGAGCTGCTTGCCGCCGACGGCAATCTGGATGCGGCCGTCCTGTGGTATCCGTTTTTCGGCGATGCTGATGTTCGCCATGATTTTCAGCCGCGAAATGATCGAGAGCTGCAGGCGCTTGGGCGGATTCTCCACCTCGATCAACACGCCGTCGATCCGGTACCGGACGCGGAACCGTTTCTCGAGCGGCTCGATGTGGATATCCGAAGCCCGCCGCTGGATCGCCTCGAGGATGATGCCGTGCACGAGCTTGATGATCGGCGCGTCCGCATCGGTGTTCGAGGTGTCGGCCGCCGCCCCCGGCTCCGTCGTCACGGCCGCGCTGTCGCCGCCGGCGTTCGTCACCGAGAGATCGTTGAGCAGGTCATCAATCGAGTTCGCGTCCTTGCCGTAGAAGCGATCGATGGCCGACGTGATGTCCTCCGGCGTCGCGACCACGGTCTCGATGGGCATCTTCACGACGTACCCGAGCGCGTCGATGCCGTCGGTATCGAGCGGATCGGCAATCGCGACCTTGAGCTTGTGGCCTTCGCGCCCGAGCGGGATCAGCCGGTGCTTGGCGGCGACGGCGCGGGGCACGAGTTCCAGCGTGTCACCGGCGATTCGCGCGTTGGCGAGATCGGGCGCCATCTGCATGTCGAACTCCGTCGCGAGCAGTTCGGCCACCTGGCGGGACGTGATCACCGCCTGCTGGACCAGGAGATCCAGGACCCGCGGGGAGGCCGTTGCGGAATCGGCGTGGCCCGCGGCCAGGGCCCGCGCGGCATCGACCTGCGCGGGGTGCAGCAGACGATGTTCGAGCGCCAGCTGGATGACGAATTCATCGGCGGCGGCCGAGGACGCCTGCGGAGGGCTGGAGGGGGTCATGGCTGGAGGCTTGCGGTCAGTCTCGCCGGGGGGCGGCCGCGTGCAAGACAACGGGCCGCCCATGATGAAAAGTGTCTGCCATCGGATTACTTAGGCGCGAGGCTGAGGAGGAATTCCGCGTTCGACTTCGTCTTCTTGAGACGGGTGATCAGCATCTCCATGGACTCGATCGGCCCCAAGCCCTGCATGGCGCGACGGAGGGCATAGATTCGCTGCAGTTCCTCGGGGTGGTAGAGCAGCTCTTCCTTGCGGGTCCCGGAGCGATCGATGTTGATGGCGGGAAAAATGCGCCGCTCGACCAGGCCGCGGTCCAGGTGCAGTTCGGAGTTACCGGTGCCCTTGAATTCCTCGAAGATGATTTCGTCCATCCGGCTGCCCGTGTCGATCAGCGCACTGGCGATGATCGTGAGGCTGCCACCGCCCTCGATGTTGCGGGCGGAACCGAAGAACCGTTTCGGCTTCTGCAGCGCGTTCGACTCGAGACCGCCGGACATGGTCTTGCCGCCGGACGTGAGCGCGTTGTAGGCGCGGGCCAGCCGGGTGATCGAGTCGAGCAGGATGACAACATGCTCGCCCTGCTCGATCCGGCGCCGGGCCATCTCGATCACCATTTCGGCGCAATGGACGTGACTCTCCGGCGTCTCGTCGAACGTCGACGAAACCACTTCGCCCTTCGTGTGGCGCCGGAAATCGGTGACTTCTTCCGGCCGCTCGTCGACCAGCAGCAGGATGAGCTTCACCTCGGGGCTGTTCGCGGTGATCGAGTTGGCGATGTTCTGCAGGAGGATGGTCTTGCCGGTCCGAGGCGGCGCGACGATCAGCCCGCGCTGGCCGAAGCCGATCGGCGTGAGGATGTCGACCGCGCGCATCGAGACATCCTTCACCACATCCGGATCCTCGAGCAGGATTCGCTTCAACGGATAGTACGGTACGAGCTCCTCGAAGGGCGTGACCTTGGCGATTTCGTCGGGGCTCATGCCCATCACGCGGTCGATGCGCACGACGGAGGGGCAGCGTTCGCCTTCCTGCGGCGGCTGCAAGGTGACCTCGACGCGATGCCCGCGCTTCAGCCCATAGCGCTTCACGAGGGAATCCGGCAGGTAGGCATCTTCCGGGTACAGCCGGTAATTGACATGCTCGTGGACCACGAACGCCCCGCGATCGTTTTGATCGATGAAACCGCGGTCGCGCAGCGGCCGTTTTTCGGCCGCGACGAACTTGAAGATCGCGGTGAGGAGTTCGCGCTTGGCCGGCGCGCCCTCAATCGCGACGCCGAGGCCACGTGCGAAAATCGTGAGGTCGGCGAGCGTCTTCGCGAACACTTCGTTCAGCCAAATCGGCGCGCCCGTGCCGCCGGACAACTCGGTGGCGAGCGCATCGAGCGCGGCCAGGTCGGCGAAACGCGAGGGATTCGGCAGGTCTCCGAAAACCGGCGTGTTGCTCGGCGGCGGCGGCTGGGGCGGGTGCTGCTCGCGTCCGCCAGGCCCACCCCCCGGCTGCCACTGGCCGCCGCCGTGGCGTCCCCGTTTGCGTTTGCCGTGCTTGCCCCAAAACCCGCGGTCCTGACCGCCATGACCACCCCCCTGCCCGCCGTGGCCGCCCCCTTGCCCTTGCCAGTCGCCGCGCCCGCCTGGCTGCTGCTGGTGTTGTTGCGGCGCTTGTCCGGCCGGTGATGGCACCCCGGGGGCGGCCGCGGCGGCGTCAAGCGGCGGCGCAGCTTCGCCGCCATCGCGGGAAGCCGAATCGGACGGTTCCGCGTCGCGGCGCTCGGCGTCCGGTCCCCGTTGCTCGCCTGAATCTGTTCGCTCGTTCCGGTCGGTTCGCTCAGGGCGATCGCGCGACTCCGGTTGCTCGTTCGCGGGTTCACGCGGTGGCTCGGGCTCGCGCGCCGGCGGCTGCTCGCGCGGCGGCGGCGCAGGCTCCTTGCGCTCCTCGACCCGCGGCTCCGGGCTGTCGCTGACGGCGGCGAACTCCCGCTGCTCGGGCTGCTCCGACTTCACTCCCCCGCGGCGCGCCCGACCCTTCGCGGGTTTGGCGGCCTTTTCTTCGGCCGGCTTGGCGGCCTTGGCGCGCGGGCGTGGGCCGCGCGATTTCTTTTCGTTCGCAGAGTCAGCGCGGGCCGGCGCGTCGTCGTCGGATTTGGGAGGAAGGGCCATGTCAGGATTTATCTGGGAGATAGACAGCGGGCACGGTCGCGTCTGACGCGTTGCCCCCGGCGAAGTTTCAGGCAGCCACAAGGGCGTCGGCCAAGCGGTCGATTTGCGCCTCGAGGAACGCGGGCGAGCCCTCATTCCACAAGACAAAGTCGGACAGCTCGATTTTTCGCGCCAGCGGCAGTTGCTTGGAGATTCGCTGCCCGGCGAGCGCGCGCGGAAGGCCGCGTTGCTCCAGTCGGGCGAGTTGCTGGGCCGGAGCACAGGCGACGCATACCGTGAAATCAAACCAATTCTCCAACGCTTTTTCGAAGAGCAAGGGTACCTCGACCGCCCAGCGGGCCTGCGGCTCGCGATCGAACGCCTCCCGCCACGCCGTGAAGACCCGTGGATGCGTCAGGTCTTCCAGCCACCGCCGCTCCGCATCGTGGGCAAAAATCCGCGCGGCCAGGGCCGGACGATTGACGCGACCGGCCGCCACGACTCCGTCCGGGTGACGCGCGGCGATTGCCGCCACGACGGCGGGTTCGAGCAGGACCCGGTCGCGAACGATTTGATCGGAGTCGAGCCGGCGAAACCCGCGGCGCTCCAGTCCACGCGCCACCGTCGATTTGCCGCACCCCAGCCCGCCCGTGATACCCGCGATCATGATCCGTAGGAAGGTGCCAGCTTTGGGCTTGCCGGTGCGTTCGGCAAATTCTTAATCGCTGCAACACATGCCGCGCGGATCCCGCTCCGCGCCACGCCGGTTTTTCACCCACCCACGCGATGCCGACTTTCCCACCGGTTGACACCAAGAATGCCGAAGCCGTCGAGGCGTTCGTCGAGGACAAGTTCGCGCAGATGTATCCGAACGCGAGCCTGACCTGGCTCCGGACGCTTTTCCGCGACATCGAGCAGCTCTTTACCGGGAAGAATCCGGACTACGCCCCCATCGACGTAAAGTACCACGACCTCGAGCACACGCTGCAGGCCACGGTGTGCCTGACCCTGCTGCTGGAAGGGCGCCATGGCGCGGGCGTCGAGCCGCACGTGGATGCGCGGCAGTTCGAACTCGGGATGTCGGGAGTGCTGCTGCACGACGCCGGTTATCTCAAACTCCGTTCCGATACCGCCGGCACCGGCGCGAAATACACCTTTTGCCACGTGCTGCGCAGCTGCGCGTTTGCGGCGTCGTACCTGCCGACGCTCGGCGCCAGCGATCACGAAGTCGAAGCGGTGCTCGGCGCGATCAACTGCACCGGCCCGACGAAGGAAATCAGCCGGCTGCATTTCCGCGAGGCGGTCGAGCGCGTCATCGGTTGCGCACTGGCCACGGCGGATTACCTCGGCCAGATGGCGGCCGCGGATTATCCCGACGAACTCGAGATTCTGTACAGCGAGTTCAAGGAGTCGGACGATTTCATCCATCTGCCGGCGGGCCGCCGCGCGTTCAAGTCCGCCGCCGATCTGAAGGAACGCACGCCGCAGTTCTGGCAGAAATTCGTCCTGCGCAAGCTGGAGTCGGACTTCCAGGCAATGTACCGCTTTCTCGCGCGGCCGTACCCGCATGGGCCGAATCTGTATTTGGAAGCCGTCGAGCGTAATATTGCCGAAATACGACGGCGCAACGCCGCCATTCCGACGATCGCCAGCGCCAGCAGTCGCATGACGGTCTCGGCCAAATAATCGTCGCCGGCCAGGGCAAGTCCGTCGATGCTGCGGACATGCTCGCCACGATTGCGTCTGCCGCCCTGCAGGGCATCGACGCCGAGGTCGTGCATGTCGAGGTGAACGCCGGCGAGGCGGGCGAACCGAAGCTCATTCTGGTCGGATTGCCGGACGCGGCCGTGAAGGAATCGGACGACCGCGTCTTTTCCGCGCTGAGCAACAGCGGATTCCGGCCGCCGCGCACGCGCACCACCATCAACCTCGCGCCCGGCAACCTGCGCAAGGAGGGTCCGTTTTACGACTTGCCGATCGCGCTGGGCATTCTCGCCGCGACGAAACAGCTGTATGCCGAGAACCTCGGCGACTGGCTGATCGCGGGCGAGCTCAGCTTGTCCGGCGCCACGCGGCCGGTGCGCGGCGCGCTCGCGATGGCGCGGCTCGCGCGCTCGTTGCACAAGCGCGGCGTGCTGCTCCCGGCGGTTTCAGCCGAGGAGGCGTCGCTGGTCGAAGGCGTTGCGGTTTACCGGGTCGACTCGCTCGATCGCGCCGTGCGGTTTCTCGCCGGCGAAATCCAGCTGACGCCGCTCGACCCGGCGGCGGCGCGCCGTCCGCTGCGCCAGCCACCGCCCGATGGCGAGAACGGCCAGGCTGATTTCGCGGAGATCAAGGGCCAGCAGGCGGTGCGCCGTGCGGTCGAGATCGCGGTCGCGGGCAACCATAATCTCCTGATGATTGGCCCGCCGGGTTCGGGCAAATCGATGGTCGCGAAACGCATCCCGTCGATCATGCCCTCGCCGACGCCCGACGAGTACCTGGAAATCCTCAGCATTCACTCCGCCGCCGGCCGGACGATCAGCGGCGAGATGACCTGGTACGTGCGGCCGTTTCGGGCGCCGCACCATACCGTATCCGATGTGGCCCTTCTCGGCGGCGGCACCATCCCGGGTCCGGGCGAGATATCCCTCGCCCACCACGGCGTGCTGTTCCTCGACGAGCTGCCGGAATTCAAGCGCTCGGCGCTCGAAGTCCTGCGGCAACCCCTGGAGGACGGGGACGTGACGATTTCCCGCAGCGCCGGTAAAGTGACGCTGCCCTGCGCCTTCATGCTCGTGGCGGCGATGAACCCCTGTTCCTGTGTTGCCCATCTGCCGCTATTTCAAAACAAGGCAGGGACAGAAGCTCGACGGTCACGTCCTCTCTCCCGACCACGATGCGCTTCAGGAATAGCTCTACGATGCCGCGCTTCTCGCTTTCAGCGAGTTTCGGCCATCGGTCGTAGAAGGAATGGCCCTCTGCCATCACGTGTTCGGCGGATAGTTCGTTGACCGCCAAGGCATCGATTTCGGCTTCCAGACGCGGGATCTCACGGTCGATTTCCTGCTTCCGGGCGTCGAGGGGCTGAAAGCGCACCTTAAACTGCTCCACATTTACCGCTCCCGCCTGGTACAGCTCAAAGCACTTGTCGGCGTCGAATTTGACCCGGTCTTTCTCTTTTCGAAGTTTCGCCAGAAGCTCCCGTTTTTGGGCGATGCCGTCTTGGCTGCCGCTCACGAATTCGGCCGCTTTCTGCGGGTCGACCATGTAGGTTCGGAGTTCATCCCGGAATACCCCGTCGAGGTCCACTATCGGGATCTTGTTCCGGCATTTGTAACAGACCCATTTGGGGGTGTTCGAGGGGACGTACATCGTGCTCTCGCAGGAGCAACGCACGAATCCGGTAAAGGCATGTGTTGCCTTTTTCGCCGGGCGCTCGCCTTTGGTTTTGCGGGCTTCAAGAAGGGCGTTGCATTGGTTCCAGAGCGATTCTGGCACGATGGGCTCGACTTGGTTGAGGACCCACTCGTGCTCCGGCTTTACGGCCCACCGTTTGCCCTCGCCGAGGCTCTTGGTGTAATTGAGCCGGTGTTCGCCTTTGGCCGTGGGGTCGGTGATGAGCCGCTTCACCGTGGTGTCGGAAAACTTGCCGCCTTTGCGGTTCTTACCGTCCCGCGTCCTGAAGCCCCGCTCGTTTAGGATTCGCGCGACTGTCTTGGCCCGCTTGTGCTCGGCGAAGAGCTCATAAACGAGCTTGCGAACCGGAACGTCTTTGGGGTCTGGCACCAGCTTTTTGCCGTCCCAGCGGTATCCGAACGGCGCAAACCCACCTAACGGCTTGCCGAGCTTTGCCCGCACCGGAACCGAAGCGGCGACGCGCGCCGCAATTTCCTCGCGCTCCATCTGGGCCTGAGCCGCGTTGACCGTGAAGAACATCCGGCCGGCGGGCGTGGACGTGTCGATTGAATCGCCCAAGGACACCAGGTCCGCGTTGTGCGCTTGGAAGAAGTCCGAGAACTTGAGGAGTTCGATGGTGTTCCGGGCAAGACGAGCAAGTTTCGAGAAAATGAGCCCCGTGATATGGCCGCGCCGAACGTCATCCATCATCCGCTTGCACTCGGCGTGCTCCATGACGGTTTTCCCGGACACGCCCGCAAGGTCATAGATCTCGCGAACCGTCCACTGCTTTGCCTCTGCGTACGCGCGTGCCCGCAACTCGTGATGCTGCGGGCTGTCGCCTTGCGCCTGCTCGTCGGTGGATACGCGTATCCAGATTCCAACTGCCTTTGATGCGGGAGCGCGGTTCTCCTTCATAGGACTGGTTATCGAATCTCGCGATTCAAAACGCAAGCGAAAAGTGTTCATCTGAACACTTCGAGCGGCCAGAATCACGAAGCCGGCCAACGCATGCCCATGGCGCTTTGGCCAAGACTTCGGCACCATTCTCGTCTACCGGCTCGGCAAGAGCTAGGCACGCCCCCGGCTTTCGGGTCGACCCGACAACACTCTCTCGCGGGAATGTGGCAAAAGAGCGCCCTGGGTCATTTATCTGCGCCGTGTGCAACACCTGTTGGCCTAATTTCAAATGATTAACTCCGGGTTACGCGCTTCTTGTCCAGCAGTGGAAGACATGCTTCAAACCGGGATATTCCGCGCCGTCATCCCCGGCAGAGTCCAACCCACCTCCTATGCCCAGCAACCTCGTCAATCTTGATGCAATCATTTCGAATAAGCGCGCTAGACTTGCACTCCAGCTGCGCTTTGCGCAAGTCAGCGCATATTCGCCGTCACGGTCGGTCAGACCAGCCACCTCCGGTCGATGCGCCGGACACTAGCTGGAACGCCCGTAATGCAAAATCGTCGGTCATGCCACTAATAAAATCGACGATCATTCTGATACGGTAGATCCGCTCAAGAACATCGCGTTCCTTAGCTGGTGAGTTTTTGGATATCGCGTTGACGTGTGCGAAATAAGCCTCGCGATGTTTCTCTCCAATTTGACTGAGGAGACTAGCTTCCACAGTTATTCGACTAACTCCATCTGGGGCGGACTTTCCCTTCATTGCGTTTTGGAAGCGGTCCTTATCGTCCACCATTACCTTCCGGTATGCATCAAGAAGCCCTGACAGGGTTGCGTGAGCCGAAATCTCTCTCTGCATTATGAGTCTAGATCGATACAATTTCTGCTCGGCGAAAGCGCGGAAGACATTAATCACAGCATCATCCCCGCCGTCTTTTATGAGCGGCTCATTATCCTCACCCGCTAAAATAGCTTCGTGGCGTTCACAGAACTGCTGACCTACATATTTCGCCAAATGGCGTAACACGCAATACCGGACATCGGTTATAGGGCTTAGTTTTCGTGCTTTTGGTTTGGTTGTTCCGGAAACACCGTAGGTTCTAAGTTGTTGTAGAAGAGGGAGTATCTCTGGCACCATTTTTCCGAATATAGGATGCTTTTTGTATTTAAGGATTCCATTCTTAATGAATTCAGCCATTTCATCTTGGCCCACGATACGCTTTTCGATTCCATCTTCAATATCGCTAATGCAGTAAGCTACGTCATCCGCCGCCTCCATTAGTGTCGCTAAAGGGTGCCGTCCTTTTCCGTCAGTGCCGAGTATGGTCCAAACCTTCGCAACAACATCCTTCTCCGTCTGGAAAAACCCCGCCTTCTTCTTTTTCGGTGCTTCTAACTCTCCCGAGCTGTGCGGGTATTTGATCGTGGCAGCGATTGTTGTGGCAGTAAGATTAAGGCCTGTGAAATCCCGCGTTTCTTCGCACTGCAAGTGAGTGACAATTCGCAAACCTTGTGGATTACCGTCAAAATTCACCAAGTCTCTATAGTGGTCCTCCCAAAGCTTCTGGGCTTTCGCGGTGATCTGCGGGGGTTTTAACTCATCTCCGCGAGCATGGAACCACTCTGAAATTGCAGCTTCGCCGAAATGCCCAAATGGAGGGTTTCCGAGGTCGTGAATCAGGCACGCGGCGTCTACGAATGTCACAAATGCCCGGTCTTTGCCTTTGAGCCCGAGTCGTTCCAATTCTCCAAGTCGGTCAAACTCGTTGAATGTTTCTTGGGCCAACTGTCGTCCTACAGTCGCCACTTCTAATGTGTGAGTTAATCGCGAACGCACAGAAGCGTTCGTTTCTAAAGCGAAGACCTGGGCCTTGCTTTGCAGGCGGCGAAATGGCGCCGAGAATAGAACACGTCCTTTGTCCGATTCAGCCTCTTCCTCTAAAGAACGACCCGAGATTTTCGACTTTCTAATACGTTGTCCCGAGAGCAGCTTCTCGTAAAGTGGTGTCGGCGTCTTCTGGGGCATGCTCTCACCTCTGGATTGGTGATACTAAGTCCCGTAACGTATTTTTTCCTTAGGTTCGTCGGGGATATCGCGCATTTCAATTATTTGACGAATTGTTCCCAAGAAAGCCTCTTTACCAGCGGGGAATCGATCTATCATGTGATCCCACGACGCTTGTCGAAGCAAAGGTAAAATGGTAGACTGTAACTTCCTCCTGTCATTGACCGAAAGGATAAGGTCTGGGAATTCATACATTATCCGTATTAGGCGAACAAGTAACAAGCTAAGTTGATCCCCTCGAACTGGGTCCCAAAGTGACCAATTGATACCGATGTCCGGCAGAGAATCTGAGGTGACCAAACCAAATGGATCAATTATCGCCCGTGAACCAACGTGCAATGCAAGAGAATTAATCTTTAGGTCGACCGCGGAAAGCATGTTGCCGACATCCGAATAACCCGCGAAAAATTCCGATGGAGAACAAATATCGATCTGCAATTTGTTCCACCGGTAGCGATGGTGATTATTGCTGTTTCGGCTAAAGTCGAGCCCAAGTTGTTTATACGCATTATAAATGCGATGATCACCGTCTTTTACGACTAGATCGAGATCTCCGTCCCGCGGATCGTCCAGCAACACGCGCCGCAAGGTTCCCCCATATATGTAAAAATCTCCGTTAGTTGCTTGACTAGCTATTTTGATAGCAAAACTAGCGTCAAAAGATTCCTGAATCCGCTTCAAAACCGCGGAAACGAAAGCATCACGGCTTGGGAATCGACAAAATACGTTCTGTCTTGGCATGTAATCGTGCGTAAAAGTTCACCCCATCAATCGTCCCTGAAGATAGGATCAAGGTGCGGATGCCGGAACAGGAAGGCAAGTCTTGTCCGGATTTAAAAACCACGCCTAACAATCTTATCATTCCCGGCTTATGAGTCAATCATGGATCTACCCCATGCTTGCACAGGGGCATGCCTATGATTGCTTCGAAGTGGCGGCGACGACATCCATCATCCTATCAGGATGCAGCGATGGTTGGTTACTAGGTGAGATGCTGGTCAGATTGTAAAGGACAATTTCGATGTCCTAGAAGTTCACGCACGGTTTTCCGATTTGGCTCATGACTGAGCGTGTGGTGAGAGCAAGAAGCACATAGCGGCTGAGGGGTGAAAACCAGGCTGACGACCTGCGCGAGGCGGTCGGTGACGGCCTT
>Ga0082335_1003425_pt1 | contig 26161 bp, 21 predicted proteins | sample Subgrocontami58m_FD_72375 | JGI IMG/M metagenome (GOLD analysis project Ga0082335, IMG submission 72375) | Subsurface groundwater microbial communities from S. Glens Falls, New York, USA - GMW37 contaminated, 5.8 m (SPADES assembly) (version 2) ...
AAGCTGGCGCCGTTTCCGGATGCATCGGAAGAAGTCTACGGTGTAACTGCAGGTGGCAAGCTTTACATTTTCGGCGGACTCGCTCCGGCGTGGACACCGAAGGGGCTGGTTTACGAGTACGATCCGGCAACCGACAAGTGGGCGAAGAAGAAGAACATGCCGGTGGCTGCTCACCATGTCGCAGTTACGGAGTCGAACGGCAAGATTTACGTCATGGGCGGGTTCACGAAGCCGCAGTCTGGCCCTACAGCCTGGGTCCCGATTGATAATGCGTGGGAATACGATCCTGCCAACGACACGTGGAAGGCGCTGGCGCCACTGCCGACCAAACGCGGTTCTCCAACCGCTGCCGTGGTCAACGGCAAGATTTACGTAATTGGCGGGGCCACCACGAATGAAGGCTCGAAGGAAGCGTCGGTTCATCCTGCGCGACCGCACCGGGTAGTCGGGACAAACGAAGTCTATGATCCGGCCACCAACAGTTGGGCCACTCGCAGTTCGATGCCCACTGCGCGCAATCACGTGGCTGTTGGGGTGGTCAACGGCAAGATCTACGTGATCGGCGGTCGCCTGGGTAGCGGCTTCATCGGCCGGGCGGCCAATACCGACACCGTCGAGGGGTACGATCCGGCCACCGATCAGTGGAGTGCGACCCTGAACCGCATGCCGACGCCGCGCAGCGCGCTCACCTACGGCACGTATAAGGGCAAGATTTATGTCGCCGGCGGCGAACTCCAGACTGCGTACATGGCGGCTGCGTTCCGCGCAGTTGAGGCTTACGATCCGGCAACCAACAGCTGGTCTGCTCTTCCCCCGCTGGAATTCCCGCGTCACGGCGCCGGAGGGGATGTTCTTGGCAATCGTTTCCATGTCGTGACCGGTGTTGTGCAGGCCTCAGGCAGCGGAGGACACTCCGACGTCGACTTTCACCACGCCTTCGTAATCGACTGAGTAGCAAGTCTGTCAGGAGGAGCCCGCGGGTTGTGTGAATTGGACCAGGGGCTCCGCCATCACCAGCAGGCTGATGGCGGTGTAAATCATCATCAAAACAGTCAGTGGGACTGAGGCGATCACGGCCTGACGGGGCGTGCGGAACTCGCGCAGCGCGAGACGATGCGCGAGCCAGATTGAAATAACGTGCCCGGTGACAATTGACGAAATCGCCAAGTACCAGGTGAATCGGGCATCGAGGAGGCCGATGTCCGGGCGGTAAGTGGCGGTACCGAAAAGATTCCATTTGAGTCCAAGCGGATCGGACAGCAGGGGAATGATCATCTGGCCCTGCGCCAGCAAATAGGAAAAATAATGCGCGAGGTTATATGCGATGGCGATTGGAACCAGGGTCAGCGCAAACATGCGCGCGATGGCAGCGACCGGACATTCGCGCACGAAACGAGCTGTGACCATGCATGATACGAAATAGGCGCCAAGAAACAGCAGCCACACGCAGATCAGGCCAACCGTACCGAGAACGTAACCTCGCTCGTCCACGATACCCGGCAGCGAGGCGGTCAAGACGCGATGGACAAATGCTAATGCCTGTGTGCCAAGCAACCCGTCGAACAGCACGGTCGCAAGCATGGCGATGACGAATGCGACTATCGCGAGCGATTCCGCCGGCGATTCGATCAGTCCGAGCCCGGGTGGACGCAGCACGATGCTGCGCGCGTCGCGATCGGTAGCGATCGCCGCAAACCGGCCGAGCATGGAGAAGTAGAGGGAAAAGACATCTGCGTTGCGGCGCCACGCGTTGCCACCGAAGCATGCCATGCCAAGCAGCGTAACCGCCGACCATGCAAGCGTCATCGTGGCGAGGTAGCGCGGATCGACCGCCCGCGGATAGATGACCTCGATCCACACGAACAGCAGCAACAGGAACACCGCTGGCCATGCGCCGAGCCTGGCAGGATAGGGCAGGCCGAGGCAGATGCCGTTTGCGTTACCCATCCGCCGCACAGCGGCATTCCCCCATTCGAATATAGCTCGCCACGGGTCGAGCGCCGGCCAGACGTTGCCGATGCACGCGATGAGTAAAGGCAGACCGACCCACCAGATGATCCAGACGAGGACCGGCGCCAGATTCATTTCCGGATTGCGGTTGCCGATCAGGCCGGCGATTACGAGCGCGCACAACACAATGACCGATATGAGTTGGCAGGCGAGACGAAGTGCCGGCCAAATAGGCCCCGGCGCTACAACGAATCTTGCCTGGCGTGGCTCCCGCGCCGCGCCGTGCATGAACAACGCGGCAACGATAAACGACAGCGCAACTGCCGCCGCCGCCCCGACGACGAAGTAACCGAGCGGCACGGGAAGGTCGTAGCGTTCTCCAAATGCGTGCGCCCGCGCCGTCGCAGGCAGGCCTGCCAACGCTGCGCCCGAAATACGCGCGACCGCGATCACTCCGCGCCCGAGGCTCATCGCGGCCGCACTTCGAGTGTCGCGGGTGGCGGACCGTGATGACCTCCTGACTTGCCCGCCTTGCCGGCGGGATGCCATTCGAGGCGGTAACGGCCTGTAGCGTATGCCTTGAAGACGAGTTCTCCCGGGACGCCCGGCTTGAGTTTCATCTCGAGCCGGTAGCCGTGAAGATGGATCTCCCCGGGCGCGTCACTCGTCAGGCGCAAGCGTACCGTATCGCCCTTGTTGACGCGCAACACGCGTTGCTCCGCGGTCAATTCTCCCCGCGCAATTGTCAGATCGAAAATCTTGTCGGGTGAGTCGGTTGCACCGGCAGCCACGGTTGCGATAAGGAAGATCAGGGCGATACAGTCGCGGCTTCTCCGCCCGAGCATGACCTGCAAAGCGGGTAAAGCGTGCTTCAGCGTGCGGCTCATTGCGTTTTTTCCTTAGGCGGCGGTAGCGGCGCCGCCCATTATTTCCCATCTGCGGCGGCAGCGCCAGAATGGGTGGCCCCGGCTGTTGCGCTATAATCCGCGCCTCGCCCAAAGTTGCGTCACCGGCGGCAGCGCCACAATTTTTCCCCATGAACGTTTTTTACGAAGAAGAAGGCGGCTTCAAGGTTGGAGCCATCCTCGCCGACAACGATACCTCGTTGCAGGTCGAGGCGCCGCACGGCAAGCGCAGCAAGATCAAGGCCTCGGCGGTGCTGGTGCGCTTCGATGCGCCGCCGCTGGGCGCCTTCATGGAAGCTGCGCAGCGCGCTGCCGACGGCATCGATGTCGATTTCTTGTGGCAGTGCTGCGGCCCCGACGAGTTCGGGTTCGATCAACTCGGGCGCGAGTATTTCGGCCACGCGCCCGATGCGCTCGAAGCCGCGGCGCTGCTGCTCAAGCTGCACGGCGCGCCGATGTATTTCTACAAGAAGGGCAGGGGGCGCTACAAGGCCGCGCCGCCCGATGCGCTCAAAGCGGCGCTCGCGAGCGTCGAGAAAAAGCGCCTGCAGGCGGAGCAGAAACAGCGCTACATCGATGAACTCGCCGCCGGCCGGCTGCCCGAGGCGCTGCGCCCGCTCGCTTCCAAACTGCTCTACGCGCCGGACAAGAACAGCATCGAATGGAAAGCGCTCGAGGCTGCGTGCGAGCACTTGAAGCTCCCGCCGGCGCGCGTGTTCGAGAAATGCGGCGCGCTCGCCTCGCCGCACGACTACCATCTCAACCGCTTCCTGTTCGAGTATTTTCCGCACGGCAGCGGCTTTGACGAAGTGCCGGCCATCGACATCCCCGCCGGTTTGCCGCGCGCCGAAGTCAAGGCATTCAGCATCGACGACGTGACGACGACTGAAATCGACGACGCGTTCTCGGTGACGACGCTGGCCAACGGCAACACCCAGGTCGGGATCCACATCGCGGCGCCTGCGCTCGGCATCGCAATCGATTCACCGCTCGATGCGATCGCGCGCGGGCGGCTTTCCACCGTGTATTTTCCGGGCCGGAAAATCACCATGCTGCCCGAGCCGGCAATCGCCGCGTTCACGCTGGGCAAAGGGGGTGACTGTCCGGCGTTGTCGCTTTACGCCGAAGTCTCCGCCGACGGCACTATCGTCGCCACCCACAGCCGCTGCGAGAGTGTGCCGATTGCCGCCAACCTGCGCCACGGCGAGCTTGATGAGGTGTTCAATGCCGATGCGCTCGCCGCAGGCGAAATCGCGCATGAATACGGTGTTGAACTCAAATTCCTGTGGCAGTTCGCGGCGCGGCTGCAGGCCGCGCGCGGCAAGGCCGACGCCGAGGGTGACCAGCGCGCCGAATACAATTTCTACGTCGATGGCGACCGCGTGCAAATCATCGAGCGCAAACGCGGCTCGCCGGTCGACAAGGTCGTGTCCGAGCTGATGATATTCGTCAATTCCGAATGGGGGCGGCAGCTTGCCGCGGCCGGTTTCGCCGCCATCTATCGCGCGCAGTCCAACGGCGCGGCACGCATGACGACCGTGGCGGCAGCGCACGACGGGCTGGGGGTTGCGCAATACTCGTGGGCGAGTTCGCCGCTCAGGCGTTACGTCGATTTGATCAACCAGCGGCAGTTGCTCGCGTTGCTGGCGGGAACGCCGGCGCCGTACCCGCCGGGGGACCAGACGCTGCTCGCTGTGCTGCGTGATTTCGAAATAGCTTACGACGCCTACGCGGAGTTCCAGCGCAACATGGAACGCTACTGGTGCCTGCGCTGGATCGAGCAGGAGAATGTGCGTGCGCTCGACGCGACGGTGATTCGCGACACTCTGGTGAGGTTCAACCGCCTGCCGCTGGTGATCCGCGTGCCTTCGCTGCACGATGCGGCCACCGGCGACCAGGTGCGTATCGCGGTGTCGCGGCTCGACCCGTGGGAACTCACGCTGCATGGCGATTTCGAAGCCAGGGTCAGCGCCTGCTGACTTAAAGGTGCCAAGCCGGGTGACTTACCCGTCGAGCGGCCCACGAAGTTCGAGCCCGTCATCAACCGCAAGACCGCGAAGGCGCTCGGCCTCACCATTCCGCAGTCGCTCCTGATCAGCGCCGGCAAGGTGATCGAATGAATGCGGGCTTGCAGATTAGAAATTGATTTCTATAGTGCAAGAACCCGCATTATGTTGACGAGACATCATATTTCAGGAACAATCCCGGCATGACTACCGCTGTCAAACGCCGCGCCGGTCTGCCCCGCCGTGGCCGGCCGAAATCGAATCCGCTGCCGCGCCGCGAGCAATTGCGGCTCGCGAAGCGCGCGGAACGCGCGCGCCTGCGTGCCAGCGGGGTTACGCAGTATCCGGTCAAGCTGCCACGCAATGCGGCCGAGCGGCTCAAAGCCGGCATGAAGACGCCGGGCTTTGCGGCACGGTTGCACGCGTTTCTGGAAGAGACGGTCATTTTCGTGCGGGATTATCCTAATCTTGCCGCAGTGATGTGGAACCGGACTGATGCCTTTGTCACCGACGAGGAGGCGTTCCGCCTGTACGAGCGTAACTGGCGCTTCGTGGATACCCGGGCCATGCCGCCGCGCGAGCGGGCGCTGATTGCGCGCCTCATGGAGAAGCACGGCAGGGGTGTGCTTAATGTCTGAGTTTACCAGACCGCGCCACGTGCTCGTGATGCGGGTCCTGTCGATGCTGAATGCCGCTTTCCTCGAAGACGCGCATTGCTATTTCGGCGGCGGCACGCGCATCGCCATGGCGCTCGGTGAATATCGGGAATCCGCCGACATCGATCTCCTGTGCTCGGACCGCGCCGGATATCGGGCTCTGCGCTCGGCGGTGACCCAGGATACGCTGGGAAGCATCGCGCGGACCCGCCTGGTGCTTGCCCGCGAAGTGATCGCTGACCGTTACGGCATCCGCACATTCATCGATGTCGGCGGGCAAAAAATCAAGTTCGAGATCATCCAGGAAGGACGCATCGATATTGTCGGGGTGGCCGACGGGAAGTTCCCCGTGCCCGTGCTCGATCCCGTGTCGTGTTTTGCCGAAAAGTTTCTCGCGAACGCCGACCGCTGGAACGACGAATCCACGCTCAACCGCGACATTGTCGATCTGGCTTTCATGAGCGCGGGCTGGGACGGCACTGCTGCCGGCGCCGGGCGCAAGATTGCCGCAGGTGCCTATGGCAGGGCCGTACGCGAAAGCGTACGCAAGGCCGCGAAAAAACTGCGTGATCACAAAGATTACTGCAGACGCTGCATCGCCGGCCTTGGCATAAGCGATCCCCGCACGCTCACCCGGGGCCTGGCTCAACTCGCAACGGTTTGACAATAGTTTAGCCCGGCAGGCAGGTCATGGATAGCAAGTACCCTGGCTTCCCGTTTACGTTGACAGCGGAAGGTTACTCGGCACATACTATTTCCCGTGAGCAGGGATGTTGCGGGCGTGATAGCGGATCGTCTTATAGAATCTGGCTCCCGCGCGGCACGGCAACCCGGCTACACACAACATCAGCATTCCGACGACCAGGATCCGGTTTGAGATTTTGGCGGATTGGAGTGGCGGGCGCCAACGCCCGACCCCTGGGCCCCACGTGGGGCTCCAGATGCAACTTAGGAGGAGGTTCTTATGGCTCGCATACTGCTTGCAGGTATTCTGGTCGCCTTGCCGTTGGCGGGAAATGTCGCCGCCCAAGAGGCGTATCCCACCCGTACTGTCACTATCGTCGCGCCGTATCCGCCGGGGGGCGCGGCCGACCTCACCGCCCGGCCTCTTGCTCCCGCCCTGGAGCGCGCATTGAAGCAGTCCGTGGTGGTGGTCAACAAGGTGGGCGCGGGCGGCGCCGTGGGCACGCAAGCGGTGTCGGTGGCCCCCGCCGACGGTTACACGCTGCTGCTCACCGTGTTTTCGATTTCGACCATCCCCGAGGCGGACCGCGTCGCGGGCCGCACGCCGACGTTCACCCGCGACCAGTTCGTGCCCGTCGCCCGTCTCAACGCCGATCCCACGGTCTTTGTCGTACAGTCCAGCGCGCCGTGGAAGAGTGTGCAGGAGCTGGTAGCTGACGCCAAGAAACGCCCGAACGACATCCTCTTCTCGTCCGCCGGGAATTTCTCGGTAGGTCACATGGCAATCGAGGTATTCCAGCAGGTGACCGGTGTCAAGATGCGCCACCTGCCGACCACCGGCGGCGGCCCGGCTTTGGCCGCCGTGCTGGGTGGGCATACCGCCCTTGCGGCGATCTCCACGGGGGCGGCCACGCCGCAAGTGAAAGCGGGCAAGCTTCGCGTGCTGGTCACCACGGGCGCCAAGCGGGTGATGGCATTCCCCGACGTTCCGACGCTGAAGGAAATCGGCTACAACGCCGAGGTGTACCTGTGGACCGGGATCTTCGTGCGCAAAGGCGTGCCGGACAACGTTCTGAAGACGCTCAAGAGCGCGGTGCGGCAGGCGGTGAACGACGCCGAGTTCGTGGCGGCATCAAACAAGATGCAAATGCCGCCCGACTATCTGGACGCGGAAGCGTTCAAGCCCTGGTGGGACAAGGACGCGGAGATGCTCGTCGCGGCTGTCCGGCGCATGCCGCAGCCGGAAGCCAAGAAATAACGCCTCGGTCATTCGGTTCCGGGGGGATAGGAGCGTGCGCGAGTTGACGGTCGACCGGGCGGCAGGGATGCTTTTCACCGCGTTTTCCGTCCTCGCCCTCTGGGAGGGCAGCAAGATCCCGTTCGGGACGATGGCGGAACCCGGGCCCGGCGCGCTACCGGTAATCCTTGCCATCATCCTGCTCGCGTGCAGCGTCGCGGTGTTCCTGGGCGGGCGCGCGGGGGAACGCCTGGCCGATGTCCGGTGGACGGAATGGCGCCACGCGGTGGCCATTCTGGGGGCGTGCTCCTTCATGGCGCTGATGCTCGAGCGCCTCGGCTACCGGCTCACGATCTTCGTTGCGCTCTTTGTGCTGGTAAGCCTGGTCGAGAGAAAGAGATGGATCGCGGGAGGCATTTTCGCCGGCATCTTCTCGCTGGGAACATATTTTCTCTTCAGTACACTCTTGCGGGTGCCGCTGCCACAGGGCCCGTTCGGCATTTAGGCCGCCTCCCGGCGCAATGTGAAGCTTCATCGGGCCCCGTGGGAGGAACGGGCCCCAGTCAGGAGTGGGCCTGATGGTTGAGACGCTGCAGAACCTCATGCTCGGTTTCGGATTGGCTCTATCGCCATCCGTACTGATGTATGCATTCGTGGGCTGCCTGGTGGGTACTTTGGTGGGCGTTCTGCCGGGCGTGGGACCGCTGGCGGGGATCAGTCTGCTCCTGCCCTTCAGCTTCGGATTGGATCCCACCAGCGCCATCGTGCTCCTGGCGGGAATCTATTACGGCGCCATGTACGGCGGATCCACCACCTCCATACTCATGCGCATCCCCGGCGAGGCGGCGTCGGTGATGACGTGCATCGACGGTTACGAAATGACGCTGAAGGGGCGGGCGGGGCCGGCGCTGGCAATCGCTGCCGTGGGCTCGTTTGTGGCCGGTACGTTGAGCATCATGGCGCTCATGTTCCTGGCGCCGCCGCTTGCCGAATTCGCTCTGCGCTTTGGTCCTCCTGAAAATTTCGCCCTCCTGGTTCTGGGTTTGCTGGTGCTGGCGTACATGAGCAGTGAATCCATGGCGAGGTCGCTCACCATGGCGGCGCTGGGGCTGCTGCTGGGGATGGTCGGCATCGATACCATGTCGGCTTTTTTCCGGTTTCACTACGGGATCGTCGAGCTGGGCGACGGCATCGGCATCGTGCCGGTCGCGGTGGGGCTGTTCGGGATCTCGGAAATTCTGCTCTCGGCCGGGCAGGACAACAGGGCCGTGATCCGCCCGCCCCGTCTGCGGGATTTGTTGCCCAACCGGACGGAATGGCGGCAGAGCGCGGCGCCCATCGGCCGGGGAACCGTACTGGGATTCCTGATCGGGATTATTCCGGGGCCGGGCCACATCATCTCGTCGTTCGTTTCGTATTCGATCGAGCGGCGCCTTTCCAAACATCCCGAGCGTTTCGGCCACGGCGCCATCGAGGGTGTCGCGGGTCCGGAGTCGGCCAATAATTCAGCCACCACCGGCGCCTTCGTGCCCATGCTCGCCCTTGGCCTGCCCTCGGGCGCCGTCCCTGCGATCATGCTGGCGGCGATGATGATTCACGGCATCGCGCCGGGCCCGCTGCTCATTCAGGAGCACCCCGAGCTTTTCTGGGGCGTCATCGCCAGCATGTACGTGGGAAACGTCGTGCTGCTGATCCTGAACCTGCCTTTCGTCGGCGTGTTCGTGAACGTCCTGCGCATCCCGTATAGCTACCTGTACCCGGCAATCCTGACCTTCGCCACGATCGGGGTCTACGCGGTGAACAACAGCCTGGTGGACGTGTGGATCATGGCCGGCGCGGGTCTTGCGGGCTACGTGCTGCGGAAGCTCAACTTCGAGCTCGCTCCGGTCATACTCGGCCTGGTGCTGGCCCCGATGCTGGAGTTGAACTTCCGGCAGTCGCTGGCGATGTCGGCGGGGGACTACACCATCTTCGCCACCCGCCCCATAACGGCCGTCATGCTGCTGGTGGCGTTCACGCTGCTGTTGGTTGGGATGCGGCCGAGCCTGGCCCGGGCGCTCAAGTCGTGGGTGCCCGACGGGCTCGAACCGGCTGCCAGCGGGGAACAGAAAGAGCATCCATAAGGCGTCACCAGACGCTATCTGCGATTCCGAAGTGCGCGACGACCGGTTGAGCAGGCTGTTCTTTGATCTGCACAGCCCGCCGCTCGCGGAACATATCGCCCACACTGCCATCGAACGCGGCTTCGAACCGACCGTCTCGCACCGGCTCATGCCTGACGATGGGTTTTGCATCCCGCTGCTGCCAATCATTGGAGAACAAGGTATTGATATACATTGACAAAATTGTTGCCTAAAATATACGGGCATGAGCTTGAGCAGCTTGATCCATCTGCATAGCCTGCCGCTGGCCCAGAAGTTTTCGGCTTTGCAGCGCAGGCTGTTGGTGATGGATGACATGTCGCGGTTCCAGTACGCGGTGCTGGCGTCGGTGATTCTGCATGCTGCGGTGGTGTTCGGCATCAGCATCCGCCCGCCCGACGCTTCCAGGCTCGACTTCGTCGCGCCACCGCTGGAAGTCGTGTTGGTCAATTCGAAGACGGCAAGCCGGCCGCTCCAGGCCGAAGCGCTCGCGCAGCGCAATCTCGACGGTGGCGGCAATACCGATGCCGCGCGCCGCGTCAAGAGCCCGCTGCCGGTCACCCGCCATGACCGGCAGACCCGCGAGCCGGCGCTGGAATCGCAACGCCTCCAGCGGCTCGAGCGGGAAGCGCAAAGGCTGCTGACACAGGTGAAATCGCAGGCGGCGGTGGAATCGGCGGCGACCCAACCGCAGCCGCAAACCGAAACCAAAGTTGCTGCTCCCAGCGCGGCGGACATCATGACCAAGAGCATCCAGATCGCGCGGCTCGAAGCGCAGATCGACAAGGACATGGACAGCTACCAGAAGCGCCCGCGCCGGCGCTTCGTCGGGGCCCGCACCCAGGAGTACCGTTTCGCGCGCTATATCGAGGACTGGCGCGTCAAGGTCGAGCGCGTCGGCACGCTCAATTATCCGCAGGCGGCGCGCGACCAGAAGATCTACGGCAGCCTGCAGCTGACGGTGTCGATCAATGCCGACGGCACGGTCGAAAACATCGAGATCAACCGCTCGTCGGGGCAGAAGATACTCGACGCGGCGGCGCTGCGCATCGTGCGTCTCGGCGCGCCGTACTCGCCATTCCCTGCCAACATCTCCCGGGATACCGACGTCCTGAGCATTACCCGCACCTGGACGTTTACGCGCTCCGACCAGTTTACCCCCGAGTGACGGTTACAATTGCCGGTATGACCGACCACTATGCCGTGGTGGGCAATCCCGTCGCCCACAGCGCGTCGCCCGCGATCCACGCCGAATTCGCGCGTCAGACCGGGCAGGACCTCGATTACGTGAGGCTGCTCGCGCCGCGCGACGGCTTCCAAGCCGCCGTTCTGAAATTTCGTGATGAAGGCGGCAAGGGCGTGAATGTCACGCTGCCGTTCAAGCATGAAGCCTGGAACCTCGTGACAGTGCATGGCGGTGATGCGCAGTACGCGCGCGCCGTAAACACCATCGATTTCCGGGATGGCGGGATCATCGGCTACAACACGGACGGGATCGGTCTGGTGACCGATCTGGAACGCAACCTCAAGTTTCCGATCCGCAATAAGCGGGTACTGCTGATGGGAGCGGGTGGCGCGAGCTATGGGGTCGTGCATCCGATACTCAATGCGCGGCCGGAATTACTCGTGGTGGCCAATCGAACGCCCGGCAAGGCGGTTGCGCTGGTGGCGCATTTCCAGAAATTTGCCCAGCTCGCGCCGCGAGGAATGTCGGCGCAGTCTTACCCGCAATTGGGCGGGTTCCAATTCGATCTGGTGATCAACGCGACCTCGGCGGGCTTGAGCGGAGAAATGCCTGCGTTGCCGGATGAAATTTTTGCGGCGGACGCCCTTGCGTACGAGATGGTCTATGGCCAGTACACGCCGTTCATGAAGTTTGCCGCCGCGCAGGGGGCGCGCACCGCCGGCGGCCTCGGCATGCTGGTCGAGCAGGCGGCCGCAGCGTTTTTTATCTGGCGCGGCGTGCAGCCGGACACCGCGCCGGTGATTGCGATGCTGAAGCGCGGGGCGTGAGGCGCCTCACGATGCTCAAAGCGCTCTGGCGCACGATCTGGATGGTGCTTTTGCTTGCGCTGAGCGCGCTCGCTATCGTCCAGTTCTGGTTCGTGATCCATATCTGGTACTGGGTCGATCATAACCCGGAGACCACCGCTTTCATGGATGCGCGGCTCGAACGGCTGCGCGAAAAGAATCCGCGGGCAACGCTGCAACATCACTGGGTGCCGTACAGCCGGATCGCGGCAAATCTGAAACGCGCGGTCCTCGCCGCCGAAGACGCCAAGTTCCTCGACCACGACGGCTTCGACTGGGACAGCATTGCGAAAGCGTATGAAAAAAACCTGAAGAAAGGCAGGATTGTCGCCGGTGGGTCGACCATCAGCCAGCAGCTCGCCAAGAACCTGTTTCTGTCGGGCGAGCGCACCTGGTGGCGCAAGGCGCAGGAAGCGGCGATCACGGTCATGCTCGAGACCATCCTGACCAAGCGCCGCATACTCGAAATCTATCTCAACGTGATCGAATGGGGCAGCGGCGTGTTCGGCGCGGAGGCGGCGGCGCAACATCATTTCGGCATTCCGGCCGCGGCGCTCGCGCCCGAACAGGCGGCGCACCTCGCAGCGATGGTGCCCAGCCCGCGCCGCTACCGCGCCGGCGCCGAAACGCCGTATCTGCTGAAACGCAGGGAAATCATCCTGTCGCGCATGGGCGCGGCGCAGTTGCCCTGACGCCACATGGTGCATCCCGCCCGTCGCTCTTGACCGTCGCAAACGCGCAGCATAATCTGAGCCTCTGGAGCATCAGCGATTACGCGTGTTCCTTCCCCCTTCCGCCTATCGTTGCAATTTATCGTCTGAGGAGAGCCCATGATCCGACTCAATATCAACGGCAGCGCGCAAAACGTCGACGTCGAGCCGGAGATGCCGCTCTTGTGGGTGCTGCGCGACGTGCTCGGCATGACCGGCACGAAATACGGCTGCGGCATTGCCCAATGCGGCAGCTGTACCGTACACCTTGACGGCACACCGGTACGCTCTTGCGTGGTACCGGTGTCGGCAGCGGCGGGCAAGCGCATCACCACCATCGAAGGGTTGTCGCGCGATGGCAGTCACGCGGTGCAAAAAGCCTGGATCGAGCATCAGGTACCGCAATGCGGCTACTGCCAGAGCGGCATGATCATGACGGCCGCGGCGCTGCTGGCGAAGAATCCCAACCCGACCGATGCGGATATCGATCGCGAACTGACCAATATCTGCCGTTGCGGCACCTACGCGCGGATTCGCCCGGCGATACAAGCCGCAGCCAAAGCGCTGAAGGCATAGGGGAGGAGCCGCCATGAAACGGATGATGGTCAATCAATCCCGCCGTGATTTCCTGAAAGTTTCCGCCGCGGCCGGCGGCGGCCTCATGCTTGAATTCAGCTTGCCGCTGGCGGTGGCGCAAGGCAGTGTGCAGGGCACGGCGCAGCTGCCAGAGGTCACGGCGTGGATCGTAATTCATCCCGACGACCGCATCGTGATCCGGGTGGCGCGCTCGGAAATGGGGCAGGGCAGTTCGACCGGGCTCGCGATGCTGGTCGCGGAAGAACTCGAGTGCGACTGGAGCAAGGTCAGCTACCAGTTCGCCTCGCCCAACGAGCATATCCGCCGCAACCGGGTGTGGGGCAGCATGGCCACCGGCGGCAGCATCGGAATCCGCGGTTCGCACGACTACCTGCGCAAGGCCGGTGCCAGCGCGCGCGAGATGCTGGTCGCCGCGGCGGCGCAGCAGTGGCAGGTGCCGGCTGCCGAGTGCGCGGCAGAGCGTAGCGTGGTCACGCACGCGCCGAGTGGACGCAAGCTGAGTTACGGCCAGGTAGCGCGCGCCGCATCAGCGCTGGCGCCGCCGAAGGATGTAAAACTCAAGGAGCCGCGGGACTGGAAGCTGATCGGCAAACCCGTCAAACGACTGGATATTCCCGCTTCGGTTACCGGGGCGCAGATTTATGCGGTCGACGTCAGGTTGCCCGGCATGGTGCATGCCGCGATCGCGCAGTGTCCGGTGTTCGGCGGCAAGCCCAAGTCCGTCGATGCGGCGAAAGTGCGCGGCATGCGCGGCGTGATCAAAGTCGTCACGCTCGATGATGCGGTCGTTGTCGTTGCAGACAACTGGTGGCGCGCGCAACAGGCGTTGAAAGCGCTCCCGGTCACCTGGGACGAAGGTGCGAACGGCAAGGCGTCTACAGCGAGCATCGTGGAGTTCGTGCGCGGCGGGCTCGAGGACGCGCAGGCGGTGGTCGCGCGCCGCGAAGGCGACATGGACGCGGCGCTGGCTGGCGCCGCCCGGGTGATCGAGGCTGAGTATCTCGCGCCGTTTCTCGCGCACGCGACGATGGAGCCGATGAACTGCACGGCCTGGGTACGCGATGGCCGCGTCGACGTGTGGGCGCCAACGCAGAACGCCGAGAGCACGCTTGCTACCGCCGCCGCGGCTGCAGGCGTGCCGCAGGAAAGCGTCGAAGTGCACAAAGTGCAGTTGGGCGGCGGCTTTGGCCGGCGCGGTTTCCAGGATTACGCGCGCCAGGCGGTGACGATCGCGATGCAGACCGATGGCAAGCCGGTGAAGCTCATGTGGTCGCGTGAGGAGGACATGCAGCACGACTTCTATCGGCCGATGACCGCAGTGCGCTTCAAGGCCGGGTTCGACGCTGCCGGCAAAGTCACCGGGGTGTGGATCCGCGACGCCAGCCACTCGATCATGGCACGCGTGCGTCCCGCAGCGATCAAAAACGGGGTCGATCTGCATGCGCTCGGCGGCCTTGCCGATCTGCCGTATAGCGTTCCCAGCCTGCGCGTCGAATTCGCAATGCGCAACAGCCACGTGCCGGTCGGCTTCTGGCGCACGGTATTCCAGTCTCAGAATCCCTTTTTCCGCGAGTGTTTCATCGACGAGATGGCGCATGCCGCAGGCCAAGACCCGTACGAATTCCGCCGCCCCATGCTGGCGGGCAGGCCCAAGGACCTTGGCGTGCTGGACGCCGTGGCGAAGGCCGCCGAATGGGGCCGGCCTCTCCCGGCCGGGGTGCATCGGGGCATCGCAGTACACGACTCCCACGGCAGCTACGCGGCCGCCGTGTTCGAAGTCTCGGTGAGCGGCAAGGGCGAGCTCAGGATCAGGCGCGTGGTGGTGGCACTCGATCAGGGCCACGTGGTGAATCCCGATTCGTCGGTTGCACAAATCGAAAGCTGCGTGGTGTATGCGCTCACCGCCGCGCTTTACGGCGAGATCACCATTCGCAATGGCCGTGTCGAGCAGTCAAATTTCCACGACTATCCGATGATGCGAATCCGCGACATGCCCAAAGTCGAGGCCGTGCTTGTGCCGAGCGGCGGTTTCTGGGGCGGCACGGGCGAAACTCCGCTCGCACCACTTGCGCCCGCGCTGGTGAACGCGATCTTCGCCGCCACCGGCAAGCGCATCCGCTCCCTGCCGCTCAAAAACCACGGTATCACCGTCGTCTGATCGCCGGGGTCCGCGTGCGTACGTGGGCTTCGCGTGCGGTGTGCGCCGGGTGTGCGGCGCCAGTCAGAATGCCGCAGCGCGGGCCGCGTTCCAGTTCCCCACGGCCGCGCCGCCCGGGAGCCGGATTTCGCCGCGGATTGCGTCGCCGTTGACGGTGCCAGTGAATAGCCGCCGCCGGACCTTGCCGTCATTACCCGGCAACGCAAGCTCGAAGCGGATGGTCGCGCCATCGATTTCGCCCTGCTTGAGCTTGACGGTCCTGCCGGCGACGGCGGCGCCGCCTTCGAAACGCTGGAACTGCTGCTTGAGTCTGAGCCGGAACGGAGCGCTGGCGGCGCGTGCCGCGGTGACACGCCATTCGCCCTCGATCCGGACGGGCACTGTCCACAGAAAAACGCTGGACTGGAACGCGCCGCTGGTGCCGTATTTTTCACTGAGCTCGACCACGACCTTGCGGTCGGGCTGCCACTCGCCGAAGTCGAAATCGTGCGATACGACGCGCGTTCCCGGTTTCAGGTCGTTGAGAATCTTCGGCCGCAGCATTGCGGTCATCGACGGCAGCAGGTAGAGCGTGAGCACGGTCGCCTCCTCGATATGCGCTTCGAGCACATCCTGCTGCACGAATCGCACGCGGCCGGCAATGCCCAGCCGCTCTGCTTCGGCATTGCTGGCCTGCACGAGTTCTTCATCGATTTCCAGGCCGAAACCGCGCGCCCCGTAGCGCTGCGCGGCGGTGAGCACGATGCGGCCGTCGCCCGAGCCGAGATCCACCACGACGTCGTCCGCATGCACGTTGGCGAGCTTCAGCATTTCGTCAACGACCACCTGCGGCGTTGGCACGTAAGGCCCGCCGGTGCGTTGCTGCGCCCCCGCGGGGAACGCCGCTGCGAACATCAGCAGCAGGCAGGCAAGTTGTCGCATATGGAGCGCGCGGATTACCGGCGCGCTAAAGCGGCGCCCTACAACGGAGCCCAATGCCATCGCCGTAGGGCGCAGATTCATCGCGCCGAATCGACAGTGCGCGGGTTGCCGGCGCGATGAATCCGCGCGCTACCGCAGCGCGGCGTTGAATTTTTCGAGCGCCACGGCGCCCGGGCACAGCTCGCGCTCGCCGAGCTGATTGAGCGGCACATCGATCGTGTTCAGATGCTCGTGCAGGTCGGACGAGGCGGGATCGACGTAGAGTAGCCCCGTCACCACTTCGCCGGCCGCGGCGCGCTCATGCAGGTAGTTCATCACCTTGATGCGGTCGGTCGCATCGTAATCCGCCGCAAGCTTCCTCAACCGCAGCACCGAGCCGTCATGCTGCGTGACGTTGGTCACCGTGCCGGGCGCGTAATCGGCGGTGATCTCGTCGCGCCCGGTAATGAAGTCGAGCCGGTTGACCGCGGCATTGTGCTCGCGCACGTAATCGTAGCTCTTGGTCGAGCCCGCATGATTGTTGAACGCGACGCACGGCGACACGATATCGATGAACGCCGCGCCCTGGTGCTCGATCGCGGCCTTGATCAGCGGCACCAGCTGCCGCTTGTCGCCCGAGAAGCTGCGCGCGACAAATGAGGCGCCCAGGTGCAGCGCGAGGCCGGCCATGTCGATCGGCGCGTCGCTGTTGACGACGCCGCGCTTTGATTTCGAGCCCTTGTCGGCGGTTGCCGAGAACTGGCCCTTGGTGAGTCCGTAAACGCCGTTGTTCTCGACGATGTAGACCATGTTCACGCCGCGCCGCATGCAGTGGGCGAACTGGCCGAGCCCGATCGACGCCGAATCGCCGTCGCCCGAGACGCCCAGGTAAAGCAGATCGCGATTGGCCAGATTCGCGCCGGTGAGCACCGAAGGCATGCGGCCGTGTACGCTGTTGAAGCCGTGCGAATTGCCGAGAAAATAATCGGGCGTCTTCGAGCTGCAGCCGATGCCGGAAAGCTTGGCGACCCGGTGCGGCTGGATGTCCATTTCCCAGCACGCCTGGATGAGTGACGCCGAGATCGAGTCGTGGCCGCAGCCCGCGCACAGCGTGGAGATCTTGCCTTCGTAGTCGCGGCGGGTGTAGCCGACCGTGTTCCTGGGCAGTTCGGGATGGTGCAGCCGGGGTTTGGCGAGATAGGTCATGACACCGCTTTCTTCAAAGGCACCACCATGCGCGCGGCGGCGTGCTGCGAGATCTGGTCGGCGATGAAGCGCGCAGTGATCGGCGTGCCGTCGTAATGCAGCACTGACAGCAGGCGCGCCGGATTGATCTTGGCCTCGTTGACGAGCAGGGTTTTCAGTTGGGCGTCGCGATTCTGCTCCACCACGAATACCCAGGGGTGCGAAGCGACGAAATCCGCAATCTCGTCCGGGAACGGGAAACCGCGCACGCGCAACGCATTGACGTGAATGCCGCGTTGCGCCAGCACATCGAGCGCTTCCTGCATCGCGGGGCTGGTCGAGCCGTAAAAGATCGCGCCGAAGCGCGCCGGCCGCTCGGCGGGGTACAGCAGCGGCTTGGGCAGAAGCGTCTTGGCGGTTTCGAATTTGCGCTGCAGCCGCTGCATGTTGTCGACATAATCGGGGCCGGCTTCGCTGTAGCGCGCGTAGCGGTCCTTGGTGGTGCCGCGCGTGAAATAGGCGCCGCGCTTCGGATGCGTGCCGGGATAAGTGCGGTAGGGAACGCCGTCGCCGTCGATGTCGAGGTAACGGCCGAAGTCCCTGCCGGCCTCGATCTCTTCATACGTCATCACCTTGCCGCGATCGTAGGCGTGCGCGTCGTTCCATTGCAGCGGCTCGCACAGGCGCGTGTTCATGCCGATGTCGAGATCGGTCATCACGAACACCGGCGTCTGCAGCCGGTCGGAGAGATCGAAGGCTTTCGCCACCATCTCGAAGCAATCGGTCGGGTCTTCGGGAAACAGCAGCACGTGTTTGGTGTCGCCGTGCGAGGCGTAGGCGCACGAGAGCACGTCCGACTGCTGGGTGCGCGTCGGCATGCCGGTCGACGGCCCGCCGCGCTGCACGTCGATGATCACCACCGGAATCTCCGCGAAGTAGGCGAGCCCGATGAATTCGCTCATCAGCGAAATGCCGGGCCCGGAGGTCGCCGTGAACGCGCGCGCGCCGTTCCAGCCGGCGCCGATCGCCATGCCGATCGAAGCGAGCTCATCCTCGGCCTGCACGACCGCAAAACGATTCTTGCTGCTCGCGGGGTCGACCCGGTATTTCTGGCAGTGCTTGATGAACGCTTCGGCGAGCGAGGAGGATGGCGTGATCGGATACCATGCGCACACCGTGGCCCCCCCGTAGACGGCGCCGAGCGCCGCGGCGCTGTTGCCGTCGATGAAAATCCTGTGGCCGACGCTGTTCGCGCGCTCCACCCGCAGCCCGAGCGGGCATTCGAGATGCTCGAGCGCGTAATCACGCCCGAGCCGCAGCGCCTTCACGTTGGACTGCAGCAGCGCTTCCTTGCCCCGGTACTGCTCCGAAAACAGGCGCTCGATTTCGACCGGATCGATCTCCAGCAACGCGGAAAGCGCGCCGACGTAGATGATGTTCTTGAAAAGCTGCCGCTGGCGCGGGTCGCTGTAGGTCGCGTTGCAAATATCGGTCAACGGCATGCCGATGACGTTGACGTCGCCGCGGAACCTGGATTTCGGCAGCGGCTTGGTGCTGTCGTGGAACACGTAGCCGCCCGCCTCGATCTCTTTCATGTCGGCGTCCCACGTCTGCGGATTCATCGCCACCATCAGGTCGACGCCGCCGCGCCGGCCCTGATAGCCGGCGGCGTTGACGCGCACTTCGTACCACGTCGGCAGGCCCTGGATGTTCGACGGAAAGATGTTGCGCGGGGACACCGGCACGCCCATGCGCAGGATTGCGCGCGCGAAAAGCTCGTTGGCGCTCGCCGAACCCGAGCCGTTGACGTTGGCGAATTTGACGACGAAATCGTTGACAGCCTCAATACGCTTCATGCGGCTTTCCGTTGCGGTTTGTTGCGGCATCCCGGCCCGGCGTGGGTCATGTCCAGCAGGAACTTCTGCATGTCCCACGCGCCGGTCGGGCAGCGCTCGGCGCACAGCCCGCAGTGCAGGCACACGTCCTCGTCTTTCGCCATGATGCGGCCGGTCTTGAGCGCGTCCGACACGTACAAGTCCTGCGTCAGGTTGTGCGCCGGCGCGTTCAGGCGCGTGCGCAGATCCGTCTCGTCGCCATTCGACGTGAAGGTGATGCAATCCATCGGGCAGATGTCGACGCAGGCGTCGCATTCGATGCACAGCCTGGGCGCAAACACCGTCTGCACGTCGCAGTTGAGGCAGCGCCCGGCTTCGGCGAGCGCAAGCTTGGGATCGAAGCCGAGCTCGACTTCGACCTTGATGTTCTTCAGCGCGATTCTTTGGTCCTTGAGCGGCACCTTGTAGCGCTCATCGCCGGAGATATCGTTGTCGTAGCTCCACTCGTGGATGCCCATCTTCTGCGACGCGAGGGTCACCATCGGCGGCGGGCGCACGCTCACGTCCTCGCCGTGGCACAGCTTGTCGATCGAAATCGCCGCGTCGTGGCCGTGCGCGACCGCCCAGATGATGTTCTTGGGACCAAACGCGGCGTCGCCGCCGAAAAACACGTGCGGCAAAGACGACTGCATCGTGACCTTGTCGACAACCGGCATTCCCCATTCATTGAACTCGATGCCGATGTCGCGCTCGATCCACGGGAACGCATTTTCCTGACCGACGGCAACCAGCACGTCGTCGCATTCATGATGCACCGCGGGTTCGCCGGTCGGCACGAGCTTGCGGCGGCCCTTCAGGTCGTATTCGGCTTTCACCTTCTCGAACCTGACTCCCGTGAGTCTGCCGTTCTTGTGCGTGAATTCCAGCGGCACGAGATAATTGAGGATCGGGATGTTTTCGTGTTGCGCGTCTTCCTTTTCCCACGGCGAGGCTTTCATTTCCCCGAAGCCCGAGCGCACGATCACTTTCACGTCCTCGCCGCCGAGGCGCTTCGACGAGCGGCAGCAGTCCATCGCGGTGTTGCCGCCGCCGAGCACGATCACGCGCCTGCCGATTTTGTCGATGTGGCCGAACGACACGCTGGAGAGCCAGTCGATGCCGATGTGGATGTTGGCCGCGGCCTCCTTGCGCCCCGGAATTTCGAGGTCGCGCCCGCGCGGTGCGCCGGTGCCGACGAAGACCGCGTCGTATTTTGCGGCGAGCAGCTGCTTCAGGCTGTCGATGCGGTTGCCGCCGCGGAAGTCGACGCCGATGTCGAGGATGTAGCCGACTTCCTCGTCGATTACGGATTCAGGAAGGCGGAACCTGGGGATCTGCGTGCGGATCATGCCGCCTGCCCGCTGGTCGCCGTCGAACAGCGTGATCTGGTAGCCGAGCGGCGCGAGATCGCGCGCGACGGTGAGCGAGGCGGGGCCCGCCCCGATCAGCGCGATGCGCTTGCCGTTCTTCCTGGCCGGTGCCTTCGGAAGCCTGCCGCGGATGTCGTCCTTGAAATCCGCAGCCACGCGCTTCAGGCGGCAGATTGCGACCGGCTCCGGTTTCTCGCCGTTGTTTTCCTCAACGCGGCCGCGGCGGCACGCCGGCTCGCACGGGCGATCGCAGGTGCGGCCCAGTACGCCGGGAAACACGTTCGATTCCCAGTTGATCATGTAAGCGTCGCTGTATCTGCCAGCGGCGATCAACCGGATGTATTCGGGAACGGGGGTGTGGGCGGGACACGCCCACTGACAATCGACGACTTTGTGGAAGTAGTCCGGATGGTGGATATCAGTCGGGTTCAATGCGTCTCCTTGACTACGCCTTGGTCGTTCTCCAATGCCCAGCAGTGCCGGCGAGACGTATAACGCTTGAGCTCGAAAACGGATACACGGTACCTCGGGCGGGCGCTAGTTTACCCCGCTTGCGCGACGCTGAAAAGGCCTGCAATTTCAAGCACTAGAAATAGGCTTGTCCAGGGCCGACCGGGGGTGTCCACTCGCAATTGCCCCACGGGCCATCGCCGTTTTCCCGGACGTAGGCGATGCGGCCGCTTTTCCTGGGAGCCCTCTTGCCCGAGAAGAGCGCGTGCAGCCAATCGAGCACGTACTCGTGGCAGTCCAGGCCGCCCAGGTTCGCGATGCCCCACAGCGGATGGTACTGGTTTTCCATCACCCACATTTCTTTGGGAACCTTGAGATCCCCGAAGGCCTCGACGGCGTCCTCGAGCGGGCACAGTGGATCGAATTCGCCGGTCACCAGCAGCGTCGGGCATTTGATTTTGCCGAGATAGCCGCGCACGGTCATTCCCCTGGCTACCTCTTCGTCGAACTTGTCCTCGTTTTCGTATCCCGCCATGTACATGAACATCTGCTTGAAGCGCGGCGAGGACTGCGTGAAGATCGTGTTGTTCGGGTTGAAGCACGCCACCGAGCTCACCACGGCCGCCGCGCGGTGATCGTAGCTCGACAGGCGCAGCGACCAGTAGCTTCCCATGCTGATGCCGTAGACCGCGATCTTCTTCGCGTCCACTTCCGGGCGTTTTTGCAGGTAGCTGATCACCGCCGCGCCGGCGCGCTCGTAGTTGTCCTTCACCGCGCGGATCTTCTGGAGGTTCGAATTGCCCTGCCCGGGGCCATCCATCGCGAGCACGTGAAAACCGCGCGCGAGCGCGATGTTGTGATGCGCCCGGGGGAAAACCTCCTTGGTCTGGTCCATCCCCGGTACGTAGATCACCACCGGGGCTTTGCGGCGGTCCGGCAGCAGGTGCAGCAGGCAGGAAATGGTCTTGCCGTTGTCAAACGGCACCTCGACGCGCTCGATCGGGTAGCCCGCGACTTTCGAGCGGCGGTCGACCATCTCGGACATTTTCTCGCAGAGCTGGATCTTGACGGGATGATCTTCGAAGAAAATGGGATGTTGGGCCATGCGGTAAGCCTCGATCGCGTGGTCGTAATGCGCCGTGGCCGTTTCCCGCGCGCCCAGTGCCTGCGCCCGCTTGGCGAGTTTCTCGTGGCGCTCGGCCGCCTCGCGCCAGACTTTGGGCAGCATGCGGTAGTTGCGCGCACGTTTTCCCGCCGGCACTTCGAGGTCGTCGCGCTCGAAATTCTGCACCCGCCCGCGCATGTTGAGCGCCAGGTCGAGCATCCATTGCTGATTGTCGCGTTGTGTTCTGAGTTTGCGGATCATGGGTTCCTCATGCGGAATGATTCTGCGGTCAAGGAAATGAAAACCACCGGCGGCAAGGCTCCAATCCTGCTTCCGACACGAATATTAGCCGAAAACGCCCGGTTGTTTGAATTTTGCTCCCCGCGGCGCAGCTGATACCTGCACGCGCTGCACATAATTTAACCAGCCGCTGGAACCCCGGTAGGTTTAGAATGGTCCAACAGCTGGATAGAAAAGGAAATCATGAAACCTAAAATTACAGTCGCGTGGGAACAGCTCGGCGCCGTCGGCGGCACGCGCAATGATTCGTCGAAATGGACCGAAGACCGTTCGACCCTGTGGGTGACGCTGTGGTCCGACCGCCTGAAGCGCGTGAAGAGTGGCGTCTACCGCTACACCCTGTGCGAGGACAAAGACCTGCAGAGCAACACCGGTGCGCGCCACCATGCCAATGTCCACGAAGCGATCGAACGCGGCGTGCCGATGCGCGGATTTCTCGTGTGGCCCAAGAAGGAACTGAACGCCCAGGGCCAGCACGGGGTCGAGGACGCAGACCCGACGCGGCAATACGAGGTCGAAGTCGAAAGCCGTGACGGCACCGTGATCGTCGCCCTGGCCAAGGGGTTGCAGTAAAGCGCAGCGCGCGCTTCTGTTACACTAAAACCGGCTTGGACAAGAAGAGCCGGAGGGGAGACCAGGCATGGCCGTCACACTTGTCACGGATACAAGCGTTGCGGGACGCGCGCCGCAGGAAATGGAGGAATATTTCCGTGCGACCTTCGAGCAGGCGGCTGTCGGTATCGCGCACACCACGACCGACGGCCGGTTTCTGCAGGTTAACGGCAAGCTGTGTGGAATGCTGGGCTACACCAGCACTGAATTGCTTGGGCTCACCACGCGCGACCTGACCCATCCCGACGACCGCGACCGGCAGGACGCGCTGCGCCATGAGCTACTGACCGGTCAGCGCGCTTTTTTTGCGGTCGAGAAGCGCTACCTGCGCAAGGACGGCGCGGCGCTCTGGGTCAACCGCACCGTGACGCTTGCCCATCGCCCCGCGACCGGCGAACCCTACCTGATCCAGGTGATCGACGACATTTCGGAGCGCAAGCGCACCGAGGCGCAACTCGAGCGCATGACCCGCGCGCGGCGCGTGACAGCGGGGTGCAGCCGTGCGCTGATCCATGCTGCCAACGAGGCCGAAATGCTGGAGAGCATGTGTCGCATCGTGGTCGAGTCTGGCGGTTACAAGATGGCATGGGTGGGATTCGCCACCGGCGACGCCATGCGTCCCATCTCCATCGCGGCGCACGCCGGGTTCGGGGACGATGCACCCATGACGGGGCCTGCCTGGAGCGCAGATGGCCGCTATCACGGGTTCATATTGGAGGTGATTACGACCGGCGAGCCGCACATCGCGCGCGACATCCTCAATAATCCGAAGTACCTGCAGCGCCGCGCCCGCGCCGTGCAGCACGGTTTTCAGTCCTCGATCGCGCTGGCGCTGAAAAGCGAAGGCGAGATCCTCGGCGCCATCGCGATGTACGCGCGCGAGGCCGATGCGTTTGACGCGGAGGAAATTGCGCTCCTCATCGAGCTTGCCGCCGACATCGCCTATGGCGTCGGCAATTTTCGCACCCGCGCTGCGCGCCAGCAGGCGGAGCAGGCGGCGCGCGAGAACGAGCGGCGGTTCACGGAGTTCTTCGAACAGGCGGCGGTGGGCATGACCCGCGTCAGCCTCGATGGCGCGCTCGTGGAGGTCAACCAGAAGTTTTGCGACATGCTGGGCTATCGCCGGGACGAACTGATCGGCCGGGCCGTCAAGGACATCACTCATCCCGAAGATTACGGGACGGGCGCGCAGTTTCGCGCCAAGGTCTCGCAGGGCGAAATGAAGGCGGCGTCCAGCGAGAAGCGCTTCATCCGCAAGGATGGCACGGAGGTCTGGGCGCGGCGCAGCCTGGCCGTGGCGCGCGACGACGCCGGCAACCCGCAGTACGTGATCAGCGTTGTCGAGGATATTTCCGAGCGCAAGCGGGCGGAGGACGCGCTGCGCGAGAGCGAAGAGACGCTGCGCGCGACTTTCAGCCAGGCGGGCGTCGGCATTATCATCACCTCTCCCGACCGGCGCTATCTGCAGGTCAACGACAAGTATTGCGATATGCTGGGTTACACGCGGGAAGAACTGTTCCGGATGTCGATCGCGGACGTGCTGCCTCCCGAGGCTGTCGAGAACGTACAGGCGAATCGCAACAAGCTGGTACGCGGAGAGTTGCAAACCGTGAATCATGAGAGACAACTGCTGCGCAAGGATGGCTCGCTGATCTGGGTCAATCATGCGACCTCGCTGGCGCGCGGCCCGAACGGGGAGCCCATGCACTTCATCACGGTGGCCGAGGACATCTCCGTGCGCAAGCAGGCCGAGGAGCAGCTCACGCAACTCGCGCATTACGACGTGCTCACCCGCGTGCCGAACCGCATGCTGTTCTATGACCGGCTCAACCATGCCCTGGCGGAAGCCAGGCGCAATCAGTGGCTGGTCGGCGTGATGTTCGTCGATCTCGACCGCTTCAAGAACATCAACGACACATTGGGGCACGCGGCTGGCGACGGCTTGCTGCAGCAGGTGGCGGAACGGCTCAGGCAATCGGTGCGCGCGAGCGATACCGTCGGGCGGCTCGGCGGCGACGAGTTCGCGATCGTGCTGTCAAACCTTGCCACCATCCGCGATGCCGAGGCCGCGGCGCAGAAGATCATGGCGAGCTTCAGCGACCCGTTCCGCGTGGACCAGGCGGAGCTTTTTGTCACGGTGAGCATCGGCATCACGCTGTATCCCGAGGACAGTGCCGAGCTGGATGCACTGATCAGGAACGCCGACATCGCGATGTACCGCGCCAAGGAGAAAGGGCGCAATACGTATGAGTTTCATGCGACCGGGATGTACGCCAGCACGACTGGCGCAGCTGATAGCCGGCGCGCTGGCTGAGTCCCGCCTCGACCCGCGCGCGCGGGAATTCAACGGTTGCCGGCTTATTTCTTCGGCAGGTAGAGATCGGTGATCGACCCTTCGGCAATCTCGGCGGCGAAGAACACCGTTTCTGAAAGCGTCGGATGAGGATGTATGGTGAGTCCGATGTCGGTTGCGTCGGCGCCCATCTCGAGCGCGAGCACGGTTTCGGCGATCAGCTCACCGGCGTTCACGCCCACCATGCCGGCGCCGATGATGCGCCGGGATTGCCGGTCGAACAGCAGCTTGGTCATGCCTTCGTCGCGGCCGGTCGCGAGCGCGCGGCCGCTCGCGGCCCACGGGAACACCGCTTTGTCGACTGCGACGCCCTGCACCTGGGCCTGCGTTTCGGTGAGTCCCATCCATGCGACTTCGGGATCGGTATACGCAACCGACGGAATGGTGTGCGCGTCGAACGCGACTTTATGGCCGGCAATTACTTCGGCGGCGAGCTTGCCTTCGTGCGTCGCCTTGTGCGCGAGCATCGGTTCGCCGACGATGTCGCCGATGCCGAAAATGTGCGGCACGCTGGTGCGCATTTGGCGGTCGACCGGAATGAAGCCGCGCGCGTTGACCGTGACACCCGCGTGTTCGGCCTTGATCGTGCGCCCGTTCGGACTGCGGCCGACTGCCATCAGCACGGTGTCGAACGTGTCGGATGCCGGCGCGCCGTCGCCCTCGAACGTGACTTTCAATCCGTTGGCGGCGGGTTCGATTTTAGCGACCCTGGTTTTGAGCAGGATTTTTTCGTAGCGTTTCTCGATGCGTTTGGCGAGCGGGCGCACGAGGTCGCGGTCGGCGCCGGGCATCAGGCCGTCCAGCAACTCAACGACGGTGATCCTGGAGCCGAGCGCATCGAACACGGTCGCCATCTCGAGCCCGATAATGCCGCCGCCGATCACCAGCAGCCGCTGCGGCACTTCCGGCAGCGCGAGCGCGCCGGTCGAGTCGATCA
>Ga0082335_1003426_pt1 | contig 26154 bp, 25 predicted proteins | sample Subgrocontami58m_FD_72375 | JGI IMG/M metagenome (GOLD analysis project Ga0082335, IMG submission 72375) | Subsurface groundwater microbial communities from S. Glens Falls, New York, USA - GMW37 contaminated, 5.8 m (SPADES assembly) (version 2) ...
CACGACAGTCGCATCCGGATCGGGAACAAGCGTTCGCAACAGTGAGCGAGGCACGTTCAGGGTTTCCGAAGGGTTCATTGAATTGAGAATCACGAAAACCGCGACAGGATACGTCACGCCGGGGGCTGAATCGCATGGGAAGCAATCAACGCTGGTGGGAGGTGGACAGGAAGAAAAAGAAGAACTCCGGCGCCTGAGGTTTCAACCGTTGGGACCCGGTGGAAAGGATGGTATTGTGCTTGATGGTGTGAAGATGAGGGTCAAGACGTGGTAAACAGTCACCCTTGCCTTGAGGCTGCGGTGATGCATTCAATCTCGAAACTCCAGTCAATCTCAATGACAGAGTCAGAAGGAAACACATATTGGGAAAGAGAGACCCCCCGTTGATGTGTACGCCGCCAAGTCCGCTGATTTCGCAAGAGTCCATCCAGAACACTCGTGCACACGGCCTCTCCAGACATTGAAGAAAGTCACTCTGAAGGATTTCAACGCCCTCGGTCAAGAGATAGCGACATTGTTGCTAATCTGAAAGTCGGTGGACACCCAGACTTGCTTCCGAAGGGACATTACAGTTCTAACCTGATTCTGAAAGGTGATGAGCGGATCGAACTCAAATCTTCAATTCAAAAGGGAGGTTGGCAGGGACATAATCCCGAGGACTGCTGGCTTATTGTTTTCCGTTATATTGTGGGCAAGCAAGATGATGACCGAGTAGTTCCTTTGACCTTCGTGGAAATTCTCTGTGCCAAGCTCACCAAAAAGGATTGGTCGTTTTCCGGTAGGAAGGGTGCATCAAGGCGGACGCCAACTGCTTCGATCACCACTTCAGGAGTTGAAAAGCTCCGAAGCAATTTTGTTTACAGGCTTCCGGGGTTTGGTAAGGTGCTCGTGACAGTTTTTCCGTTTGCAGGTAAAGATGCAAGTTGTGGTATAGCTTTCACTGCGATGCGATAGAACTCCGGATCGGACTCAATGCCGATGCTTCTGTACCCGACTGCACAGGCTGCGGCAACTGTTGAACCAGCCCCCATAAACGGGTCCAGAATGATGCCTTCGCCAAGCGGCAACGCTGCTCTCACAATCTGACGCATAAATGCTTGTGGTTTCAGAGAGGGGTGAGGAGCAATTTCCCGCTCGCTCGTTCTTGTCGGAGAACTCTTGATAACATCACAGAAGGGTTGTTCGTTTGAAATCCGTCGCAGGCCGCCGGTTTTCCATTTACGCAGGTTGTCTTGCACTCTACCTTCGCAGGGCTTTCTGAAAAGACCCCAAGGTTCCCAACAGGAGCGGGGCATAACGGTTACATCACTGAATTCTTTGTGTGCGTTCTTTGGCCTGTCTCCGCCACGAAGCGTTTGTACCAAGCGAATGATTTCTCCACGCTTCTCGAAGCCTGCTCTCTCAATTGCCTCATATACTAAGTGAGAGAGTAACGGATTAGTGGCAACGAAAATGTGTCCGCCGGGGACTAGAACTTTGAAAGCCTTTTGTGCCCAGTCGAAGAAGAACCGTTTCAGTTCATTCTTCTCTTCTTGGCTCAGCACTGTGAACCTTGGCAAGGGTTGTCGTTCGTATCCGTCGAGTTTCGGTGGAATGCGCCAGACTCCTCCATTGCCGTTGCGGAGTTTAGCTTTCTCTGTTGCTGTGTACTCCTTCAATCCGTAAGGAGGGTCTGTCACGATTGCGTGGACGCTGTTGCTCTTTCGCTCTTCGAGCCATTGAAAGCAATCCTTCTGCTCCAACTCGTAGCGAGCCTTGTGTATGGTCGTGCTAATTCGTTCCGGCTCATTTTGTACGGTCGTCCGTTCTCTTGCGTCACCGTACTCTCCAAATGTCTCCCGGAGAATAGCGGGCGCTGCAACAGGATTTGCATACAGTATCTTCTCGACATCTGAAGGAAGGTAGCCAGCAAGTATGCCAAGTTTTGTCGAATCAAGGTTGAGTAGTTTTGCCAGCTTCTTAACCATCGTGACTGATGGGACAGCTTTTCCTGACTCAAGACGAGACAAGTAGCCCTTTGTGACCTTTAGCCGTGAACTTAGGCGAGACAGAGACAAGCTGAGCTGTTTGCGTTGTTCTTTGACTGCATCGCCGAAATCGATTGTATCAACGGATCTCATAGCTTGGTTCCCTTTGATCTCGATGGACAATATAACATGGTTTACCAAATTAGTCAACCTTATTCTGAGAACGAGGATGCGTGCCGCCACTTCACATAACAGCAGTAACAGCAATTGCGCCCTCGGTGTTTTCCACCTGGACGCAATCGTTCGACCCCGATCTGGATACAGTTCGCTACGCAGTTCAGCTTGACACGGTAAACACATTTAGCAGTCCCGCGTTGAGCGACACCTCAGCGGGACAAAACCTTTCGTTGCGTGTTCAGCTTCCCCGCGTTACGCGTGACTATTTCTGGCGGGTGAAAGCAACCGATGGGCAAGACACTATCGTGAGCCAGCAAGTGCGGCGCTTCCGAATCTCAGTCGTTACAGCCGTGCAGGAGCCGAAGGAAAAATCAAAGGAGAAAAACGAAGAAGCTGTTCTCGAACAGAACTTCCCCAACCCATTCAATCCTGCTACAACTATCACCTGCACGATTCCGAAAGGCGGCTACGTGCGGCTTGCCGTGTTTAACCTGCTTGGACAAGAAGTCGCGCACATTTTCGAAGGCGTGCAAAGTGCCGGTACGTACGAAGTAACATTCGACAAAGCCGAGCTTCCCACGGGAATTTATTTCTACCGCATTCAAGCGCCGGGGTTTGCGGAGACGCGGAAGATGATTATTACAAAATAAGGTGCTCGTGGAGAAATTACATCTCTTTTCAACCGTCACCTCACCAGCACAAGCTTCCGTGTTTGAACAAAACCCTGCCCCGAGCCTGCCGAAGGGTCGCCCGCTTTTAGTCTGTAGAAATACAACCCGCTTGCCAACCCTTGAGCATTGAACGATTCAGAATAATATCCCGCGGGTCTCTTCCCTTCAACAAGCAGCGCGACCCGTTCACCAAGTAGATTGAAAACTTCCAGCGCCACAAACGATTCACGCGGAAGTGCAAACGCAATCACGGTTGACGGGTTGAATGGATTGGGATAATTCTGAGATAACTCAAATGTCTGGGGCGCTTGCGACGGATCAGAAACTGAAACGATGATTGAGAATAAGATTCGGGTTTCACTGAACGCGCCCCAACCGGCTGCGTTCCCTGCTCTGACTCTCCACCAAAGGGGACTGATGAGCAATGGCTGAACAACGGTTGCGGTATCCGTAAGTGTTGAGTCAATTGTTCTATTGTTAAAGGCTGGGTCGCTTGCAAATTCAAACCAATACCGCTGTGCATTTCCAATCGGTCTCCACTGAAATCTCATACTGTTCGCACTCGTAACTACAGAGTCGGCAGGCGAAACAAGCACAATTTGCGCGGGTAGTTGCGCCGTTGTGAAGTTCCAAATTACAGAGGCGGGACTTGACCCACCGGCATTCCTCGCACGAACGCGCCAGTAATACTTCGTGCCGCGTGAAAGAGAAACATCTCTCTGAATTGTTGTTATCGTAGAGTCGTCAATTACCGTCGATGCAAAAACTGAATCACTCGCAACTTCAAGTCGAAACGACGTTGCCCCAAACACGGCGTTCCAGCGTAACGTCAGTGTCGAGGGCTGGTTTGTTGCATTGTTGGGAGGTGATGCAAGTGCCGGCGTTGCCGGTGGCAGCCGCACCGTCCTGAAATTCCAAACTTCCGACCAACCGCTTGTCCCTTCAGTGTTCCTCGCTTTCACTCGCCAGTAATATTGGACATTGTTGGTTAACCCGCCGACAACTCTCACCGTATCCGTCATCGTCGAATCATCGATGATTGGGCTACCAAACGCTGGATCTCTTGAGAGCTGCAAATGATACGATGTCGCGGCAGAGACCGCGCGCCACCGTAATGTTAAAGACGTCGGCAAGTCGGTGGTATTGTTCGGAGGTGAAACGAGAGCAGGCGAAGCCACCGGAGCAAGAGCGAAATTCACATTGGATATATCAAAGAAAATATTGTTGACCGCCTCAATCTTCACTCGTGCAGTCAAGGTGAAAATATTCGGAACCGCCACAGGTTGTGCACCATCGTTCGGCGTATTTGCAGCCAGTGTCATCGGAAATGTTTGACCTCCATCAGTTGAAAGAAGGATATTGACAATCGAACAGTTCACAGGCGGGAAGTTCGAATTCGCGACATCCCATTTTACCGTATCTACGGAGTTGACGAGCCACGAGACTGAAGTATTCGGCGCGGTTACCGAAAACGGACCTGCGCTGCCCGACACGACAACAGTCGTCGAACTTTTTTCAACACCGCCGCCGCCGGCTCTGTTGTCCCGCGCAGTAAGCCGGAAGTTGAGCGTACGAGCGTAGCTCGGAAGAACCTCACCTATCGTCTGTGTGTTGCTGAGAATGTCCAACATCCTCGGAAAAATCCGCGTGGCATTACCGGTTCCTTTGAAGCTGCGAAAGATTGGCGCGTTACCGCTCGGAGTATTCGGATGTCCTGCAGGGCCCAGATCAAATTCCTCCCATGTGAATGTGAGGAGATCACCGTCGGGATCAGTCGCCGAGCCTGTAATGAAAAATGGCGTTCCGATGGGAATTGTATATCCGGCTCCGGCATTTACAACGGGCGGGTTGTTCCCCGTTGGTGTAATCACCGGACAACTGTTGCCGGCACCCAGCGTAGTGTATGCAACAATTTCGTCGATGCTTATTCCGTGAAAATAATCATCACTTTGGTTTTGCGTGTTATGCGCACCGCAAATTCCGGCATACGCCATAATGGTTGTTCCGCTTCCGGGTTCATACGCTGTCGATCCGTTCCGGTTACCTCCGCCACACGACCCTGCGTTCCCGTTGAAGCTATGGTTCCCTCCGAACTGGTGTCCCATTTCGTGCGCGACATAATCAACATAGAACGGATCACCGATGGGCGCAGACAACCCCGTTACACCTCTTGCCTTCTGCCCCGCTCTGCACACCACACCAAGACCTGCGACGCCACCACCACCCGTGCTAAAGACATGCCCGATGTCGTAATTGGCGCTTCCAATAACATTGTCCAGATTCGACTGGTTCTGTCCGAGCATCGTGCCGCCATTGTTGTTGGTGTAGGGATCAGTACTTGGATTTGTGTACACAAGTTGATCGTTATTTGCAATCAGTTCCATCCGTACCGATACTTCGCGTTCGTAAATGCCGTTGACTCGATTCATCGCCGTAACCATTGCAGCCAATCCTGCTGCGACCGTACCGCCATGAAAGATCGTGTACTCGCCTGTGGATGCCAACGCCAGACGGTACGTACGCAGTTGTTCGCCAATGGAACCTACAGCGCCGCTAGCAACAATACGCGAAATCTCTCTCGCCATTTCCGAATTCGGATCGAGCACGCCAATCTCTTCGAAACGCCTCGATGCGTCAACCAAGACATCCTGTTTGAAGTAGCTGATGTAATACCGGATGTTCCCGCGGCTGTATGGATCGATATAGACAGTTCGTCCTGCGGAGAGGATCATTGCATGGAATCCTGCCGGCGTAACGTCAAACCGAACGGTTGCAGTCGGGTCATCAATGCCTTGTCCCAAATATGTTTTGATTTCGGGATAGCGCGCCGCAAGCTCGTGCGCCATGATGGGCGATTCGATGATACGAAAATTGTTGTTGCCGCCATCGGGAAGCGGAAGGCTCAACACTGCCGGCGACGTCCGAATTGCAACGCTTCCTTCCAATGGTGTTTGATTCAGAATGCCGACGAGAGCGTCCATGTTCAGAGCCAGCGTCCGATATTGAACGGGGACAATCAGCCGTTCGCCCCTGAACGCGATTGCAGATTCGGCAACGTCGTTCCAAAGGTCAAGCCGTTGGGCGAATGCGCCGCCCGACAAAAGAACTGCACACAACGAAACAAACAACGACACCTTCTTCATCTCACCTCCGGATGAGTAATGACTGATACGCTTCAAAACATCTGTAGAACTAAATATAGGAGAACGCCTCCAAGATGCAAATGGAATTGCGGATGTCCGCTGCTTGATTGTGGTGAGGGCGTGGGGTATATTTCCTGTGGTGCTTTCATACTTACTCCTTACTTAACAAAGCGGAGGCATGTCCCTACGGATGATTTGACCTACTCAAATGGCTAATCAGTCTTCTGTCAAAAAAGGAATTGCATTTTTGCATAACATTTATAGTATTTCAAACACCAGCGAGAAAACATCATGGCAGAACTCAAAAACAAACAGACCAAAGCCAGTGTCGAAAAGTTCCTCAACTCCGTGTCAGATAAGAAACGCAGAGTAGAGTGTAACACTATTCTGCAGTTGATGAAACAAATCACGAAGTGCAAGCCCAAAATGTGGGGGAGCAGCATGGTCGGGTTCGGCAGCTATCACTACAAGTATGAGAGCGGCAGAGAAGGAGATTGGTTCATTACCGGCTTCTCTCCGAGGAAACAAAATCTCACACTCTACGTCATGGCGGGGTTTGAGGGCTACGCCGAACTGATGAAAAAACTCGGCAAGCACAAAACCGGAAAGTCATGCTTGTACGTCAAGCGTCTTTAAGACATTGACATGAATGTGTTAAAAGAGCTGCTGACAAAATCGTTTGAATATGTCCATAGGAAGTACGCAAGCTAAGATGGCAACGTGGATTTGTCCGAAATGCAAAGCGCAATTCTTCCAGAAAAATCTCTGGCACTCCTGCGGCAACTACACCGTCGAAGGTTTTCTGAAAGGAAAACCGGAGCGTGGCGTGCAGTTGTTTCACTTATCCGCACTACTTCAAACTCTATAACGAATCCGACATCGATGATGAGTTCCGCAAGTACATGAAGATGGCGTATGAAATCGGAGAACGGAAGCACATCAAACATAAATCGAAAGCAGCAACGCAGAATGCCCATTGAAAAACTTGAGGACCATCAGCCTATCGCTTTCATACGGATGTTTACTTCAAACTTGGGGATTCCCCTCCGAAGGAGTCCTTACGGACAAATCAAAAAACAGAAAAGGCTATCTCTTTTCCACAATTGCCTCCATGACTCTACAGAGTGTTTTCTTTGCGAATCCTTTGTGCCTTTTGCCGACCCGAAGGGTTCCTTCGGAAAGGCATCACTTCGTGAGTGGCTATTCTTTGTTTTCTGTTTTCGGGAATGTGCACTTCACATTCATTGCATGTTAGCACAACTGTTCGGATATTAACAAGAGAGAGGAATTATGTGCCGGTGATGAGAACAGTCTCCGCCATCCTCATTGAACGCAAGCTTCACTCACGTTCCCTCGGCGAAGATAGCAAACCTCCTCTTCAATACGCCCACGCCGAACATCACTCCTTCTAATTCCACAACCGGGAGTCTGCAATGAACATCCTGTTAGCATTTCCCTGCTTCCCCGATACGTTTTGGGGCTTCCGCCACGCGTTGAAGTTTGTCTCCAAGAAGGCAGTCAATCCTCCTTTAGGACTGCTCACCGTTGCAGCAATGCTTCCGGCTGGGTGGCAGAAAAAACTTGTGGACTTGAACGTATCGCCTCTGAAAGACAAAGACATCGAGTGGGCTGAGTACGTCTTCATCAGTGCCATGGCGATTCAAAAAGAATCTGTAAGAGAGATAATCAAACGATGTAACGCGCTCGGAACGAAGGTGGTTGCAGGTGGTCCGCTGTTCTCTGCTGAGCATGAAGAGTTCGAAGGTGTTGACCATTTCGTTCTCAACGAAGCTGAGCTCACGTTGCCAGACTTTCTGGAAGACTTGAAGAACGGCCAAGCGAAACATATCTATGCTTCGTCTGAGTGGGCTGACATAACATCAACGCCCGTTCCGCTCTGGACGCTAATGAACCCGAAGCACTATGCGTCAATGAATATCCAATATTCGAGAGGATGTCCATTCGACTGTGAATTCTGTGACATCACAGTCCTGTACGGACGAAGACCGCGAACGAAAACAAAGGAACAGGTTGTTGCGGAGCTGGAGAGCCTTTACGCGTTAGGGTGGAGAAGCGGCGTCTTCTTTGTTGATGACAACTTCATCGGCAACAAGTTGAAGCTGAAAAAGGAAATCCTGCCGGCGATGATCGAGTGGATGGAGAAGAGAAAACATCCTTTCAGTTTGAACACGGAAGCATCAATCAATCTTGCCGATGATGAAGAGCTGATGCGATTGATGGTGCAAGCGGGATTCGACAGAGTGTTCATCGGCATCGAGTCACCGAACGAAAAGAGTCTTGAGGAGTGTAGGAAAGTTCAGAACCGGAACCGGGACATGATTGCGAGCGTAAAGAAACTCCATCGGTTTGGACTTGAAGTGCAAGGTGGCTTCATCGTTGGATTCGATAATGACCCGGCGTCCATCTTTGAGCGGCTTATCAGCTTCATTCAAGAGAGCGGCATCGTCACTGCGATGGTGGGCATGCTCAATGCGCCTCGCGGAACAAAACTGTACCAACGGTTGATGCGCGAAGGAAGAATGCTCAGCGCATTCACCGGAAACAACACTGCCATCTCGATCAACTTCGCCCCGAAGATGAGCCTCGACGCACTCATCAAGGGGTACAAAGATATTCTCAGCTCAATTTATTCTCCCAAGAACTTCCATGCTCGTGTGAAGCAGTTCCTCAAGGAGTTCAAGCCGTCGCACACCGCACGAGTGCGTCTGCGTTGTGAGCACATCAAAGCTCTCTTCAAATCCATACTCATCCTTGGTGTGATTGCAAAAGGGAGAGTGTACTACTGGAGATTATTTTTCTGGTCGCTCTTCCGCAAGCCGCGGCTCTTTCCGTTATCAATCACCCTCTTGATTTACGGATTTCATTTTCGGAAGATCTCCAGTAACACATGCTGATAGTACAAGAGAAGATGGATTTCAACATGAAACCATCATACCGGACAAAGCTGACATTGAATCAGCTTGAGGCGCGTGCTCATCAACTGCGCGGGCTTCTTGAAGAATGCAGTGTGTGTCCTCGTGAATGCGGTGCCCGGCGACTCGATGGTCGGATTGGCGTCTGTCGCTCAACGGAAGAAGTGGTTATCTCGAGTGCGACTCCACACTATGGCGAAGAACCGCCGCTTGTCGGTTCGTATGGTTCGGGCACAATCTTCTTCACATCGTGCAACCTGAAATGCGTCTTCTGCCAGAACTACGATATCAGCCAGTTGCGTCTCGGTCATCCGCTTTCCATTTCCCGTTTGGCGGCAAGAATGCTTTCGCTCCAACAACTGGGTTGTCACAACATCAACCTCGTTACACCAACCCACTTCACTCCGCAAATTGTCGAGGCAGTCGTTGAAGCCGTCAAAAGCGAACTCTCAATTCCTCTTGTGTACAACTGCGGGGGCTACGAATCTGTCAAGACGTTGAAGCTGCTGGAAGATATCGTGGACATCTACATGCCGGACATCAAGTATTCCGATGATGGATTTGCACGAACGTATTCAGGAGCGAAGGATTATTGGGAAGTCGTCCGCGCAGCAGTAAAAGAAATGCATCGTCAAGTCGGGAACCTTGCGTGTGATGGACACGGCATCGCTCAACGCGGACTGCTCATTCGTCATCTCGTTTTGCCGAACAACGTTGCAGGCTCGCAAGCTGTTCTTGATTTTGTTGCATCTGAGATTTCTCCCGATTCGTACATCAACATCATGGACGAATATCATCCCTCGTATCGTGCTCACAACGTGCACGCGCTGAACCGGCGCACCAGCAATCGGGAATACAACGACGTGGTAGAGTATGCCACCGGACTTGGACTCTATCGCGGGTTTGCGTCTCCTGTTTTTGCCCAATAACTATTACCTCGCTCACCTAATGATGGAAGTCGGTTCTACAACACCACCATTACATATTCATTCATGGAAGACATCAGCACGAGCATCGACGCGCAGTTCTTCAGCGGCGAGATGCTTGCTGAGTATTGGTGCTACCGCGTTCTCTGAGTTTCGATTCAGCCCCGTCAGGTCTACGACCCCGTAGGGGGCGTCACGTTTATAGAACAGGAACAGAAGAACCCACGTGAAGCTCCAGAGGAGCGACATGTATAAAGGCTACTCCCTCCCAAGCCATCAGCGGTGTTATGCGCAATAGTTGTCAGTAACGGGGAAGCTTCGGGTCAATCTTCAGCGACCATTGGTCAATGCCTCCAACGAGATTCTTGACTTTCTTGAATCCAACTTGTCGGAGGAAGTCTACCGCACGCACGCTGCGTATCCCATGGTGGCAATGCACAACGATATCCTTTGCTGAGTCAAGCTCGTTCACTCGCTTCGGCAGATCATTCAGCGGAACTAGATAACCATTGAGATTCACGATCCGGTATTCGTGCGGCTCGCGTACGTCAAGCACAAAGACGTCTTCGCCGCGGTCAAGTTTTGCTTTCAGATCACCAACAGTAATCTCGAACTCTTTCTGTAATTTACCGTCCGTCGGCTGAGGAGTGACGCCGCAAAATGCTTCGTAGTCTATGAGATGGTCGATAGTCGGATGCTCGCCGCAGATCGGGCAGTCGGGATTCTTGCGAAGCGTTAGCTCGCGAAATTGCATCGCAAGCGCATCGAAGAGCAGCAGTCGTCCAATCAACGGCGTGCCGATTCCGAGAATCAGCTTGATCGTTTCTGTTGCTTGAATTGTTCCGACGATTCCCGGCAAAACACCGAGCACCCCGCCTTCAGCGCAGCTCGGCACGAGTCCCGGAGGCGGCGGCTCGGAATACAAGCAGCGGTAGCATGGACCTTCCTCCGCGTAAAACACAGATGCTTGTCCTTCAAACCTGAAGATGCTGCCGTAGACGTTCGGCTTCTTCAACAGAACGCACGCGTCGTTTACGAGATAGCGCGTCGGAAAGTTATCCGTTCCATCAACGACAACATCGTAGTCCTTAAGAATGTCGAGCGCATTCTCCGCCGTCAACTGCGTCCGGTACGGCTCGACGTGCACATGCGGGTTCACACCGTTAATCCGTTCCTTCGCCGATTCTAACTTTGACCGACCGACGTCTTTCGTGGAGTGGAGAATCTGTCGCTGAAGGTTAGAATCATCGACAACGTCGAAGTCGACGATGCCGAGGCGACCAACACCAGCGGCGGCAAGATACAACCCCAGAGGCGAGCCGAGTCCGCCCGCGCCAATCATCAACACGCCGGAAGCCTTTAACTTCTGCTGCCCCTCAAGTCCAACCTCCGGCATAATCAGGTGACGACCGTAGCGCCTGTACTCTTCGGGTGAGAGCTTAACTTCCTCGTGAATTGCTGTCGTGCTCATTGTGTTCCTCCCGCAATCGAGGGAATGATGCTTACCGTGTCAGTGTCCTTGACTGCTGTGTGTTCTTTCTGCAAGTAACGGATGTCTTCATCGTTCACATACACGTTCACGAACGCCCGCAGCTTGCCGTCGTCAGAGTACAGATGCCTTCGCAACGCGCCATAATTCGTTGTGAGGTGGCTCAATAATTCGCCAACGGTTTTGCCTTCTGCAAGCACCGATTCTTTTTTCTCTGTGTATGCCCTCAACGGTGTAGGGATCAAAATCTTCGTTGCCATATTCTCTTCCTCTCTCCTCTATTTGCCATTGTGAATGAATTCTCCATCCAGCACGGCGAGTTGTTCCTCATCGAACACCGAGCGATCATCACGCAGCAGCCACGACCGGACTGCTGCCGGAAGACCCTTCTCCACCGATACGATCACGTACGACCACCATGGCAGGGCATGGTCAAGATCGAGCTGCGAAGGTTGAGCCGGATGATCGGGATGCGAATGATACAACCCGAGAATCTGAAGTCCTTCTTTTGACGCGTGTTCTTCGGCGTGCTTGTAATCTTCGGGGGTGATCAGGTAGCGCCGCGTCCTATTCTCATCCTTCGTGTTCCGGATTTCGAGCACCTCGCACACCTGCCGCGTCCCGCCGTGGTCGCTTCCGAGCATCATGCCGCAACACTCTTCGGGATACGTGCGCATCGCGTGAAGTTTCACTTTGTGGAATGCAGTGTGATTGAGCTGCAGCATGTTAATTCTCCCAAATCGGATCGCTTAGGTATTTCGTTCCGTCGTCAGCAAAGATAGTGACGAGCACCCCCTCTTTCAATGTCTGCGCAACACGCAACGTCGCAGCCATCGCAGCGGCAGACGAGACGCCGACGAGAAGCCCTTCTTCACGGGCCAACCGTTTCATCATGGCGTATGCATCTTCAGTTGAGACTTCAAGGTTATTATCTACGAGCTTCGAATCATAGATGCCCGGCACGATTGCAGAGTCGAGATGTTTCAGCCCTTCGAGTCCGTGCAGCGGAGAATCGGGCTGGACTGAAATGCATCTGATCGCCGGAATGAGTTCCTTCAATCGCCGCGCCGTCCCGACAAATGTGCCCGTTGTCCCAAGCCCCGCAACAAAGTGCGTGATACGTCCGTTCGTTTGTTCAAAGATTTCCGGCGCCGTGGTTTTGTAATGCGCCTGCCAGTTTGCCGGATTATTGTATTGATCGGGATAAAAGTACTTCTCCGGATGTTCTTCGACCAGGCGGCGCACAAAGAGTTGCGCGCCATCCGTCCCTTCGAGCGGATCGGTGTATGTTACTTCCGCGCCGTACGCATTGAGAATACGCTTGCGTTCGGGAGTTGCGTTCGCAGGAACCGCAAGCTGAACACGATAGCCAAGCACTACGCCAATCATTGCATAGGCAATGCCGGTGTTGCCGCTCGTCGCGTCGATGATGGTTTTCTCTTTCGTCAGTTTGCCGGTGCGTTCACCCTCCAGAACCATGTTGAACGCGGCGCGGTCTTTCACGGAGCCGCCGGGATTGTGCCACTCAGCCTTTGCAAATACTTCGACACGAGAACTGATGTCTTCGGGAACGAGACGCTCAATCTTGAGTAACGGCGTATTGCCGATGCGCGAAAGGATTGTTCCATGCTTTACATGAGAGCTTTGGTCTACGGTAATCATAAGAAACTATTCAAAGAACAGAAACGAGTTCTACAACTTCAAAAGATCAAAAGGGAAATAGAATAAGGACGCTGCTGGTGAACGCTAGGTTCAGCAACAGCAACAACAGATGCAGCAGAGGAAACACGCGTGGGAAGCCTTCGGCGCGAAGGCGGCGACAGGGGGCGATATGTGCTGAATAAATGTCATAGTAAGAACAGTTAGCGATTGCTGAGAATCGCTGCACCATAATAGCGATAAGGGGAGTCATTGTCAAACACAACTCCGACCATCACAAATCTTTCATACTGAGAGAGAACTCTTTGCATAGCTATCGCGTTGCAGGTGGCTTGAGTTCGTTTGCTTTTACGGCATGCGACCAGCGAAGCGTGCCGTTATTATCGTAAAGCTCCATCGTCAGCCTGCGGTCATTCTTCGGTCCATCGAACCTCAACATGCCGAAGTTGCGAGCATCATTCACGAATGTGCCCGGAACGCTGAGCGGATTTTCTTCTGGCTTCGCATTGGAAGCCAGTCCGGCAGTCAATGGCGATGACGTAAAATCATATAAAGGATAGAAAGACGAATCGCGCAGGCAACTCAAATCGGCGAGATGTCTATCGCCGGAGAGAAACACGACGCCGGAAATATTCTGGCTCCTTATCCAATGCATCAGCTCATCATACTCCAGCGGATAGTTTCTCAGCGTTTCGTCCTTGTGTTTCGCAAGAAACTGATTTCCGCTGACAATAATCTTGAATGCCGCAGTACTGGAGATGAGACTCTCCTTTATCCATGTGAGTTGTTCCTTGCCGAACATCCGTTTGTTATTCTCATTTGGCATATCGTTCGGCGAGCGGTGGAAGCGGCCGTCGAGCATGAAGAACTCGGCATCGCCCCACACGAAGCGGAAGAAGACGCCCGGGGTTTCAAGTGTTCCGTACGTTTGATTCGCCCAATACTGCTTGAACATGTCCAACGCTTCCGTCCGCAGTTTGTATGTCCTGTCGGAATTGTTTGGTCCGAAATCGTGGTCGTCCCAAATTGCGTAGTTGTGCGTTGAGCCGAGTAACGGTTGGAGCTCGGACAATGAACGGTCTCTCGCAATGCGCGAGCGCATTTTCGACTCGGCATAATAATCAATCTCGCGATAGTACCAATTGTCGCCGAGCCACAACATCAGGTCGGGATTCTTTTCGGAAATGGACGTGAAAATATTGTAGCTCCCCGCGTAGATTTGGTTCGGGCGGTCTGCAGTTGAATCATTGATGAACGCGCACGAGCCGAATGCAGCACTGAACACGGGCGGATCGGTGCGCCATTGCCAAAGTGTTTGCATGATGAATGTGAGACGATACGGACACTTCAACACTTTCCCGTTCAGCAGCAGCTCGTATTCGTACCGAGCTGCAGGTTTCAAATCTGAAAGAACTACTTTAGCAATGTAATCATTCTCTTCCGACGCGGAAGCTTTCCTGCTCAGAAGCGCAGTGCTCTTCTTCCCTTCAATCCAAAAACGATATTGCACGGTTGCTGGACTGGTTGTCTGCACCCACAGCATCGTTTCCGTCATCTCACCATAACCAACCATTGGACCTGAACGAACGCCGGCGCGTCGTTGCGCCGGAAGAGTTGTTGAGATGAAAAGAAAAAGAACCAACAAACCGAAATTAAACAATCGTCTGTGAAGCATGAGCTCCTCGAAGATGTTTGGCGAGCGATTGAAAGGTAACGAAGCGCGAGGAGACAGACAAGGCTGCATTGCAGATGGACTCCACTTTCAAGAGAATGCACAGGTAAGTGGAGTCCATCTTCACGAGCTTCGTTGATTTTCGCGGTGATTTTCGGTTAATTGATAACAGTTCCTTCGTTATTCCTTTTTCATTTTGCCTTTTGCCTTAACGGTTCATGTCCACGCCACTCATGAAACAATACGCTCAAGTGAAAGCGAAGTATCCCGATACGATACTGCTCTTCCGTATGGGCGATTTTTTTGAGACGTTTGAAGAGGACGCGAAGGTCACCGCGAAGGTGCTGGGCATTACGCTGACGAAGCGCGGCAACGGAGCAATGGGTGAAATTCCATTAGCAGGATTTCCGCATCATGCGCTCGATTCGTACATGCCGAAGCTGTTGAAGGCGGGCTACCGGGTTGCGGTGTGCGAGCAGCTTGAAGACCCGAAGTTCGCAAAAGGAATCGTGAAGCGCGACGTGATTGAGGTTGTTACGCCCGGCGTTGCCTTCTCCGATAAGGTTCTCGAGCAGAAACAGAACAACTATCTCGCCGCAGTTGCGCTTCCCACCGCGCTTGCAACAAGTACGGAGACGGTCGGACTCGCGTTTGTTGACGTTTCAACAGCGGAGTTCAATGTCAGCGAGTTTCCTCTCAAGCAGCTTGCTGAACAGATTGCTGCAATCTCTCCTTCCGAGCTTCTTGTGCAGAAGCGTGACGTTGCTTCGCTTCAACAAATTCTCAAAGACAGCTACAAAGGTCTCTACACGAAAGTCGAAGATTGGGTCTTTAACTTCGATTACGCGTACGAACAACTTATCAGCCAGCTCAATACGCAATCGCTCAAAGGATTTGGTGTAGAAGAGATGAAGCAAGGCGTTATCGCCGCCGGAGCGGTGATGAACTACTTGCAAGAGACGCAGAAGTCGAATCTACTTCACATCAAGAAATTGACGCGGCTTGACGTGAGCGAGTACATCATCCTCGACCCATCAACGAAAAGAAATTTAGAAATCACATCGTCAATTTCGGGTTCGAACGAGGGAACGCTCTTCGCCGTGTTAGACAAAACTGAAACGCCGATGGGCGGACGAATGCTGAAGCGATGGATTAACCAGCCGCTGAACAAGCTGGAGCCGATACAGCAGAGACTGAATGCTGTTGATGAACTTGCGAAGAAGTCAGATGTCAGAGATCAGACGTCAGAAATACTCGCCCGCATCGGCGATCTCGAACGATTGAATACCAAGATTTGTACCGGCAGAGCGAATCCGCGAGATGTCATTGCACTGAAATTCATACTCAGTGAAATCGGCACTCTTCAATCGTCAATCGTCAATTGTAAGTCCACAACTCTCTCATCAATTCATACACGTCTTCAGCCACTTCCCGAGATAATTTCGTTCATTCAAAACGCGATTGAGCCTGACCCGCCGATGGCGCTTGTTGACGGCGGCGTCATCAAAAAGGGATTCAACAAAGAGCTTGATGAGCTGCGAAGTCTTGCGTTCAGTGGGAAAAGCTGGATTGCTGAGTTGCAGAAGCAAGAGCGTGAGCGGACAGGCATCAATTCGCTGAAGGTCGGCTTTAACAACGTGTTTGGGTATTACATCGAAATCACGCATGCCCACAAGGACAAGATCCCCGACAACTATATCCGCAAGCAAACGCTGACGAACGCAGAGCGTTTCATCACGCCCGAGTTGAAAGAATATGAGGAGAAGATTCTTCACGCCGAAGAGAAAATGCTTGCGCTCGAAACGCTGCTCTTCAACGAGCTGCGGATGAAGATTACCGAGCATTCAATTGAGATTCAAACCAACGCGCATCTGATTGCAGCGCTCGATTGTTTTATCTCGCTCGCTTCGGCGGCGGTTGAATACGAATACGTTTGTCCCGAAGTGAATGAGTCTTCCTTCTTAGAAATCACTGACGGCAGACATCCCGTCATCGAGCGCTTGCTTCCGCCGGGCGACAAATATATTCCAAACCACGTTGCGCTCGATACTGAATCGAATCAGATTCTGATTATCACCGGACCAAACATGAGCGGCAAGTCCAGCTATTTGCGCATGGCGGGATTGATCGTCTTGCTTGCACAGATTGGGAGTTTCGTCCCGGCAAAGAAAGCGATTATCGGTTTGGTCGATAAGATTTATACTCGCGTTGGCGCAAGCGATAACATTGCATCGGGCGAAAGCACATTTCTTGTGGAGATGCACGAGGCGGCGCACATCGTGAACACGGCAACGAAACGCAGTTTGATTTTGCTGGACGAAGTCGGACGCGGCACAAGCACGTTCGACGGCATCAGCATCGCATGGTCGCTGACCGAGTATCTGCACGAACGGGTTGGGGCACGGACACTCTTCGCAACGCATTACCATGAACTGAACGAGCTTGCCGACCTCTTCGCTCGTATCAAGAACTACAAAGTTGAAGTGCGGGAGTACGGAGATAAGGTGATTTTCCTCCACAAAGTCACACCCGGCTTTGCAGACCACTCGTACGGTATTCAAGTCGCACAGATGGCGGGATTGCCGGAGGAGGTAACGGAGCGGGCAAAGAGGATCTTGAGAAATTTAGAGGGATCGGAACTGAGTGTGCATGGAGAGAAGGAAAACCGTTCAGGGTTTGTCCGTAAGGACTCCTTCGGAGGGGTTCAGGGTTCAGGAAAAAGCAAAAGTGCGAAGGGGCGCATTGCTCCTGAAGTGCAGATGACCCTGTTTGAACTCAAAGACGATGCGCTGCGCGAAGAGTTGAAGGGGATCGACATTGAGAAGATGACGCCGTTGGAGGCGTTGCAAAAACTGGCGGAGATGAAGAGGAAAGCAGGGTAAGCTTTCCGTCTTGCCTTTTCTTAGTGGAATCCTTACTCTTAATCAGAAATCAGGAGGACATTATGGAAGTTGCGGACTTGACTGAGCAGGAACTGAAATCCAACCTCATCAAGCAATTGGATAATATGAACAAGGGGCAATTGGTAGCGATGCACCAAGCCGCGGCGAAATTGCTCGCTGACGAACTGATGGAATCGTTCTCGAAAGAATGGACTGAGGGAAAGATTACGCGTGAGAAAATTCAAGCCGCGATTGAAGAACATCGCCGACGACATCCATACAAAGCGCCGAATTCTTGAAACTCGTCATTGACCAAAAATAGGAGGGTAAAATGATGATTGCGGAACTAACAGAGCAGGAGTTGAAATCCAATTTGATCAAACAGTTGGATAGCCTGACGAAGAAACAATTGGTCGTGGCGCATCAACTTATTTCTCAGTTGCTTCTCGATGAAGTCATCGCGGACGTAACGCACGATTGGGAAACGGGAAAAGTCAATCACGAAATGATCCAACAAGCTATCAAACAGCATCGTGCTCGACATCCGTATAGGTAAATGAGACTTGAAGGTCGTCGTGGATACAAATGTGTTTGTCGAGGCTCTCAGTGCTAAACATCCGTACCACAGAATTGTTCAAGGCTTCCGTGCTGGAGAGTTTTCTATTTGCATTTCAAATGCTATCATCCTCGAATATGAAGAAACTCTCCTGCTACGCCATGGGCGTGTGACCGTCCGAAATTTCCTCAGTTCGCTGAGGTATTCTCTTTTCGTCATCCCGATTGACCCACACTTTCGATTCAGTCTCATCACCGCCGATCCCGACGACAACAAATTCGTTGACTGTGCTGTTGCGGCAAACGCAGACTACATCGTCACCAGCGACCATCATTTCGATGTGCTTCGTGACGTTCCTTTTCCAAAGGTTCAGGTCATCCATCCCGAAGAGTTCATTCGCCAGTTTCTCCAGTGAGTTGGTTAAGACAAATCCAGGCAAAACCAGTTGCTCCTTGTCCCTCTTCTCCGTAATTTTCTTCTGCACAACAAATAACTCTCACCTTCTCAATGTCTTTCTTTTCCAGCTTTTTCTCGGAGCTTAAATCCCGCAACGTCCGCAAGACGATGGCGATCTATATCAGCTCGGCGCTGACGACTATCGGCATTGTCAAGCTTCTCATCGAAGTGTATAAGTATGAGATTCTCGCCCGGACATTCCCGGTTGTCGTTACGCTGCTGCTCTTCGGACTTGCAAGCGCGTTTCTTTTCGCGTGGCACCACGGCAAAGAAGGCTCTCAAAAGCTCCAGAAAAAAGAAATCGTGATTCATTCCCTTATTGCAGTTATCGCTCTTATCATCTCGATTCGTGTTGGGGGTGGAACAAAACGCAGCGCGCGCGCTTCCGATGCAAAAACCATCGCCGTCCTTCCGTTTAAGAACTTCAGCGATAACAAAGAGGACGAGTACTTCAGCGACGGCATTACGGAAGACATTCTCACGCAACTCTCCAAGATTAGCGACCTCAAAGTCATCTCGCGAACGTCGGTGATGAAATATAAGGGAACACAAAAGACCATCCTCGACATTGGCGAAGAACTTGGAGTCGCTGCCGTGCTGGAAGGAAGTGTCCGTCGCGACGGGAAGCGAGTGCGTATTGTCGGGCAACTCATCGATGCGCAGTCGGATGAACATTTGTGGGCGGAGACGTATGACCGCGAGATGAAAGATGTTTTTGCGATTCAAAGTGAAGTAGCCCGAACCATTGCGGAAGAGCTGAGGGCGAAGCTTTCTCCACAAGAAGAGCATCTCATCGCCACACCACCCACGCAGAATCCTGATGCATACGCATACTACCTTCGGGGGCGCGACCACTATTACCGTTACAAAAAAGAGGACAACGAGGCTGCAATCACGTTGTTCAAAAAAGCGTTGCAGCTGGATACAAACTACGCCCTTGCTTACGCGGGCCTCGGCGACGCGTACTGCCAACGATACCAGAGGTTCCAATTCCCTGCCGATTGGATTGACTCCGCAATTGTGGTAAGCAAACGATCGGTACAGGTTGATCCGATGCTTGCCGAAGGGTACAAGGCACTGGGCCTCGCTTACGATGCAGCGGGTTGGAAAGAGAAGGCACTGGAACAGTATTACAATTCCGTCCGTTTTAATCCCAACTTTGCTCCTGCCATTGGCAACATTGGAAATCTCCAACAGTCTTTTGGAAATCTCGATGAAGCGCTAAAATGGTTGAAGAGGTCAATCACCGTTTCGCCGGATCGTGTTCACAATTACATCGGTGTTGGGAATGTGTATCAGATTTTCGTGTGGGACAGTCTGGCGTTTGCCTGGTATGATAAAGCGGCAAATCTTGACCCCGATGATCCATTTGTAATGATACAGCGCGGGTGGCTTCACCTGACAAGGGGAGAAATGGATAGCGCCCGTGCAATTGCACAAAGAGTCCAAAAGGTCGCGCCGAATTGGAACTTTCGACTTGACTATGCAGCGGGCGTAGAAATTTTCTCAAAGAATTACGTAGCGGCGAAAACAATGTACGAGGCTCTCATCGCGAATGATTTTCCTGAAGGCAACTATCAATTGGTCTATGTACTCCAAAAACTTGGGCAGCACAAAGAAGCGAAAGCGCTCTCAAACCGATTGCTGGACGAGTACAGCAAAAAGGCGGACACTGAGTTGACAGGAGTACTATTGGAAATCGGCTACTTGTACGCAATGAGCGGCAGCCTCGCTGACGCAAATATCTGGATTCGGAAGGCATTTCAAAAAGGCTGGCGCGACTATCGCTGGCTGCAAGTTGATCCCCGATTGGAGAACCTCCACAACGACCGCACATTCCAAGACTTGACGAGAGAAATGAAAGCAACGGTCGCTGAAATGAAAACACGTGTCCGATCTGCAGGATTGTAATGCTCACCGCACTTCTCCTCGGCATACTCCTCGGCTTCTCGCTTTCCATTCCACCTGGACCGCTTGCATTGGCGTTCATGAAGAAAGCGGTGAGCGGACACTTCAAGGACGCAATCCTGGTCGGGCTTGGCGCGGCGTTCATGGATGTGTTCTATAATTTACTTGCAGCATTCGCATCGTCCGCGCTGGTGATGTGGCTGAGCGGTCTTTTTCTTCAGAACCGGTGGCTCTCACTCGTGTTCCAAGCGCTCTGCTTCATCGTCCTCGTAGTTCTGGGCATTCGCTACTTGCGCGATCGGCACGACAGGGCGGCCGACCGTACCGTGCTGAAACGCGAGGAAGCGCAAGAGGAGCGAGCAAAAAGAATCGGACGGGGCTCACCGTTCTTTCTCGGCACACTCATCGCCTTCACGAATCTTGCCACGCCGACATTTCTCCCCTCGATGATTGCAGTGATAAGCTACATGCACGCCGAAGGGATTCTCCTCCGTACGATGTCATCGAATCTTCTGTATTCTGTTGGCTTCGGTGTGGGTACCATCGTATGGTTTGCGGCGATACTCCGCTTCATTAGGAAGCATCATTCAAAGCTTACGCCGGGATTCATCACATCAATTTTCAAGTTTGCGGGGGGCGCCTTCATCATCTTTGCGGCTCTGCTGGCATACAACATAGTGTCGGCAACAAGCTGGGCAACGCTGTTTTGATTTCATCATTTCACCATTACACCATTTCATCAATTGCTTTGAATGTTGAAATGATGCAATGAACAAATGTTCCAATACTTATTGAGGCATTTATGACACTGCAAGAAGCAAAAACCCTTCACGCCTACAACTCGTGGGCAAATAACCGCATCTTCGATGTTGTTGAGAAACTTCCCCTTGAGCAATACAGGAAAGACATGAAGAGCAGTCACGGCGGAATACACGGCACGCTCACACACATTGTCGGTGCGGAGAAGGTTTGGGTGGAACGGTTCAACACCAATGTGCAACCGTTCTTGAAGGCAGACGAGATTCCGAACGCTGCCGAGCTCAGGAAGATTTGGGAGAAAGCCGGCTACGAAACTGCACGGTGGCTCGGCATGATGAACGACAAAAAGTTGAACGACACATTTGAAATGAAGACCTCCAGGGGAGACGTGTTCAGGCATGTGTTCTCGCAGGCGTTTCAACACATGGTCAATCACTCAAGCTATCATCGCGGACAAATCGTGACGATGCTGCGACAGATCGATGCGACACCCGTCAGTACAGACCTAATCCTATTTTACAGAGAAACGAAGAAGTAGTTCTTCAAAAACTGGAGTGATGGATTGATGGAGTATTGGAGTAATGAGATGCTCACAAACCCGCCAATCCAATAATCCAACGCCCCAATACTCCAATACTCCACCACTCCATTACTCCGCCTGATAAATGCGATACATTACTCTAACGCTGAAACTCCCAGTAATCGCGTATGGCGCATACCTGCTCTGGTTTCTCGCGTTCGAGTACCATCCCGCCGACTCGCTGGGGTTTCAAGCGCCGTTTGTGTTGTGGGTCTACGACCTCGTAGAGGTGATTGATACGATCAATCTCTTCATACACGAAGCGGGACACTTATTCTTCCGGTTGTTCGGACACACGATGTACATTCTCGGCGGCTCGATTGCGCAATGCCTCTTACCGCTGGCACTTGCGATTGTCACGTGGCGCGAGAAGCCGCGGTGGGAATCCATGCCTTCGGCACAAGTTGGCTTGCCGTTGTTTTGGTTCGGAGAGAATCTTGTGAACGTGAGCGTGTATTACGCGTAAGTACGACACTGTGTCGTTAAGCAATGATTCATGCGTCATTGTTTTGCAGGCAGTATTTGAATTGACTTTTGTTTGACAGAGGATCGTAAGGGAGTTTTGTGGACAACCGAATCAGACCAGCTTTCTTGATGCTAGAGACGTGGACGAGAACCCCTGATTCTGTGTTAAACAGGTTTGGATCATTGTCATTATCTTTCAGAAAACGAAACGCAGTCAACTTTTCGTCCACGTCTCTAGTCTTTGCTCAAGGCTTACACTCTATCGAAGAGTACTTTGGCAAACTATACGAAGTGTTTCCACCAGCCAGACTCCTTAGCGGTCTGGTCTCCAAAGACCTTCGAATCGGCTTTCTGATAATCAACATTGGGCTGTTCATATTCGGCTTATGTAGTTGGTTCATCCCGGTTCGCAGAAATCACTTATCCGCTCGAGGACTGATCTGGTTATGGATCGCTATCGAAATGATCAATGGTATCGGGCATCCTATTTGGGCATTATCTGTGGGAGCGTATGTCCCGGGTGTAGCTACAGCTCCGCTTCTTCTCATCCTCGCAGTGTATTTGTCCCGACGTCTTTGGCGTCTTGATTCTGGGATGGGCTAATGGTCAACTCTTCTGGATGCAATGTTTGAATCAAGATGCTCGATCCTGTAAGGCAGAGGTGTGAAAGCGGGCAAGCCGTTGCCGGCGGATGCACCGAAGAACTAATCAATCCAACGCTGCAAAAATCGATCTCGCAAACTGCACGAAGGAAAGACGGCATTCTTATCGCTTCTCATCTCAAGCCTTCGTTTCAGAGAGGAAAACCGCTGTTTTCCTAAGAAATCTTGCCAGTTCTTCATCAAAGTTTCTTATTGGATTTTCTTCCCTTCTTGTATACTTTTCTCCCCCGCAAAATTCCCTGTGCGGCGTTGATGTTGTTTTGAGTTTTGTGATTAGTGATTTGCTTTGGGGAGTTTGACATACGATGGGTTTGTATCCTCAACCGAACAAATGGCAGTGCGGACCGTTTGCATTGAAGCACGCGCTCATCATGCTCGGAAAAGTTGTGAACGAAAAGAAGGTCTCGGAAATTGCCGGCTCGACGTGGTGGTCGGGCACAGATGAGATTCAACTTGCCCGCGCAGCGAGAGCGTATGAATGCAAGATGAAAATTGTGCGCGAAAACAATCCGCTGCATGCAAAGCGCGAGTTGCTGTTGACACTAAAGAGAGGTCGCCCGGCATTGTTGTGCGTTGACGGCTGGGGACATTGGATTACCGTGGTTGGCGCGGAGAAAGGGCGATTCATTTATCTCGATAGCAGCAAAGCGCCCGTCGTGTGTGTTGCAACATGGAAGCGATTGAAGAAGCGTTGGATGTATAAAGAAGTTGATGAAGGCGACCCGGCGGTAACGGAAACGTTGTACGATCTTCATCTCGTGATTCCACGATTCCGGGCGAAGACCAAAGCGCGTTTCTCGCTTGAACGCGCACGTCACTTGCGTCGCCCGGAGAACCGCACCTTCGCGACGCATTGGGATGAATACTTCGACGACCTTTCCCAAATTTGCTCGCCGCGAACCCCGCTCAGCCAAAAAGTTTTCCCGATGGGGGAGTTGTTACGACGTCATGGTGAAATGCTGAAGACGCAAGTCGCATACTGGCACGGAACAGTGAAGCGCGAACAAGTGGGAAAGATTCTGAAGAACATGAAGTTCGTTGCTGACACATACGATTTGGTTGTCCGCAAGTCAGAGGAGAAGCACGCGCTTGTTGCTATCGCGACGAGTCTTACGTTGTGGGCGGCGAGTAAGTATGGGGTGGATGAAGTGTACGGGAATGGTTAGCGCTTCCAAACCCTGAGTCCCGTTTTTCAGGGACGAAGGGTCTCACTCTCGTTAAGTTGCAGTGAGACCCTTCGCTCCGCTCAGGGTCGAGAAATCTTCTCAGTCATCTGCCCAACAAGGTCTTCAACCGCTTCGCGCAACGCTTTCGCATTCGGCGAGTTGTCGCCTGTTTGATTGTCGCTGTTCAAACTCCCCCATTCCGTTGAAACATCAGCGCCAACGGAGGCATCGGTTTTACTTCCACTCGCACGAAAACTCTCGACGAGTTTTCCTTCTTTTACTGAAAGCAAATCGCCCTGCAATGTAATCTTTGCGGAAACCGTTCTGAGCGACGAGCCAACCGACTGACCGAACACACTGATGCCTCCAACGCCTGATGAACTGCTGCTCGCCTCCGCTTCGAGAATTGTTCCGATGACGACGTAGTCAACAGTGTTCTTCTTGCCAAGCTCAATCGCTTGTTCGACATCAACCGCCATCGTCTCTCCTTCTTTCGCCTTGAAAGCGATGAACTTCGGAGTGACCTTTTTGTTCTTCAAGAATTCGGAGCGAATGAACTTCGCAACGTTCTCGCCAAACTCCGCCCCAACACCGGACGCATCTTCAAACGGCAGCACACCGATTTTCTGCGCAACGGACAACTGCGACATCGTTATCATGAGCACTGCAACAAGAAGCTTTTTCATAATAGGTTCTCCCCGATATTGGTTTATTGTAACTCTCTCACCCATTGCTGCGCAGCCGCACGTCCTGCTTGAACCGTTTCTCTTCCGGCTCGATAGCACATCTTCCAATTTGCAGACTTACTCTCATAATCTGGGTTCACAAATACCTTCTTGCCAAGCTCTCCCGGCTTCAGTGCCGCGTTGAAATCCACATCCTTCGACGCCTCGAGAAAATCTGTGAGCCACTTCTTTATCATTCCCTTCGGACTCGTGGGATACTCTTTCTCCCATTCGGCAAGCTTGGCCCTGTACTCCTCCATTCCGGTCTCATACGTCTGCCTGTACATCTCTTCCATCTGCGTGCTGTAGGCGGGATTGTCCGGGTTATCAATCTCTTTGAGTTGCTGCTTCATCATTTCGATTGATTGTTGCATGGTGGCTCGGTACTCGGCAGGCATCGTCCTCATGTTTGCTTCTGTTTCCCGGATGTTCTCCTGCATCTGTTCCTTATCTTCCCTTCGCCGCTCTGCCATGGACTTCGGTGCCTCCGGAGGCGTAGGCTTTTGTCCGTCACGAAATTCAAGATATTGTCTCCCGAATGCCTCTGACCGGGTGTAGCTCTTTGCGAATTCCGCGATCTCGCGAACACCCGCTGCGCGCTGACCTACGGCAACCTGTTTCAGTTTGGCAACGCTCGGATATGAGAGAGAGCCGCCGCTGAAGCTCGACCACACACATTGCTTCGAAACGTCTGCCGGGATGCCAAGCCGCTCAAGCACACCGATGGCTTCGGTCTCAAGTTTCTTAAATGCGCCAATGACCAGCAGAAGAACTACAGCAAAAACAGCAACAAGAATTTTCTTCATTGTCTCCCCTTGGTTGTTGTTGAGGATGAGTTTCGTTACAGAAGTATTGTGATGTTCAGCTACACAAATGTACAGATTCTGTTCAACAAAATAAACAGGAACATCAGGACATGAATTCCGATATAGAAAACTGTTGCCCACGAATTTGCACGAATTCACACGAAGGTTTCAAAAATAAAACCATGAAACAACAATCTCAAAAAACCACTTCGTGAGAATTCGTGTGGATTAGTGGGAGGAAGATTCTATATCGGATTTGAAGTCCCAAGCGCCGCTCACCATTCCGGCCGAAACACCCGCGTGCGAAAATGTCCATCAACGCACGCAAGCCACTTATCGGCATCTACCTGATGTGCGTCGCTATGATGCATGCCGTCTGCATTCCAGCCGCCGCCGCTCCCCTTCAGTATGGGATTCGCATCAACCGCTTGCTCGTGATACTCTCTCGTTCCAAGGCTCGTAATCTCGAACGCTCTCACTTCAGCGCCATAATGCGGCTTACTGACTTGACAATACCGAATGAGTCTTCCATCCCACAAGATTATTCTACCG
>Ga0082335_1003427_pt1:0-17500 | contig 26148 bp, 17 predicted proteins | sample Subgrocontami58m_FD_72375 | JGI IMG/M metagenome (GOLD analysis project Ga0082335, IMG submission 72375) | Subsurface groundwater microbial communities from S. Glens Falls, New York, USA - GMW37 contaminated, 5.8 m (SPADES assembly) (version 2) ...
CGTCCGCGCGCCTTCATTACCGCCGAGGTACTTGACCGCGTGCGCGGCGTGTTCCTGGAAAAGGGCTTCGCCGCCGCCTCGGTCGACGAGCTGGCCGCCGCGGCCGGCCTCAACCGGCCGAGCCTCTACGCCGCGTTCGGCGACAAGGAGCAGCTCTACATCCACGCGCTGCGCTTCTATGGCGAGAAGAGCGTCGAAGGCCTCGATGCCGTGCTGGCCGGCCCGGGCACGATCGAGCAGCGGCTGTCGAAGGTCTATAAGCTGGCGATCGACCTCTACACCGCCCCGCCGCACCGGCCGGGCTGCATGATCGTGGGCACCGCCGCGGTAGAATCGCCGACGCATCCCAGGATCGCCGCCGTGGCGAGCGAGCTGCTGGCCGCGATCGAAAAGAGCCTGGCCCGCGCCTTCGCCGAAAGCGACCTCGCGCGCGAGCCCTCGCCCGCCGCGCGAGCGCACATGGCCGGCGCCATCATGTACGCCATCGCCATCCGCGCCCGCCTCGGCGCCAAGCCCGCCGACCTCCGCGCCTTCGCGGCCTCGATGGTGCCGGTTATCTGCCGTTGACGATCTGTCGCTAATTATATTTGGCGCGCAGCATCCGGGCCGCTTCGGCCTCGGCCGCGAGTTTCAGGTAGACCTCGTCGAGGTCGACCTTGGCGGCCGATCCCGGCGCGAAGCCGCAATCGGGGTTGAGCGTGATCCGCTTCCTGTCGATGCGCGTGAGCGCCCGTTCGACGCGTGCGGCGATGAGCGGTGCCGCCTCGGGCGCGCCGGGCGTCACGTCGACCACACCCAGGCCCAACTCGAAATCCTCGCGCAGGCGGCCCAGGCTCTCGAGGTCGTCGGCGCCCGCCGCGGTGAACTCCATCGTGAGGTGCTGGACGTCCAGTTTGTTGAGCTGCGCCAGGATCGGCCCATAGGTGCCGGCATGGTGCTTCTCGCCACGCACCCGCGCGCCGGCGCGGCGGCAGAGGTGAACGGCGAACTTCACGCCTCTGAAACCCCGCACCGTCTCGTTGATCATGTCGACGGCGAAGTCGGCGGCACGATCGGGATCGTCGTATCTGGCGCGCACGTCGGGGTCGACGAACAGGCAGAGATGCGGATCGTCGATCTGCACCATCTCCACGCCCATGTCCTGCAGCAGCGCGATCTCCGCGCGCAGCGGCGTCACGCAATCGCGGACGAAGTCGTCGCGCCTGGGATAGGCCTTCTTCGAGCGCTCGGCGTCCCACAGTCGCTCGCCCAGGAGCGCCGGCGCCGGCAGGGTGATCTTGGTCGCCACGCGGGCGACCTGCTTCACGAACCTCGCTTCGGCGGCGATGAAGCCCGCCGGCTTGGGCGCGAGCCTGTCGGTCACCACCGTCCACGGCCGGCCGTCGGCCGGGTTGATCTCCAGGGTGAAGCCGTGCGCCAGCTCGGCGATGACGCCGATGTAGGAGCGGCGGCGCCACTCGCCGTCGTTCACCACGTCGAGGCCGGCCCGCTCCTGCAGGGCCACGACGAAGCGCACCGCCGCATCCATGGTGTTGGCGTCGGTTTCGTCCCACTGGGCCTTCTCGATCAGCTCGCGCACGACCAGGGGGCGCGGGATCGAGCCGACGATGGAGGCGGGAAACAGCGGCAGTTTCTTCATCTCCGGCTCACGGCTCCCACAAGGTCTGGGCGAGGTTCATGTCTTCCTGCGTGTCGATCTCGCGGTATTTTCCCGGCGTGTCGGCATGGCCGAACGGGATGCCTTGCTCGATCATGTCCTGGAACATGTGGATCAGGTACGCCTTCTGGAACACCGCCGCCTCGCGGTAGGGCTTGTCCCAGAACTCGGCCTTGCGGCGCTCGTAGAAGTCGCGGAATTGCCGGGCGCCCGTCTCGCCGAACTTGGCGACGCCGATGAACTCGCCGGTGGCGTCGTCGTAGGGAATGGTGCGGTAGACGCGCTCGACCTTGCCGCCCCGGGTGATGACCTTTTCCGCGTCGTGCGGCGGATGCCGGGTGCGCGGCTTGTAGTGTTCGCGCCAGTCGGTATCGATGCCGAGCGCCAGCTCGTCCTTCGACTCGACCAGGCCGCGGACGACCTCCCCGGTGAACAGGATGTCAGAGTAGCTGGTGACGAACGGCCGGTCCATCAGGTCCTGGGCGCACATCAGCGACACCAGGATGTTGTTGTTCGCCCAGTCCGCATTCTCGCGGAAGATGAAGTCCGGGTACTCGCGCCTGACCGAGTCGATGCGGTAGCCGCCGACGAAGACGATCTCGGTGCAGCCGCCGCCCCTCAGCGCCTCGACCGTCCAGTCGAGAATCCGCTTGCCCCGGATCTCGGCGAAGCACTTGGGGGCGTCTTCGGTCGTCGGCATGAGCCGGCTGCCGCGTCCGGCCCCGATGATGATGGCGCGCATGCAACAATGTCTCGCTGGGTCTTCGGGAAGGTTGCGGCCGGGAATGTGACGCGTTCGGCGGAAATACGCCAGTTCGGAGAACCGCTCGATGCGCGATGATGTGCTATGGTCATCGCAATGACCGGTTGATCGTCTCGCCCTTGCCATGACCCCTCATCCCTGGAGCGCCGGCTTCGAGACCCTGCCGGACGAACACGACTACCGCGTCGACGAAATCGACGGCAGGGTGCCGGCAACACTCCGCGGCACGCTGTTTCGCAACGGCTCGGGGCGCAACGACCTCGCCGGCCGGTGGTTCGCCCACTGGTTCGACGGCGACGGCATGATCTCGGCGGTCCGCTTCGACGAAGCCGGCATCCACTACCGCAACCGCTACGTCGCGACCGCCAGCCATCTCGATGAAACCGGCGCCGGCCGCATCGTCCATCGCGGCTTCGGCAAGATGCGTCCGCATGGCGTGCTGGGCAACGCGCTGCGGCTGCCGGCCAATGTCTCGAACACGTCGGTCGTGATGCAGGGCGGCCGCCTGCTGTCGCTGTGGGAAGGCGGTCCGCCGACCGCCGTCGATCCCGCGACGCTCGAGACGCACGGCATCGAGGATTTCGGCGGCATGCTGAAGGCCTTCTCGGCTCATCCCAAGGCCGATCCCGCGACCGGCGAGCTGTTCAATTTCGGCATCGACTACGGGGCCAGGACGACGCTCACGCCCTATCGCATCGACCGCGGAATCCCGACCCGGCTGCCGCCGGTGGTGCTGCCCTATCCGGTCATGAACCATGACTTCGTCCTCACCGCCCGATACCTGGTGTTCTGCATCGGCCCGATCCTGGTCCATCCGCTGAAGTTCCTGCTGGGCTTCAGGAGCTTCGACGGCGCGCTGCACTGGGAAGGCTCCCGGCCGACGCTGATCCTGCTGGTGCCGCGCGACGGACGGGGCGCGCCGCGCTGGATCGAGACCGACGCCTTTTTCCAGTTCCACTTCGCCAACGGCTACGAAGAGGATGGCGCGCTGGTCGTCGATCTCGCGCGCTATCCCGATTACGGCACAATTGGCGAGGCGCTGCGCACCTACTGGCGCTCCGAGTGGCCGGCCCGCGGCATGGCGGCCCTGACCCGGCTCCGCGTCGATCTGGCGACGGGAAAGATCGAGAGCCGGACCTTCGCCACCGGCACGGCCAACGAGTTCCCGACCATCCATCCGGCCCATGTCGGCAGGCGCCATCGCTATGCCTACATCGCCAACAACCCCGCCGACCGCGAGACCGGCCTGCAGCAGCAGATCTCCCGGATCGACTTCGAAACCGGCGCGGTCGTCTCGCACGATTTCGGTCCGGCCGGCTATGTCGGGGAACCCTTGTTCGTGCCCAATTGCCGGGGTGGCGCGGAGGATGAGGACGACGGCATCGTGATCGTCATGGCATTCAATTCGGTCGACCGGCGCACCGATATCGTCGGGCTCGATGCACGGGATCTGGCGGCGCGGCCGCTGTTCACCGCCCGGCTGAAACATCACGTGCCGTACCCGCTGCACGGCTGCTTCGTCCCGGCGCCGGCCTGAGATACTTGCCGGGAGGGGAGCCTTCCGTGGACCGCGGAAAACGCCCGGGACGGGAGACCATGGCCTTGCGTCGGGAGGCGTGGCAGTCTTGAAACGGTCGGCTTCTGCCGGTGGGATCGAGGTCCATGGAAGATTTGGTGATGGCCGCGCTGGGCGGCGACGAGGCGGCGGTCGACCGCCTCCTCGAGGCCGGCGCCGACGTGAATCATGCCGATGCCAACGGCTGGACGGCGCTGATCGCCGCCGCACGGAGCGACCACGCCGGCCTGGTCGACCGGCTGCTCGGCGCCGGCGCCCGCGTCAATCACGAGGACGCGAAGGGCATGACGGCGCTGATGCGGGCGGCGGAAGGCGGCCACGTCGCCATCGCCGACCGGCTGATCAGGGCCGGTGCGGACATCAACCATTCGGACAAGAAGGGAAAGAGCGCCCTGATGCGGGCGGCGGAGAACCGCCGGATCGAGATGGTCGGCCATCTCCTCAGGGCGGGCGGCAACGTCAACCATGCCGACCGCCGGGGAAAGACCGCGCTGATGCGGGCGGCCCTGGGCGGCGACGACGCGATGATCCGGCTGCTCGTCGGCGCCAAGGCGGACGTCAACCAGGCGGACGCCAATGGCTGGACGGCCTTGATCTGCGCGGCGGCGGGCGACGTCGCCGTCGTCAACCGCCTGATCGACGCCGGCGCCGATGTCGGTCGTTCGACCAAGGATGGCCTGACCGCGCTGAAGCGCGCCGCCGCGAGCGGCCACGCGGCCACGGTCGGCAGCCTGGAGGCCGCGGCGCGGCTTCGCGCCGAACTGGGCTAGCGGCAGACCGACTCAGTTGTCGTAGACATCGGCCGCCCGGGCCACCACCCCCTCGAGCCAGCGCCTCATGGCCAGGATGGTCGTACCGTCCTTGATGTCATGTTCGGCGGCGAGGCCATCCAGGCCGTGGTAGCTCAGCCACACGCGGCCGCGCTCGTCTTCCCAGACCGACAGCCGCAGGGGCAGGTCCAGGGCGACGGCCTGACGGTTCTGCATGAGCCTGGTGCCGACCTTGGGGTTGCCGAAGACGAGGACCTTGGTCGGCCGCAGTTGCATGCCGGCCTTGCCCGCATTGTCGGCATGATCGAACGTCGCGAAAACCGGCACCTTCTGTTCCGCGAGCAGCGTCTCCAGGCGGGACACCGTCTCGTTCACCGAAAACTTGCTTTCCCGCGTGACGATCGCCTCGGAGTTCACCCCGGCGCCAAGGCCTGCCTTGTAGGCGTCCGCGATATCGCGGGCGAGACCGGTCAGGTCCACGCCCTCCCGGTTGGCGAGCAACGTCACGCAGACGAGATCGACGGGCGCCGTGAACCGGCTCAGATAGGCGCTGAACCCCGGGGACGATCCCTTCATCTCCATGAATCCGGGATGGCGCGTGAACTCCCAGCCGGCCATGGCCGGCACCGTCGTTCCGTCGTCGAGCCTGGTCGGCTTGTAGATGAGCGCCCGGTTCTCCTCGCCCTTGACGAGGATGCCTCCCGCCAGCGCGATGTCCCAGGCGCTGATGTCTTCAGCCGACGACCACAGGCTGCCGAAGGCGAAAAGGCTCTCCGACGCTCGGGGATCCACCGCCACGAGCTTGCCGTCGACCTCCCTGTAGCCGACGGCGGGCTCGACCGGATTGACGTAGGGAATCTCGGACTTGAAGCGAACGTGCTTGCCGCCGGCACCCTTCGACTGCTGGTCCCGGAAGGACTTCGTCGGGAAATCCCGGGCGAACATGGTGCTGCGTAGGCCCAGCGGCTCGATCTGGTATCGCGTCACATGGTCGTGGAACGACAGGCCGCTGGCACGTTCGACGATCAGCCCAAGGAGGAGAAAGTCGGTCGCGCTCATGCGGACCCGGGTGCCGGGCTTGAACAGCAGCGGGCTGGCCGACACCAGCGCGACCAGATCGGCCGGCTTGTAGGTCTGGCCTTCCTTGAAGTCCGGGCTGGTCCGGTAATCCGGGATGCCGGACGCATGCTGCAGGAGCTGGAAGACCGTCGTCCCGGCCCAGGCCGCGGGCAGCGCCGGCAGGTATTTGCCGATGGCGTCGCGGATATCGAGCTTCTGGGCTTCGTGGAGCTGGAAGATCGCAACCGTGGTGAAGCCCTGGGTCAGCGGGCCGATGTTCCACATCGTCCGCGTCGACGCGAGCTCGTCATCCGCCAGGCTCGCACGGCCATAGCCGGCAGACCGCGGAATGTAAGGCGCCTGGACAATGGCCATCGTCAGGCCGGGCACGTCGTTCCTTTCCATGAACTCGGCGATCCGCTGGTCGATGAACTTGCCCCGCACCGACAACGCGGCCTTTCCCCGGCCGACATCGGTCCGGACGACGGCATCGGACTGGGCGAAGCAGGGCGCGATGGACAGGGCCAGGGCCAGGGCAGAGATCGACAGGGAAGACATCGTTCGCTTGCACACCACCGCATACTCCTCGGATCGAGACCGTCGGCGCACTAGACATCCGGCGTCGGCGCCCGACAACAGAAAAGCCATTTCCGAAAGCACCCGCGGGATCGCGGCAGACAGTATTGACCGATCGTTCCAATTTATCCTACATGGAATGATCGTTCCATACCTCTCCTGAACGGAAGGCCAGCATGCAACAGGTGAGCATCCCGACACGTGAGTCCGCGCCGGCCGCGCGCGACGGTACGGGGTATCGTTTCCGGCGTTTGTCATTGCCGGTGGTGATGGACGACATGAGCTTCTCGAGCCGGGATCCGGCGCCCGGCGCCCCGGCGCCGTCCTTCGACCTGCCGACGCTCGACGGAGGTCGCTTCCGCTCCGGCGATCTCGACGGCAGCAGACCGGTGCTGCTGGTCTTCGGTTCGATGACCTGCCCGATGACGGACAACGCCGCCCCCGGTCTCAATGCCCTTCACCGCCGGTTCGGCCCCCACGTCCGGTTCGTCATGGTGGCGGTGCGCGAAGCCCATCCGGGCAGCGTCATCCGGCAACCCCAGACTTTCGAGGAGAAGCGCCGGCATGCCGGGCGGCTGCGCGATCTTCATGGCATTCCCTTCGAAATCGCCGTCGACGATGCCGATGGCACACTGCATCGGGCGCTCAGCCCCAAGCCCAATTCGGCCTATCTCCTGGGCAAGGGCGGCGTCATTCTTTTCCGCGCCCACTGGGCCAACGACAGCGCCGCGCTGGCCGAAGCCCTCGCCGCTGTCGCCGCCGGCGAACCGCTTCGGCGGACGCAAAGCCTGAAAATGGCGGGCCCGATGCTGCGCATGCTGCCCAATCTGGCCCCTGCGCTGGACCGCGCCGGCAAAGGCGCCTGGGCCGACATGTGGCGCGTCATGCCTCCGCTCGCCGCCGCCGCGCTGGTCTGCAAGACCTTGCGGATCCGCCCGCGCGCGCGGGGCTGACACCTGCTGCGCCGGACGACAAAGGCCGCCCTGTTCGGAGGGCGGCCTTTCCCGAGAGCATCGTCTCCGCCTGTTCCGGCCCCGCGTCAGTCCTCGCAACGGGCCGCTGCCCGTTCGGCGGCGATAGTCGCCTCGGCGACCACCTGGGTCAGCCGGCCGCCGTAGCCCGCGCGCACGGCACCGACGGCGAACACGCCCGGTGCGGCCGTCTCGAAGGCCGCGTCGGTGACCACCAAGCCGGCCGCGTCGCGCACCACCTCGGGTCCCAGCAAGCCGGTGTTGGGCACCAACCCCACGAACACGAACAGGCCGCGGCAGGCTATGACTTCCTCGCTGCCCGCCTCCAGGTCACGCACGCGCACGCCCTCGACACCGGCGCTGCCCAGCACCTCGACGATCTCGCTGGCCCATCGCAGGCGAAAGCGCTCGTCGTCGGCGACGCGCGACACGTAGTTGCGACGCGCGCGGAAGGTCTCGCCGCGGGTGACGATCGTCACCGCACGGGCAAACTGGCCAAGGTGTATCGCCTCCGACAGCGCCGAATCGCCGCCACCGGCCACCACCACCTCGGCGTCGCGGTAGAGGCCGCCATCGCACCAGGCGCAATGCGACACGCCGCGGCCGGCAAGCCGGGCGGCGCCGGGAACGTCGAGCGTGCCAAGCGAAGCGCCCGTGGCCACGATCACCTGCCGCGCCCGCCATTTGCCGTCGGGACCGCCGAGCGTCTTGAAGGCACCGCCCTCGACGGAGTCGATACGCGACGGCACAAGAGTGACGCCGAGCTCCTCGTTTCGGCCGAACAGGCCCGCCGCGAGTTCGGCCCCCCCCACGGGACCCGCCGCCGGCCATCCGTCGAGCGCGCCTACGTTCATCACCAGGCCGCCCGGCAGGCCGTCCTCGACGAAGTGCGCCACCGAAACGCCGGCCAACGCCGCATGATGAGCGGCCGTGAGGCCGCCGATGCCGCCGCCGACCACCGCGACGTCGAAGCTGGTTCCCGCCATATCGAACAACTCCTTACCTTGCCACTTTGGCCGCCGCGCTTTCCCTTGCATCCGCCAGGAGCGCCGCCCAGTCCACCGGCAGCCGAATCTCCCGGGTGATGCATGCTGGTGGAAAGCCCCAGGAGGGGCAGTAGGCGTTCTGCGGAATCGGGATGTCGCCGCCCGCGACCACGAGCACGATGTCGTCGGGCGTGCGCGCCGCCGGGATGTCGCCCACCTTCGCCGCTTCCTCCACCCACTCCGGCCAGCGCCGGTTGGCGACGATGCGCCGGCTCAACCAGGATTCCTCCCAGTCCGCACGCCGCCAGCGGCCGCGCTCCCACAGGAAGCGCCGCACGTCGTCCTTGGCCATCCCGCGGCGCGCGCACTCGGCCGCCACCGCAGGCGCGAGCAGCACGGTCGGGCGCCCGCTCCAGAGAATGCCGAAACCCGAGGCGGCCGAGCCCATGACGCTCGCGATCTCGGCCAGCCCGCCGGTGACGTTCATCACCGATTCCACGCGCGTGACCGTCACTGCGCTCGCTTCCGCCGCCAACCCCGCCTCGACATGCAACGGCGCCCACGGGCTCCGCGCCTCGTTCTCCGCCAGGCAGAGCGTGTAGCGGCCGGGCTGGCCCAGACCCGCAAAGGCCACGGCGCCCGGCCAACCGCCGCCGATGTTGTTCATCACCAACCGGATCGTCCGGCCGATCGCGGCATTGGCCTGCCAGCCGGGACCCAGCGCGCCGAAGCTGCCGTTGACCCCGAGTTCGCGCGCCACCGGCCCGCCGACGACCAGCAACGGCGTCACGTTCTCGTCGGTGGTCTGCACGCCGCGCATGTTGAACGCCGGATCGAGCACGCATTCGACCGCGGCCAGCACGACCGGCAGATATTCGGGGCGGCAGCCCGCCATCACGGCGTTGGCGGCGATCTTCTCGACGGTCGCCACGCCGTTCAGCGGCTCGACCTCGCCCAGCACCTCGGTCGGCGCCCGGCCGGCGAAGGCCAGCGCCTCTTTCACCCGCGCCACGGTCGGCGGCACGACCGGAAGGCCGTCGCTCCAGCCGCGCCGCAGGAAAAGCTCCTGCAGACGATCCTCGGCGCGCGGCCCGCGGATCACCTCGATGCGCTGGCGCGGGAAGTCGGCGGCGAGCGGGACCTTGGCGGCGAGGCCATGTTCGGCCGCGCGCTCTTTCAGCGTGTCGTCGATCCAGGCGCCCGTGGCCTGCTGGCCCGCCGGGAGCACGACCCAGAGGCTCGCGTCGTCGCTCATGCTCCCCTGCCCATGCCCTTGGCTCAGGCCCCCGTCCTCATGACTGGGCGTCGCGCAGCTTGGCCGGCCAGGCCTGCGGCAGTTTCACCGTCTTGGTCGTCGGGAAACCCAGCATGCCGTTGTGCACGAACAGATAGCAGTTCGAGCGCAGCGGATCGCCCGAAACCGCGATCATGATGTGCTCCGGCCTGGTCACCACCGGCACGAGGCGCTCGGGATCGCTGCCGGCGAAGGCCTTGGGGATCTTGCCCAGCCGCACCCAGTCGTTCAGCGTGCGCTTGCCCGGCACCAGGTTGGTCCAGCCCCAGAGATATTTCTCGAACAGGTGCGCCGGCATGCGCGCATTCTCGAACAGCCAGTTCTGCACGTCCTGCTTGGTCATGGTCTTGGCGATGGTTTCGGCGATCAGCGGGCTCAGCACCAGGAGCGGCCGGTAGGTGCCGGTCGCCATGCCGACGGTGAAGATGACCTCCCAGCCGGTATGCGTCACCAGCGCATTGCCGAGATAGGGCAGCAGCTTCTCGGCGCTGTCGCCGAAGACCGAGACGATGACGTTGCCGCCGGTGAAGCGCGAGATCGTGACGGCGCTCTCGCCGGGCGGCGCGCCCATGTCGGCCGCCGTCGTCGGCCACTTCATCCTCGCCAGGCTGTCCTCGTTCTCCGCCAGCACCACGCGCCAGGTATTGCCAAAGGTTCCCTTGTCGTTCTGGTGCAGCAGGAAGCCCGCGACATTGCGCAGATAGAGGCGCCAGAAACGGCCGATCGAGGTGTTGGGCTGGAAGCCGTCGCGCAGCGCGCCCTGCTCGTAGTTGAAGCCGAGCTGCTTGATCAGCGGACCGTTCAGCACGATCAGCGTCTCCGCCCCCGGCGTGTTGCCGGAATGCTCGACGCCGTACTGGGGATCGACCATCGCCTCGGCCAGCGCCACCAGGATGGGCATGTACTCCGGCCGGCAGCCGGCCATCACGCCGTTCACGGCGACGTTCCACACGGTGGCCAGCCGGTTGTCGGGCAGCAGCTTGCCGATCGCGTGGTCGGGCGGCAGATCGGTAAAGGCCAGGAACTCGGCGATCTTCTCCTTGGTCGGCGGCACGATCGGCAACCCGTCGCTCCAGCCGTTCTCCAGGAAGAGGCGATTGACCTCCTCGAAGCTGCCTTCCAGCACGATGTCCTGCGGGTCGGGATCGACGGTCGCCTGGACCGAGGCGATCTCGCCGGTGAGATTGCGGATGACGTGCTCGACCGTCGTGCCGAGCACATTTGCCCGCAGTTCCTCCGCCGTCTGGACGTCGACATGGCCCGGCACCGTCGCGAGCGCGAGGTTCGGAAAGCCCAGCCCCACGGACGTCGTCTTGGCTTGGCCGAGGAAGCCCTCGCAGCACAGCGAGGAAGTGGGTACGCCGGCCTGCTCTGCAATCGCGCTGACCCGCAACACGGCGGGTGTGCAGCTTCCTCAACACCCCATGCCGGAGACGACCGCGTCGATCTCCATCGACTTGATCTTCCCCGGCAGTTCGGCGAGCACCCGGTGCTCGTCGTCGCCATGGGTGGAGCCGAAGGCGTCGTGGTCGACGAAGGTGACGCCCGCGTAACGCTGCGACAGCTCCTGCTTGAGGATCGGCCAGATCTCGTCGCCGCGGAAGAGATCGTCCCACAGAAAGGCGATGGTCTTGCCTTCGATCGTGTCCAGCCGGCCGGCGAGCGGCTTGATCTCCACCGCCTTGGCGCTGCGCGGCCACACCACTGCATAGGTACCGCTGTTCCGTTGGGCCATGGCATCTTCCTCTTTCATCTCGGTCGTTGCGTCCTCGGTGTTTCTCGCCGGATCAGCCACGCATGGTCGTAGGCAACCACAATGCGATCTCGGGCCAGAAGCAGAGCAGGAGGATGACGAGCAGCATCAGGCCCACGTAGGGTATCGAACCGACCGCCACCTCGGAGAATTTGGCGCCGCCCGATATGGCATGAATGGTGAACAGGTTGAGGCCGACGGGCGGGGTGATCTGTCCGAGCTCGATCAACACCGTGAGGATGACGCCGAACCAGATCAGGTCGAAGCCGAACGCCTTCACCACCGGCAGCAGCACCGGCAACGTCATGTAGATCATCGAGATGCCGTCGACGAAGCAGCCGAGCACGATATAGAGCAGGACCAAGGCAATGAAGAACTCCCACTTGCCCAGCCCCATGCCCATGATCCACTCGCTCACCGTCCGGCTCACCCCGGAGTAGGTGAGCGCCGTGGACAGGATCTGGGCGCCGATGATGATGAGCGCCACCATGCAGGTGGTCTTGACCGTGGCCATCACCGACTCGGTGAAGACACGCCGCGTGAAGTTGCGGTAGCCGATCGCCAGGGCGATGGCGCCCGCCGCCCCGAGCGCGGAGGCTTCGGTCGGCGTGGCGATGCCGGAATAGATGCTGCCCAGGACCACGACCAGCAGGCCGAGCACGGGGAAGACGTGCAGGACGTCGCTGACCGGCGGCTTGCCGCCTGCCGCGTCGCGCGACGGCGCGTAGTGCGGCTTGAGCAGCAGCAGGATGGCGATGAAGATCATGAAGATCCCCGCCATCAGCAGACCCGGCAGGACACCCGCCATGAAGAGCCGCGCGATCGACTCCTCCACCAGCGCGCCGTACAGCACCATGATGATGCTGGGCGGGATCAGGATGCCGAGCGTGCCGCCGGCGGCCAGCGAGCCGAACACCGCGCGCGGCTCGTAGCCGCGCTTCAGCATCTCGGGGATAGCCACCGTGCCGACGGTGGCCGCAGTGGCGACGCTCGAGCCGGAGACCGCGGAGAACACGGCGCAGCTTGCGATGTTGGCGTGCAGCAGGCCACCCGGCAGGCGACCGAGCAGGACGACGACGCCTCTGTAGAAGTAGCTGCTGGCGCCGCTGCGCAGGATGATCTCACCCATCAGCAGAAACATCGGCACAGCGATCAGGATGTAGCTGTTGGCGTTGTTCCAGACGACCGACGACAGGGCGCCGAGCCCGAGCATGCCCTTGCTGAGATAGAGCACCAGCACGCCGCAGATGCCGAGGGCGAAAGCCGTCCATTGCCCGGCCATCAGCATAATGGCGAGGCTCGCCACGAGGATCAGCGTCAGGAGTTCGAGGCTCATGTGATCACGGGATGTTGCGGACGCGGCCAACGATCCACGCCAGGAGCTGAAGAAGCAGGACCGCCAGGCCGAGCACCATGACCGCCTGGGGTATCCATTCGGGGGTATCGAGCACGGAGACCGCGCGGGTGTCGCGGTCGAAGGCATAGATGACGTGTCGCGTGCAGACCCAGAGCAGGATCGCGGTGAACACGGTCGCGCTGAGCACGATCAGCCAGCGGATCGCCTGCCTGAGGCCGCCGGTGGCACGGTCGTAGAAGATTTCCACGCGGATGAATCCGCCCTCGCGCAGTGTCCAGGCGAGACCGAGAAAGATGGCGGTGGCGTTGAGATAGCCCGCGATCTCGTCGGTGACCAGCAGCGAGGCCTGGAACTGGCGCAGCACCGTCTCGGCACAGACGATCACCAGGATGACGACGATGGCCAGCGCCGCGAGCACGCCGCAGGCCTGGGCGATCCGTCCGACGAAGCGGTCGAGCGCGCCACGGTCCGGCGGCGGCGTCGAAGGGGAAGGCTGCACGGCGCGATCCCCGGCCGTCACTTCCCGAGCGCCGCCCGGATCTCCTTGAGCATGGCCGTGCCGTTGGCGCCCTGCGAGGCGGACCACTGCTCCCAATAGGGCTGCATCTTGGCGATCAGGGCGTCGATCTCCGCCTTGGGCGGCACGAAGAGGTCGATCTTGTATTGCGTCTTGAGAGTCTCGAGGTCCTTGGCTTCGTCGCCGAGATTGGCGGCGCGGAAACGCGGGGCAAAGTCCTTGGCTACCGTATCGAGCTTTGCGCGCGTGTCAGGGTCGAGCTTCTCGTAGGCGGCGACGTTCATCAGCGTGTAGTCGGGGCCGCCGATATGGATGTCGCCCATCCAGCCCCACTGGATGAACTCGTACCACTTGGCGCCCATCACGTTGAAGCCCGCGGTGATGAAACCGTCGGCGACGCCGCGCTCCATGGCGACCGGCACCTCGGCCGTGGTCAGGCTGACCGACGAGGCGCCGAGCTGCTTCAGCATCTCGGCCTGCTTGCCGTCGGTCGAGCGGATCTTGCGGCCCTTGAAGTCCGCGATGGTGCGGATCGGCTTGCCCTTGCCGAAGATGTTCTGCGCCGGCCACGTGTGATAGAAGAGGTTCTTCACGCCGGCCTTGGCGAACAGCGGCGCCGTGAACCTGTCGATGATCGGCCAGACCTTCTCGAGTTCCCCGGCATTGCGCACGAGGAACGGCAGGCTCGTCATCGAGGCGAGCGGTACCGTTCCGGAAATGAATCCCTGGTAGGCTTCGGCGAGCTGCACCTGGCCATCGCCCGCCGCCTTGACGACCTCGGTGGCGCGGAACGGCAGCTCACCGGCCGGCCGCACCACGATGTCGAGCTTGCCGTTGGTCGCCTTCTTCACCTCGTCCGCGAACGCCTTGTAGCGAAGCGTGATCGGATGGGTGACGCCGGTGATGGCATAAAGGTCCCATTTGGCTGGCGACTGGGCGGCGGCATGGCCGCCTGTGGCGGTGGCACCGAGCACACCCATCACGACCGAGCGTCTGCCAATCATCATCTGCATCGCGATCCTCCCTTGGCGCTGCTCTACGGCAACGACTTCATGGAAAGCTCTACGGCTTTGCCATGATTGGATGATGGCGAATCTTTTGTGATTGTACAATAGACTCTCTCATTGTATATGTACAAAAATGAAAGACCGCCGTCCACCTCGGGTCCGGGCCGTTCCCGCCGTCACACGCGCCATCGCCGTGCTTCGTCTGCTGAGCCGCAGCCGCATGCCGCTTGGCCTGCAGGCAATCGCCCAGGCTCTCGATCTCGTGCCCAGCACGGCGCTGCACATCCTGCGCGCGCTCGTCGCCGAGCAACTCGTACGCACGGATCCCCTCACCAAACGGTACAGCCTGGGCGTCGGCATGCTGCCGCTTGCGCGCGCCGTGCTGGAATACGGCGACTTTCCCAGCCTGGTGCGGCCCAAGCTCGACGATCTGTCGAGCCGCTACGGCGTCACGGCGATCGGGGTCGAGCTGCCCGATCTCGATTACATGGTCGTGGTGGCACTCGCCCGCGCGCAGACGCCGGTGCGCCTGCACGTCGATGTCGGCAGCCGCTTTCCCGCCTTGATCAGCGCCACGGGCCGTTGCCTCGCCGCCTTCAGCGAGCATCCCTGGGACGAGATCGAAAGCCGGTTTCGCCGGCTGCGCTGGCACAAGGCCCCGAGCTACGCGACATGGTGCAAGGAAGTCGACCAGGCGCGCCGTCAGGGCTTCAGCATCGATCGCAGCGACTATATCGCCGGCGTTACCATCGTGGCGGTGCCGGTGGCCAGCACGCGCGGCAAGATCGCCTATGCCATCGTCGCCGTGGGCCTCGGCAATCAGCTCGATCGCGCGACCTCGCTCAAGCTCGCCCGCGAAATGAAGATCGCCGCGCAGGAGGTGACGGCGCAATTGGTTCCGCAGTCGTAGACGGAGATCGCATGGTTCTTTGGCGCGTCGCGCCGGGCAGGTTCGTAGGCCCCGAGGCGCCCTTGAACCTCGACGGCAGACAACAAAAAAGCCGCCCTCGAGGGGCGGCTTTTTTCGAATTGGTTGCGGGGGCAGGATTTGAACCTACGACCTTCAGGTTATGAGCCTGACGAGCTACCGGGCTGCTCCACCCCGCGTCAAATCCGTGCGTGTCGCGTTGATCGTCGTCTCTGAAGAGGCTCTTCGCGCTTGGAAGACCTGGCAGCGACCTACTCTCCCGTGCCTTGAGACACAGTACCATTGGCGCTGAAAGTTTTCACGTCCGAGTTCGGAATGGGATCGGGTGTACACCCCTCGCTAGTGCCACCAGGTCGCCGAAGCGCGAAGAGGATCTGAAAGCCCGTGCTGGTTGCGCCCCCGGAAGGGCGACTACAAGGCCGGCAGCGGATGTCGACCGCTGCACGGAACGAATGAGACTCAAGCCGATCGAGCTATTAGTACCGCTAAGCTGAATGCATTACTGCACTTGCACACGCGGCCTATCAACGTGGTGGTCTACCACGACTCTCAGCGAGACCTAGTTTCGAGGCGGGTTTCACGCTTAGATGCTTTCAGCGTTTATCCCTCCAGTACATAGCTACCCGGCGCTGCGACTGGCGTCACAACCGGTACACCAGAGGTACGTCCATCCCGGTCCTCTCGTACTAAGGACGGCTCCTCTCAAGTCTCGAACACCCACAGCAGATAGGGACCGAACTGTCTCACGACGTTCTGAACCCAACTCACGTACCACTTTAATCGGCGAACAGCCGAACCCTTGGGACCTGCTCCAGCCCCAGGATGTGATGAGTCGACATCGAGGTGCCAAACACCACCGTCGCTGTGGACGCTTGGGTGGTATCAGCCTGTTATCCCCGGCGTACCTTTTATCCGTTGAGCGATGGCCCACTCACGCGGAACCACCGGATCACTATGGCCGACTTTCGTCCCTGCTCGACTTGTCAGTCTCGCAGTCAGGCGGGCTTGTGCCATTGCACTCAGCAGCTGATTTCCGACCAGCTTGAGCCCACCATCGCGCGCCTCCGTTACTCTTTGGGAGGCGACCGCCCCAGTCAAACTACCCACCATGCAGGGTCCCGGATCGGGATAACCGACCGCGGTTAGACATCAAAGAACAAAAGGGCGGTATTTCAAGTTTGCCTCCACACTAGCTAGCGCCAATGCTTCAAAGGCTCCCGCCTATCCTACACATCCATTCTCTAATGCCACTGCAAAGTTGTAGTAAAGGTGCACGGGGTCTTTCCGTCTAACTGCGGGTACCCCGCATCTTCACGGGGAATTCAATTTCGCCGAGCTGGTGTTGGAGACAGCGGGGAAGTCGTTACGCCATTCGTGCAGGTCGGAACTTACCCGACAAGGAATTTCGCTACCTTAGGACCGTTATAGTTACGGCCGCCGTTTACCGGGGCTTCGATTCAAGGCGTGAACCTCTCCTCTTAACCTTCCGGCACCGGGCAGGCGTCAGACCCTATACTTCGCCTCACGGCTTAGCAGAGCCCTGTGTTTTTGTTAAACAGTCGCCACCCCCTAGTTTGTGCCCCTCCATCGAGACCGATGGAGGCCCCCTTATCCCGAAGTTACGGGGGTAATTTGCCTAGTTCCTTCAACACCATTCCCTCAAGCGCCTTGGTATACTCTACCAGTCCACCTGTGTCGGTTTAGGGTACGGTCTATATGCTGAGGCTATTTCCTGGAACCCCTCCATCGTCCTAGCATTCGCCAACGAGCTAGAACCACTTATGGGATCCGTCACCTTCAGCAGGCCCAGGAATATTGACCTGGTTCCCATCGGCTACGGCTGTCGCCCTCGCCTTAGGGGCCGGCTAACCCTGCGCGGATTGACCTTGCGCAGGAACCCTTGGACTTACGGCGGAAGCGTCTCTCACGCTTCTTATCGCTACTCATGTCAGCATTCTCACTTCCGATACCTCCAGGACGGGTCACCCCTATCCCTTCACAGGCTTACGGAACGCTCCGCTACCACTCTTTCGAGTCCGCAGCTTCGGTGCATGGCTTGAGCCCCGGTACATCTTCGGCGCAGGCTGGCTTATTTAGACCAGTGAGCTATTACGCTTTCTTTAAAGGATGGCTGCTTCTAAGCCAACCTCCTGGTTGTTTTGGCCTTCCCACATCCTTTCCCACTTAGCCATGACTTAGGGACCTTAGCTGGCGGTCTGGGCTGTTTCCCTCTCGACGACGGACCTTAGCACCCGCCGTCTGTCTGCCGAACTGTACTCGCCGGTA
>Ga0082335_1003427_pt1:22500-26148 | contig 26148 bp, 17 predicted proteins | sample Subgrocontami58m_FD_72375 | JGI IMG/M metagenome (GOLD analysis project Ga0082335, IMG submission 72375) | Subsurface groundwater microbial communities from S. Glens Falls, New York, USA - GMW37 contaminated, 5.8 m (SPADES assembly) (version 2) ...
GGTGGCCGACGCGAAGCCGCCCAAGGCGAAGGAACCGGCGTCGCCGCAGGTGGCGAAGGGCGATTGAGCGCGCCAAAAGGAGAAGGGCCGCATGCGGATCGCAAACGGCCCTCTCTGGTCGGGCGCTCCTCGGTCGAGCAGGTCTTGCCGGCGCCGCCGGACCGTCGCTAGTCCGCCGCCTCGCCCAGCACGCGCTGGCCGGCGATCGTCAGTTCGCCGTTCTCGACGCCGACCTCGACCGTCTCGCCATCCTTGATGCGGCCCTCGAGCAGCAGGGTCGCCAGCGGATTCTGCAGGCTGCGCTGGATGACCCGCTTCAGCGGCCGCGCACCGTAGACCGGGTCGTAACCGCGATTGGCCAGCCACTGCAGCGCCTTCTTGTCCAGCTCGATGCTGATCTTGCGGTCCGCCAGAAGCTTGCGCAGCTGGCCGAGCTGGATGTCGACGATGTCCGTCATGTGTGCCCGGCTCAGCCGGTTGAACAGCAGGATCTCGTCGAGGCGGTTGAGGAACTCCGGCCGGAAGGCGCGGCGCACCTCTTCCATCACCTGATCGCGCACCGTCTCGGTCGATTGGCCTTCACCAAGCGCGGCCAGATGCGCGCTGCCGAGATTGGAGGTCAGCACGATCAGGGTGTTGTTGAAATGCACCGTGCGGCCCTGGCCGTCGGTCAGGCGGCCGTCGTCCAGCACCTGCAGCAGCACGTTGAACACGTCGGGATGCGCCTTCTCGACTTCGTCGAACAGGATCACCTGATAGGGCCGGCGGCGCACCGCTTCGGTGAGCACACCGCCCTCGTCGTAGCCGACATAGCCCGGCGGCGCGCCGATCAGCCGGCTGACGGCATGCTTCTCCATGAACTCGCTCATGTCGATGCGCACCATCGCGTGATCGTCGTCGAACAGGTAGTTCGCCAGCGCCTTGGTAAGTTCGGTCTTGCCGACGCCGGTCGGTCCCAGGAACAGGAACGAGCCCATCGGCCGGTTGGGATCCTGCAGACCCGCCCGCGCCCGCCGCACGGCGTTGGAAACCGCGTTGATGGCCTCATCCTGGCCGATCACGCGCTTGTGCAGCTCCTCTTCCATGCGCAGAAGCTTGGCCCGGTCGCCTTCGAGCATCTTGTCGACGGGGATGCCGGTCCAGCGCGAGACCACGGCGGCTATGTCCTCGGGCATGACTTCTTCCTTCACGCCGCGGCTGCCGCTGAGCTCCAGGTTCTCCGCCGCCTTGAGCTTCTTCTCGAGGTCGGGGATGACGCCGTAGGACAGTTCGCCCGCACGGGCGAGCTCGCCCTTGCGCTGCGCGATCTCGAGTTCATGGCGCGCCTTGTCGAGCTGCTCCTTGACCTTCTGGGCGTCGGCCAGCTTGTCCTTGGCCGACTTCCACTGGGCCGTCAGTCCGGCCGACTTCTGCTCAAGCTCGCTCAGCTCCTTTTCGAGCTTCTGCAGGCGCTCGCGCGACGCCGGATCGCTTTCCTTCTTCAGCGCCTCGCGCTCGATCTTGAGCTGGATGATGCGCCGGTCGAGCTCGTCGAGATCCTCGGGCTTGCTGTCGACCTGCATGCGGATGCGGCTGGCCGCCTCGTCCATCAAGTCGATCGCCTTGTCGGGCAGGAACCGGTCGGTGATGTAGCGGTTGGAAAGCGTCGCCGCGGCCACGATCGCGGCATCGGCAATGCGGACGCCGTGATGCAGCTCGTACTTCTCCTTGAGGCCGCGCAGGATCGAGACCGTGTCCTCGACCGTCGGTTCGGCCACGAACACCGGCTGGAAGCGGCGTGCGAGGGCCGCGTCCTTCTCGATGTGCTTGCGATACTCGTCGAGCGTCGTGGCGCCGACGCAATGCAGCTCGCCGCGCGCCAGCGCGGGCTTCAGCATGTTGGAGGCGTCCATCGCGCCGTCGGCCTTGCCCGCCCCGATCAGGGTGTGCAGTTCGTCGATGAAGACGACGATGTCGCCCTCGGCGGCCGCGATCTCCGAAAGCACCGCCTTGAGACGCTCCTCGAACTCGCCGCGATACTTGGCGCCCGCCACCATGGCGCCGAGATCGAGCGACATCAGCTTCTTGCCCTTGAGCGATTCCGGCACGTCGTCGTTGACGATACGCAACGCCAGACCCTCGGCGATCGCGGTCTTGCCGACGCCGGGTTCGCCGATGAGGACGGGGTTGTTCTTGGTGCGGCGGCTCAGCACCTGGATGGCGCGGCGGATCTCCTCGTCGCGGCCGATCACGGGATCGAGCTTGCCTTCGCGCGCCATCTGGGTGAGATCGCGGGCGTATTTCTTGAGCGCATCGTAGCCGCTCTCGGCCGACGCCGAGTCGGCGGTCCGGCCCTTGCGCAGATCCTGGATGGCCTTTTCGAGCGCCGGCGCCTTCACGCCGCCCCTGGCCAGCGCATTGGCGGCGTCGGTGCCCTTGGCGAGCACCAGCGCCAGCAGCATCCGTTCGACCGTGACGAACGAATCGCCGGCTTTCTCGGAGATCGCCTCAGCCTGCTCGAACAGGCGCGCCGTTTCGGGCGCCAGATAGACCTGGCCTGCCCCCTGGCCCTCGACCTTGGGCTGCTTGGCGAGATTGGCTTCGACCTCACGGTGCACGACCTGAGAATCGCCGCCTGCCGACTTGATCAGGTTGGCCGCGAGGCCTTCCGGATCGTCGAGCAGGACTTTCAGAAGATGGTCCGGAATGAAGCGTTGGTGACCATCACGCAGCGCCAGCATCTGGGCGCTCTGCAGGAATCCCCGCATGCGCTCGGTGTATTTCTCTTGGTTCATTGCTCTACCCTTTCATTCACGCCCCCGTCATGCGGCAGGCGAAAGAGCGGACCCCAATCCGGGCATCCTGCGACCGATATGGGAAGGGATCGCGCAGGTACAAGACCGGATCGAAGGTGCGGCTTTGCCGCGCAACTATGCCGGTCTATGAAGGCCGGCCGACACGATCTAGATCAAGCGGATGGGGAGAAAAGCAATGTCTGGTGGACACGGTCACGTCGACACGTCGAACAAGAAAATCGCCCTGCTGGTCGCCGTCCTGGCCGCCCTGCTGGCGATCTCGGAAATGGCCGGCAAGAGCTCGCAAACCCATGCCTTGTCGAGCCACATCGATGCCTCCAATCTCTGGTCGTTCTTCCAGGCCAAGACGATCCGCCAGACCACGATGCGCACGGCCGCCGAGGGCGCCGACGCCCAGTTCAAGGACAATCCCACGACCATGCCGGCGGCCCTGAAGGCCCAGTCCGAGCAATGGCGGCGCACGGCGCAGCGCTATGAGTCGGAACCCGAAACCAATGAAGGCCGCAAGGAGCTGATGGCCCGGGCCAAGGCGAAGGAGGCGTATCGCGACCGCTCGCTGGCCGCCTACCACATGTTCGAGTACGGCTCGGCGTGCTTCCAGCTGGCGATCGTGCTGGCCGGCGCCGCGGCCCTGACCGCGGTCGCCTGGCTCACCTTCGTCTCGTTCGGCCTGGGCGCCGTGGGCATCGGCTTCACGGTGCTGGGATTCGTGGCCCCGACCCTGGTCCACATCTAGAGCATTTTCCCCGAAAAGAGAGTCGGCAGGGATTCCCAAGATTGGGGAGGCGTGATTCGATTCGTCGACCAAGGTCGGAGGAATCGATGGGAAAGCCGTACAGCCAGGATCTGCGGG
>Ga0082335_1003429_pt1 | contig 26139 bp, 23 predicted proteins | sample Subgrocontami58m_FD_72375 | JGI IMG/M metagenome (GOLD analysis project Ga0082335, IMG submission 72375) | Subsurface groundwater microbial communities from S. Glens Falls, New York, USA - GMW37 contaminated, 5.8 m (SPADES assembly) (version 2) ...
CTCCGATCTCGGCCCGGTGATGGCTTACGAAGCGCTGCGTCACTACAGCCAGCGCGACATGACATTTCGCTTCATCTCCAACGTGGACGGCACCGACTTCGAGGAGGCCACGCGCGATATGGACCCCGAAGAAACCCTGTTCATCGTCTGCTCGAAGACTTTCTCGACGCTCGAGACCCTGACCAACGCCCACACCGCCCGCGCCTGGAGCCTGCGCAAGCTCGGTGACGAACGGGCCGTGCGCAGGCACTTCGTCGCCGTCTCGACCAACGCCGAGGGCGTGTCGGAGTTCGGCATCGATACCGCGAACATGTTTGGTTTCTGGGACTGGGTCGGCGGGCGCTACTCGATGGATTCGGCGATCGGCCTGTCGACCATGATCGCCATCGGGCCCGAGAATTTCAGCGCGATGCTCGCAGGCTTTCACGCGATGGATCAGCACTTCCGCAGCGCTCCGTTCGGGCGAAACCTGCCTGTGCTCATGGGGATGCTGGCGGTGTGGAACAGCAACTTCCTCGGTGCGCAGACGGTCGCGGTGCTGCCTTACGAGCAGTATCTCAAGCGCTTCCCCGCGTACCTGCAGCAACTGACGATGGAGAGCAACGGCAAGCACGTCACGCTGGAAGGCGCGCGCGTCGCCTGGCAAACGGGGCCCATCTACTGGGGCGAGCCCAGCACCAACGGGCAGCACTCGTTCTACCAGCTTATCCACCAGGGAACGCACCTGGTCCCGTGCGACTTCATCGGCTTTTGTCAGGCGTTGAATCCCATTGCCAATCATCATGATCTGCTGATGTCGAACCTGTTTGCGCAGAGCGAAGCGCTTGCGTTTGGCAAGACGGAGGGTGAGGTCAAGGCCGAGGGCACGCCGGCGTGGCTCGCGCCGCACCGGGTGTTCGAAGGCAATCGCCCGAGCAATACCCTGCTCGCCGAGCGACTGACGCCGGAGACCCTGGGGCTGCTGGTCGCGCTTTACGAACACAGCGTCTTCACTCAAGGGACGATCTGGAACATCGATTCATTCGATCAATGGGGCGTCGAGCTGGGCAAAGCGCTGGCGGAGCGGACGACCGCTGAACTCGAAAGTACCGGCGAACCGCACCTGGAGCATGACAGCTCGACCAATGCGCTCATCCGGCGCTACCGCCGGCTCAGGAGCGGGCTTTCATGAACATAAGTCCCCTCGCGGGCAAGCCGGCGACCCCAGAGCAAGAGCGGCTGCTGGCGAAGCTCTCGCCGCAGTACATACGGTCTGCCGAGTTAGTTGGCAAAAAGTTCCAGAGCATTTTCACCCAGGCGCCCGGCAACGGCGCAGCCATTGGCGGTGTCAAGGTCACCGCCAGGAGCGGGTGGTTTGCGGCGCGCCCGTCCGGCACCGAAGACATCTGCAAGATCTACGCCGAGAGCTTTCGCGGAGCGGATCATCTGCGCCGTATCCTGGTGGAAGCACATGCCATCGTTGCCAAGGCGTTGGCCGTGGACGCTCCGGCCGGAGGTGACGGGGTGCCATGAGCGGACGGAAGTTAACCATCGACGCCGAGCTGGAAATTCTTCAGCGTGAATCGTTCAGCTACTTTGTACATGAGGCCAATCTCGCCAACGGGCTGGTGGTCGACAAGACCGCGCCGGGCTGGCCTGCCAGCATCGCTGCCGTCGGCTTCGCGCTGGCGGCGTACCCGGTGGGGGTCGAGTACGGATTCATGTCGCGGGCCGCCGCAGTGGAACGTACGCTTGCGACGCTGCGCTTCTTCCGGGACAGTCCGCACGGCCCTGAACCCGATGCCACCGGCTATCAGGGCCTTTACTATCATTTTCTCGACATGCGGACCGGGCGGCGCGCTTGGCAATGCGAACTGTCGACGGTAGATAGCGCTTTTCTGCTGGCCGGCATGTTGACGGCCGGAAGCTATTTCGAGGCGGATACGGCCGACGAGAATGAGATCCGCGCCGTCGCCGACCTGCTCTATCGCCGTGCCAACTGGCCCTGGGCCCAGAATCAGGGTGCAACGCTGACGCACGGCTGGAAGCCCGAGAGCGGTTTCCTCAAATATCGTTGGGAGGGTTACGACGAGGCGCTCCTGCTCTACATGCTTGCGCTCGGCTCTCCCACGTATCCGCTGTCCGAGGGCAGCTACGCCGCGTGGGGTTCGACTTATCGATGGCAAAACTGTTACGGATACGACTATCTCTACGTCGGACCGCTTTTCACGCACCAGCTCTCGCACATCTGGATCGATTTTCGCGGTATCCAGGACGTGTTCATGCGAGAAAAGGGCATGGATTACTTCGAGAACAGCCGCCGCGCTACTTATGTGCAGCAACAATATGCGATCGACAATCCGCTCAAATTCAAGGGCTACGGAAGCTGTTGCTGGGGGATCACGGCGAGCGACGGTCCGGGCCCTGGCACCATCAAGGTCGACGGTATCGAGCGGCAGTTCTTCGATTACCTGGCGCGCGGCGCGCCTTTCGGGCCCGATGACGGCACCCTTGCGCCTTGGGCCGTCGTGGCGTCGTTGCCGTTTGCGCCCGAGATCGTGCTGCCGACCATGGACTATTTCATTTACGAGGTCGACTTGAAGAGCGCCAATCCATACGGGTTCAAGGCCACGTTCAATGCGACCCACCCGGATCGATCCAACAATCCCTTCGGCTGGGTATCGCCGTGGCAATTCGGCCTGCATCAAGGTCCGATCACGCTCATGGTTGAGAACTATCGTACCGGCTTGTTGTGGCGACTGATGCGCATGTGCCCGTACATTGTCAGCGGCCTACGACGAGCGGGTTTCACGGGAGGATGGCTATGAAGCCCTCGCTGACATCAGCGGTTCGCGCTGTTGTTGGCACCACCCGCGCAAACCAGCAGCTGCAGCCAGAGTGACCTTTTGCGAGATCTAATTCAATCTATCGCTTAACGCGGTATCGCTTGGCGAGCGATTCTGGTTGCAAACGCAGCGCGTGAAATTCGTCTATGCCACGACATCCGGCAAGCAGCTGGGGACTGACGGATGCGGCGAAACTGAGCCGCGTTTCTGGCGGCGCACTAATATACCGGTGTCGCGAGTATCGGCCAATGAATCGCGTCAGCCTGGAACTGTGCCATTGCCATGCCGTATCCGATGCGCAAGCGTTACGACGCGCGGCGTATGAGGCCATTCTTGCCGGCTCGGCCCTACCTATTCATGGACGCGGCCAATTCCATCTCCTGCTCGCCGGTGGAGACATGCCGCGCGGAACCTGTCACGAGTTATGTGCAGCCCAAACCGATTGGTCCGCGTGGCACATCTACTTTGACGACGAGCGCTGCCTGCCGCCAGTTGATTCGGCGTGCAACACTGCTCTTGATAGTGAGCGTTCCGAGTAAACAAGCGGGGCAACGCCGTCTCTTACGCGGCGCGGAACTTCAATGTCGCCTAAACCGACGAGTGCAGTGCTGCGGTGCGCCGCCTCCCGTAACCACCATTCGCTGCAAGCCAGCGGCGAAAACTGAGACACGAGGTGACGAACCTCACGCGGTATCTTACGTCGTGCGCGAAGTGCCGGCGATCGAGTACTGCGCGGCGATAGATCAGCAAAGTACGCCGAACCCAGCTCAGGGCAGCGGCGGTTCCGTCGCGTTGCAGAAGAAAGGCGATACGCGACGCTTCCGCGCCATTCGCGCATCGCACAGAAACGGCACCGCTGTCTTCATACGTCATGTCAGATTGCCATCTTGCACCACCTTTCGAGGCATTGCGGGCCGCAAAAATGATAGATATACTCCGCGCCTTCAAAGTTGAGCGCCACGGTTGCGGGAATCCTGGTGTGGCAACACTCGCACTCGATGGCGGTCGCCAGAGCCTCGGGCAGCGTGCCGGTTCCGACACTGCAATCGGAAATCCCGTCGGTCACCCCAGCTTTCCCGGCGCCGCCAGGCGGGCTCGTCCGAAGTGTTCGACTGCGACGATACGGCGATATGGCGATGGCGTCGCTGGCGGGGAATGTCTCGACGAGCGCTTCATCGAGCAGCCACTCGTCGTGGCCCTCGACGCACGGCGACTCGGGGAAGGTGATTTTGAGCGCCTTCGTTGACAGCCCAGAGGCATTGTGCAGTTGTTTGCTCATGGCAGATGTCCTTTGGCGGTAAAGGGGAATGAGAGCTCGATAGCGCGAAAGTGCCATATATCATGCTATGATGCAAATTATACTCGTTCGGTAATGGTCCGCCAGAATTCGACTCATCTGATGCCAAGTTGGAGAGGGGTTCTGCGCCTACGAACGCGGGATCGGCGAATTCGTACCGTCCCCATTTCTTCCCTACGGCAAGGAGTTTTCATGGCCATCCCGCATGCAGCATCCGGCGAATTGATCGACGTTCGGCCGCTTGGCGAGAAGCTGCGTCAGACCAGTTCAAGTACGCTGGTAAGGGCGGATCACCTGGAGGTCTTCCGCCTGGTGTTGGCAGCCGGCAAGGCAGCCCCCGATCACAAGGCCTCCGGCGCGATCACAATTCAATGCCTCGAAGGGGCGGTGGAGCTTGAGGTTCGCGGACGGACGCAGAAACTCTATGCGGGAAGCATGGTGTACTTGTCGGACGCGGAGCCACATGCCGTCACGGCACTTGAGGACGCTTCGCTTCTCATCACGATTGTGTTGAGGCGAGCGTAATTCCGTTCAGGAGCGCCTCGGCATCGCATCGCGATCGAGTGACCCATCGATGAGGTCGGTCAAACCGTGAGCGCACCGTCCGTCGAGACAAGCCCTGCGAGCAAATGGGGGCATGGCACCGTGATCGGCAGGCGGCAATGGACCGACCCTCTAATGCTGAAAAGGCAAAAGCCGCAGCTGACACGAAGAAGTAATTGTCATCCATTGAATCTAGGAAAGGCGGGGCTCAGGTCCTGCCTTTTTTCTTTGTATTGGGCGATAGGATTTCGAGTTGGCGCAGCAGTACCAGTCCCTCTTGGGGCTGCGGCTGAACCCGCTGCCATTCCATCGGCAACTCTTGATGTAGTCGGCCCACTCTCGCTTGCCGAAACTCACGAATGCTTGTCTAAATCGCAACCATTTTCCCCATAATTTGTCGTACCCGGTATCGGAGCATTCTTCGATACACTTGCAAGCAGGGTCCGTGCCGATGGTCAAGCACCCACCTTTGTCCGCACAGCAATCACCGCGGCAGAACCATCTACTCGCCGCACTGCCGGCAGCGGACTACGAGCGCCTGCTGCCCGATCTAGAGGTCGTGCCGTTGCCTCTCGGATGGGCTGTCTCCGAATCCGGCAGTCAGCAGAGATATGTGTATTTCCCTACCAACAGTATTGTGTCCCTGCTCTACGTCATGGAGGACGGATCCTCGGCAGAAATCGCAGTCGTAGGCAACGAATGCCTGGTCGGGATCGCCCTGGTCATGGGAGGCGAAACCACCCCGAGCCGCGCGGTGGTGCAAAGCGCGGGCGAGGGCTATCGGCTGAGTGCCAGCGTGTTGAAGACCGAATTCGGCCGGGGTGGGGACCTGCAGCATCTGCTGCTGCGGTACACGCAGGCGCTGATCACGCAGATGACGCAGACCGCGGTGTGCAACCGGCACCATGCGCTCGAGAAGCAGCTGTGCCCCACGCCGCCACGGGGCCATGATCAGGGCATCGATCACCAACTGCGACACCATCTGCGCATGCATCGACCAGCCCACCACCTTGCGGCTGAACAGATCGATCGCCACCGCAACGTACAGCCAGCCCTCGGCGGCCCACAAGTAGGTAAAGTCTGCCGCCCATTTCCGATTCGGCCCATCGGCTGTAAACTGCCGATCCAGCACGTTCGGAGCAATGCTGTGCTCAGGCCTCAAGCCCTCATCGATCGGGCTGCCTGCGTCGCTTCGGGCGCGCCCGAAGCGACGCACAGCGCATCAGCCGCGCAATGCGCTTCCTGCCACAGCGCTCGCCCCGGTCGTACAGATCTCGCCACACGCGCGGGCTGCCGTAGGTCCGGTCGCTTTCCAGGAAGCTGGATCGGACCAATCCGGTGAGCCGGGCATCTTCCACAGAACGCGCACTCGGTGAGCGGCCACGCCACTCATAGAAACCCGCTTTGGACACCTCCAGCATCCGGCACATCGTCGCTACCGGCCAGATCGGCTGATGCCTGGCAATGAATCCGTACTTCACTGCGGGTCCTTCGCGAAGTACGCCACTGCCTTTTTTAAAATATCGCGCTCAGTCTTGACTCGCTGCAGCTGACGCTTCAGGCGCTCGATCTCTCCCTGCTGCTCAGTCTTGAGTGGCTTACCTGGGCTCAACTCCCATTTCCCGATGCGCGCCTCTCGAATCCACCGGGCGAGCACATTGGCATGGATCCCCAGTTCCTCGGCTACCTTGGCCTTCGACGCCCCGGCCTGCGTCGCCAGCTTGACTGCCTCGCGTTTAAACTTCGCCGTGAAGTTCTTTCGTTCCATCCGGCACCTCCGATAATATTTTCCCATCTATCGAAAGCGTCCGGAAGAACGGGGCAATGCCAGCCTGATCGGCACAGCCTTATACCGAGCTCGGCATAAGGCGGTTTATGCCGCCCGCCAAACTATGCCGAACGGTTCTGGAGTGATGCGGTGTATCCCGCGAATTTACGGGCTTCGAGCCGGCATCGCCCCCAGTTTCATTCGGCATAGTCTGGCTGCTCACAGCGCCTCGAGAAAGGCGAGCAGCTGGTCGTTGGGGCGGAAGCGGAATGGCTTGCGAAGTTTGTACGGATCGAGCTTGGCCAGAGCTGCCTCCTTGAGTGCGAGGTGGGCATGAAGGTAAGTCTGCGTGGTCTCGATGGATTCATGACCGAGCCACAACGCGATCACCGAGCAATCGACGCCCGCTTGTAGGAGTTCCATCGCAGCGCTGTACCGCAGGACGTGTGGCGACACCCGCTTGGACGTCAATGAAGTGCATCTCTTGCTGGCGCCACGCACATGCTTTGACAGGAGCGACTGGACGCTGTCGGCGCTGAGCTGACCCCCGTGTACGTTGGGGAACAAGACGCTTGCGCCGGGCCGCGCCGGCTCCTTGACCCATGCCTGAAGAGCGATTCGGACGTGCGTTGTTAGCGGGGTGCATCGTTCCTTCCGACCTTTGCCGACACACCGCACATACGCGCCGGCGCCAAGATGGATGGCGTTCCTGTCCAAGCTGATAAGCTCGGAGAGCCGTAAGCCGGTCTGGGCTGCGAGCAGCAGCAAGGTGTAGTCGCGGCGGCCGAGCCACGTCGTCCGATCGGGCGCGGCAAGGATCGCCTCGATCTCGGGCCGCGTCAGGAAATGCACCTGAGGCTTGTCGTGTCGCTTGCTCGGTATCGCGAGCACGCGCTGGATGAGGGCGCTGTGAGCCGGCTCCTCGAAGGACATAAATCGGAAGAAGGAGCGGATGGCAGTCAGGCGCAGGTTGCGCGTCCTGACGCCGGCGTCGCGCTTCGTCTCGAGATCGGTCAGGAACGCGCCTATAAAGGGTGCATCCAGGTCATCGAGCGTCAGGGCCGACGGTGTCTTGCGAAGCCTCCCCTGCGCAAACGTGAACAGCAGCCGGAACGTATCCCTGTAGGAAGCGATCGTATTGGCGCTAACGTTGCGCTGGCGCATGAGCCGTTCGGTGAAGTAGAGCTCGATGAGCGTGGCGACGTTGCAGCTGGGCTTCATTATTTGAGCTCCCACCGTCGATCGAGACGCCGGGCCGCCTCTTGCTGCCCGGCGTCAACTATTCTGAGAGCCGGTCAAGATAATTGTCGCCGGCCACCTCTTGCATCAACCCTGGGCACGCCGAGAGGTACCAGTAGGTGTCCCGCACGCAGGTATGGCCGAGATAGGTGGAGAGCGCCGGGAGCTTCTTCTCGACGTCGGTTCCCTCGCGATACCAGCCCAGTAGCGTGCGAATGGCGAACCGATGCCGGAAGTCGTGCACGCGTGGTCCGGTACGATCGCCAGGGCGCCGCAGACCGATCTCGCGGGACAAACGCCAGAAGACGCGATGAACATACTGGTGCAGCAATGGACCGCCTCGCTCCGCGACGAAGAAGCGTGGTATGCGGCGCGATCCGAGGTGAGCATCGCGCCGTTCCGCGTAGTTGCGGAGCGCTGCGCGGGTCGTCGGATGCAAAGGCACGAGTCGTGACTTGCCGAACTTGGTCATCCGGACCGTCAGCACACCTGCCTCCAGGTCGACGTCGTCACGCTGGAGGCCGATTGCCTCGGACAGACGCATACCCGTCACCGCGATCAACCCGAACAGATAGTAGTAGGTCCAGCGGCGCAGTCCACCTGCTGGCGGCAAGGACTGCGCCGCCGCCAGCAACGCATCGATCTCTGAATCGCTATAGATGTAGGGCTTGGCACGCTTCAGGCCGGGCAGGATGCCGACGGGTGGCACTTCCGTCCTTGGATCGATGTTCGCGATGTGGCGCGCAAAGCCACGCACATCCGTCAATCGCAAGGCCCAGGACGCATGCCGATCGGGCGGTAGCGTCGCCCACTCCATCGCGAGCTTCGTGGTGATGGTCGTGGCCTTGCGCTTCTCCATGAAGGAGACGAAGTCCGCGAGCCGTCGCGTCTGGTGCTGGTACTTGTATCCAAGCCCCTTGCGCATGCCTAGGTACCGCTCGAGTGCGGAATGTAGATCCGTCATTGCGCACCTCCCGGCCACGGCAGGCTCAACGCCCGGAGAGCCTCGATATCGACCTTTGCGTAGATCCGCGTGGTGTCGTGGCTTTTATGCCGCAGCAAATGGCCGATCTCCGTCAAGGTTGCACCGGAGCGCAGAAGCTCGGTGGCGAGGCTGTGACGGAAGATATGGGCTCCCTGGTGCGCGTAGCCACGGATGCCGGCGCGCTCGAGAGCGGTCTTGGCGATCATCGTGATCGCGCATCCGGAGGCAAAGCCGATGTGCGGAGCAAAGCTGCGGAGGAACAGTCGACGACACGACGACTTGGGTCGGCCGTCACGCAGGTAAGCGATCGCGGCCACGCCGACGTCTCGTGCGATCGGCATCCGCGCTCGCTGCCGGCCCTTGGCGCGAACAAGCATCTCGCCGGCTCTCCAGTTGACATCATCCAAGGTGATGGTCGCGACCTCGTCGGCCCGCAGGCCGAGCTTGGCCAGCATCATCAAAATGGCGTAGTCCCGCCGCCCCATGGCGGTTGCTCGGTCGCAACCATCGAGGACCTTCTGAACCTGCGCAGCAGAGAGATAGGTCGGCAGGGTCACGAGCTTCCATTGCCTGATGGAGGGCACGCAGCCGGCCAGCGCGCGCGGGTTCAGCCCCGTGTGATGGAGGTATCGAAGAAATGCGCGCAGCGACCAGCACATCGCTTTGCCGGACCTCGGGCTCCGATCCTGGGCGTGACGCTCGATATAGCGGGTCACCTCCTCCTGACTGATCTTGCCGAGGTCGCCAACACCGGCGGCGCAAACTTCACACAGGAACCGGCGGATCGAAGGCAGATGCCTGACAATGGTCCTCTCTGCCAGACCGCGCTCCCTTCGCAGATAGTCGCTGAACTGCGTAAACATCTGATCTTGGGGGGTGACCGCCGGAGACGCCGCCGGTGCGATCGTGCCCGCGTCGCGCAGAATGGACAGCCACCGCTTCAGCGCCGCCCGGTCGCCCGGCTGGATGGTCTGCTTCCTTCCTCGGCGCCGGAGGTAGCGCTCCACCACGCATTCATCGAGGTTGGTCAGCTTGGCCCGGCTCCTTACCATCCAACCCAGGAGATCGTCGACCACGTTGAGGCACCGCCAAGTGCCGTGGCCAGCGAGCCCATCCTCGACGAGACGCGCCGCGTAAAGCTCGACGAGCTGTCCGTGGGGGCCGTTCTTCAGACGCTGGAACAGCCGGCTGCTGACCAAGTACTCTTCCGTAATCATCATTCTGTCCTCCACTGTTGAGAGCGGAGGTACAGGATGAACTATGCCGAACCGATGACATGCCGATTACTCAGATTCCTGGGGAAAACGAGCCCGTTCGGCATAGTTCGGCGGGCGGCATAAACGGCCAAGCTCAATGGCCTGGATCCGGAAGGCTACCTGCGGACGGTGCTCGATCGCATCGCCGATCACCCGATCAACCAAGTCGATCAGCTGCTGCCCTGGAACATCCTGCCGGAACCGTCCATCGAAAACCGCCTCGCAGCCTGATCAGCACGATCGGGTCAAGACGGTATTCGGCGGACGCTTACCGCGCTGCAGCGGGCAACGTGGTACTACCGCAGCCAGGCCGCGGGGCGCAGTCCTTCGACGCTCGGCTCGGCGGTTGATATCGAGCCTCTCCACCATATGCCGAAGGAGCAGGAAGATTTCTCTCCGGACTCTACGTCAGTGCCGCACTTTGGCGGCGACGCCCGGAAGTAGGGCATGATCTAGATTCACTTCCGGAATCAACACTCTTTTCCTAGGGCGTCCGCGAAAGAATGTGCCCTCCCCGCCCGCTAGATACATAGCAATGGTGATAATTCCGGTAATCGTGAATCGCGATACTGCGGACGTTCAATCGGAAGTAGGGTAGGGCAGCCATCGGATCGTAATGGGGATCCCTGTACTGCTGCCCAACCGCCGCTCGTTGACAAACTTGCCACGCCGACTCGCCGAGCATTTGTTCAGCGCCTCGTCTGATAGAATCGCGAAACACGGCGTGAAGCGGTGTGTTGAGGAGGCCGCTGCGTTATGAAAATCGCGAAGCCGAGTGGTTTTGGGTGGTTGCGTACCTTAACGCGTTGATTTAGTTATGACGGCAGCGGCCTGCAAAACTTCGTACGTGGGTTCGATTCCCGCTCGCGCCTCCAATCTTGGTCCAGCAAGGCGTTCAGAGCCCAGCCGCGCCGTCGACTATGCGCGCGACGAGAAGCCCTGGAAGGCGCTCCTTCCGCAGTTCATCGAGCACCTCTACTTCAAGAGGTTCGGTAAAAAATGGCCCGAGTTCGTCGTGTCGGTCGAGGAACGGGCGCGATTGATCCACAAGGTCCGTGAAGTCGATCCTCTGGTATGTGCCAAGTGCGGCACGCCGATGCATGTAATCGCGCTGATCGATGACGCAACGGTCATTCGCCAAATCCTCGAACATCTGGGTCGCTGGGCGCCGCGCCTGGCGCGACAGAACCAGCGCGCGCCACCGGCGGCCGCAAAGGGCATCGCCGGATTAAAACCGCCGGTGCGCGAATGGACCTACCATCCCGTCCCAGACATCGCCTGAGTTGCAGAACGAAGACAACGCCCGGGAACAACCAGGGCGCGGCACAGAACGTGCCTTGTCGCGGCGGTTGAAATTGATTGCCCAGTAATTTACCACTAGACTCGCTCCGATCGCCTCCTTCGGGGGTGCGTAGCGGAGCGAAATTGACATAAGAAGCATTGGGCGCGGTTTGGGGCCGGTTCAGGCACCGGATTGCGGCGCGCCGGCAAGGACTTCAGACTTCGTGGCCGGATCGATTCGCTTATCCCTTCTTTTTGAAAGTCTTGACGGATTCGGCGGCGATTTTCGAGAACGCGCGCAGGATCGGCGAGGTATCTGCGCGCCGCCACGCCAGCGCGAACTCGGTGATGGCATGCCGGTCGGACAACGGCCTGTAGACGACGCCCTTGACGCGGATGCTTTGCGCCGACGCTGGCACGATGGCGATGCCGATGCCGGCGCTCACCAGCGCGATCATCGTTTGCGTCGGCCGCACTTCCTGGACCACGTTGGGAATGAAGCCGACCCACTGGCACATGCTCAGGATCAGGCTGCTCTGGTTGTAGAAGCCCGCCTCGCCGCCGCTCGGCGAGGTGATGAAGCGTTCATCGGCGAGCGCTTTGAGCGACAGCGTACCGCGCCCGGCCAGTTCGTGGTCCCGCGGCAGCGCGACGACAAAGCGCTCGCGCACCAGCAACTCCGTCTCGAGCGCGCTGTCGGAAATGGGCATGCGCACGATGCCGACGTCGATCCGGTTTGCATGCAGCGCATCGATCTGCTGGGTGATGTCCAGCGTGCGCAGCACCAGCTTTACATCCGGGTGGCGCAGCCGGAATTCGCGCAGCACGTGCGGCAGCAGCGCGTACGAGGCGGACGCGACGAACCCGATCGACAGCCGGCCGATTTCGCCGCGCGCCGCGCGCTGCGCCGAGCTGACCGCGGCGCCGGCGCCGGCCAGCACGCCGCGCGCGTCGTCGAGAAACGCTGCGCCGGCCGTGGTCAACTGCACGCCGTGCTTGCCGCGTTCGAATAACCGCACGCCCATCTCCTGCTCGAGCAGCGCGATCTGCCGGCTGAGCGGCGGCTGCGAAACGTGAACGCGGCGCGCGGCGCGGCTGAAGTTGAGCTCTTCAGCGGCGGCGACGAAATAGCGCAGGTGCCTCAGTTCCACGATCCATGCCTCCAAGGTATCACCAGACCATAAATTACATATTGGCCATCTGGCTGGCCCCGCACCATAATCTAAATCACATTAGGGCCTGTCCGCTGGAGCAGCTTGAACCACGGAGTCTTCTGCACGGGCTCCACAGAAGAAGACCCAGGCACCTCCAGGCATTCGCGTTCGAGGTTTTCGGAAACGAAGGAGAAAAAGCGTGGCAGCGTATCAAGACCTGCGTGATTGGATCGAAATCCTGCGCAAAAAGGGCGAGGTGGCGGAAGTCCGGGGTGCCAGCTGGGACCTGCAGATCGGGGCGCTCATCGAGATCGCGTGCCGGGAAAGCAAAGGGCACCCTCCCGCTCTTCTATTCCGGGACATTCCCGGGTACCCCTCGGATCGGCGGGTGCTTGGCGCCCTGCTGTCGTCACCCAAGCGCCTCGCGCTCACCCTCGGGCTTGCCGACGAGATATCGGACAAGCAAGAGATGGTGAAGGCGTGCCGGAAGAAATTAGCGGCGATGAAGCTGATTCCGCCGGTGACGGTGAAGACAGGGCCCGTTGCCGAGAACGTGCTGGAAGGGTCGAAGGCGAACCTGCTCAGCTTCCCGGCCCCCCGGCACCACGAGCTGGATGGCGGGCGCTATATCGGGACGGCACATTGCGTGATCACGAAAGATCCGGACGATGGCTGGGTGAACCTCGGCACGTACCGTTGCATGGTCATGGGGCCTGACAAGTTCGCATTGCACATGAGTCCGGGAAGAGACGGTCGCATCATGCGGGACGACAAGTACTTCGCCCGGAATCAGCCTATGCCGGTTGCCATCGCCATCGGAGTCGATCCCGCCCTGTGGCTTGCCAGCATTTCAGAGGTCCATTGGGGGACTTCGGAATACGACTACGCCGGAGGGATCAAGGGACAGGCCATCGAAATCATGCCAGGCCCACGTACGGGACTTCCCGTTCCGGCGAGCGCCGAAATCGTCATCGAGGGCATGTGTTATCCGGGCGAGATGGAGCCGGAAGGCCCCTTCGGGGAGTGGGCCGGATACTATGCCAACCGGGGTCTGCTGCAGGTGCCCGAGCCCGTCGTACGCGTGACGGGCGTGATGCATCGAAACGATCCCATTCTGACCTGCGCCCATCCGGCCAAGCCGGCGAACGACAGCTCGTTCCCGGAATCCGCGTTTCGTTCGGCCACCATGTGGGACGAGCTGGAGAATGCCGGGGTCCCTGGCGTTCGAGGCGTCTGGTGTCACGAGGTGGGCGGGGCGAGAATTTTCAGCGTCGTCTCCATCAAACAGCAATATGCCGGCCACTCGCGCCAGGCCGGCATGATCGCTTCGCAATGCAGGTCGGGGGTCTACATCGGCCGCTACACCGTCGTCGTGGATGACGACATCGATCCTTCGAACCTGGAGGAAGTGATCTGGGCGATTTCCACTCGGTCCAATCCCGAGCGTTCCATCGAGATCACGCGCTGGACCCGGAGCACCTCCGCGGATCCGGCGGTCTCGCCTTTCTTGAAGGATCAGGACTCCAATCCTTCGGATCTCTACACTTCCAAGGCGATAATCGATGCCTGCTGGCCGTACGAGTGGCGAAAGCGCGCCTACCCGGTGGTACAAGTCAGTAAAGGGCTGAGGAAGGAGATGTCCGACAAATTCTCGGATGTCTTGGTAAACATCATCAGATGAGGATAAACAAGTGTAATCTTCGTCGCACAGGAGAAGTTCCATGCACAAGCTCAGTTTCGTATATCGTGGTGGGTATGCATTCCTTATCTGCAGTGCCCTGACACTGCTGCTCCTCGGGAGCCTGTTCCAGCCTGCGCAGAGCCAGACGTCGCCGATCAGGATTGGAGTCATGTTTCCGTACACGGGCCCCTTGGCGGCGATGGGGCTCACCGAGCGCGACGTCATCAAGCAGGCGTTCGACGAAGAGAATTACCAAGTGGCCGGACGCAAGATCGAGTTGCTTTTCGAAGACAGCCAGGCAAGGCCCGACACCGGACTGACGAAGGTCAAGGCGCTGGTGGAGCGTGATCGGGTTCATTTGCTACTGTCCGAGCTGACGAGTTCCGTCGGCGCCGCTATTGCGCCCTACGTGATTGAGCAGAAGATCCCCTGGGTGAGCACGGTCGCACTGGCCGGATTGACCCGCAACCTGAAAAGCCCGTACATCTTCCGCTTCGTGCCCTCCTCGTATCAGTTCGGATTGACGGCGGCGCAGTGGGCCAGGAAGCAGGGTTGGAAGAAGGTGTACTTCATCGGCTGGAATGCACCGCCGTCCCGGGAAGCCTACGAGGCGGTGAAGAAAGTTTTCGGCGAAGAGAACGTGGTCGAGGCCCAGTTTCCCAATGTGGGCACCCCCGATTACGCGTCTTACCTGACCAAGATGGATCGGACCAAGGCGGATGGAGTGTTCGCCGCAATGTGGGCCGCCGATGCGCCGCGCATCAGCCGTCAGTACGCGGAATACGGCCTGAACAAGAAGATGCCGCTCCTCGGGATGGCCTCATTCACGAGCGAGGAACTTCTCGGCGACATGCCGCAGGAGGCCGAAGGCATCATTGGCGTCTACACCTATTGCGGCGCGCTGGACACGCCCGAGAACAAACGCTTTGTGGAAGGCTACAAAACCCGCTATAAGGCGGTGCCGGGCTCGTACCAGTACATGGGCTACATGGCCGCCAAGTTCGTCATCCAGGCGCTGAAGGACATCAAGGGGCGGGCCGAAGACCGGGATGCGTTCATCGGCGCGTTGCGCAAGGTCCAACTCAAGGGTCCCATGGGCATGGCTAGCTTCGACGATCACCAAGGGATGGTTGCGGATTTCTACGTCCTTAAGGTGGCGAAGAAGGATGGGCGGCTGCAAAACACCTGCGGCGAACGGATCCCCCAGGTCAAGGATCCCTACGAGATGTTCCCCTGAAAACCGGACAGCTGCCGCCGGGTCCGACTGGCCACAATATTACTTACGGGTAAGCGCGTAAGCCCCAGTTTTCTGGAGAATGCTTCTATGCCCTCCGCTTCGAACGGCAATCGAAAGACGGGCGATCGGAAAAAGGTCGCGACTTATTGTAGCCAATGCCCAGTCGGGCCGGACCTGTTGACGGTCGAGGTCGTCGACGGTGTCGCCACCATGATTGAACCGAACTTCACCGTTCGAGGTCTTCATCCGGCCGACGGCAAGATTTGCGTCAAACCTTACGGGCTGATCCAGAAGCTCTACAGTCCCCATCGTATTCTGAAGCCCGTCAAGCGGACCAATCCCAAGAAGGGCCGGGACGAAGACCCCGGCTGGGCGGAGATAAGCTGGGAAGAGGCGCTGGACACCATCGCCGCGAAGTTGCGTGGCATTCGCGGTAATTTCACTGACGCAGACGGTAACCCAAGGCTGGCGTTTACCATTGGCGGAGCCGGGACTCCATTGCGCTACATGGGGGCCTTCCCTGCATTTCTCGCCGCTTGGGGAGGTCCTATCGACCGAAGTCTCGGCGCCGGTGGCACGGTTACGTGCGTACACGCGGAACATCTTTACGGCGAGTTGTGGCACCGTGCCTTTACCGTGGTGGCGGACACGCCGTCGTGCAACTACATTGTGTCCTTTGGTTACAACCTGAATGCATCAGGAGGGGTGCCGAGCGTTCGCCGGCACGCCGATGCGAGAGCCCGGGGCATGAAGCACGTGCAGATCGAGCCTCACCTTTCGGTCACTGGAGCCACTTCGGCCGAATGGATTCCCATCAGGCCGAAAACCGATTCCGCTTTCCTCTTCGCGATGGTGCACGTCCTGGTGCACGAGCACCGGATCGACGAACTCGACGTCGATTTCCTCAAGCACCGTACCGCCGCGCCCTACCTGGTGGCCCCGAACGGCTACTACCTGCGGGATTCCGTCGGCCTCAAGCCGCTACTCTGGGATCTAAAGCAAGGCAAAGCGGTCCCCTACGACACCCCGGACATCGATCCGGCGCTGACCGGATCATTCGTGGCGAGCGGCGTGGAGCGCGGCGCCGACGGTCAGTCATGGCCGCACGATTGCCTCGTTGCGCGCACGGCCCACCAAGCGCTCATAGATCATGTAGCGCCCTGTACACCGGAGTGGGCGTCTTCCATTTGCGATGTTCCCGCCGCGACGATCCGCCGCATCGCCAACCAGTTCCTGGAAGAAGCCTGCATAGGCGAAACCACCGAGGTATCGGGCCAAGAGCTGCCGTTTCGTCCCGTGGCTGTCCTATTGGGGAAGGGGGTGAACAACGGGTGGGGCGCCTACGAGTGCGTCTGGGCACGAACGGTATTGCAGACGCTGGTGGGGGCACTCGAAGTTCCCGGCGGGTTATTGGGCTCCATGTCATGGCTTGTCGGTCCAAACTTCGATCGCATGGCATCGTGCCTGCCGGGAGAGGACGGTTTCATGGCGCACCCCATCCTTCCCACCGACAAGGAAAACTGGAAGGCGCAGCCGGAAGTCAGGCACGCACACAGCACCCTTGCACCCCTTACCGGAAGTGGGCCTTATGCGCAGGCGGTGGGCAGCAGCACCTTTGCGTGGCTGCGCATGCAGGGGCGGGCTGCGGAAACTTGGGCGAGACCCCGACCGCCGGATGTCTGGATCGTGTACCGATGCAACCCGCTCATGTCCAACTCCGATACCGGGCGGTTGGCCGAAAGCGTCGCTGCGTTTCCATTCCAGGTGTCATTCGCCTACACCCATGATGAAACGAGCCATTTCGCCGACATTCTCCTGCCTGACTGCACCGACCTCGAGGCTACCCAGCTCATCCGCGTCGGCGGAACCGGATCCCGTGAGCAATACTGGGAAGCTGAAGGCTGGGTCCTGCGTCAACCTGTCGTCAAGCCACGCGGAGAGGCCCGCGAATTCGAGTGGATTGCCACAGAATTGGCGAAGCGGGTGGGGCTGTTGGCAGACTTCAACCATGCCATCAATACGGGCGCCTGCGGCATACCGCTCAGGACAGAGCGCTACGACTTCTCCTTGGAAGTGAATAAGGAGCACAGTGCGGAGGAGGTCTGGGACTGCATTTGCCGGGCGGCGAGCAATGACCTCACTGGAGGACAGGCCAGTGACGGTCTTGCTTATTACAAGCAGCATGGATTCCGAGTGAGGCCCTTCCCCAAGATCAACTGGTACCTCTACCCACGGATGGTGGCCCAGGGACTGCGCTTCGAACTCCCCTATCAAGAGCGCCTCCACCGGGTCGGCCAACAGCTGGCCAACCGGTTGCACGAGACTGGCGTGGGTTGGTGGGACAAACAGTTGGCCGAATACGAGCCGTTGCCGCACTTCAAGGACCTTAATCGGCTCTGGGAGGAGGCCATGGAAAGGAACTACCACGTGCGCGCAAGCGATTTCCCCTTCTGGGGGCTGACCTCTCGCAGCATGCAGTACTCGTGGGGCGGCAATGTGGGCATTCAACTGATGAAGGAGATGGCCGACAACGTGGTCGGTCACGGCGGGGTCCAGCTCAATGCGCAGAAGGCGCGGGAGTTGGGTATCAAGGATGACGACCTCATCGAGGTGGTTTCGCCGATTGGGAGGACTTCGGGCCGGGCCATCGTGCGCGAAGGCATGCGCCCCGACGTGATTGTCATGATCGGCCAGTTCGGCCACTGGAAGACTCCTTACGCCAAGGATTTAAACGCGCCCGGCCTCAACAGCCTAGTGCCCATGCATATGGATTTCCTCGACGGCGGTGGCTCGACAAACGACACCACCAAGGTCAACGTGCGGCGACTGGGGAGCTGAACCGATGACGCGTTATGTGATGGTCGCCGACCTGGAGCGCTGCGTGGGCTGCCAGACCTGCACCGCCGCCTGCCGGCACGCCAATGCGACCTCCCCCGCGGTGCAATGGCGCAAGGTGCTCGACCTGGAGGCGGGGTCCTATCCGAATGTGAGCCGAATCTTCGTTCCGGTCGGCTGCCAGCATTGTGAAGATCCGCCTTGCATGCACGTGTGCCCGACGACCGCCACGCGCAAGCGCTCCGATGGCATCGTCACCATCGACTGGAGCATCTGCATCGGCTGCGCCTATTGCGAAATGGCTTGTCCCTACCAGGCGCGGTTCAAAATCGAATCGCCGCGTTTCGCCTACGGCGAAACCGCCATGCGGAACGAAGTCGCACGCGACGATCCCCGCCGCATCGGGGTGTCTCAAAAATGCACCTTCTGCTCCGATCGCATTGATGCCGGGCTTGCCAATGATCTCGTGCCCGGGCTCGATCCGGAGGCGACCCCTGCTTGCGTCAATTCCTGCATTGCCGATGCCCTGCAATTCGGCGACCTCCATGATCCCGAAAGCAACGTATCCAGACTGCTGCGCGAACAGTCGCATTTCCGCATGCACGCGGAGCTCGGCACCGAACCACATTTCTACTACCTGCACAACAAACGTCATGCCGGACCTGCCTCCTCCAAGGGTCAGATCACGGACTCGACCTTTTGCGCTGAAACGGCAAGCGTGTGCAGCAGGGGTGTTGAGCCGCGCCACCAACGGCATTGGGACTGGAAGGCTGCATGCAACTTTCTGTGCGGCGGCGCGGGTTCAGGATTGTTCGCCTTCGTCGCGCTCAGCGGCATCGCCGGCGCCCCCTCCGTGGCGCTGGGTCTTGTTTCGCTGGGCATTGTTGCCATCGGCCTGTTCGTGCTCTTGTTCAAGATCGGCCGCCCCTTGCGGTTTCTCTACGTTCTGCGACAGCCGCAGCGATCTTGGATGACAAGAGAAGCATGGATCGCCGCCGCCTTTTTCCCGCTCGCGTTGGTTTCTCTCGGAATGGCCTCGGTTGCCTTGGCGATTGCCGCCGCATTCCTCGGACTGCTGTTCCTGTTCGCGCAAGCCATGATCTTGAAGGAATCAAAGGGTATTCCCGCCTGGCGATCCCCTCGCATGGTTCCGCTCATCGTGACCACAGGGCTAGCCGAGGGAGCGGGGCTTTTTGTCCTCGCCAATGCGCTCCTGCCGACGCTTGCACCGCTTGCCATTGCCGCGGCAGCGCTCGCGGCGTTGGCCGCACTGAGACACCTGGCTTGGCGAATGTATATCGGCGGCCTGCAAGTCGAAGGCGCACCCACCCGTACGCTCGAGATTTTTGGCCACTATCGCCGCGAAATTTTCAACTGGGGCGTTGCCGTGCCGATGGCACTGCTTGCCCTGGGTTTCGTTTTCCAGGATGTCGCACGGCCGCTTTTCGCCAGCGCCGGAGTGCTCGTTTTCGCCACCGGTTGGGCGCTGAAGTTCATCCTCGTGACCCGGGCGGCCTACAACCAAGGCTTCGCCATCCAGCGGATGCAAGCCCACAGCTCTGGAATCACCACAGCAGTAGTGCAGCCGGGCTGGATTTTCCCCAAGCGCGCGAGCCGTGGCTGACCGCGCGAGCGCTCGCGTGCACTAGCACGCCTGTCGGACTTAGAACTCATCCGCAAATAATGCTTATCTCGCCCGGCACTTTCCGAAAGCAAATGATCGCAGCGCCGAGCATGTTCAAAGCCAAGTATGAACGATCCGTCTTTTCGTAGCGAACCAGGAGCTTTCGGAAACGATTGAACCAGGATGCGCAACCCCCACAATCCAGCGCCGGGGCTTGTATCCATTCTTTTTGCGCACCTTTTCTTCGCCGCGAGAGCGCACGTGCGGCCTTTCCAGTGACAGCCCGTGCGCAGAACGTACACGACACGATGGCCCCGAACACCAGCCGAGCATCTCTGGACTTACGCCCCCCTCTATTCCCGGATGACCCAAAAGAAGAAAAGCCATGATGCAGCGAACGAAAAGCGGACGCCATTCGACATGAAAGATGCCGGCTTTCTCCGCGCAACACGATGAGCTTCTGGGTCGTTCATGCGCTCAATGGCATCTCCTTCGGGATGCTCCTGTTCCTGCTTGCCGCCGGCCTGTCGCTCATCTACGGCCTGATGAAGATTCTCAATCTCACCCACGGGTCCTATTACCTCTTGGGCGCCTATATCGGGCTGAGTGTCGTGCGCGGCACCGGAAGCTTTGTGCTTGCCGTCGCCGTCGCAACCCTGGCGATTGCGCTGATCGGCGCGCTGATGGAACGCTTTCTCCTGAGGCGCTTCCATCTTCAAGAGTTGCCGCAGGCGCTCCTCACCTTCGGCTTTCTGTTCATCTTCGCCGACCTCGCGCTCTTGATCTGGGGCGGCAATTCGCAAACCCTGCCAAAACCCGAAGCCTTCGCGCATTCGGTCCATATCGCGGGGATCGTCTACCCGACCTATCGCCTGTTTCTGATTGTGGTCGGTCTGCTCGTCGGCGCCGCGTTGTGGTGGTTCCAGGAGGGGACGCGAGCGGGCGCGATGTTGCGGGCCGGCGTTGACGACGAAGAGATAGCCCGTGGCCTGGGGATCAACGTTTCACTGCTGTTCACGCTGGTGTTCGCACTCGGCGCGTTTCTGGCGGCGCTCGGTGGCGTGCTGGGCGGGCCGATCGTGGGCGTCTATCCGGGCGCCGACTTCGAGGTGCTGCTGCTCGGGCTCGTCGTGGTGATCATAGGCGGGCTGGGCAGCCTAAAGGGGGCGCTGGTTGGGGGCCTGCTCGTCGGGTTGCTCGACAACTTCGGCAGGACTTTCTTTCCCGAGCTTGCCCTGTTCACCATCTTCGTGCCGATGGTCGCGATTCTCGCGATTCGTCCCACCGGAATCTTCGGCCGCGCATGATTTCCAGATCCTGGTTGATCTCAGGCGGCGCGATCGCGATGCTGATGCTGCTGCTTCCTTACGCCGTCTCGTCCTACTACCTCGGGCTTGCGTCGAAGATACTGATCTTCGCACTGTTCGCAATGAGCCTCGACCTGCTGCTGGGCTACTCGGGGCTCGCCTCGCTCGGGCATGCCGCCTTCTTCGGTGTCTCCGCCTACACCGTGGGGCTATTGACCTTGCGCGCAGGCGCGAGCGCGTGGCTAGCTCTTACAACGGGGCTTCTCGCCGCCGGGGTCACCGGCGCCCTGTTCGGTCTGCTGGCACTGCGGACGCGCGGCAGCTACTTTCTTATGATCACGCTGGCCTTGGCACAAGTGCTCTGGGGAATCGCGTCCGGCTGGCGCAGCATGACCGGAGGCGACGACGGGCTGCCGAATATTCCCCGTCCCGATCTTGGCCTGCCGTGGTCGCTGGCCGATACCACTCCGTTTTATTACTTCGTGCTCCTGATAGTCGCCGCCGCAGCCGCCATCCTCGCCCGCATCGTGCGCTCGCCGTTCGGCTACGCGCTGCGCGGCATCCGGGAGAGCGAATCGCGCATGTCGGCCCTGGGCTACAACGTCTGGCGTTACAAGTATGTCGCCTTCGTGCTGGGGGGGCTGTTCGCCGGCCTGGCTGGTTGCCTCTATGTTTACCTGAACCGCTTCGTCAGTCCGGATTACGTCCATGTGGTTCGTTCCGCGGAGGTGCTTCTCATGGTGATCCTGGGCGGCGCCGGGACGCTAGTCGGCCCCGCGATCGGCGCCGGCCTGATCATCCTGTTCGAGAATGTGGTCAGCACCTACACCGAGCGCTGGCTGATGGCGCTGGGCGTCGTCTATGTTCTGGTGACGCTGTTTGCCCCGCGCGGCATAGTGGGGCTGGTGCAGGAATACTGGCGCCGGAAGTCCGCCTCATGACCGCCCTCACCGTCCGCGACCTGTCGCGCAGCTTTGGCGGCGTCAAGGCCCTGACAAGCGTTTCGTTTACGGTCGAGCCGGGGGAGCGCCGCTTGGTCATCGGGCCAAACGGTGCGGGCAAGACAACGCTGTTCAACACGATTGCGGGTACGTTTCCCGCGTCGGCCGGAAGCATCGTCCTGTTCGAGCGCGACATCACGCGACTGGCGTCGTACGAGCGCGCGCGTCTGGGCCTCGCCCGCACCTTTCAGATTACCAATCTGTTCCAGGGCCTCACGGTCTTCGAGAACGTCCTGCTCGCGGTCCAGGCCACGGAGGACATCGGATTCGCATTGGGACGTCCGATGACGACTTACCGCCATTTGTACGACAAGGCCGGGCGTCTTCTCGACACATGGGGTCTGGCCGGTGTCGGATGCCAAATGGTCAAACACCTCTCGTACGGCGAGCGGCGCCAGGTCGACCTGATCCTCGCGCTCGCCGGCTCGCCCAGGGTGCTGCTCCTCGACGAGCCCACCGCGGGGCTCTCCGCTGCTGAGAGCGTGCGGGTCGTGGCCATGGTGCGCAGCCTGCCGCGCGAGATAACGATCCTGATGATCGAGCACGACATGGACGTGGCCTTGGATCTCGCCGACCGGATCACGGTCCTGCACCTGGGACAGCTGATTGCGGAAGGCGACCGGGATATGATCCGCTCCCACCCGCAAGTGAACGAGATCTACCTGGGGACCGAGTAACGGTAATGCTGCAAGTCGATGACATCCACTCCTACTATGGCGACAGCTACGTCCTGCAGGGCGTGTCGCTGGCCATCGAACCGGGCCAAGTCGTTGCCGTCCTTGGCCGCAACGGCGTCGGCAAAACCACCTTGGTGCGCTCGATCATCGGCCTCACTCCTCCGCGAAGTGGCCGGATCCTTTTCAAGAGCGCCGACATCTCGCGTCTGCCCGCTCATCGGATCGCGCGTATGGGAATCGGGCTGGTCCCCCAGGGCCGGCGCATTTTTCCGTCGCTCACGGTCAAGGAACACCTGCAGGTGAGCGCGCGAGCGTCCGGCGATGGACGGTGGAACTTCGACCGCGTCATCGAGTTGTTCCCCAACCTCGGCCGCCGGCTGCGGCAGTCGGGCACCAAGCTAAGCGGCGGCGAGCAGCAGATGCTTGCCGCCGGCCGCGCCCTGGTGAGCAACCCCGAACTGCTGCTGATGGACGAACCGACGGAGGGTCTGGCGCCGCTCATCGTGCGCGAACTGGGCCGGGTCATCGACGCGCTCAAATTCGCAGGCACGTCCATTCTGCTGGTGGAACAGCACTGGGCCTTTGCCATGCGGCACGCCGATCGCATCTATATCATGAGCAGAGGTCGCATCGTCTATCAATGCAGCCCCGACGAGATGGCGGCCGATCCGGAAACGAGAGCCCGCTATCTCGGCGTCTAGCCCGACGGCCGCAGGATCATTCAGCAACCGACAATGCAGATGCCCGCATGAGCCAACTCCAAGGAATTCGAGTTCTCGATCTTGGCACCGTGATCACCACACCGCTCGCCGGCCTGATGCTTGCGGACCTGGGCGCGGACGTGATCGAGGCCGAAAGACCCCAGGGAGGCGACACCTTCCGCAGTTGTCGCTGCGGCCTCTATAGCCCGTATTTGCCGGCATGCAATCGCAACAAGCGTTCGCTCACCCTGGATTTGCGCAGGCCCGAGGGCAAGAGAGGAGACGGCGGTTTCAAGGCCCAAGTGCAACGAGTTGGTGATGATGCTGAAAGAAATCGAAAGACTCTGGCAAAGACGGTTCGGCGGGACGCTTCCAGTCAAGGCTCCTGCGCGGACGGGTGTTGAGTTGCCAGGCAATGGCATCGAGCTCGGCCTGACCGAAGCCGGACCGGTCTGTGCCCTTGCGGAAGTACTGGCTGAGCAGGCCGTTGGTGTTCTCGTTGATGCCGCGCTGCCAAGAGCTGTGTGGATCGGCGCAGCAGACTGCGACGCCGGTGATTTCTGAAACCGCTCGTGTTGTGCCATTTCGCGCCCCTGATCATAGGTCAGGGAGAGTCGCCGTCGTGCATCGATTCGGTTCAGGACGGAGTCAGGGGAAATACACGAGGACACGATGAGTGAAATTCGCTATGAGAAGCCCAAGACGCTGCAGGCGGCGGTCGCCCTGCTCTCGGGCGCGAATGGCCAAGCGAGGGTGCTGGCCGGCGGAACTGACCTGCTGATCCAGATGCGTTCCGGCCGTGTCGAACCGGAACTCCTGGTGGACATCAAGGGCGTTCCGGAGATGCGGTCGATAGTCGCGGAAAGCGACGGCTTTCGCTTCGGTGCGGCCGTCACCTGCATGGAGTTGATCGAGCATGAAGAATTCGCCAGGGCATGGCCCGGCGTGACCGACGGGGTGAAGCTGATCGGTTCCATTCAGGTGAAGGGACGCGCGACAGTGGGCGGCAATCTGTGCAATGCCTCGCCGGCTGCAGACAGCGTACCAGGCCTGATCGCCGCGGCAGCGATCGCCAGGATCATCGGGCCCAACGGCCAACGTGACGTACCCGTCCAGGACATTCCCGCCGGCCCGGGCAGAACCTTGCTCGCCAAGGGCGAGATAGTCGTCTCGTTCCTCCTGCCGCGGCGCTCGCCACGGTCCGGCGATGCCTATCTGCGCTTCACCCCGCGCACCGAGATGGATATCGCTGTCGTCGGTGCGGGGGTCAACCTCACGCTGGACAAGAAAGGCTTTTGCACGCAAGCGCGGCTCAGCCTCGGTGCGGTGGCCGAGCGCGCCCTGCTGGTGCACGACGCAGCGGCCGCACTGATCGGTACCCCGATCGACAACGCCGCGCTCGATCGCCTTGCCGCCGCAGCGAGCGCAGCCTGCCGGCCGATCGACGACAAGCGCGGAACCAAGGATTTCCGGATCAAGGTAGCCGGTGTGATCGCGCGGCGCGCCGCAGAAATAGCGCTCGAAAGGGCAAGGAGGACGAACTGATGGCAAAACACCGTGTAACGGCGACAGTGAACGGGGATGCGGTCGAATTTCTTTGCGAGACGCGGCAGACCCTTCTGGAAGTGCTGCGCGACGAACTGCGTCTGACCGGCACCAAGGAAGGCTGCGGCACGGGCGACTGCGGCGCCTGCAGCGTGACGGTGGACGAGCGCCTAGTGTGCTCGTGCCTCGTCCTTGGCGTCGAGGCCCAAGGCAAGTCGATACAAACGATCGAAGGCATGGCCGGCGACAAGGAGTTGCATCCGCTGCAGCGCAAGTTTCTTGAGCACGCAGCGCTGCAATGCGGCATCTGCACCCCTGGGATCCTAATTGCGGCCCGGTCGCTGCTGGAGCGCAATCCGGATCCGACGGAGGGCGAGCTGCGTTACTGGCTGGCCGGCAACCTGTGCCGTTGCACCGGGTATCACAAGATCGTCGAGGCAGTGCTCGATGCGGCCCGCGAAATGCGGGGAGGCTGACCATGTCGACCATGGTGAAGTACGAGGAGAAGGAGCTTAGAGTCGTCGGCACGCGTCCGCTTCGGCCCGACGGCGTCGACAAGGTGACGGGTCGTGCCCGATTCGCCGCCGATTACAATCTGCCGGGCCAGTTGATCGGCAAGGTGCTGCGCAGCCCGCATGCGCATGCGCGCATCAAGTCGATCGACACTTCGAAGGCAAAGGCGCTGCCCGGCGTGAAGGCCGTCGTCACCCGCGATGACTTCGCCGACATGCCGGTGGAATACGCGTTGTCCGGCGAACTGACCATCAATTTCCGCGACGTCACCCGGAACATGATGGCGCGCGAGAAGGTGCTCTACGACGGACATCCCGTGGCTGCTCTCGCGGCGACGAGCGAATGGATCGCGCGCGAGGCGATCAAGCTGATCAAGGTCGAATACGAGGTCTTGCCTCACGTAATCGACGTGCTCGAGGCGATGAAGCCCGGCGCCCCGCTGCTGCACGAGGAACAGTACACCCAAGATGTCACTCCGAAACCGGACAGGCCGTCCAATATCGCCAAGCGCCTCGCATTCTCGCGCGGCGACATCGAGGCGGGCTTCAGGCAGGCCGATCTGATCATCGAACGCACGTTCAACACAAAGCCGGTTCACCAGTGTTACATCGAGCCACAGGCGTGCCTGGCGAGCTACACCGAGGACGGTCAGGTCGAGCTCTGGACTGCA
>Ga0082335_1003431_pt1 | contig 26113 bp, 27 predicted proteins | sample Subgrocontami58m_FD_72375 | JGI IMG/M metagenome (GOLD analysis project Ga0082335, IMG submission 72375) | Subsurface groundwater microbial communities from S. Glens Falls, New York, USA - GMW37 contaminated, 5.8 m (SPADES assembly) (version 2) ...
GCATGACCTGTACGCGGCCGTGGTTGACCCCGGACTGGAAAGCACCCATCAGGTTGTGTGCAAATAGCCCGTTCCTGATCGCACGCGGCGAGCCGTTCAGCAACTGGCCATAAGGCCCGAGCATCTGTGTGATCGCCTCACTGGTCCTCACCCCATGCTCGGGAGCCCATACCTTTTCGGCTGAGCCCTCGTAGCTGAATTTGCCGCCGCGCTCGACGATCGACATGCTGCGCATCGTCATCAGCCGGCAGACTTGAGCTTCGATCCATAGTTCCGCGACCTTGTCCCGGATTGCCGGTTCATTCGCCGGGCAGTAGTCGCCCAGTTCACGGCTATTCTTGATCCAGTTGATGATGTCCTCGTCGCGCCGCACCGAAATCAGATAGCGCGCGGCACCGACCCGGTCGAGGTTCAGGCCCATCGAGCCGACGCGCCAGCCCTTGTTCTCTTCACCCAACAGCATTGACTTGTGCACCCGCACGTTGTCGTAGAACGTCTCGTTGGTTCTCGCATGACCATAGGTCGTCGTCTGGGGCGCCCGCGGGTTGTTCTGGATGGTCCACAACGGGCGCACGGTGATGCCGGGTGTGTCCATCGGGATCAAGAAGATCGAGATCCCCTCGTGCTTGGGTGCGTCCTTGTTGGTCCTCGCCATCAGGTAGATGTGCGTGGCGGACTCGGCGTTGGAGGTGTAGATCTTCTGCCCGTTGATGACGTAGTAGTCGCCGTCACGGACCGCCTGGCATTGCAGCGAGGCCAGGTCGGCGCCTCCGCGGGGCTCGGTGAATCCCTGGGCAAACATGAATTCGCCCGTGATCAGCTTAGGGATGTAGTAACGCTTTTGTTCCGCCGTGCCGGCAGCCATGATCGCCGGCGCACCGCTGCCGCCGAGCGACACGGTGATGTTGGCCCGATACAATTCCTCCTCCACGATGTACTGGGTGATGCGGTCCCCTCCCTGCCCGCCGTACTCTTTCGGGTAGCTGATGCCCACCCAGCCCCGGTCGGCAATCTTCTGAAACAGCGCGCTCACGTGCGGCGTGCGACAGGCCGTGCGGTGGAATGGACGGCCCTCGTTGTGCTCCTCCATCTCCGCGAGGACATCAGGAGTCATTTCCCTGGCGATAAAGGCGCGCACTTCTTGCCGCAGCGCCTCTTGCTCCGGCGTGTATGCAAAGTGCATACTCAGACCTCCCTGATGTTGGCCATGTGTAGGCGGCGAATTCGTAGTATGAAGGAATTATGCCACCTCTCCACATCCTGGCGCCACTTCGCAACCACGGGAAACCGCGAAAAAACATAAAATTTCTGATTGGCAAACCGGGGGCGGGCATGTAGGCTTCAATGTTGATTGGGTAGCATCAATTCCTGGAGATGCGATGATGCAGATGCTTGCCGCTGCTTTGCAGATATTGATCGTGGGTATGCTGATCGCGCCGGCCGGCCCGGCAGCCGCCCAGCAAGCTTATCCCAACAAGCCTATCCGCATCATCATCCCCTTCCCGCCTGGCGCAAGTAACGACATCCTGGGCCGGCTCGTCGGCAAGAAGTTGACGGATACGCTCGGCGTGCAAACCATCGTGGACAACCGCGGCGGAGCGAGCACCATCATCGGCGCCTCAGCCTTGCTCAAGGCTCCGCCCGATGGCTACACGATCATGGTGACCTCCAGTACCCACATCATCACGCCGTTGCTGATGCCCACGCCGTACGACGCGGTCAACGACTTCGCTGCGGTTACCACCATCGATAGCAGCGACTACGTCCTGGTGGTTCATCCGTCTTTGCCGGCCAACACCTTGCAGGAATTCATTGCATTGGCGAAGGCGAAACCCGGTCAACTCAATTACGCCTCGTCGGCCAAGGGCAGCGGCAACCACCTGTCCGCGGAATTGCTCGCCATGCGGACCGGGATCAAGATGCAGCACGTTCCCTACAAAGGCGGCGGGCCGGCTGTCATCGATCTGATGGCCGGCCAGGTGCAGATGTTCTTCAACAGCCCCAGCAGCATAGTGCCATACGTAAAAGGCGGAAGACTCAAGGCCATCGCGGTCACCGGCGAGAACCGCATGGCGGCGTTGCCCAATGTGCCAACCTTTACTGAATCCGGCCTGCCGGACTTTTACGTGAAGTCGTGGCACGGAGTGCTTGCGCCGCTCGCTACGCCCAAGGCGATCATCGATAAGCTGGCGGCGGAGATCACCCAGATACTGGCCATGCCCGACACCGTAGAGACTCTGGCCAGTCTGGGCATGTTGCCTTTCAGTTCCACGCCCGAGCAGTTCGCCGCGCTGCTCAGATCGGATACCGTCAGATTCGCCGAAGTCATCAAGGCGGCGAACATCAAAGCTGACTAAGACTGCTGGAGGGAGAAGAGCAATGAAACGCACGCATACACTTGCCAGGTCGCTGATGCTGATCGTAATCATGGCGCTTGCAACTGCAGCCGTTGCGCAGAAACCGGGCGGCGTGCTGAGGCGGGCAAACGATGAAAACCCGCCCAGCGCGTCTCCCCACGAAGAAGGCTCGAACGTAGTGACCACACCGTTTGTTCCGGTGTTCAACAATCTGGTCGACTTTGATCCAACCAAGAGCCTCAGCCGGCCGGAGGCTATCGTGCCCGATCTCGCGACGAGCTGGTCGTGGAGCGCGGACCACAAGACGCTGACGTTCAAGCTTCGCCGCGGAGTGAAATGGCACGACGGCAAGCCTTTCACGGCCGCCGATGTCAAATGCACCTGGGATGCCGTCACCGAGAAGCGCGACGCGGGCTGGCGCAAGAGCCCGCGCAAGGCGTGGTTTTCAAACCTGCAGGAGATCGTCGTGGAGGGCGACGACCAGGTGAGCTTTCGTCTGGCCCGGCCTCAACCGTCCTTTCTTTCCTTCTTTGCAGGCGGCTGGTCGCCGGTCTACCCCTGCCACGTCGACGGGCGGCAGATGCGCCAGAAGCCGATTGGCACCGGCCCGTTCATGGTGAGTTCCTTCGAGCAGGGAAAGATGATTCGCCTGGTGCGAAATCCAAACTACTTCAAACCCGGGCGGCCCTACCTCGACGGCATCGATATGCCTATCATTTCGTCCCCCAGTACGCGTAACCTCGCATTCGTCGCGGGTGATACCGACCTGTACACGCCGAGCGCGACCCTGCTCGCCGAAGTCAAGGCGAAGCTGCCTGACGCGATCTGCGAGGTTGGCCTGAGCTATGCGTACACCCAGTTGATCATCAACCGCTCCGTGGCGCCATTCAACGACGTGCGCGTTCGACGAGCCATGGCGCTTGCTATTGACCGCGATGCCGTCGTGAAGGTCAAGGGCGCCGGGCTGGACCGCCTCGGTGGCGAATTGATGCCGCCACCGGAAGGCGCGTGGGGGCTCGATAAGGCGGAACTGGCGTCGATTCCGGGCTACGGGCAGGACCTCGAGAAGCGGCGGGAAGAAGCGCGCAAGCTCATGCGGGAGGCAGGGTATGGTCCGGACAAGCCTCTGAGTCTCGTGTTGAGCACGCGAGACGTGGCGAGGTATCGTGACACGTCGGTATTGATACTGGATCACCTCGCCAAGATCTACGTGAAGGGTGAGATGAAAACCATCGATACCGCGATCTGGACCAACGTCGTCGCCAAGCGCGGCTATACCGTGGGGGTGCGCTCCCGCGGGCAGGCCATGGACGACCCGGATGTGGCGTTCTACGAAAGTTTCTCCTGCAACTCGCGCAATAATGTGGACGGCTATTGCAACAAGGAGATGGAGGCGTTGTTCGACCAGCAGTCGGCGATGGTCGACCAGGCCGCGCGCAAGCAGCTCGTCAAGGAGATCGACCGGAAACTGCAGATGGACGTGGTGCGGCCGACGATCACCTTTGCCGCCCTTCCCTACTGCCGGCGCCCTTATGTCAAGGGTTACGTGCCGAGCATGAACAACCAGTACAGCAATCTTCGAATGGAAAACGTGTGGCTCGACAAATGACCGCGGTTGGCCGGCCTCTCCGGCCTGCTATGCTCCGACGAGAACTTTATCGCGTGCGCTGCGCTTGGCTTGCTTGGTTTCAGCGGTGGTAACCGCATCCATCAACTCGGCTACGTCTTTCAATTTTTCCAGGCGCTGCACAAGGTCGATCGTAAGTGCAACGCGCTCGCGGCCGAGAGTAGCCCCGGCATTGGCGCGAAACTTGTCGAGCACCGCATCGCCCGTCAGATGCATGGCCGTCCCGAGCACCAGATCGTGTACGCGGCCATCGCGCATTTTCACCACCAGCCGGGCTTCCGGATTGCCGTCGGCGATGTGTGGACGGCGCAATGCCACGTCGTCGCTGCGGCGGACTTTCACCCGCGCCATGAACGCCTGCAGGTCGCCTTTTGCCGCCCGCTTGTCGGTATAGGTCTCGTAATCAACCTTGCCGTCGATGATCGCCGCGGAAATGTTGTATGCAAGCGTGAACTTGCCTTCCAGTCCCTGGGTTACCGTTGAACGCAACAACGCGCCCGTGCACGGAATGTTGGGGCCGATATGTTCAACCTGTTCGATCTCGCCGGCCTTGAGCTTCTGCTCCTTGCACAGCGCGAGCAAGCCGGTCAGGGTCTGGTGATTGCCGCCGCAGCAGGGCCACGGCTTGATGCGCGTGCCTTCCTCTTCGAGGAAGTAGACCTTGCCAAGAAACTTGGTTATGGCTGGAATGTTGCACTTCGCGCCGCCAAAATTATCGGCGTAACCTTGGCGGCCTTCGATGATGTCCGGGTCTGCCGTAAAGCCTTTAGCGGCCAGCTTGGCCGCGATAATGCCGTTACGCGCCACCTGCCCAGGATGGAACGGCTTGGTCATGGTGCCGAAGTTGCGCCGCAAGCCTCCGGCCTCGGAACCCGCGATTCCCAGGGCCATGCGAGTGCTTTGCACGTCCAGCTTTAGCAGTTTGCCGGCTGCAGCCGCAGCGGCCATCGTTCCGTAAATGGCGGTGGGGTGCCAATCCCGATCCGTCTGTACGTTGGCGCTCAAGCGAGTGCCGATTTCATATCCAACAACCCATGCCGTGAGTACATCGCGGCCGGACAGGTGCAACTCGTCTGCGAGCGCAAGTACGGTAGGCGTAAGGACCGTCGCGGGATGCCCGCCAACACCCCCCAGGTCATCGAAGTCCTCGGCATGGCCCGCCGCTCCATTAGCGAACGCAGCCGCGGTACTCGCGGTGCGGATATTGGTCGCGATGACGCGTGCCTGCGGATTACCGCCTTGCTCGCGGGTGAACTCGAGAATGATCTTCCCGAGCGGGGTCGTTGTGCCGTAGGTTGCGGTGCCTATGTAATCCAGTATCGACTTCTTGGCTTGCTCGATTGCCGCGGCCGGGATCTCATCATACTTGGTGGCGACGATCCAGCGCGCCAGCGTTTCGGTAGTTCCCATGGAAGCCCTCCTGATGGTTGGTGAGCGCGGCGACCGGGACCTCGGCCCCCGAAGAGGATTGCATCATGCCACACGATTTTTGCGTCCGTCAATCGCGATCCGGGCGCTTTGGGGATGCGCGCGCGGGTCGATGCCTTCGACTAAGAGTGCACAGTGATGCCCGTTCACGCTATGATTTGCGAATTCCCACCCTAACCCAAAGGAGCGCAATCATGGCAAGGCTGGCTTCCATTACGAGCAAGGATCAGGTGTCCCCCGCGGACCACGCGATAGCGGACGCCGTCATAGCGAGCCGCGGCGGAATCCGCGGACCTTTCACGATTCTCATGCATTGCCCGGCGCTGGCCGGCCACCTGGTGAACCTGGGCGGTTACGTGCGTTTCGAGGGCAAACTCGACATGCGCGTGCGCGTGCTCGCCGCCATGGTGGTCGCACGCGAGTTCGAGACGCTCTATGTGTGGGGAGCCCAGACGGGCTCCGCCCGCAAACTGGGGGTGCCGGAATCGACCATCACCGCGATCCGGGAGCAACACTCCCGGGGCGTACCGGCGGAGGACGCCCAGATCATCGGTTTCACGCGCGACCTGCTGCAGAAGCACCGGGTCGCCGATGCGACGGCGCAGGCGCTCCTGAAGCGTTTCGGCAACGAGCAGTTCATCGAGCTCACCGGGACGATCGGCTACTACAGCCTACTCTGCATGTCGGCCAATGCGTGCGAACTGGAGCCGAGCCCCGACCATGAGGTGCTGAAGGTCTAGCCACGTCCGCTTTAGTTATTTCGAATTTCGTCAGGGTTTTTACCATCGTACGATAATAAAAGACCTGACCCTATTGCTTGACTGTCGAGCCATTCCGCTTACGCTGCAAGGCAATGAACCTGATACCTCTGAATTTCCGGATCACGTGTCACGAGCGTGAGTTGTTCCGATTGAGCCTGCGCGATGAGCATGCGGTCGAACGGGTCAAGATGTATCGGCGGCAATTTACCTGCACGATCGCCATGTTCCAACGCGATCTCCAGCGGCGTAAATCGATGGCGTTCGATTTCTTCAAGCAGCGTGTCGGGTGCGTCGAGTTTGCCTAGCGCTTTTTTGATCGAAATTTCCCACACCGAAGCCGCGCTCACGAATACGATGTTATTACCGTCGACAATGGCGTTTCTGGCAGCCGCAGACAAGGTTGGATTATCCTCAAGCGCCCAAATAAGGGTATGGGTATCCAGCAACAAAATCATCGCGCTGCTTTGGCGTAAAACGCTTCAGCCAATTCGGGTGGCAGGGCGTCGAAATCGTCGGCCATTTTGACTTTGCCAGTCCATGTTCCGCCAAGTTTGCGCGGTGTCGTATCAGCCCGATAGGGTACGAGCATAGCGACTGGTTTGCCCGCTTTGCCGATGATGACTTTATGTCCCTTTTCAACTTGCGCGATCAGCGACGAAAGGCTGCTCTTAGCTTCCGAGATATTTGTGATTTGCATGGCTTATGACCTCCTAATTATTTCTAGTCTGGTCTGGTCTGGTCTGTTTGTCAAATGCAATTCAGGCCCTATCGTGAGCAATCGCGGCCAACTCATGCGCGCCGGCGCGCCACGAAAACGGATGAGATGCAGGCGCGAGCGCAGCACGAGTGCGGCGAGCCGTTGCATGAATTCCAGCGGCGACATCATGAGGTGGGTCGTGCCGTCGCAAAAGACTGTTTTCAGCTTGAGCACGACCTGCCCTGCGCGGTTCACATTTGGCCGCTCGTTGGCCATGGCGGGGTGCGTGATGTGGCGGCACAGGTGATCAGGGGCCTGGCGTTGCTCGGGATACAATGTGTCGATGCTTTATGAATAGCGACGCCTGCAATGGATAGATCCAATAACCGCAATCAACGAATCAGCGAGATTGAAGCACGACTTTCAGAACTTGAAGGAGAACGAAAGCGTCTTGTCGTCGAACTTACCACCCTCCAATCTTCAACGCGCTCACCAGACGAGTTGCCTGCGCTCATGGGTCTCCCCGCGCTGCCCAGCCCTCCACAGACACCAGACGAAAAGGTCGATCTCTTCCTTAGTCTTTTCCGCGCTCGTGAATCAGTTTTTCCGAAGCTCTGGGAAAATCCATCCAAGGGCAGGAAGGGGTACTCCCCAGCCTGTCGAAATGAATGGGCACGGGGTATCTGCGGAAAGCCGCAGACAAAATGTTCGGATTGCCCGAACCAGGCCTTTCCACCTCTCGACGCCCAGGCGATTAGAGACCACCTTCAAGGTAAGTGTACGATCGGCACTTATGCCCTTCGCGAAAACGACACCTGCACGTTCCTTGCGGCCGATTTCGATGGTGATGGTTGCCGCACGATCGCCGCGAACTGTGCTTCGGGAACGGGGAACGACAGCGTTCCCACGCCATCGACGTCCACCTTTGGCATCGGCATCTCCAGCGCGCCGCTGACGAAAAAGTCGCCGTGCCGCTTCACGCCTGACAGTACGGTCTCGAGCGGCCTCAAATCCTGGTTGTATTCAATTTCTATGAATTTTATTGGCACCGTCGCAGCCGGATATCCAGGAAAGTCAGCGTGAGAAGAATAGGAAAATGAACAACCTCGCGGCAAGCCGCGAGGAATCAACACCAAAATATATTGCCGCGGATTGGCAATCTGCTCTACGCCGCAAGTGGCGGGGAATTGGATCCGAGGCAATGCAACCGTACGACTTCAAGTATCGGCCGGCGCTGCATCCCGGTCAACTGCGCGTTGGCAATGTCGAAGGCCCGAAAATGTCGGAATGTTGGTCGATCAGCAGAAAAAGTGCAGGTCAAGAACTTGGAATAAAGCGATTCAGCCCTCATAATCGACCTATGCGTCAAATTGGCAAACGAGGTCAAAGTCAACCCGGATTCAACCCCAGCGCGGATGCCCTGCGGTTGGCTGGCATTCACCAACGCACCGGCCAGGCACTGGCTGCGCTGGCGACCACGGGTATCGCGAAAGGAATTTACCGGTTCGCCACTCACGATGAGATGAACCGCCATAGCGATGAAGCGCTCGCACGGGCGATTGCGGCCAATGTCCGGCAGCGGTCGTTTCAAGACAGGCAGCGCTGATGAACGGTCCCGGGCAAAACACCGCTCGGCCTGCCAGCGTCGATGACCTGAAGCTCCTCCTGCGCGCCCTGAACGACCATGGCGTCGACTACCTGCTCATCGGCGGCTACGCCCTTCACGCGCTGGGTTACCAGCGTGGCACCACGGATATCGATGTCCTGCTTCGGCCCACGCGCGAACAAGGGGATCGCGTCAAGCAGGCGCTGTTGCTTTTGCCGGACAAGGTGTCCGAGGACCTGATGCCCGAGTGGTTTACCGAAGGCGAGACCATCAGAGTGGCCGATGCCTTTGTGGTCGACCTGATGTTCACCGCCTGCGGGGAAACTTACGAATCGCTCCTGCCTTATGCGGTAACCATCGACTTCGAAAACATACCCGTGCGAACCCTGAATCTCGAAGGCTTGCTCAAAACCAAACAGACCTCGCGCGACAAGGACAAGCTCGACCGGGTCATTCTCGAACGGGCGCTTGACGAGCTGAAGAAGAGCTGAAAGTGGCGCTAGGCAAAAGGCAAGACCCCTTTCGTTTGATCAGCGCTGCCGGTTGGTTTCCAACCGGCGCGGTCTCGGGAAGCTCTACTCAACTCTGATGTTGGCCGTCTTGACGATCTTTGCATACTTAGCCACGTCCGCTTTTATCAGTGCAGTCACTTGGTCAGGAGCGAGTACGAAGGGTTCCATCCCCTGGTTGATCAGCTTTTCCCTGGTGTCGGGCAGGTTCACGATCCTGGCGAGTTCTGCAGACATTTTGTCGATCACGTCCCTCGGTGTACCAGTCGGCGCAAGAATCCCGAACCAGGCCTTATAGTCATAACCCGGCAGACCGCCTTCGGCGAAGGTGGGCACCTGCGGCAGCGCCGACAAGCGGTTCGCGCCGGCCACAGCGATGCCCCTGAGTCTGCCGCTTCGCACATGGGGAATGACGGCGACCGGGGTTTGGAAGGACAGATGAATTTGACCGCCGATCAGATCGGTGACGACCGGTCCCGATCCTTTGTAGGGAATGTGGTGCATCCTGGTACCCGCGGTGATGTTGAACATTTCGCTCGCCAGGTGAACTGCTCCGCCAATGCCCGATGTGCCGTAACTGAGTTGTCCCGGTCTGGCTTTGGCCAAGGCAATGAACTCCCGCAGAGTTTTCGCCGGTACCGACGGGTGAACCACCAGAACGTTGGGTGTGCTCGACAGGGCAGCGACGCCGACGAAGTCCTTGGTAATGTCGTAGGGGAGGTTGGGATTCAGGCTGGGGAGGACGGCTTGCGTAGTGGAGAACAAGAGAATGGTATAGCCATCGGGCGCAGACCTGGCCGCCGCTTCGGTCCCGATCACGGTATTTCCGCCGGGCCGATTGTCCACGATCACTGGCTGGCCCCAACTTTCGGTCAGCCTCGGGCCGGCAAGCCGGGCAAGTGGGTCGGTGCTGCCGCCTGGAGGGTAAGGGACGATGAGCCGGATTGGCTTGCTTGGATAATGCTGCTGCGCGGCTGCGAAGCCGGAAACGACCATCACCAAGCACGCGACCAATACTCGCGCCGTGGTAGTACGACACTTCATCATCCTGCCTCCACCTGAGCATTGTACCCCAAACGCCAATCATCATTTCCTGCCTGGCCAGCTCTGGCACCTCATGGTGGCAGAGAGCCGTTTGACTGCGCAACAGGCATCCTATAGCATACACCGTATGACAACTAACGCTCGCGAAAAGACAGCGGTTTACCGCATCAATGCCCGCCTGGACGCCGGACGCGCAGGCAAGCTCGATTCGCTCGCGCGCGCGACAGGAGTGTCGGTCTCCGATGTCATCCGCGATGCGATCGATCATTATCATGCGTCGGTTGCCGGCGGCGGCAGCGAAGGACTCAAGGCGTTGGAGAAGCTCGTCGGCTGCGCGCGCGGGCCGCGCGAGCTTTCGCGCAATTACAAGCGCCTGCTGACGGAGAGCCTCGCCGTAAAGCATGGTAATCGCTGACACCGGCTTCTGGCTGGCGCTGCTCAATCGCAACGATGCTCACCACGCAGCGGCCAAGACCGCCCGCGGGCGCCTCGAAGAGGGGCTGGTGACGACCTGGCCGGTGGTGACCGAAACCTGCCATTTGGTACTCCGCCACCTTGGCACTGCAGCCCAGCGCTCATTCATGCAGGGGTGGTTGGACGGCGGGTTTATCATCCACGACCTCGGCGCGGACGACGGACCGCGGTTGCTTCGCCTGATGAGAGACTACGCCGATTTGCCGATGGATCTGGCCGACGCATCGCTGGTCGTCCTCGCCGAACACCTTGGCGATGGTCGCATACTATCGACCGACGAGCGCGATTTCCGCACCTATCGGTGGAAGAACCGCAAACCGTTCACGAATCTGTTGCTGTCACCAGGGTGATTCGGCGACCGCATTGCGCGCGCTGATGCGGCCGAAAGCAAAGCATTCGCCGATGTTCCCGGTTCCCTGGTAGAGGTAGCTGTAGATCGAGCCGAGCTCGCCGGCGCTGTACAGCCGCGGTATCGGCGTGCCGTCCGGCCGCACGATCTGCCCATGCTCGTTACGCCTCGGTCCGCCTTGCGTGTTGAGCATCGAGGGAGATAGCTCAATCGAATAGAAGGGCGGCCTGCCGATCGGGACCAGCATCTTGCTGCGGCCGAACTCGTGATCCTCGCCGCTCTCGCAAATGCGATTCCAGTGCCGCACACTTTCCTCCAGCGCACCCGGGTTCAATCCGCTGGACGCCGCCAGGCCGGCGACCGTTTCAGCACGTTTGATCCAGCCGCGCCGCAGTTCGGCGCTGTTGTCCTTGCTCCATTCATAGCGCTCCATGATGCGCCCCCAGCCGCTGACCGGTTTCATGTCGTACAGCGGGCCGCTGGTAAACAGCGCATGATCGAACACCATGAACATCGGACAAGGGGCCGGCATTTGGCACCATTGACCGTTGCGCTTGATCTTGCCGTGCTTGGGCTTCAACTTCTCGTTGACGAACCGGTGCGCGTCCGGGCCGACGACGATCATGCCGCCGGGCATCTCGTGGGTATAGTGCAGCGGCGTCATCGAGAAAGTCGACTTGTACTCCGGCACCTTAAGTGCCAGCGAAGGACCTGCGAAGTTATTCATATGCCACAGGTCCGCGCCGACCAACTGCGCCATCTTGATACCGTCGCCGTTGTTGTGCGGGGTGCCCGATGTGTAGCAGTAGGCGAGGCCCGGCAGATAGTTGCGGATCATTTCCTGGTTATTCTCGAAGCCGCCGCAGGTAAGCACGACGGCTTTGCGCGCTTTCACGTATAGCGGCTGGCCGCGCTGTTCGGCCCGTACACCGAGTATTTCCCTGGTGATGCCATCCTGAATCAACTCGCGACCCGGCGACTCGTAGAGAATTTCGATCGGCCGGCTTTTCACCGCCGCTTCGAAGAACTTCCAGGTATTCGAGTAGCCGAGGACGTCGCCGTTGTGGAACTTGTGGGTGCAATCCGCGCCGGGAAGTTCCGGAAACTCAATGCCTTCCGGCTGGTGCTGGTGCTCCTGAGGATCGCCCCCGATGCCGGCGACCCAGTCGTTGTTCCCGCGCACTTCCTCCGCCCAGGCACGCACCATTTCTTGCGGCACGGAGTAGCGCCCGCACAGCGCATTGAGGTACGCGATCGCCTTGTCGACGTCGTAGATTTGCAGATAGCCCTGGCCTGCGATTCGGGTATTGCCGCCTTCCTCGCCTGCCGGCGCCTTTTCGAGCATCAGCACCCTGGCGCCGAGATCGTGTGCGGTGATTGCGGTCGCGGCGCCGGCGCCGCCGAATCCGACGACGACTACGTCCGCTTCCTTATCCCATTTCTCCGGCAGCCACGGCTGTTGCACGATCTTCAGCGTCGTGCCCGGGGCCGGCGATGTCGCGCAGGCTAACCGACGTTCCAGATGTCGCCGCCTCTTGCGACGAACCGGATCGGCGTTACGCTTTCCACGGTCCAGCCTTTCTTGCGCAGCCATTCATCGAAATCCGCCTGCGCAGGGCCGTGGCATTCCGCAACCATGCGGCCGTCGCCGAGCGCATAGACGCTCGTGATGGTGGTCTTCGGATCGACCCGCCACTGATTCGTGGCCTTCAACTCCGCGCCGAATCGTTTCAAATCGTCCCAGCCCGGCGCTCTTCCAATCGCAATCCAACGTCCCATGCTGTTTCCTCTTACTGGCTGACGAGTTTTTTCGGGGGAACGAAAGGATAGGGAATCGCCCGGCCGTTCCGAATCGGCAGCACGATGGTGGCCTTTCCGGGACACGTCTCAGTGTCGTGCTGAAGACGCATGCCGACGTCGAGTTCGACGAAACCGAGACCCTCTTCTTCGTACTTCCTGGTGACTGCCGACCAGACCGTCAGCGTGTCCCCGGGCACGATCATGGCGCGGTGCTGAAAGGACACCTTCCATGGCCATCCGTCGGGCAGGCACAGGTCCTTCAGATAGCGCGGCAGTATGCTTTGCTTCCAGGAACCCTGCCCCAGTATGTTGGGCAGCCCCTCGTGGTAGACGGCAAAGCTCTGGTCGTAGTGTATGCGATGCCAGTTCTCGATCGCGGCGCTCCAGCGAAACAGATGCGTGGGCATGAGCGGACCGATGACGAGCGGCGGCAGTTGTTGACCTACCGCGACATCGTCGAAGTAAAGCTGCTGCTTCTCCCTGAGTTCCTGCGCGGTTGTCATTGGGCCCTCAACGCCTGATCTGGGAGGCCCGCAGTATGCAAAGCACCTCGCCATTCTGGTTGGTGAAAATGTTTTCCGTGGTCACGATCAGCATGCGCGAACCGTCCTTTCCCACGCGCTCCCGGATGTCGGCGTACTTCGCCTGCGAGAAGACGCGATCGCCGAGTTTCGGATACTGGCGCAGCTCGATCTCGTTGCCGGCATTCAGGATGCGCTTGAGGTGCGTTGGAACGTCGGGCAGTCCACCGCGGCTCTCAGCGGTGCGTACGCCTCCGATGCCATCGGAATTGGGATTTTCAGCGAACGCCCGGGTGACCGGGTCGTCCGCGCCGGGCCGCGCACGCCGGCCGAGGTAGGTGCAATAGATCGGTGGGGTGATGATATGACCGAACTTCGTGGTCTTGGCGAACTCGTCGTCCCAGTAGCGGGGGTCGGGATCCATGATGGCCTGCGTGAATATCCGCAAACCCTCGCGTTCGATCCCCCACGGGAGGCTCGCCTCGATCTTCTCGCCGGTCGCGCCGATGACCCCCTTGACTTCGGGGGTCAGGGCGCTTTCGCTCGATGGTGCGGACTGGCTCATGCGGCAGCCACCTTTTGTGGTTCCCCGGAGGCTGCGATCGCGTCACGCACATCGCGCACTTTCGGGAAGAAGGCTTCCTGCCAGGGCCAGTTGCCATCCACCTCGAACATCGGTTGGCCTTTCTCAAGCCGCTCGAGGTAGGGACTCGTGATCGGCTCCGTCCAGGGATTGATTCCACCTGCGTAGAGTTTCGGCCCGTACAGGAAATGCTTGGCCTGCTCCAGGGTTTCGACGAAAGGCGCGTTCGCGTCAAAGAGGCGCTCTTTTTTCATCGGCCGCGGGCCCGCTCTCGAAACATGACCCCACGCCTGACGCCCGAGAATTCTCTCCAGCAGCCAGCAGCACTCGATCAGCTTATCCAGGTTGACGCCGGTTTCGATGCCCATGCCTTCGAGCATGTGCACGAAGTCTTCCGTGGGCATCATCCCGGTCGCTTGCCCGCAGCCACAATATGGACAGCCGCCAACGCCGCCCAGCGTGCTCTCCACATGCAGCGTGTCCTTATCATCGAGAAGCTTGATCGCGGCGTAGGTCGACGTGATCGCCATACCGCGCGCGTTGTGCAGGTGGGCACGAAAGTCGGTAACGTCCGGCCACATCCGTTTGACTCGGGTAAAGATGTCCTCGACCTTGGCCGGGTGTACCCAGCCCATCGGATCGCCGACCGATACCTGGGTGACCTTGATGCCGGCGGCATCCCATAACTCATGCTGCTTGGTCAGAAACTTCATCGTTATGTCGACCGAAAAATCGCCGAGGAAATTGGAGCCGAACGTCGCATTGGTTCCGATACCCGCCTCGGTCGCGCCTTTTTCCTTCGCCGTGGCGATGGTCTTCGCCCAGCCGGCCATTTCCTTCATCTGCGAGCGGTTGTAGTTGCGGCGCGTGAACACGTCGCACTGATGACAGCTGGTGCGCGGGAGGCCCTTGCCGCGAGAGAGCGTGAGCGGCGGCGAGAACGCCCGTGCGCGCTCCATGCCGCGCTCGTTCGGAATCATGGCCAGGTACGTCACCCCGGGTTTGGGTTTGAAATTGATCAGCACCTCCTCGATGCGTTTCATCTGCGGCGTGTACTTCGGACTCACGAACGAACCCACCACGATGTTCTGCAGCCCGGTCTCGGACAGGGCGTTAAGCAGTTCGACTTTGTCCTCGATGGGAATGGAGGCACTTTCGATCTGCATGCCTTCCCGCATCACCTCTTCGGTAAAGACGATCTTCGGATATCGATTGGCCATGATAGGTCTCCTTGAGATGCGGCGTTTTCCGGTACGGGTGCCAGACAGGATCACCCCCCGCACATTTTTCGGACGCAGGCGAGTGTGCGCAAGATTTCATCACGCTAGGCCCAAGGTGTCAACTTTTATGTCCGCAGCTATGTTATCGTTCCACCGATAGAACACCACCGCCGTACGATCATGCTGCCTGCGACGCTTGACGATGTGAAGGTGCTTGACCTGAGTCAAGGGCTTGCGGGCCCGATTTGCGCGAAGATCCTCGCGGATTTCGGGGCGGACGTGGTCAAGGTGGAGCCTCCCGCGGGAGACGCCGCCCGCTCCATGGCGCCGCACTTCGGCAACGATTCCCATCCGGAAAAGAGCCTGATTTTCCTGCTTGCGAACCTCAACAAGCGCGGCGTCAGGCTCAATCTGGATGACCCGGACGGGCGGGAGTTGCTGCGCCAAATGGCGCGTACGTCGGACATAGTCGTGGAGAGTTTCGAACCGGGTTATCTGGCCTCGCTCGGTTTGGACTATGCGGCTCTGGCACGGGAAAACCCGGGCCTCATCCTGATCTCCATCACGCCGTTCGGCCAGACCGGACCGTACAGCGCGTACCAGAGCGAGGAGATCGTCACTTACGCGTTGAGCGGCATCATGAGTATCAGCGGCATGGCGAAACGCGAGCCGCTCAAACATGGTGGTATGCAATCGCAGTACGAGGGCGGCCTGAGCGGTGCTGTTGGCGCGCTTGCGGCCCTGTATGCCAGGGATGTCTTGGGAGAGGGGCAGCACGTCGACGTTTCGCTGCACGACGTGGTCGCCTCGACGCTCGTCATTCACCAACCCATGTACGGCTGGGTGGGCGCGGTTCAGGGGCGGCGGCAGCCGAGCGGTAATAGCTACGGCCAGGTGCAGCGTTGCAAGGACGGCTACTTTATCTGGCAGACAGGCGGTGGCGCGGATTGGAATGACATTGCCGAATTCTTTGGGCCGGAGGCGCTCAAGGAGGAACGGTTTTCCACCGTAGCCGGCCGGGCGGTGCATGGCGAGGACCTCGATCGACTCGTGATCGAGGCGACCAGGGACAGGACGATGCAGGAGCTTTTTAGAACCGCGTCGGAAAAGTATCACATGTTGTTTGGCGTGGTGCAGGAACCCGCCGACCTGGCGCAGTGTCCGCATTTGGACGCGCGCGATTTCTTCCAGGAAGTCGACCATCCCGTCATCGGGCGCATCAAAGTTCCGTTCCGGCTTTGGAGTATGCCGGACGCCCCTGCCGTGTACCGCAGGCCCGCACCACTGCTTGGCCAGCACAACACTGAAGTGTTTGGCGACCTGCTGGGACTCGACGCCTGCCGGATGGCGACGCTCGCGGCAAAGGGCGTAATATGATACGTATGGCCAAAAAGCCGCTGGAGGGAATCCGCGTCATCGACAGCAGTTACGTGTTCGCGGGGCCGTATGCAACCGGACTGCTGGGTGATCTGGGTGCGGAAGTGATCAAGATCGAGGGCCCGTCAAGGCCCGACTTCACTCGCGGCGGCGCGTTTTCCGGGCTGTTGCCCGACAACGAGGCCAGGTCGGATCCGTGGAACCGCATGAGCACCTTCAATCTGGTGAACCGCGGCAAGAAATCGCTGGTCGTGGACCTCGCGCGCAAGGAAGGGCGTGAGGTGCTGATCGATCTCATCAAAGTAAGCGACGTCATCGTCGAGAACTTCACGCCACGCGTCATGCGCGGCTGGGGCCTGGATTATCCGAACATGAAGAAGATCAATCCGGGTATCGTCATGGTGTCGAATACCGGCTACGGGCGCGGCGGCCCGTACTCGGACTACCCCGCGCAAGCCACGACGCAGGAAGCGACCCATGGGTTGGCCGCCGTCACGGGATACCGAGGCGGGGAACCGTCCAAGGCGGGACAGTCGTACGTCGATTTTCTGGCGGCATGGGCGTGCGCATCGGCGGCGCTGCTCGGTCTGCGCTATCGCCGGCGGTTTGGGCGCGGACTGTGGGCCGATATCGGAATGTATCAGCTCGGCTGCTACAACGTGAGCGAGTACGTCCTCGATTCGATTGCGAATGGCGCGCCGGGCGAGCGCATCGGCAACCGGCATCGGCAATTCGCCCCGCAAGGGTGCTATCGTTGCGCCGGAAGCGATGCCTGGTGCGCGCTCAGCGTTCGGGATGACGCAGAATGGGGCGCGCTCTGCGGGGTGATCGGACAACCGGAACTCGCCGGCGATCAGCGCTACTCGACCGCGGCAGCGCGGCGTGCGAATCACGACGCGATCGACGCGATAATTGCGCGATGGACGGCGACCGTGAACAAAATCGAAGCGATGGAGCGCTTGCAGGCGGCGGGCGTAGCGGCAGGCGCCGTGCTGGACGGGCGCGACCTGCACTTCGATCCGCAGCTGAAGGCGCGTGGTTTGGTCGAGATGGTGCGATTCCCCGCGGAGAGGGAGATGGGACCGTGCCGGCCGATTATCGGCCGCCCCTGGAAATTCAGCGCCATGCCCCTGGCGTTACGTGACCCCGCGCCGACCTTCGGCCAGCACAATCGCGAGGTGCTCCGCGAAATTCTCGGCTATGATGAATCCCGGTGTGCGGCGCTGGAAGGCGCGGGCATCATCGTGGATAAGCCGGTGAAAGCCCGGGAAGTGCCGAATATGAGCATGGACCAGCGTGTCGCAATAGGACGCCTCGCGTATTGGGATGCCGATTACAAGGAGCGGTTGGGTATCGCTTGAACGCGATCGATGCGTATTTGAGTCCTGGATCACAGGAAGGAAGACTATGGATTTCGCATATACAGTACAGCAGGAAGCGCTCAGGCGCGAAGTTTGCCAGTTCATCAAGGAAAACGTCACGCCCGAAGTTGCCGCAGAGATGGATCCCCACGCGGGCGCGGAGCGGCCGCGTGGCCAGGGGCCCATGGCCGCCGCGCTCTACAAGAAAATCCATGCGCGGGGGTGGCTGGGCATAACCTATCCGAAGCAGTACGGCGGACAGGGCGGCGATCGCATCACCCAGTACATAGTCGAGGAGGAGTTCACCCGGGTTGGCGTTAATCTCTCGTTGGGCGGCAGCGGCGCACCGGCGATCATGGCGGCCGGCACGGAGGAGCAGAAGCAGTACTACATTCCCGGTCTGATCAAGCGCGAGATCTCCTTCTGTCTCGGATTCACCGAGCCGCATGCGGGCGCCGACCTTGCGAACCTGCGCTGCAGCGCGGTTCGCGATGGCGACCATTACGTGATCAACGGCCAGAAGATGTACACCACCGCCGCGCATGCGTCGACGCATATCTATCTGATGGCTCGCACCGACCGGAACGCACCCAAGCACGAGGGTATCTCGATTTTTCTCATTCCGATGGACACGCCCGGTATCACGGTGCGCCCGCTCTGGACGATTCAGAACAATCCGACGGCGCCGGTCAGCACGACCTACGGCGCGGCGCGCACCAATGAAACGTTCTTCGACGAGGTGCGCGTACCGAAGTCGTGTCTGCTCGGCGAGGAGAACAAGGGCTGGCGCGTCGGTTCGATGGGCTTGAACCTGGACCGCGTCGGCGCCTCGCGCTATCTCATCTCCGTGCGTCGCGACGAGGATATCGTGAACTGGGTGAAGAACAATACCGTGGACGGCTTTGCGCCCGGCAAGGATCCGGCGATCCGGGACAAGATCGCCGAGCTGTGGATCGAAGCGCAGGTGTGCAGGCTGATGACCATGAGAAGCATGTCCATCGTGGAACGGGGCGGACAATTCTCGTATGAGGGCTCGGCCGAGAAGGTGTGGGCGCCGGAGCACGGCGTGCGAACCACCGAGGCGATCACGCAGATGCTGGGGCCGTACGCGAGCCTGCTCAGAACCTCTCCCCATGCGATCGAGGACGGAGTCTTCGCGCACAACGTGATGGGGTCGTTTCAGTCCGGAATCAACCACGGCAGCGTGCAGGTGATGCGCGACCAGGTGGCGCGCCGCGGGCTCGGGATGCCGTCGTCGCGCAGGCCGAAAAAAGTGGAGGCAAAGTAAATGGACGTATTGCTGAATGATGACGAGAGTCAAATCGTCGACAGTGCCCGTGAATTCCTGGCCGGCGAGTGCCCGACGACCCTGGTGCGGGCGATGGAGACCGATCCGCTCGGTTATTCCAAGGACCTGTGGGGCAAGGTCGCCGAGCTCGGCTGGCAGGGGATGTGTCTGCCGGAGAAGGTCGGCGGATCGGATATGCCCCTGGTTTATCTGGGGTTGGTGCTGCGTGAAGCGGGACGCGCGCTTGCCCCATTGCCGCTGCATTGCACCGCAGTTGCCTCTTTAGTCATCGCGCGCGATGGGTCGGCGGCGCAGCAGGAAAAGTATCTGCCAGACGTCGTGGCAGGCAAGTCCATCCTGACCTGGGCATTTACCGAGCGGGATCCGCGCTTCATTCCGGAGGCCGTGCAGATGAGCGCACGGGCGCAGGATGAGCACTTCGTGCTCGATGGCGTGAAGCTCTTCGTCGACAGTTTTCCAGCCGCGGATCACTGTCTGGTGGTCGCGAGAACCACGCCTGGCTCGAAGGGCGCGCAAGGTCTGACACTGTTTGTTGTCGATGCGCGTTCCAAGGGCATCAGCCAGACGCCGCTAATCACCCTGGCGAAGGACCGACAGAGCGAGGTGACCTTCAAGGCGGTGCGAGTTCCCGCGGCGAACGTCATCGGGCCCGTCGGTGAAGCATGGCCGATCGTCGAACGCATGCTCGACCGGGGTACTGCATTGCTGTGTGCACAGATGGTTGGCGCGACGCGCAAGGATATCGAGATGGCGATCGAGTACGCGAAGTTTCGCGAGGCGTTCGGCCAGCCCATCGGCGCCTTTCAGTCCGTGCAGCACATGTGTGCGGACATGCAGATCTGGGTGGATGGCGGCGAGTTGCTGACCTTCGAGGCCTTGTGGAAGATGGACCAGGGCCTGCCTGCCTCGGTGGAAGTATCCCAGGCCAAAGCATTCTGCAACGAGAAATGCGAGGCTGCGATCCGTAATTCGCAGAGCATACACGGCGGCATCGGATTCATGATGGAATTCGACCTGCAACTCTGGTTCAGGCGAGTGTCCGCGTGGACCATGCGCATGGGCACGGCGTTCGAGCACCGCGCGCGCATCGCGCATGCGCTCATCGACATTCCCGGCGTAGTGTTGCTGGGCCGCCCGGTGCCCGCCGTTCCGGCGGACGATGCGGCGCCGGTCGCGACGGCCCGCCCGGCGGCCGCGGTCCCTGCTTAACGAAGAGGAGTCCTGTTATGGCGAAATGCCCGGTGTGCCAGCAGCCTGTCGATGAGGCGGCTGCCAAGATGCAAACGGGGATGACCCCCGGGGGTGCGAAGGAGGTGGATCCGAAAACCGGAACACGCCAGTTTCACGACGGGACGTGGTATTACTTCGACTCGCTGGACTGCCGCAACCGATTCACCCGCAACCCCGACAGTTACCTGAAGCAGGCAGCGCCCTAGCGTCACTCAGACGATTCCGCGCCACATCGATGGAGGGGAGATGGGGGCTTATCTGATCAGGCGGACGGTGCTGCTCTTCGTGACGGTACTGGGCGTATCGATAATCATCTTCGCGCTGATGCGGGTGGTGCCCGGCAACATCGCCGACATCCTGTTCGAGTCGTCCGGGTACATCGACGCGGTGCAGAAGGCGAAGATCGAAGCCGAACTGGGACTGGACAAGCCGCTCTTACAGCAGTATTTCGGCTGGATCGGCGGCTTGATGACAGGGGATTTCGGCTATTCCTACATGAGCGAGCGGCCGGCCATTTCGGAGATATTGCCGCGGCTGCCGGTCACGCTCAAACTCGCAGGGCTTACCCTGTTTTTCACCATCATCTTCGGGATTCCGCTGGGCGTGTGGAGCGCCGTCAAGCAAAATGGGCTGATCGATAACTCGCTGCGGGTAATCACCCTTAGCGCGTTGTCGCTACCCTCGTTCTGGTGCGGATTGTTGGTGCTGATGTTCTCGGTTCATGTATTCGGCACGATTCCGATCTATTCGAATGAACCGCGCGGGCCGTGGCATGAGCTGGCTTTGCTGAGTATTCCCGCGCTGGTGGTCGGCTTTCGCAGCTCGGCGCTCATCGTCAGGCTGACGCGTTCATCCATGCTGGAGGTGCTGCGCCAGGACTACATCCGCACTGCGCGCGCGAAGGGGGCTGCCGAGAATGTCATCAATTACCATCACGCGCTGAAGAATGCCTTGCTGCCGATCATCACGCTGCTGGGGATCGAGGCGTCCCACCTGATCGGCGGTCTGGTCGTGATCGAAACGGTGTTCAACATTCCCGGACTCGGACGCTACCTCGTGGAGGCGATCCGCTGGCGCGACTATCCGATCGTGCAAAACCTCGTTCTGTTCAGCGCCTTCGCGGTGGTCATCACCAATTTCATCGTCGATCTGCTGTACGCCGTCATCGATCCGCGCATCAAGTATTCGGACTGAGCCGTACGCAATGACTCCACCCACAAGTGACACACCGCTCGACGCCATAATCGGCAAGGATGAGTTCGCTGCTGCGGCCTCCGCGGACAGCTTTGATGCGGAGCTCGCGAAGGCGGGGGCTCACGTCACGTCGCGTTGGGGAATGGCATTATTTCTTGCCAAACGTTACCCGCTCGGCGGCGTCGGACTCGCCATCGTGGTCATATTCGTACTGGTCGCGGTGCTCGCGCCGTATATCACTACCCATGATCCGCTCGCGACGAATCCCGCGATCTCGCTTGCCGCGCCGTCGGCAGCGCACCCGATGGGCGCTGACTTCATGGGCCGTGACCTCTTCAGCCGCGTGGTTTACGGCGCGCGCACGTCGCTGGCAGTCGCTTTCGGCGCGACGATACTCGGCGTCTTTTTCGGGGTGCTGATCGGTCTTGCATCCGGCTATCTTGGGGGATGGGTCGACCTCGCGACGCAGCGGATCATCGACATGCTGCAATCGCTGCCCACCTTGATACTCGCGATGGCCATGGCGGCAGCGTTGGGGCCATCCCTCACCAACACCATCATCGCCATCGCGATCCCCAAGCTGCCGAGTATCGCGCGAGTCATTCGGGCCAGCACACTCTCGTTACGGGAGATGCCTTTCGTGGAAGCCGCCAGAGCGATGGGAATGAGCGAGATGCGAATCGCCATGCGCCATATTCTGCCCAACACGCTTGCGCCTCTGATCGTGCTGGCGACGGCCGGGCTGGGCACCGCGATTCTGGTCGAGGCCTCGCTTTCGTTCCTGGGGCTGGGCGTTCCGGAGCCGCATCCTTCCTGGGGGCGCATGCTTTCGGAGTCAGCGGCTGAGTATGTGCGGACGGCGCCCTGGCTGGTCATCTTCCCGGGTGTTGCGATCACGTTCGCGGTTTTCGGCACCAACCTGCTTGGGGATGCGCTGCGCGACCTGCTCGATCCACGTCAACGCACGTCGAACTGATGAACAACGTCCTCGAGACGGAAAGTGCTGACGCGCCCGCAAAGTCAGCCGCAGCGAAGACCGTGCTGGAGGTAGCGGGACTCAAGACGTATTTCTTCGTCCGGCAAGGCATCGTCAAGGCGGTCGACGATATGTCCTTTTCGCTCAAGGCCGGGGAAAAACTTGCCATCGTCGGTGAGTCGGGCTGCGGCAAGAGCATGACGGCATTGTCCATCCTGCGGCTGGTTCCCGATCCACCGGGGCGTATCGTCGCGGGAAGTGTGCGGCTCGACGGCAGGGATCTTCTCAAGCTCTCGGAAGCCGAGATGCGCAAGGTGCGCGGCAACCACATCTCGATGATCTTTCAGGAACCGATGACCTCGCTCAATCCGGTGTGGTCGATCGGCAATCAGATCAGCGAAGCGGTGATGCTGCACCAGAACGTATCGCGGCACGAGGCCTTCGAGAAGGCGGTGGAGATGCTCCAGCTGGTGAAGATTCCCGAGGCAGCGCGGCGGGCGCGGGAATATCCTCACCAGCTCTCCGGCGGGATGCGGCAGCGGGCGATGACCGCGATGGCGCTGGCCTGCAATCCACACGTGTTGCTCGCGGACGAGCCGACTACGGCGCTGGATGTCACGATACAGGCGCAGATTCTCGACCTTATCCTGGAACTGCAGGAGCGGCTGGGCACGGCGGTCGTCCTGATTACCCACGACCTGGGCGTGGTGGCGGAAACTGCGCAGCGGGTTATCGTCATGTACGGCGGCAAGAAGGTGGAGGAAGCCGCCGTGGTTGAGCTCTTCGAGGCGCCGCTGCATCCCTATACGCAGGGCCTGCTCGCCGCGGTGCCGCACCTTGCCGCGATGTCAGGTCTTGCGCCGGCGCGCAGCCGGTTAAAGGAAATACCGGGGATCGTACCCGCCTTGGTCAATCTGCCGAAGGGCTGCACGTTCGCGCCGCGATGCGCGTTCGCGAGTGACGTGTGCCGCAACGAATTCCCGCCGTATGAAACGAAGCGCCCGGGCCATAACGTCGCGTGCTGGCACTCGAACCAGCTCGATGGAGTTCGGCATGCCTGATGGCGCAGTCGCATCCCCGGCATCCCCAGCCAGCGTTCCGGTCCTGGAGGTGCGCGATCTGAAGAAGCATTTCCCGGTTCGCAAAGGCGTGTTGCGCGCGATCACTGGCCACGTTTACGCCGTCGACGGCGTGAGCTTCTCCATCGCGCGTGGGCAAACGCTGGGACTGGTTGGCGAAAGCGGCTGCGGAAAATCAACGGTCGCCCGGGCGGTAATCCGCCTCATCGAGCCAACCTCAGGCGAGGTGCGGATACTCGGGCGCGATATATTGGCGTTGACCAAGGCCGAGATGCGGATCTGCAGGCGTCAGGCGCAAATCATCTTTCAGGATCCGTTCTCGTCGCTCAATCCGCGTATGTCCGCGGGAGAAATCGTGGGCGAACCGCTGCTCGTTCACCAGCTCGGCAGCAGCAAGGAGAGACAGGAGAGAGTCGCCGCGCTATTCGACCGCGTGGGCCTGCGTGCGTCTCAAATGAACAGCCTGCCCCATCAGTTCTCGGGCGGCCAACGGCAGAGAATCGGCATCGCGCGTGCCCTGGCGCTCGATCCGCAACTCATCATCGGCGACGAGCCGGTGTCGGCGCTGGATGTCTCGATTCAGGCCCAGGTGATCAACCTCATGATGGACCTGCAGGAGGAAAAGAATCTGTCGTACTTGTTCATCGCGCACGATCTCGCCGTCGTGGAGCACATCAGCCATCGGGTCGCGGTCATGTATCTCGGGCGCATCGTTGAGCATGCCGAGAAGCGGGCGCTATTCGCGAGTCCGTTGCATCCCTATACCGAAGCGCTGTTGGCGGCAGTGCCGATTCCCAATCCCAGACTCAAGCGTCAGAAGCGGTTGGTGCAAGGCGACGTGCCCAGCCCGATCAACCCGCCGCCGGGCTGCCACTTCCATACCCGCTGTCTTTATGCGACGGAGCAGTGCAAGCGGGAGGTGCCGCCGCTCCTCGAAGTCGCTCCCGACCATTGGGCGGCATGCCATTTGCGTCAACCCAAAGCGGATTTGCATCCGGCGCAAGCTAACGCAACCGTCAATCCGTCTTCAACCCGATCTTCTGCACCAGCTTGATCCACTTTTCCACATCGGCAGTCATGAATGCCGTGAGGTGTTCGGGCGTGCTGCCCACTGTTTCAAGGCCGAGCCCGTTGAGCCGCTCCTTTGTGTCACGCACAGCGACTATCCTGGCCAGTTCGCTGCTCAGGCGCCCGACGATGGCTGCGGGCGTGCCCGCCGGCGCGAGCACCGCATATAAGGCGCCCACGTCGAAACCGGGGTAGCCCGTTTCCGCCACGGTGGGCACTTCGGGCAGCGCGGCGACGCGTTTGGCGGTGGAGACGGCGAGTATGCGCAAGCGGCCTGAACGAATGTGCGGCATGCTGGCGGGCGCGCCGATGAAAGTCATTTCGATCTGCCCGCCCATCACATCATTCAATGCCGGCCCGCCGCCTTTGTAGGGCACGTGAACGATGTCGATGCCCGCAACGATTTTCAGCAGCTCGCCCGACAAGTGCATGGGGCCGCCCACGCCGGACGATGCGAAGTTGATCTGCCCCGGCTTGGCCCGCGCCAGCGCCACCAACTCCCTGACGCTGCGCACCGGCAGCGCGGGATTCACCACCAGCGTTTGCGCGCCCGTCGCGATCATCGACACCGGCGCGAAATCGCGCACCGGGTGATAGGGCAGCGATTTCGGATGCAGCGCCGGATTCATGGTGTGACCCGCGCTGATGTAGGCCAGCGTGTGGCCGTCGGGCGGCGCTTTGGCGACGAAGTCGCTGGCCACGATGCCGTCGGCGCCGGGACGATTTTCGACGATGAACGACTGGCCGAAGCTCTCCGTCAGACGCTGCGCAATCAAGCGCGCCGACACATCGACCGCTCCGCCCGCCGAAAAGCCAACTTGCAGGCGCACCAGGCGCGAGGGGTATTTCTCTGCCGCGTCCGGCGTGGTGCGTGCCTGAGCCGCCGCGGGTCCCGTCGCCAACGTGCACCACGCTGCAACCGCGCACAATCCGATTTCATGTTTCATGACTCGCCTCCTCCGCTCATCTGCGTCAGCTATCGATGCATCCAGGAAGATAAGATGTAGATCGTGCCCGCCGAATGTGCGCATAATAGCAGCACAAGGAGGCATACATGGCAATACAGGGTCTACCCACCGCAGGCCGCGAGCTCGCCGGCCAGGTCGCGCTCGTCACCGGGGGCGCGAAGAATATCGGACGCGCGATCTCGATCGCGCTCGCTGCGGCAGGAGCAGCCGTTGCGGTCAACACGCTGCGCTCGCGTGACGATGCCGAAGCGGTGGTGCGGGAGATCCGCGCAGCGGGTGGCGACGCCGAGGTTTTCACCGCCGACATCGCGGATGCCGCTGCGGTACGCGCGATGGGCGAAGGCGTGATGAAGCGCTTCGGCAAAATTGACATCCTCGTCCTCAACGCCTCCCAGCGCCGCGAGGTCCTCTTCAAGGACATGACCTTCGAGGAGTGGAGGAACACGATGTCGATCACACTCGACGGCTCGTTTCACTGCATCAAGGCCTGCCTGCCGTCGATGCTCGCGAACCGAGGCGGCAACATCGTTACCCTGGGTGGTGACGCGGTCCTGCTCGGCGGCAATCGTAAAGCG
>Ga0082335_1003433_pt1 | contig 26107 bp, 25 predicted proteins | sample Subgrocontami58m_FD_72375 | JGI IMG/M metagenome (GOLD analysis project Ga0082335, IMG submission 72375) | Subsurface groundwater microbial communities from S. Glens Falls, New York, USA - GMW37 contaminated, 5.8 m (SPADES assembly) (version 2) ...
AGCGTCAGTATCTTGCCGTCGACCGGCAGCTTCTCGCCCGGCTGGGCGTGGCGCTGCGACACGATGCCGGCCTGCGGCGCAGTGATCACGGTGTCGGCAAGGGCTTTCTTCGCCAGGGCAAGCTGCGCCTCCAGCGCCTTCAGCTTTGCTTCCGACACCTGGTAGTTGCTCTGCACGCTATCGAACGCGTTTTGCGATATGAATTTCTGTTGCAGCAGCGCCATGTTGTTGGCGCGGTTCTTTTGCGCGAGCGCGAGTTGCGCGCGGCCACCCTCCAGGTCGGCGACCTTCTCGTCCAGGCGCGCTTGTGCGTCCTGGGTGTCGATGCGCGCCAGCACCTGGCCCGGCTTGACGCTTTCGCCTTCGCGCACCAGGATGGTCTTCAAATCGCCTGAGACTTTGGCCTTGACCGTGGTCCAGTTGCGCGGCTGCAGTGTTCCGGTGATGGAAATCGACAATCGCAGCTCGCGCGTCTGCGGCTGCACCAGGTCGTTCGCCGCGAACTCGATCACCGGCGCGCTTTTGGGCTGGGCCGAGGCGACGCTGTTGTCGTGGCTGACAAGAACGGTTGCGATCGCCGCGGCGGCAAGGCCGCCAGCCACCAGCCACCAGTGTCTAGCTCTTCTTGCGCGCATGACTCTTCTCCGGCGCCTGCGGTTTGCGCAGGCCGTGCAACAACATATCCAAGTAGGTGTCCAGGTAGCGCTCCGGCTGTAGCTGTTCGTGCTCGCAGCAGGCGAATGAGTGGCGCCACACTGCGAGCATCACCAGTGGTGCCAGCGCCACGTGCACCAGGTGGTCGACGTCGACCTCGCGGAACTCGCCGGTATCGGTGCCGCGTTGCAGCACTCGGCGGAACATGGAGAGGGCGCGCAGGATCACTTCGTCGTAATAGAACTTGGCGAGATCGGGAAAGTTGCCGGCTTCCGCAATGACGAGCTTCGGGATGCCGGCGATTTTGGTCGACCCGGTCATTTCCCACCAGCCGCGCACCAGTCGGCGCACCAGGTCGGCGGAACTGCCGGAAAACTTTTCCACGAGATCCTCGCCATGCTGCAGCACCGGCAGCACGTTGCCGCGCACCACCGCCTTGAACAGGTCTTTCTTGTTCTCGAAATACAGATACAGCGTGCCCTTGCTGACGCCGGCGCGCGCGGCAACATCGTCCAGGCGCGTGCTGGCGAAGCCGCGCTCGACGAACAGATCGAGCGCGGCGGCGATGATTTCCTCGGGGCGCGCATCCTTGCGGCGCGCCCAGCGTGGCTGCGGTTTTTTCTCAGGGGCGTTCATGATATTATTGATAACTGACCAGTCAGTAATATATATGCTTGCCGCTGAGGAGTCAATAGTTAGCTGCTGCTCCCGCCGCCAGGTCTGGCCGCCGGCCTGTTCCGCAGACGGGTGAACGGCGCGGATTGCAAAGCTTCAGCGATTGCGGTACCTTGGCTGCCTGACGTTAGGGGTCCTGCGCGCAGAGTAGAAACATGCAGCGCTGGTGAGAGAGTCCCTTTGAACCTGATGCGGATAATGCCGCCGCAGGGAAGCGTGAGCAGATCTCCCTCCTGCCTTCGCCCCTGCGGTCACTAGGAGCGATCCATGAACGCCAATCCGAAATTCATCGCTGCGACCGCGCACGTTGACGACGCTGCGGTCCAGCCGCTGCCGAACTCGCGCAAGGTGTATGTCGAAGGCAGCCGGCCCGACGTCCGGGTGCCGATGCGCGAGATCAGCCAGGCCGACACGCCCGCTTCCTTCGGCGCCGAGAAAAACCCGCCCGTCTATGCTTACGATACCTCCGGCCCCTACACCGATCCGAGTGCAAGCATCGACATCCGCGACGGCCTTGCGCCGTTGCGCGCAAAATGGATAGAAGAGCGCGGCGATACGGAGGCGCTGTCCGGGCCGAGTTCGAAGTTCGGCGTCGAGCGCCTGCGCGATGCGAAGCTCGCCGAGCTGCGCTTCAACCTGCAGCGCAAGCCGCGACGCGCCAAATCCGGCATGAACGTGTCGCAGATGCACTACGCGCGCCGCGGCACGGTCACGCCGGAAATGGAATACGTCGCTATCCGCGAGAACCTGCAACGCCGGGAATACATCGAAAGCCTGCGCGCCTCGGGGCCTCAAGGGTCCAAGCTGGCCGAACTGATGGCGCGCCAGCATCCGGGTGAGTCCTTCGGCGCCGCCATTCCCGAGGAGATCACCCCGGAATTCGTGCGCGACGAAGTGGCGCGCGGCCGCGCCATCATCCCGGCCAACATCAACCACCCCGAGTCCGAGCCGATGATCATCGGCCGCAATTTCCTGGTCAAGATCAACGCCAACATCGGCAATTCGGCGCTGGGTTCATCCATCGGCGAGGAAGTCGAGAAAATGACCTGGTCCATCCGCTGGGGCGGCGACACGGTGATGGACCTCTCCACCGGCAAGCATATCCATGAAACGCGGGAATGGATCATCCGCAATGCGCCCGTGCCCGTAGGCACCGTGCCCATTTACCAGGCACTGGAAAAGGTCGACGGCAAGGCGGAGGAACTTACCTGGGATATTTTCCGCGACACCCTGATCGAACAGGCCGAGCAGGGCGTGGACTACTTCACCATTCACGCCGGGGTGCTCCTGCGCTACGTGCCGCTCACGGCCAGGCGCATGACCGGCATCGTCAGCCGCGGCGGCTCGATCATGGCCAAGTGGTGCCTGGCGCACCACAAGGAGAGTTTCCTCTACACCCATTTCGAGGATATCTGCGACATCATGAAAGCCTACGACGTCGCTTTTTCTCTCGGCGACGGCTTGCGTCCGGGCTCTATCTACGATGCCAACGACGAGGCGCAGTTGGGTGAGCTGAAAACGCTGGGCGAACTGACCGGCGTCGCCTGGAAGCATGACGTGCAGGTGATGATCGAGGGCCCGGGCCATGTCCCGATGCACATGATCAAGGAGAACATGGACCTGCAGTTGCGAGACTGCAAGGAGGCGCCGTTCTATACCCTGGGGCCGCTCACCACCGACATCGCGCCCGGCTACGACCACATCACCTCGGGCATCGGCGCGGCGATGATCGGCTGGTACGGCACGGCCATGCTCTGTTATGTCACACCGAAGGAGCACCTGGGCCTGCCGAACAAGGCCGACGTCAAGGACGGCATCATCACCTACAAGATCGCGGCGCATGCGGCCGATCTCGCCAAAGGCCATCCGGGGGCGCAGATCCGCGACAACGCGCTATCCAAGGCGCGCTTCGAATTCCGCTGGGACGATCAGTTCAACCTCGGTCTCGATCCGGACAAGGCGCGCGAGTTCCACGACGAGACTTTGCCCCGGGACAGCGCCAAGGTCGCGCATTTCTGCTCCATGTGCGGGCCGCACTTCTGCTCCATGAAAATCACCCAGGACGTGCGCGACTACGCGGCGGCGCAGGGCGTGGACGAGCAGGCGGCGCTGGCCGAGGTGGCAACTGCGGGCATGCAACAGAAGGCGGTGGAGTTCGTGAACAAGGGTGCGCAGATTTATTCCAAAGCCTAAGCCGGACAAGCCGGAAGCAGATGGTGCGTAAGCGACTATTGAGAATTACACAACTGCGTTACAGCTCTACCCTCATCCCAACCGTCGCCCGCCCAAGCTGGAGAGGGGGTTCTCTCCCTCTCCAGCGGAAACGGGGGCGAGGGCTGGGGTGAGGGGGCGATTTTCCGCGAAACTGTCATGCGATTACGTAATGCTCAATAATCCGGAGATCAACCGCGCAACGCGGACAAGCCGAGCACGCTTTGCGCCAGTAGCAACGCTTGGATCTGGTTCGTGCCCTCGGCGATAGTCAAGTGCCTGGCATCGCGGTAAAAGCGTTCCACCGGGAAATCGCGCGTGTATCCGGCCCCGCCATGCACTTGCAGAGCTGTTTCGCATACGCGCAGCACCGCCTCGCTGTTGTGCCGCTTGGCCATCGAACAATACCGGGCGCCGTCGGCATGTTGGCGGTCGAGGGCGACTGCGGCACGGTAAGACAACAGGCGGGAAGTTTCAAGCCAAGTCATCATGTCTGCGATCATCTGTTGCACCAGTTGAAACTGGCCGATCGGCCGCCCGAACTGGCGGCGCTCTCCGGCGTATCGCACCGCCGCATCGAAAGCGGCCTGCGACAGGCCCAAACAGACGAATGAGACAAAGCAACGGCCCAGATTCAGATAGTGCTTGGCAATTTCGAAGGCCGCCCCCCTCTCGCCCACCAGGTTTTCTTTCGGCACCAGCACGTCGTCGAACAGCAATTCACCGAGGGGGCAGCAGTTCATGCCCATGCTGCGCACGCGCACCGACGTGAAGCCGGGCATGCCCTTCTCCACGATCAGCGCCGACACGGCAGGCCGGCCGTTTTTCTCCCCGGTACGAGCGAACACGATGCCAAGATCAGCGGCAGGTCCGTTGGAGATGTAGAGCTTACGCCCATTCAGTAACCAGCCGCTGTCTGTTTCGACGGCGCGGGTTTCGACGTGACCGGCATCAGAGCCGACGTTGGGTTCCGTCAGGGCAAAAAAGGCCAGCTTTTCACCCTTCACCAACGCATTCAGGTAACGCTGCCGCTGAGCGTCCGTGCCTCGCTCGGCCAGTATCATGAGCGCCAGATTGGAGACGGTGATGATGCTGCGCAATGACGGCCAGACCCGTGACAACTCCGCCAACAAGGTGCAGTAGGTCACATAATCGAGTCCCGCCCCCCCGTCCGCTTCTTTCAGCAAGCCGCCCAGCAAGCCGAAGTCGTGCATCTTGCGGATCACTTCCGGCGGCGGCAAGCGGTGCTCGTCCTCGTAGGACTCGACGATCGGCGCCACCTCGGCGCTCAGGTAGCGGCGCAAGGATTCTGTTGCCGAAACCTGCCAGTCTTCCAATTCAAATTGCATCTCTCTCCGTCTTGGTGTGAACGGCACGACCCCCATCGGTCTGCATCAGACGACGCCCTGCTCGCTCAAGCGCTTGATGACATAAAACCCGGAGCCTATTCGGCCTTGGCTCCGGAGTCCCGGACCACCTTGGACCACTTGACGCTTTCCGAGCGGATAAAGGCCGCGAATTGCTCGGGGTTGGCGGTCCGGGGTTCCATTCCCAGGCCGGCGAAACTCTCCCGTAGTTCGGGAAGGGCGATCACCTTGGCCAATTCGGTGCTGAGCTTGTTGATGATTTCCCGGGGGGTTCCGGCGGGGGCGAGGAAGCCGGTCCAGAAAGTGGCTTCGAACCCCGGAAACCCCGACTCGGCGATAGTCGGCACGTCCGGGGCGAAAGCCGAACGTTTGGCTGTTGTCACCCCGATAAAACGCAGTTTGCCGGTTTTGACATGGGGGCCGCTGGTCGCCATGACGTCGAACATGACCTGGATATTCCCCGCCAGCATGTCCGCTACTCCCGCAGCGGTACCTTTGTAGGGAATGTGGACGATGTTCACCCCAGCCGTTGTCTTGAACAATTCCATGGCCAAATGAGTGGTCCCCCCAATTCCCGAGGAGGCATAATTAAGCTGACCGGGTTTGGTTTTAGCTAGGGCGATTAGATCCTTGATGGAGTGAACCGGCTGGCTGACCGGTATGACCAGGAACAGGGGCATGTCGCCCACCAGCCCGATGGGAACGAAATCCTTGACCGGGTCGAAAGAAAGCTTGGCGTACAAAAAGGGGTTGATGACCAGCGGGCCGGTGGACCCGAAAAACAGCGTGTAACCGTCGGGGGCGGCCTTGGCAACGGTATCGGCGGCGATATTGCCGCCCGCTCCCGGCCGGTTTTCCACTAGCACTTGCTGCCCCAGGTTTTCCGAAAGCTTTTGCGCCACGACCCGGGCCATGATGTCGGTCGCTCCGCCGGCAGCATAGGGCACCAGCAAGCGGATGGGCTTGGCGGGATAACTTTGGGCAAATGCCTCTGCGGACACTGTGATCGACAGAGCGAGAATGGTGAACCCAAAACACAGATGCTTGAAGAACCGTCTCATTTCTTGCAACTCCTCAAAGATTTCTTGTGTCGGGAGCGGCAGGATGCCCCCGGGAGCATCACGTCGCTGGCTTTGCGCCGGTCGGCATCGTCGTCTTGGGCGACCTTGATGGGATCAAGTATAACGAGAATTTCGGCAAAGCCATAATTCTAGTCTAATTGAGGTGCCGACTGACGAGCCGCATTTCATTCATATCGATCACCATGTCCTGGATGATCGACCAAAAACTCATGCTTCAAGCTCAGATCTCGTTGGAAATACGAACTCCCGTTCAGGCTCATATCATATTGGAATAGACTACTTCCGAGAGTGCTTCCGAGAGGGCCTTGACACTTCAGGGGTTTAGTGCAAAAGTTTGTCCGGACAAACGCCCTCCGCCGATTGGATGGGGGCAAAGATAATCACGCGCAAGGAGCACACTATGACCATGTTTCAACTGGATCCCGAGTTGGAGGCTTTTCGCCAGGAAGTGCGGAAATTCGCCGAAAAAGCCTTTCGGGGGAAGGCAGCCTATTGGGATGAGAAGGAGGAGTTCCCGGCGGAAAATCGGGATTTACTCGCCAAGCTGGGTTATCTGGGAATGGTGATTCCGGAGCAGTACGGCGGTTCCGGAGCACCGATTATTCAGGGGACGGTGTTCCTGGAGGAAATCGCCCGAGTTTGCTTCAACACTGGCCTCATTTGCCAGTTGGCCTTGAACGGCCCGTCCCGTGCCATTGCCATTCTGGGCAACGAAGAGCAAAAGAAACGCTGGTTGCCGAAGACGGTCAGCGGGGAATATATGTTCGCCATCGGTATCAGCGAACCCCACGCCGGCTCGGCCATGACCGACATGACCACCACCGCGCTGCCCGACGGCGATCATTATGTGCTGAAAGGCGAGAAAGCCTTCTGCACCGGGGCGCATCTGGCCACCCATATGCTGGTGTTCGCCCGCTTCGCCAAGGATAGCGTCGGTCCCCGCGGCATCGGCGCCCTCATCATCGAGAAAGGCACTCCGGGTTTCAGCGTCAGCAAGCCGACCCGCAAAATGGGAGGGCGGGGAATGCCCGAGGTCGAGGTTTTCTTCGACAACTGCCGGGTGCCGAAGGAGAACGTTCTGGTGCCCGGCGATCCCACCAGCACCAAGAGTTTCAAGATCCTCATGAGTTCCTTCGGACCGGAGCGGGTAGGCAATGCCGCGATGTGCCTGGGGGTGGCTGAAGGCGCCTATGAAACCGCGAAGGCTTATTCCGAGGAGCGGAAGCAATTTGGCCGGCCCATCTGCGAGTTCCAGGGCATCCAGTGGAAAATCGCCGACATGGCGGTGCAGATCCATGCCGCCCGGATGATGATTTATCGCGCCGCCACGAACTTGAAGAACGGTTTTCCCGACCCCTTGGATGCTGCCGTAGCCAAGCTGTACGCCAACGAAATGGTGCAACGGGTAACCAACGAGGGTTTGCAGATTCATGGCCATCTGGGTTTCACCCGGGATTGTTCCCTGGAACGCATGGTCCGGGATTGCCGGGGCTTCGCGCTGGGTGGCGGGACCACGGAGATTCTGCGCAACACCATCGCCTCGATGGTCTACGGCAGGGCCTTCGACCAGCGGCGGAGTTGATTCAGAAGCTCATCCTCCTAGGCCTCGACGATCGGCGCCACCTCGGCTTGCAGGTAGCGGCGCAAGGATTCTGTTACCGAAACCTGCCAGTCTTCCAATTCAAATTGCATCTCTCTTCCTCCTGGCGTGAACGGCACGACCCCCATCGGTCTGCCTCAGACGACGCCCTGCTCGCGCAAGCGCTTGATCTCCGACGCGTCAAAACCGATGTCCGCAAGGATGCTGTCGGTGTGCTCGCCCGGATTCGGGGCCGGGCGGGTCGTGCCAGCCACGCCCGTCATCGGCACCGGGAATTGAACGAACGGCCCACCCGCGCCGGCGACAAACAGGCCGCGCGCCAGAAAATGGGGATCCGTCAATACCTCCGAAATATCCGGAACCGTGCTGAACGGGACATCGTGCTGCGCCAGCAAGCCTACCCAGTGCGCCAGCGGCCGGGAGCGAAAACAGCTGCGCAGTGCGGCAGCGATTTCGGCAGTGCGTTCGACGCGGACGCGGTATTCCTCCATCTCCGCGCCGGCGAACTCGGTCAACTGGAGGGCCTGCACCAGACGCCGCCAGAAAGGCGTCTCCACCGCCGCCAAGCTCAGGTATTTTCCGTCGGCGGATTCGAATATGCCATAGGCCGGCCGCGTCAATACCTCGCGCTTGGTCGATGCGGCGTCGCCATGGCCGCTCGTCAGATGCACGCCGATGCGCGGCGACATCCAGCTTACCAGCGCATCGGTGATCGACACATCGAGGTGCTGCCCCACGCCGCTTTGGGTGCGCTGAAATAGAGCGCCCAGCACCGCCACAACGGTAAACATGCTGCCCGCCAGATCGCCGACTGGAGCGCCGATTTGGTGCACCGGAGGGCCGTCCGGCGCGCCGGAAAGGGCCACGATGCCGGCGGCGGCGAGGTAATTGACGTCATGACCCGGACGCTGGGCAAGCGGGCCGGTTTGTCCATAGCCGGTCAGCGAAGCATAAATCAGCCGCGGATTGAGCGTACGCAGGCTGTCGTAATCAATGCCCAGCCGTTTCACCACCTCGGGGCGATACCCTTCGACGAGCACGTCGGCGCGCGTCGCCAGTCGGCGCAGCACGGCGCGGCCCTCGTCGTGCTTCAGATCCAGACACAAGCTGCGCTTGCCCCGGTTCACCGACGCAAACATCCCCGGCGATAGGGCGCGGACGTTGTCACCCACGCCGGGTCGCTCGATCTTGATCACTTCGGCCCCAAGATCGACCAACAACTGCGTCGCGTAGGGGCCGGGCAGCAACTCGGTAAGATCAACGATGCGCACGCCGGCAAGCGGCGCCGGCATCATGTCTTCGCCACGCCGCTGTTTGCAGCCAGAGCGGCGCTGTCATCCTGCGCCAGCAGCAGGTCCCATATTTTCTGGCCAAGCGGCGCGCGCTGTTCATCCATCAAATGCGCCAGCAGACCCGCGGAGCGGCCGATCAGCGCGAAGGCGCGCGCCCAGACGGGCGCCAACCCCATGTCCGAGACGGTCGCGCCGACTGCACCGGCGGCATTGATCGGCAGGTATTTGCCAAACTCGGCCTTTACCGCTTCCTCGACGGCGGCGAGCAAAGACCAGTGTTTTCCGTCGAAGCCGTTGTCGGCGGCGATGCGATGCAAGGCCGGCACACGCGGATCGCCGTTGATATGAATCGGATGGCCCACGCCGGGAATGATGCGGCGTGCCTGCCGGTACGCGCGCACAAGCTCCCGCGCGCGCTCGGCGAAGGCCGCGGGCGGATCGTCCTGCGTCAGCGAACCGATCTCGCTCTGGAGCAGTTGCGCGGCGTTCTGCATGGTGCCGAGAAAATGATTGCCCGCGCCCAGCAATCCCGCGGCGACGGCGCCCTGCAGCGATTCCGGCGCGCCGAGATAAGTCATGCGCGCGGAGATCGCGCTCGGCGTCAGGCCGTGGTCGGTGGCGGTAACGATGATGGCGTTGGTCATGCGTTTCACCGACTCTGAGGGCACCTCTCCGGTTGCCGTGAAGTAGATCATGTCGATGAAGTCGAGCTTGCCCAGTATGTCCTTGGCGAGATTGCGTTGGCGCACGAAGATGTCCTCGCGCGTGGTATAGCCGATGGCTGTCTTGATGCTCATGTGTCGTGCCTCTTCCTTGTTAGTGGGGGTCTGGGTCGCGAAACTCTTCCACGATCAGCGCGACAAACTCGAGGTTCTCGGCGCCGGTTGCGTGGTCGAGCGGGTTTTTCAGGATGTCGGGGCGGATATTGCCCCCTCGCTTGGAGGTGCCCGCTACCGTCGCGGATCGCGGCTCGATCAGGCGGGTCAAATCGGGGAAAATCCATGCTATGCCGTCCGCCGCCGCAGCAGAAGCTTCCACTCGCCCTCCACCGCGACCTCGCCGCGCTGGTTGACGGCCTGACGGCGAAAGGTCACGACCCCCCGGTCCGGCTTGGAGGTTTCGTTTTTACCGGACACCTCGACGCGCACGCGAATAGTGTCGCCAACGAAGGTCGGTTTCGGAAAACGAACGTGCATCTCGAGCAGGCCCAAAAGGTTTTCTTCGATGAAGTGGTTGAGCAGCATCCGGGTGGTAAGCCCCGACATCACCGAGACCACCAGCAGGCCGTGGGCGATGCGTTGGCCGAACGGCGTCCGGCTGGCGTAGGTCGCGTCCACATGCAGGCGGTTGAAGTCGGCCGACAGGCAGGCGAAGTTGACGATATCGGCCTCGGTGATGGTGCGGCTGGGGCTGTCGAAGACTTGGCCGATCGTCAGATCTTCCCAGTAAAACTTCTGTTCCTTCAGTTCTTCAAAGTTCATGTTTCCATCTCCTCCGCGGCAATTTTTTGTTGCACCATTTCGATCAGCGCGTTCTTCAGCACCCGTCCCGTCAGATTTCTGGGAAACTCTTCCACGAACACCACACGGCGCGGTTTTTTATAGCTCGCCAAGCGCTGCGCGGCATGCGCGAGGATGTCCTCTGCATCGACACGGGAACCGGGCTGCGGCACCACGACGGCGCAGATGAGTTCCGTCCATTGCCTGTCCGGCAGTCCGATACAGGACACTTCGCGCACTGCCGGGTGGGTCTGGATCGCCTCCTCGATCTCCGGCGCGTAGATGTTGATGCCGCCGCTCTTGATGATGTCGCGCTTGCGTCCGGCGAAATAGAGCAGGCCATCGGCGTCAAAGCGTCCCAGATCCCCGACACTCAGGTAGTCGCCGCGGCGCGTGCTGGCCGTCAGCTCCGGATCCTTGTAGTACTCGTCATAACGGGACTCGCTGCGCGCCCATATCTCGCCCACCTCTCCCGTCGGCACTTCGCCGCCCTCGTCGTCGAGCAGCTTCAGTTCCACCCCGAAGAACACCCGGCCGACGCAGTTGCCGCCCAGGTGCGCTCGCAGTTCGGCGCCGCGCAGGTTGGCATAGGGGCCGACTTCGGACGAAGCCGCATAGATGCTCAGCGCATCGCCGAACTTCTCCATCAGCGCCCGTTTGAGAGCGCCGTGCAGTTCGCCGCCGCCGGACTGGAGCGTGCGCACGCTCGAGGTGTCCGCTTCGCGAAAATCGGCTTGTTCGACCATTCTTTGCAGCATGGCGGGCAGCAACATGGTGGCGGTGACGCGCTCGCGTTGAATAATCCGGAGCGCCTCAGCCGGGTCGAAGCCATCCATCAAATAGACCGTGGCGCCGAGATAAAGCGGCAGCAGCGTATAAACGCAGCCGGCCGACAGACAGATCGGCAACGCGCACAGCATGCGGTCATCGGCGCAAAAGCCCTGCTCCAGCGCGCGCTCCTCGAAGCCGAAGCGCGAGCGCAGCGCGCCTTTGGGCAGGCCGGTGGTGCCCGAGGTATGGAGCATGACCGTACTGCCCTCCAGGCCCGCCGGCGGCGGACCATCGGCCCGCTGGAGCAGTTCGTCGAGCCCCAGCGCGCCAGACGCCGCGTCGGCCCGCGCGCCGCCTATCAGTACTATGTCCCGCACCAAGGCGCCCAGACGCGCGGCCTTGTCTTCGAAACCGGCTCCGAGCAGCAGCACACGGGCATCCGACGTTTGCACGACCTGCGCCATGTCGTCTTCCGTGATGCGGTAGTTGACCGGCGCGGGAATCGCGCCTATCCCCGTGAGGGCGAAATAGGCCGCGACGAAATCAGGATGATTCAGCGCCAAGATGGCAACCTTGTCGCCGGAGGCAAGGCCGAGGCCGGCGAAAGCGCTCATCATGCGCTCGACCCGCGCAAACAAAGCGCTGTAATCCATTACGCCACCCTCGAACACCATCGCCGGCTTGAGCGGAAAGCGCCGCGCATTCAGACGCAGTGCATGTAACAGCGTCATGGCCACTGCACGCGTCTTAACGGAAGGCCGAGATGCCGAGGATCTCGCGACCGATGATGAGGGTCTGGATCTCGGAGGTTCCCTCGGGAATCATGCCGCCGCGTGTGTCGCGGAAAATGCGCTCGATCGGGTAGTCCACGCTGTAGCCCAGGCCGCCGTGCACTTGCAGCGCCATGCTTGCCACCTCGTGCGCGGCCTCGGTAGCATAGAGTTTGGCGATCGAACATTCGGCGCGGGCCGTGCCCCCCTGATCCAGCGCCCAGGCCGCCTTGTATCCGAGCGCGCGCGCGGCTTCGGTGCGCACGGTCATGTCGACGATCAGTTTCTGCACCAGTTGATAGCCGCCGATCACGCGTCCGAACTGCTTGCGGTTCTTGGCATATTCGATCGACAAATCGAGGGCCGCCTGAGCTGCCCCGACCGCTCCCATGGCGACATTGAGCCGGCCGTAATTTAGGCCGCTGAGGATCGCCTTCAGTCCCTCGCCTTCCTTGCCGAGCAAATTCTCCTTCGGCACGACAGCGTCCGCGAAATTCAGCTCGGAAGTCCCGGTGCTCTTGATGAACATGGTGCCGACACGGCGCGCTTGGTACTTGGTTTGCTCCCGGTCGACCAGCAATAGACTGAGGCCGCCGTCGCAGCCATCGCTGTAGGTCTTGACCACCAGTACGCCGCAGTCGCCGCCGGCGCCGTTGGTGATCCACAGTTTGCCGCCGTTGACCAGGTAATGGTCCCCCTTATCTACCGCCTTGGTTTCGATGCCGGCGACGTTCGAGCCATGATTGGGTTCCGTGATCCCGACCCAGAACCGCTTCTCACAGTTGAGCAAAGGTTTGAGAAAGCGCTCGCATTGCGTTGGCGTGGCGTTGCGGTGCAGCAGCGAGGCGATGATGTTGAGGGCGTTCAACAGCACGCGCATCGACAACCAGTGATAGCCCGCCTGCTCCATCAGCAGCGCCCAATCGGCAAAGCGCATGCCGTAGCCGCCGGCCTCTTCCGGCAGCAGACCGCCGATATAGCCGAACTGCCGCAGTTCGGGCAGCAATTCCCACGCAAACTGTTCGCGCTTTTCGTGCTCGGCAACGATGGGCGCCACCCGCTTGCGCATGAACCGGCGTACGCTTTCCTGCAACGCCAGTTGTTCACTGCTCAGTCCGAAATCCATGTTGTACCCCCTCCTGCTTGACTCGATGACTTTGATTGCTGCCGGCGGCTCAACTGTAGCGACCGCCGGTCACGTGCAAGGTCTCGCCGGTGATATAGCCGGCGGCATCGGATGCTAGATAAACAACCGCATTGGCGATGTCGCGCGGCGCGCCGACCCGCTCCAACGGTGTCTTGGCGATGGCCGCCTGCTTGATCTTCTGGTAATGCGGCAGAGAGCGGATGCCCTCGGTTTCGATAAATCCGGGGGCGATCGCATTCGAGGTGATGTTATAACGGCCCTGCTCAAGCGACACGGCTCGGGTGAAACCGATGATGCCCGCCTTGGCGGCCGAGTAGTTCGCCTGGCCAGGATTGCCCAAATGCGCCCGAGACGAGATGTTGATGATGCGCCCGAAGCGCTGCGCCATCATCATGGGCAAGACCGCCTTGGTGCAGTGGTAGGCGCCTTTGAGGATCGTGTCGATCACAGCATCCCAATCCGATTCGGGCATTTTGGCGAGATAGTTGTCGCGTGGAAAGCCGGCGTTGTTCACCAGAATATGTACGCTCCCGAAGGCGTCGACAGCCGCGCGCACAAGCGCCTCGATGCTTTCGGCGCTGCATACATCGGCGGGGACCGCGATGGCATCGAACCCCAGCGCCGCGAGCCGCTGTTGTGTCGCGCGGGCCGGTTCCGCATCGATATCGGTCACGACCACCTTCACGCCTTCCTGCGCCAGGGCCAGCACGGTTTCCGCGCCGATGCCGCGGCCCGAACCCGTCACGATGGCGACTTTGCCCTTCAATCCGAGATCCATGCCATTCCCTTTCAATGTCCGATGAGCGCCTGCGTCAAGTGGTCCAGGTCACCAGCCCCGGGAACATTGCATAGACGAGCAGCACCAGGAGTGCGGCCAGTACAAACGGCATGACCCCGCGAAACACTTCCCGCAACGGGGTCCCGGTGATCGACGAGACGACGAAGACGTTCATACCGAACGGCGGGGTGATGAGCCCGATCTCCACCGTCATGGTAATGAGGATGCCGAACCAGACCGGGTCGTAGCCGAGTTTCATCATCAAGGGAAAAACGATGGGCACGGTGAGTACCAGGATCGCGAGCTGGTCCATGAGGCAGCCGAGGATCAGATAAATGACGATAAGTATGGCGAGAATGGCGCCTCGCGGGACGTCCAGGGCCGCTACGAAACCGACCAGCTTCTGCGTCGCCAGGGTCATCGTCAGGAAATAGCTGAAGATGTGCGCACCGATGACGATGGCGAAGATCATCGCCGAGGTGCGTGTGGTGCGCTCCAGCGCTTCGGACAAGTCGCGCCAGCTCAGACGCCGCAAAACGAGGGCACCGATCGCGAGCGCGCCGACGGCGCCTACCGCCGCGACCTCGGTCACGGTGACAACACCTCCGTACATGCCGCCGACAACTGCAACGAAGAGCAGCACGACCGGCCAGAGACGGCGCAGCGAGGTCAATCGCTCGGTCCAGCTATGACGCACAGACGGCGGAACGCTGCCCGGATTGCGCCGCACCCACAGCACCACAGCCACCGAATAGGCAAACGCAGTCATCAAGCCCGGGACGAGACCGGCGACGAACAGTGCACCGATCGATGTCTCGGTCAGAATGCCGTATATCACCATGATGATGCTGGGAGGGATCATGATCGCGAGCGTCCCCGCGGCCGCGACGGTACCCGTCATCATTCCGGCTTGGTAGCCGTGCCTGAGACCTTCCGGAACAGCGGTTCGCGCGAAGGTGGCAGCAGATGCCGTGGATGAGCCCGACACGGCGCCGAAGCCGGCCGCGGCGAAAATCGTCGCGATCGCCATCCCCCCCGGAAGGCGGCCAAACCACTTGTTGGCGGTGTCGAACATGTCGGACGACAGGCGGCTGGCGGTGAGCACTTCCGCCATGAACACAAACAACGGCACCGCCGTCAGCGTCCACGAAGCCGTGTTGCGGTAGGTTGCCGTCGACAGGATGCCGATCACGGCGTCCATGCCGCCGACGAGATATAGGCCGATCGCTCCGGTGATGCCCATCGCGAAGGCGATGGGCATGCCGACGATGATTAGCGCCGCGAGCAGAAGGCAAACGGGCAGGATGAATTCCATGTCGTTTCCTATGCCGGCCGCTGGTCGGCGGGATCGGCAGCGGGCACAGGACCGCGCCAGGCGTTGACGGTCAGCCGCAGAGCGAGCAGGGAACAACCGACGGGCGGTATGACCAGCGCCCAGACGAGCGGCACGGCGATGTCGCCGGAGGTTTCGTAGCCCTGGCTATAGCTGACCCAGGCCTCGCTCGCCGTGGCATAGGCAACGAGCGCGAAAAAAACCGCGGAAACCAGGCAAAGCGCAGCATGCACTACCGTTCGCAAGCGCGGCGGATAGCTGTCGTAGAGCATGCCGGCGCGGATGTGGCCGTCGTGCATCTCGACATAGCTCAAACTACAGAACACCATGAGCGGCATCAGGAACTGCTCGGTGACCCCGATCACGCCCTGCAGCGGATCGTTCAGGACATAGCGCGTAAACACCTGCACCGAGATGAGCACGACCATCAGGACCAAGGCTAGACGCGCAAGAACATTGACAGTGCGGTCAACGGCGTCGATCCATCGCGCGCGCCCCTGCCGGGTGTCGGGCCGCACACAGTCACGCTGGGTAGTCGTCGAACCCATGAATCGCCTTTCGATCGGAGAAAATGCGTGCCAACCGCCTTACTAACGTTTGGCGATTTCCTTCTTGAAAGCCGCAAGCACTTCCGCGCCCGGCAACCCTTTGCCGGACATTTCCGTGATCCAGTTCTGATATACGGGCGCGATCAGACGGACGACTTCATCCTGCTCCCGATTCGAAAGGGTGACGATATTGAAGCCGTCTGCGGCGAGTTTCTGCCTGAGTTGCTTGTCCTCGTCGTCAGTGTATTTCGCGATACGCGCCGACGCCTCCTGGCCGGCCTGCAGCAGCGCTTTGCGCACGTCTTCAGGCAGCTTCTGCCACACGCGCTCGTTGATTACGAAAGCGGCGTAAAAGACAAACAAATCGAAGCCGAAGGTGCCATGCTTGGTCTGTTCGTTGAGGCGATATGAGTAGAGACTGGTCGTCGGGAACACGGCGCCGTCCACCGTTCCGGTCTGGATCGCCTGATACGTGTCCGGGCTGGGCACGTCGACTGGCGTGGCGCCGAGCAGCTTGACCGCCGCCGCCATGTTGCCGCCGATCGACTTCAGCTTGAGGCCCTTCAGGTCGGCCAGAGCGCGCACCGGCTTGGTCTTGGTGAACACGTTGTAGGTGGAGGTCATCACTCCCCATAGGGGCCGAAAGCCGTTCTTGAGGTAATCGTTCTGCAGGATCGGCGTTTCGTGAATGGTGTCCCAAAAGGCCGCAGAGCCGATCACGCTGCTCGAGAACAATTTCGGCAAGCTATGCACACCGCTCAGCGGCATCTTGCCGAGATTGAAAGAGGGCGGCACATACGCAATGTCGGCCACGCCCCGCTGGACGAGGTTGAATTGGTCGCGCAGCGGCCCGAGTTGCTCGGCACCGAAATACTGGAACTCCACCTTTCCTCCGGTCAGTTCCTTGACCCGCGCCATCCAGGGCACGAGTCCTTGAACCACGATATAGTGGGTCGGGGCAAACGAATCGGATACTTTGAGTACGATCTTCTCTTGGGCATGCGCCAAGGGCGACAACCCGGCTGCAACGAGTAGCAGGCCAACGACAAACCCGATTTTCCGCAAGAACGAAGCCATTGCTGTCCCCTTTACTGGAAGTTGATCACCGCCCCGGGCGTCGACGCACCTTGTTGTTGACACAGGGAGTGTGTTCCGCGCGACGGGTCGAGTAGAACACTCTAGTCGTGTTTTGCGATTGTTTCAACCAAAACGCGTTCTCCGCGGGTGAAAACGGCGCGCTCACGCGCCGTTTTTTCCGCAGCGCGCGCAAGGGGCGATGCGGCGACGGCCGGCGGGTGCAATTTTTTGCCGCCGTGACGGATGTGGAGCGCCGCCAGCGCTTACAATCCGGCACATGGACCTTGTCATTCTCATCAAAGCGCTGATACTCGGGGTGGTCGAAGGGCTCACCGAATTCCTGCCGGTGTCGAGCACCGGCCATCTGATTCTCGCCGGCGACCTGCTCGATTTCAACGACGACAAGGGCAAGCTGTTCGAGATCGTAATCCAGTGCGGCGCAATCCTGGCGGTGTGCTGGGAGTATCGGGTCAAGATTGTCACAGTGATCTCTGGCCTGGGCTCGCAACGCGAGGCGCAACGCTTCGCCCTCAACCTCGCCATCGCCTTCGTGCCGCTCGCGGTGCTGGGCCTGGCGTTCGGAGAAGCGATCAAGGCGCAGTTGTTCCGGCCGGTGCCGGTGGCGCTGGCTTTCATCGTCGGCGGCTTGATTATCCTGTGGGCGGAAAAGCGCGAGCACACGGTGCGCATCCGCGAGGTGGAGGACCTGCGCTGGACCGATGCCCTGAAACTGGGTATCGCTCAGGCGTTTGCGCTGATTCCCGGGACCTCGCGCTCCGGCGCCACCATCATCGGCGGATTGCTGTTCGGCCTGTCGCGCAAAGCCGCGACCGAGTTCTCGTTTTTTCTCGCCATCCCGACGCTGTTCGCCGCCTCGGCCTATCAGTTGTACAAGGAGCGCGCGCTGCTCGCCGCCGACGACCTGGGGATGTTCGCCGTCGGTTTCATCGCGGCCTTCGCCTCCGCCTTTCTGTGCGTGCGCTGGCTGCTGCGTTACATCTCAAACCACGATTTCACGCCGTTTGCCTGGTACCGCATCGCCTTCGGGCTGGTGGTGCTGGGCACCGCTTACTCGGGCATGGTGAACTGGTCCGCGCACTGACCGCGTTCACCTCGGCTCCCGCGCGCCAGGGAGGGCGGGAAGCCAGGTCGATTTGCTGGTTACCCGGGCACCGACGGCTGCGTCATATCCAGTCAATAGGTTTTGTAGGGAAGAAATTTTCCGGAAAGAACGACGTGCACTCGATCGCCTTTGGGATCGGGCTCGCGCGCGATCTTCATGCTGAAATCGATGGCGCTCATGATGCCGTCGCCGAACTCCTCGTGGATCAGTTCCTTGATCGTGGTGCCGTAGACGTTGACGATCTCGTACCAGCGGTAGATCAGCGGGTCGGTCGGAACCGCAGTGGGGAGCGAACCCTTGTACGGCACCACCTGCAGGTGGGCCACCGCCTCATCCGACAGGCCGAAGATCTTGCCCACGATCTCGGCCTGTTTCTTTGTCAGTTGCATCTGTCCCAGGCAGGCGGCCGTGGTCCACTCCTTGCTTTGCCCGACCTTTTTCGCCACGTCGGCCCACCTGGTACCCTGCGTGACCTTGGCGGAATAGATCTGCGCGGTCACGTCCTCGCGCGTCATCGGTTTCATGGGTTTTGCCTCCTTCGAGTTGAATGAATCAGTGTTTGCGATTGAACAGCAACGGCGTCACCTTGCCATGGGCGCCGTGCATCTGAGGCGGTATCGGCGACGCGTCGATTGCCAGTCCCGGCCGGACCAGCGGCGGCTGTTTCGGGCGATCGCCGCCCTCGCCGCTCTGGAACAGTTTCGAGCGATTGACCAGAAAATCAACCAGGTGATTGCGTATCCGGTAGTACTGCGGATCGTGATGCATGTCGTTGCGCGTGCGGCTGCGCGGCATGGTGTTGTCGACGATTTCGGCGATCACGGCGCCGGGTCCGTTGGACATGAGCATGATCTTGTCGGCGAGCAAAATGGCTTCGTCCACGTCGTGGGTGATCATGAACACGGTCTGATGTGTCGCGGCGCAGATCTTGAGCAATTCGTCCTGAATGACGCCGCGGGTGAGCGCGTCGAGCGCGCCGAAGGGCTCGTCCAGCAGCAGCATCTTGGGCTGGATGGCAAAGGCGCGGGCGATGCCGACGCGCTGCTTCATGCCACCGGACAGCGCGCTCGGCTTTTTGTGCTCCGAGCCGGTGAGGCCGACAAGGTCGATGTATTTCTGGCAGTGCAGGGTCACCTGGGTCCGGTTCCAGTCGGGCCAACGAGATTTCACCGCGAAGGCAATGTTCTTCATCACCGAGAGCCATGGCATGAGCGCGTGGCCCTGGAACACCACGCCGCGGTCCAGGCTCGGCCCGGCCACTTCGCGCTGGTCCATGACCACGATGCCCGCGCTGGCCTGATCCAGGCCGGCGAGCACGTTGAGGATGGTGGTCTTGCCGCAGCCGGAATGGCCTACGATGCAGACGAACTCGCCTTTATCGATGTTGAAGCTCACATCCTCGAACACGGCAAAGGGCCTGCCGTCGCTGCCGGCGTAGGTCTTGGACAATCCATTAATATCGAGAAATGCCATGGCGCCACCTATTCGACGTAGGTCACGAGTTTCTGCAGCCGTCCGAAGACGAGGTCGAGCAGCATGCCGACCAGGCCGATCGTCAGGATGGCGAAAATCACGTTGGTGAGCGACAGATTGTTCCACTCGTTCCAGACGAAGTAGCCGATGCCCGTGCCCCCCACCAGCATTTCCGCCGCCACAATCACCAGCCAGGCGATGCCCATGGAGATGCGCATGCCGGTCATGATGGTCGGGGCCGCGGCAGGCAGGATCACCTGGAAGGCCTTGCGCACAGCATTCACTTCCAGCGTCTTGGCCACATTCAGCCATTCACGACGCACGGCCGCGACGCCGAAGGCGGTGTTGATCAGCATCGGCCAGACCGAGCAGATAAAAATCACGAATATGCCCGAGATCGACGAGTCCTTGATGGTGTAGAGCGCAAGCGGCATCCAGGCGAGCGGCGAAATCGGCTTCAGCACCTGTATGAACGGGTCGAGCGCGCGGTAGATGAGCGATGACATGCCGATGACGAAGCCTAGCGGGATTGCAACCAGAGCTGCGAGCGCGAAACCGAGCCCGACCCGCGCCAGAGAGAACCCAAGCTGGATGCCGATGCCCTTGTCGTTCGGGCCCTTGTCGTAGAATGGATCGGAAATATGCTTCAAGGCCGTCTCGCCCATCTGCGCCGGAGTGGGAAAGCCGGTGGTCTTGACGGCACCCTTGCCCATCAGCTTGGCATACTCGTCGTTGGCGCTCGCGGCCTGCTCCTTCGGCAGGGTGGCGACGTGCCAGATGCCGAGCAGCACGAGCAGGAACATGAGCGACAGGATGCCCGCGCGCAGGGCTTCCGATTTGATCATCTCAGGCCTCCTGCTGACGAACGGGCTGGTTCGGCAGACGGTGCTTTCGGGGGCCGGCGGCATCCGCCTGCTCGCCCCCCGGAGCGGGAGCCCTGCCCGCAGGCTCATGCCGCCGCCTTCTTGATGGCGAAGGTGGCGAGGTACTTCTCCGGCTGGGCCGGGTCGAATTCCTTGCCCATGACTTTAAATTTCGCATAGCTCGATGCGGGCGATTTCATATCGAGCTCGGCCATGCGCTTTTTCGCTTCGGTCACGAGGAATACCTGCTCGGCAATTTGCTTGTAGTTGACATCGCCCTTGATGTAGCCCCAGCGCTTCATCTGCGTCATGATCCACACGGCCATGGAGTGCCAGGGGAAAGGGTCGAAGTCGGCGCGGTCGGGCACGTTCTTGACGTTGCCCAGGCCGTCGGCAAACTTGCCCGTCAGCACCTGCTCGACGACGGTCTCGGGTTGGTTCAGATAGTTGGCGGGTGAGATTACCTTGGCGATGAGGGACCGGTTTTTGGGGTCGCGCGCCATGCGCGCGGCGCTGAGCACGGCACGGTAAAGCGCGGCGAACGTGTTGGGATTCTCTTTGATGAACTGGTCCGATACGCCGAAAGCGCAGCAGGGGTGGCCGTCCCAGAGTTCTTTCGACAGTAGGTGGATGAAACCGATCTCGTCGTAGACCGCGCGCTGATTGAATGGATCCGGCCCGAGGTAGCCGTCGAGATTGCCGGCGCGCAGGTTGGCGACCATTTCCGGAGGCGGCACGACGCGGATCTGGATGTCCCTGTCCGGGTCGAGCCCGTGCTCTGCCACGTAGTAGCGCAACAAAAAATTATGCATTGAATAATCGAAGGGGACCGCGAACTTGAAGCCCTTCCATTGCTTCGGATCGCGCTTGTCCTTGTGCTTGATGTGCAGGGTGATGGCTTGGCCATTGATGTTCTGGATCGTCGCTACCCGCATCGGTTGCGCCGCCGACCCCACCCCCATCGAGATCGCCAGCGGCATCGGCGAAAGAAAGTGCGACGCATCGTGTTCCTTGTTCAGCATCTTGTCGCGAATCAGTGCCCAGCCGGCGGTCTTGTTGAGCGTTACGTTGAGCCCTTCCTTCTTGTAGAAACCGAGCGGGTCGGCCATGATCAGCGGCGTGGCGCAGGTGATCGGGATGAAGCCGATTTTGAGCTCGGTCTTCTCCAGGGACTTCCTCTCCTGCGCCAGGGCCTGCATCGCGCCGATGGGAAGCACGCCGGCGATCGCGGCCATGGCGGTGTTCACGCCCACGGCACGGATGAACCTGCGCCGCGTCTCGTCGTGCGGGAACAGCGCTCGCACCATGGTGGATTCGATTACCCGGTTGGATAGGACCTCGGGATCGGCGCAAGCCAGGTCATCGGACGAATCGTGTTCGACCTGGCTTGCGTGCTTGCCGCAATTACAGGCAACTCCTAGTTTGCGGTTTGGGTCGTACGGGTCAGAAAAGGCGGACACATGTGTCTCCCCAAAAAGTTATTGGGGAGACACTCGCAACAAGCGTGCCAGCAGCGAGATGTTTCCGGCGAGCCGCGGTCGAATACTCTGCCAGGAAAGGCTTTTCCAGCAATGTCCGATCTCTACCGCATGGGAACAGAAATTAGGGAGGGCTAGACGACGCGCTGCAGGCTTTGTGACCGCGCATGCACCGCAAATGCAGGTATCGCGCCAATCCAGTGCGGGTAGCATCGGCTGGAACGATTCATTGGAAGCAGCCGTTCAGCGCCGCTTGGGTCAGCTCTGCGTCCAGGGCAGACCGGCGGTGCGCCATCCGCCCAGCGTGTTGCGCTGCCCGTTTGGGTCCTTGTCGCCTTCGAAGCCCTGTAATACGTTGTAGGCATTGGTGTAGCCTGCCCGGGTCACTGCGATCGCGGCGTGGTGCGAGCGCACGCCGCTGCGGCAAAGGAGCATGGCGATCGCATTCTTGCCGATCAGCGTTTCGAATTCGGCGATGAAATTTAGATTGCGGCCGCCGCCCGGCCAGGTATTCCATTCGACCGCAACGCTGCCGGGCACCTGGCCTACCCAGTCCAGTTCGGCGCGAGTGCGCACATCCACCAGTTTGGCTTCAGGCAGGTTTTGCATGAGCACATAGGCTTCGGCCGGCAGCACTGCGCCGGAGTAAGGCAGGTTCATTTGTTGCGCGCGCTCGCGCGCCCTGGCTAGGATTTCTTGCGGAGTTTCTATCATAGCTTGCCGGCAAGCTTGGTCTTCTGGGAAAGGAAGTATAAGGGATCCGGACAAGAAATCGCACAACTATGGCCCGAAACCGACGCACAAATGCGGTGCAGGCCATCGCCTTACGCACCATATGAGGGCGGCCATGCCTATGCTCACAATCTGAATTCGCTTGTGGCACAATACCGTGCTCGCATTTGGTCGGATGGCATGTTTTCTGCTGCGTGACCCTCCGTTTGCCGCAATCTATTATCTTTAACCGCTTCTTGAGGAGAAATAAATGGCCATGTCCCCAGCCGACGTATTGAAACAGATCAAGGATAAGGAGGTGAAGTTCGTCGATCTGCGCTTCACCGATACCCGCGGCAAGGAGCAGCATGTATCCGTTCCCGCCAAGCAGTTCACTATGGAAAAGTTCGACGACGGGCACTTCTTCGACGGCTCATCGATCGCCGGCTGGAAGGGTATTGAAGCCTCCGACATGCTGCTCATGCCCGATGCCGATACCGCGCGGCTGGATCCGTTTACCGACGAAACCGTGCTCAACATTACTTGCGACGTGGTCGAGCCCGCCGACCATAAGGGCTACGAACGCGATCCGCGCTCGCTTGCAAAGCGCGCCGAAGCCTACCTCAAATCCACCGGCCTGGGCGACACCGCCTACTTTGGCCCGGAGCCCGAGTTCTTCGTGTTCGATTCGGTTACCTGGAACGTGGACATGTCCGGCTGCTCGGTGAAGATCGATTCCGAAGAGGCCCCTTGGTCCACGGGGAAGGAGTATGAAGGCGGCAACATGGCGCATCGGGCGCCGGTGAAAGGCGGTTACTTCCCGGTGCCGCCCGCCGATTCGCTGCAGGATATCCGCAATGCGATGTGCCTGGCGATGGAACAACAGGGTGTCGAGGTCGAGGTTCATCACCACGAAGTGGCCGCGCCCGGCCAATGCGAAATCGGCACCAAGTTCGAGAAACTGGTGAAACGCGCCGACTGGATGCAGATCCTAAAATATACGGTGTGGAACGTGGCGCATTCCTACGGCAAGACCGCCACCTTCATGCCCAAGCCCGTGGTTGGCGACAACGGCTCCGGCATGCATGTGCACCAGTCGATCTGGAAGGGCGGCGAGAACATGTTCGCCGGCAACAAATACGCCGGCCTGTCCGACTTCGCGCTGTACTACATCGGCGGCATCATCAAGCACGCCAAGGCCTTGAATGCCATCACTAACCCGGGCACCAACTCCTACAAGCGTTTAGTGCCCGGTTTCGAGGCGCCGATCAACCTGGCCTATTCCGCGCGCAACCGCTCTGCGGCCTGCCGCATCCCCAATGTCACCAACCCCAAGGCGCGCCGCGTCGAGGTACGCTTCCCCGACCCGACCGCCAACCCCTATCTCGCCTTCGCCGCGATGATGATGGCGGGTCTGGACGGCGTTCAGAACAAGATCCATCCTGGTGATCCGATCGACAAGAACCTGTACGATCTGCCGCCCTCGCAGGCGAAAAAAGTACCGAACGTGTGCTCTTCGCTGGAAATGGCGCTGGAGCATCTGGAGAAAGACCACGAGTTCCTGACTCGCGGCGGCGTCTTCTCGGAAGATATGCTCGATGCCTATGTCGCGTTGAAGATGGAAGAGGTGACGAGGTTCCGCATGACCACCCACCCGCTCGAATTCGACATGTACTACAGCTTGTGATAGCTCCGTCGGACGAAAAAAGGCGGGAACCCTCCCGCCTTTTTTGTCTCCGACCAGGCAGGGCCGGACATCCGCGTCCGCTAAACGAGCGGCAGGGCCAAAAAAACGATTTGAAATCAGCCTGATGTTGGCATAGACTCAATCTTCCTTCTCAATGACTTCGGCATCATGGCCTGTAGCATTAGATACTTAGGATTGGTTGTCACACTGGCGTTGGCGCTCTCGGCGCCCGCGTGGGGAGATACATTCAAATGTATCGACGCCAACGGCCGTGCTACCTACACCAACATGAAGGAAGAAGCCAAGGGAAAGAACTGCACCGTGGTGATGCGGGAGATTTCGGTGGTTCCGGCGGCCCCGGCGCCGCGCGCAACCGCGGCAACCCCCTCGCCCGCAGGCTTTCCCAAGGTGGACCCGGCCACGCAAAAAAACCGGGACGGCGCACGCCGCAGGATTCTGGAGGAAGAACTCAGCGGGGAAGAGAAGGCGCTCGCGCAGGCCAAGGCGGAGTTGACCGAGCAAGAGGGGATCCGCACCGGCGACGAAAGGAATTACCAGAGAGTTCTCGACCGCTTGCAGAAATACAAAGACGAAGTCGAGCGGCACCAAAAGAATGTCGAGGCTCTGAAGAAAGAGCTCGGCAACGCCAAGTAAGCGGGTTTTTCATCGGGGCAGCGACCATGCTGCTTCGCCCGTTCTTGCCCCCACTGTCCCGCACGGTTCCGATATGGCTGCCAGTTCCTTTTCCGGCCTTGATCTGCTCGCCACCTCGGTCATCCTGGTGGACGATGAATTGCGCGTTATCTACGCCAACCCCGCTGCCGAAGGCATGTTTGCGTTCAGCCTGAAAAACGTAGTGGGCCAGCCGTTGGCGCAACTGTTCACCGATTCGGGCGAGGTCATCGTCAGCCTCAACGACGTTCTGGGGCATAACTGGAGTTACACCGGCCGCGACCTGACCCTCACCAGGCCCGGGCAGGCGAGCCTGCAGTTGAATTGCCTGGTCACGCCGACAGAGAACGCCGCCGCGCGTTTGCTCATCGAGTTTCGGCCCATAGACCAGCAACTCAGGATCGCGCGCGAGCAGCGGCAGATGGACCAGCAGCAGGCGAACCGCGAGCTTATCCGGAATCTCGCGCACGAGATCAGGAATCCCCTGGGAGGCCTGCGCGGCTCGGCGCAACTGCTCGAACGCGAACTGGAACGGCCCGAACTGCGCGAATACACCCAGGTAATCATCAAGGAGGCCGACCGGCTGCAGGCGCTGATGGACCGGCTGCTCACGCCGCATCGCCCGCCGCGGTTAGCGCCGTTGAATATCCACGAAGTGCTGGAACGGGTGAGAAGCCTGGTGCTGGCCGAATTTCCGGCAGGCATCCGCATCGAGCGCGACTACGATGCCAGCCTGCCGGATTTTCATGGCGACAAGGAGCAGTTGATCCAGGCGGTGCTCAATATCGCCCGCAATGCCGCACAGGCCTTGAACGGCGAGGGTGAGATCGAATTGCGCACGCGCGCAGCGCGTCAGGTGACGCTGGCCAAGCAGCGCTACAAGCTGGCATTAGAATTGCAAGTGATAGATAACGGTCCGGGAATCCCGGAGGAACTGCGCGAGCGGATTTTCTATCCTCTGGTGTCGGGCCGCGACGGCGGTAGCGGACTGGGGTTGACCTTGTCGCAGACTTTCGTGCAACAGCATCACGGCACAATCGAGTGCGATGGCAGTCCGGGCCGTACCTGCTTTACGATCATGCTGCCATTGGAGTAAAGGGGCAATCGGCAATGAGGAAGGCTGCGAACGGAAATCTCCCGCATCCGCCCGTTTTCCATTTGCCATTAACCATCACCAAAACATGAAACCAGTCTGGGTAATAGACGACGATCGCTCGATACGCTGGGTATTCGAAAAAGCCCTGGCGCGCGAGGGCATCCCTTACAGGACTTTTGCGGCGGCGCAGGAGGCGCTCG
>Ga0082335_1001564_pt2 | contig 26094 bp, 21 predicted proteins | sample Subgrocontami58m_FD_72375 | JGI IMG/M metagenome (GOLD analysis project Ga0082335, IMG submission 72375) | Subsurface groundwater microbial communities from S. Glens Falls, New York, USA - GMW37 contaminated, 5.8 m (SPADES assembly) (version 2) ...
GCAATGGTTGGCTTTTGGACGGTTTTCCGCGTAATATTACCCAGGCGACAGCCCTCCAGAAAAGTCTTGCGGCATGGAGTATGATTCTTGATTATATTATCGAAATCACTTTAGATAGGGCACAATCCAAAGAGCGCATCATGGGGCGCAGGTTATGCCCGCAAGATAACAACCACCCCAATAACATTTTTATCGACACCATCAAGCCCATAACAAAGGATGGCAAAATATTCTGCCGGGTATGCGGCGCCGGCAACCTCACTACCCGGGCTGATGATCAGGATGAGGCGGCCATTGACCAGCGCCACGATGTTTATTACGATACGCAAACGGGAACAATGGCGGCAGTCAACTATTTTCGCAACCGGGGCGGCAAACTAATTACCGTGGATGGACGTCCCTCCGTCGCTGAAGTTACCGGGACCATCCTTGAGCAGCTCGCTTAGAGCCAGCCGGATAATGCTAAAACTCAAGCCTTCCTGAAATAATCGGAGGGCTTTCTTATTAGAGAGGAAATGGCAATTAGCAGCCAAATGTCACATAACATACGTAACTTCAGCATTATAGCCCATATTGATCACGGCAAATCCACCTTGGCCGACCGTCTGATCCACTATACGGGTATTACGGATGCCCGCACCCAAAAAGATCAGATACTCGACAACATGGACATTGAACGGGAACGCGGCATCACGATCAAGAGCCAGGCCATTTGCCTTCCCTACAAGGGCAAGGACGGTAAAACTTACGCTCTGAATCTTATTGACACGCCGGGGCATGTGGACTTTTCTTATGAGGTTTCCCGATCTCTTGCCTCCTGCGAGGGCGTGCTGCTCTTGATTGATGCGGCTCAAGGTGTGCAGGCACAAACCCTGGCCAATCTTTATCTCGCTATGGAGCACAACCTGGAAATAATCCCCGTCATAAATAAGATTGATCTCCCCTCGGCAGACGTGGAAAGGGTCATCGAACAAATCGACAGCGAACTGGGATTGGACCCGGACAATCACCTCAAATGCTCGGCCAAGGAAGGAACAGGCATTGCGGAGATACTGGAGGCAATTCTGGAACGCATTCCCCCCCCCCAGGGTAACGCTGAAGCACCCCTGGCCGCGCTTATCTTTGATGCCCATTACGATTCTTTTCGCGGCACCGTGATCCACTGCCGGATATTTGAGGGAACGGTAAAAAGTGGCGACACAATTCGCTTGATGTTCAACAAGGCCGTTTACCGGGTAGAAGAAGTCGGCCATTTCATGCTCACCCGGCAAAAGTCGGAACAACTCACTGCCGGCGAGGTGGGCTACATTATTGCCGGCGTCAAGACGGTTTCCGATGTCCACACCGGCGACACCATCACCCTGGACAATAGACCCTGCGCACAGCCGCTGCCCGGCTTCCGGGAGGTAAAGCCCGTCGTTTTCGCTTCCATTTATCCCATTGCTTCGGACGACTATCAGGATCTCGCCGATTCCCTGGAAAAATATACCCTGAATGACGCCTCCTTCATATATGAGAAAGACTCCTCCGCTGCCCTGGGTCAAGGTTTCCGCTGCGGCTTTCTAGGCTTGCTGCATCTGGAAATTGTGCAGGAACGGCTGGAAAGGGAATACGATCTTTCCATCATCCTCTCTGTGCCCAGTGTAAGATACCGCTTTACCTTAAAGAACGGCACTACCATGGAGGTTGACAATCCTACCTATTACCCCGATCCGACCTCCATTGCGGCATCCGAAGAGCCCTATATCCGCGCTGCGATGATGCTGCCGGAACGCTATCTCGGCGCAGTCATGAAGCTTTGCATGGATAAACGGGGCAGCAACTCCGTGCTCAACTACACCGGACCGGGTCGTGCGGAGTTGACGTACGAAATGCCCCTGGCGGAAGTAATATATGATTTCTACGATCGTTTCAAATCCGTTACTCAGGGCTATGGTTCCTTCGATTATGACCTCATCGATTATCGCCCCAGCAATTTGGTATTGGTTGATATTTTGGTAAACGGCGAGAAGGTTGACGCGCTTTCACAGATAATCCATCGCGATCGCGCCCGGGCGCGCGCTTTGCAGGCCTGTGAAAGGCTTAAGGAAGAGATTCCGAAGCAAATGTTTAAGATCGCCATCCAGGGGACGATCGGCGGAGAAATTATTTCCCGCACCACTATCTCCGCTTTTCGTAAGGACGTAACGGCCAAATGCTATGGCGGCGATATCAGCAGAAAACGTAAACTCCTGGAAAAGCAGAAAAAGGGCAAAAAGCGGATGAAGATGATCGGGTCAGTCGCCATCCCCCAAAGCGCGTTTTTGGCAGTTTTAAAATCCGACAATGACTGACGCGGCACCCGGCCTTTACATACACATCCCTTTCTGCCGGAGCAAGTGCCCCTATTGCAGCTTTTATTCCTCCCCGTCCACCGAGCTGATTCCGGCTTATCTTAAGGCCTTGGGCCAGGAAATGGACTTTTGCCGTCCGGGATTTTTAACTTTTGACACTGTCTATATTGGCGGCGGCACGCCATCCCTGCTCAGCTTGGAAGAACTTGGCGCTATTATGGAAGGGGTGACAAAGAAATTTCTGATTTCTTCCGGGGCAGAAATTACCATGGAAGCAAACCCTGCTGATCTCGATCACCAGAGCCTTGCCGGATTAAAGCAGTTAGGGTTCAATCGCCTCAATATCGGCGTCCAATCCTTCGATGATAAACTCCTGAAGTTTTTGGGGCGACGTCATAACCGTCACGAAGCGATAGAGGCCATAGCGGCAGCCCAAGCGGCAGGTTTCGATAATCTGGGAATAGACCTTATTTATGGGGTGCCCGGCCAGGAGCTTCCCGTCTGGCAGGAAACTCTGCAACTTGCCCTCTCCTTCCGGCCTGCCCATCTCTCCTGCTACCAGCTTACTCTGGAACGGTCAACACCCTTGCACCTCAGGTTATTGCAAGACAACCTCACTCTTCCCGATGAAGAGCAGTGCGCCGACTTTTTTTTTCGCACGGCCGCCACCCTGCAAGAAGCCGGTTATCAACATTACGAAGTCTCGAACTTTGCCAGAGATGAGACAGCCTGCTCCCGGCATAACCAGAAATACTGGCAGCATGTGCCTTATCTCGGCCTGGGGCCGGCTGCCCACTCCTTCCAGGAGGATAAACGCTGGTGGAACAAAGCGGACTTAGCGCAATATTTACGAGACTGTGGTAAGGGAATTGCGCCCGTTGAGGCTGCCGAGTCGCTGACGCCGGATAATCTGCGCCTGGAGGCCCTCTTTTTAGGATTGCGTACCAGCCGGGGGATCGATCTTGCCTCCTTTAACAATCGTTACGGTTGTGACATTTTGGCGGAAAAAGCAGGCGCGATAAAGCAGTTCATAGAAAGAGGGCTACTGGAAATCAACGGCGTCTTTCTTCAGCCCACGCCAGGCGGCATGGCAGTGGCCGACACGCTAGCCTTGATGTAGGGGAATATTCATATTATGCACAAATATAAACTTACCCTGGAGTATGACGGCACGGCTTACCGGGGTTGGCAGATACAAATGAATGCCCGCTCCATTCAGGGTGAACTTCTGCAGGCGGCGGAGCATTTGCTGGGCGGCAAGGTGGAAATTCAAGGCGCCGGCCGCACCGACGCCGGCGTCCACGCCCTGGGCCAGGTCGCCCATCTCGCCACCTCCGTGAAAATGCGGCCTGCGGCCATGCGGGAGGGCTTAAATGACCTGCTCCCCGCCAATATAAATATCCGTCAAGTCGAGTCGGTAACCAAGGATTTTCATGCCCGCCACCATGCCCAAAGCCGAAGCTACATTTATATCGTCTCCCGCCGGCGGACGGCCTTCGGAAAAAAGTATGTCTGGTGGATTAAAGAAGAGCTGAATATTGGGCAGATGCAAGCCGTCATGGCCTTATTCCGCGGTTTTCATGATTTTGCCTCTTTTGCCGATAAACGGCGCGACAAGCAGGAATCAACCCTGGTGGATCTCCGGGAAACCGAGCTTTGGGAACACAATGATCTATTAATCTTCCGGTTTGTCGGCTCGCACTTTCTCTGGAGAATGGTCCGCCGTTTGGTGGGAATCACGGTGGAAGCAGGCAGGGGAAAGCTGTCTCCCGCCGCCGTCGGTCAGATGCTTTCAAGTGATTCCGATCTCCCGGCACGATTGACCGCCCCTGCGGCGGGACTCTTCCTGGAATATGTGCTGTATGAAACTCCCCAAGAAAGTCCACCTTTGAGGTTGCCCCTGCCGCCCTTCTTCTTGTAGAGTGGAAAACGACTTATAATTTACGTTACGAGGCATATGATACGGCGAGCAGCCATGAATGTTTGAGGCCAGCCCTCTATGGTTGGGCAAAGCGTATCACGTGCGGATCGGTCCTTACCATTTGCAATATTGCATCTGCAGCATAGCCTGCTTCAGCATAATTCCGGCCAACCTGATTGTTGTTATAGTCCATCCTGTGATCAGCTTCCGTATTAAATTTTACGGCCCCGATTTCATGGGCGTCGGTCATTTGCTTGGCAAACTCCGGGCCGAATTCTTTGGTAAGCAGGAAACTCCATAAAACATGACGATATGCGTCCTCCGGGACGGTGGCATCCTTCGCGTAAGCCACTTCCGATTGCATGCGGGCGTAGTTCGTGATCTTTAAAATCGACGACGCCAGAAGGGGACGGAGAGAAGTCAGCCTGATTTCCTGCTCGGTGAGCTCTACTTTCAAGATTGCCGCAATCTTTCGCAAATCGTCGGGTGATATGACGAGAAAATAGTAACCGCCTCCCTCCTTGGTCAGGATGTCAGCCCCCACAACGGCTCCACCGATCTTAAATGTGCCCTTGGCTCGAAAATTGAAGGGAACCTGGGACTTGCCTTCCTGTAGGAACTGCAACGCTTTTTTTGATATTTCCCCGATCGAGGCGGCCGAATTTCCTTTATCCGTAAGATTCAGGGGCAACTCCACCGTTAGTTGCCCCTGATCAAAGCCCTCCATTTGCGCGTCGGAACTTTCGGGGGAATTTGGGCGGGGCTGTACTCTGATACCAATATCAGACGCAGTGATTGCGGCAACGCCTTGGAGGATTCCAGCTAGATCCAGGTTTATTTCCCCCATAGACAAAACCAGCTGCTTCCCAGGGGCAATCGAGATGTACTTCGGCGCATCAGTAACCATGACAAAATCTTTCCAACTTACCGTGCTAAGACCGCTTAAGCCAACTTTTTCAAATCTGGCAAACTCCACGTTGACTCCCCGTGCTGTTCCTTCTGCCGCCAGATATTCAAGCGCCTTACGGGAGGCTCTCTCCAGGACAAAGTTGGCAACCATGATTAAACAGACAATCAAAAGAGCGAAGACCGGGACTAGGATAAGAAAGAATTTCTTCATGATTTTCTCCCAGTTTATCGTAAGCGGTCAAGCGACTGACTATCTTTATCTGGCAAATTTTGAAAAGCAGATCCGCCACGAGTTTTCTTCCCTCTCCCCACCAACACCTCCTTTGCCTCACCCATTTTCAGCACGTTTATGAATTTCCTGGAATATCTGGTGCACCCGCTGGTAAACAGGGCTGATGGCAATAGCTTTTTGGGCAAATTCCTCCGCTTCCGAATATCGGCCAAGCCCCAGATATGTTTCCGCTAATCCGCAATAGAGGTCCGGATAGAGCAAATTAAATCGTTCCAGAGCATATCCATGTTCGAGCGCTTCTTGAAATCTGCCCTGCTCTTTTAACAGGTTGAACAGATTAAGTCTGGCCTTAACATAATTCGGATTCAATCGGATAGATTCCGTAAAGCACCGCTCGGCATCCTGGTTCTGTTCGAGCTTGCTATAAAGAATTCCCAGCATGTAGTGAATATCCGAGTATTCAGGAAAGCTGGCCCTGTAATCCTGAAACAGCAGCAGCAGGCTTTCCAGGTTATCCCGGAGGAAAGTCCCTTTTTCAATAATGGCCATGATGTCACTCAAGTTCGGACTAATATTCAGGTGGGTTGCAAACCCCTTGACGAGTTTATCAATCTGATCACTGTTGCCTACATAAGAGATAAACAGCGGAACCAGATCGGAAGATTCAGCTCCATGCGTAGCAAGGATATTTCGCCCGGCTTCGACCAGGGCAAGCAAATCATGGTCTGATGGGTCTAACCGGTTGGCACGTTCCAGCATATTCAAGGCGAGGCTGTATTGCTGCTGCTGACAGTAGAGAACTCCCAATTTCAAAAGCGCATCCTTATAGGCAGGATTAATCTTCACGGCCTTTTCCAGATCATGGACAGCCGTCTTAATTTGCTTATTGCTGGCATGGATGATCCCTAGACAGTAATAGACATCAGCAAATAAGGGGCGTTTTTCAAGGATAAAGGACAGGTTTTTTTCCGCTTCCTCATACCGACCGGCAAATCCCTGGCTGATTCCCAACTTGATGCGCGCTTCTGTGTACTCGGGATTGGAATCAACGGCTTGCTGAAAGCTGCTGATGGCTTGCTCAATCCTGCCCTGCCCCAGATGAATGACTCCCAGGCGGTAGTAGGAGTCGGCGTAGGTGGGATGTGTTGCCATCAGTTTGATTTGGGCAGAGGCTACCGAATCCCAGGAAAAGAGTCCCGGCAAAACCGTCAGCAACGATACTGTAGAGGCCTTTTCTATCAGGCGCACTGTACGCTTGATTCCATAGGGTTGAATGCTCTGCCAGTCGTTAACGCCGGTATTGGTTGTAAATCCCAGCAGATACCCGGAAATTGAGGCAATCACAGATGTTTCTGCGGTTATGTAATGGGGTTCACCGACCGGATAGGATATGCTCAGAACCGGCTGACCTATATTCTCCTCGATAATGAGTTTGGATAATATCATCTCCTCTTTTTGAGCCGCGGGGGTAAGCGTGGATAAGACCCTATGGGTATGGGTATGGGAACCGATGACGATATCATTTTGCGCCATTTCCCGAATCTCATTCCAGGTGAGGAGCTCCTTATCCTGAAGCTCCGGGGCTGGAAGCGCCACTTCGCAGGCTTCAGAAAGCTCGGACAGCAGGTACTTAGTATGTTCATACTTCTCCTGTTTCATCAGCAACTGAAAAAAGGCGATGGCCTCCTTTCGCTGCTTACTCATCGAAAACTGCCGATCGTTAAGACTGATGGAGGGTTTGGTGCAACGTTTGACGAGATAAGCGATCACATCCCACCAGGGAATCTGCCGGTCATGGACCATCTGGGTTGCTACAAAAAGGATGGCCGGAACCTCATAATATTTCAATATCGGATAGGCGAGAGTGTAGTTGTCCGAATATCCATCATCAAACGTGACCATTACGCAGGGGAGGTTAGTTTTTGGAGGCGTAAATCTCCCATTTTGGTATTGGTCAAGGAGATCTTTTTCCCCCAGGATCAAGGTATTGTGCTTTAGCCATTTAATTTGCCTGGCAAATTCATCTGCAACCACACTGTAAACCCCATCATCAAAAGCTGTAGCGAATTGAGGAGCATCCGGTCGGAGGCGATGATAATTCAATATGAGCAGCTTGTTTTGTATCGGCAACCGTTTGAACAGATTGACCAGGTTGGAATTGAACAGAATATCTGCTAAGAGTGCCTTTTTACCTTTCATGGTGAATTACTCTTCCTTTCCAAAAGTTTTTGAAGTGAATCTCCTTGAAAATATCAGCAATTTCATCTACTGTCACCTCACGTTAATGTACGGGATATGTAAAAATGAAACAACATCAAAGGGCACCTGATCAAATCAGAGAACATTATGAAATAGAGAGACAACTGGCACACAGATTGCGCAACTCAACCTGTGAGGAAAGAAAAACCTTATATACTTCTTTGTATGATGAACTTTTCAGAAACGTGCCCCATCATCCGCAATTAACAATAAAATCATCTCCAGAAGAGTCTGCCAGGAAAGTCGCGTATGAGCTTAAACACCTCCAGCCATTCTTGAAGAGCGATACCACTTTTTTAGAGATTGGGCCAGGAGATTGTGCTTTATCATTCGAAGTGGCCAGAATCGTGAAGACGGTTTATGCGATTGATGTGTCGGAAGAAATAACCAAGAACCTATCGCGCCCGCCAAACTTCAAGTTGATTCTATCTGATGGGGCTAATATATCGGTGTCGGCAGGCAGTGTGGATGTTGCATATAGCAATCAACTTATGGAACATCTGCATCCTGATGACGCACTGAAGCAACTCCATAACATTTACGGCGCATTGGCCCCCGGTGGAATCTACATGTGTGTTACCCCCAATCGCCTAAATGGCCCGCATGACGTATCAAAGTACTTTGATACGGTTGCGACGGGGTTTCATCTCAAAGAATATACAATCACAGAACTATGCCATTTGTTTCAAACAACTGGTTTCTCAAAAGTGAGGGTCTTTGTTTCACTTAAAAATATTCGCGTATTTCTTCCTGTGCTGCCGTTTAATATCTGCGAGAAGATGTTAAGTGCATTACCCTACTCGTTAAGAAAATCATTAGCATCCAGTCGGCCGGTAGCCAAGTTACTAGGGATTAGATTGGTTGGCACAAAATGAATGGTTATACCTACTTTATCAGCCAGCGATGGTCTTAGCTTAATTGCGTTCTTTTTCGCGACGCCGATAGAAGAGATAAACGTTAGGCTCAGCGCCTACGAGTACCAGCGCTCTGGTAAAGACAGCCAACATGGTGGGGTGGCACCGAAAAAAAGAAAATAAGCGTTTTCCGCTGATATGATAACTTTCCTGCACGGTTTGCTTCATGAACTCTCCAAAGGCATTGTCAACTTCAACACCGCAGCGTGTTAATTCATGAACCACGGCCCTGCGATGAATGTAAACGGTTGCAGCAAGCTCAGCACGAATAGAATCAAGCGTCCTTCCTGTTCTGCGAACGTGGTGGAAGAATTGCGCCACTTTTAGAGCAATACTTTTGGGAAGCCAGGTGACCAGCGGCGAATCGAGATGCCCAAAGTCGTAAGGAAATCCGGCATTGGGGTTGTAACAAAGAAGTCCTTGTTTTCCTACACGAACCATCTCATGAACAGCGCCCTTCCAATCCTCTATGTGCTCAAGAGTGGCCGAGGAGAAGACAAAGTCCATGCAGCCGTCGGCGAGCGGTATCCTGGTGGCGTCAGCACGAATGACATCCGTATCCGGGTCGAGAAGCCACGCCATTTCCACCCAATCGGGATCGATGTCCAAAAGAACAGCTATTTCTGGTTTGAAATATTTGTCAAAGTTGGTTAATGCTCCCCCCTGGCCACCTCCAACATCAAGTATCCGTGATGGGGTATTGCCCATATATGCCTGAGCCGTGCGGATGAATTTCCCTTTCTCCCTATTATGGCGGAGCCGATAGTCTATATCGCGTTCCAGACGCTCGCGCAATTTGTCAGGTAAAATGGAAGGATTCATTTTAGCTCGAATTCTTTTTTCCAGATGCTGTTGAAGCTCTGCGGCGTCGAGCCGTTCTTCCTCCACAAGGTGCGGTTTTATATCTCCTCGCAAATTCACCGCCTCCAACGTCTGGCGCTCATCTAACGTAAGTGCGTGATAGGGTAAAAGACGGGGCACCCAATTCAATACGGGAAAAGACTGCCTGCAACCTTCACATTGGATGATGCCGTCTCTCAGACGGTCATTGCGAGTAACAGCTTTTACAACGGTCACCCGCAGACGATCTCTACAAATGGGACATAGTAAAACAGACAACGTTTCAGGTTTCATGACGGATTATCTGCCCATGTTCGTATCATCACTCATCTCCAAAAATCTCATTGACATGCATGACCGCTTTCCGTATATCTTCGATCTCACTAAATATCAACCTCTTAACAAATACTTTGCGCTGAATGACTGATAATAAGGGATTAGTCAAAAGGATAACTGATTATGGCTGATGTATTATTGATAATGCCGCGCTTCAAGGGGACAAACGGAGATAAAATTACAGAAAGCTTTGGTCCCCCTTTATCTTTTTTGTGGCTTGGGGCGGTGCTGGAGCAAAAAGGATATTCGATTAAGATAGTGGATGCCAATCTGTATGTAAGCGCAACGGATATTATAGCTTCTGAGCTTGATAAAAAACCTGTATTTACAGGCTTTTACAGTCACGTAGGGGAGCCTGTACGATCTTTAATCGAGTTGAGTTCCTTTGTCAAAAAATATTCGCCGGAAATGCCTGTTATACATGGTGGGGTACTCCCATCGATGAATCCCGAACTTACGCTAAAGGAACCTTATGTGGATATTGTCGTCATTGGAGAGGGAGAAGCGACGGTTTTAGAAGTTACTGATGCCTTGAAGGACAAAAAACCTTATGATGACATCAAAGGGATAGGTTTTAAGAAAGATGGAAAAATAATCATTAATCCCGATCGCCCATTGCTTGATATGGATACACTCCCCTTACCCGCATGGCACCTGATTAAATCTGATATTGACAAGTATTTATTAACATCCGGTCACAAAAAGGATGGCGCCGCTCTCCCGGGACTCCATATCGTGTCATCAAAGGGATGCCCGGCAAGCTGCACTTTCTGCTTTTCCCGGCAGTATCAGAAGAAGTATCGATATAAAAGTGCTGAACGGACCCTTGATGAAATCGAGTACTTAATAAAAAATTTTAATGTGAGCAACTTCTACTACCATGATGAGGATTTTATGGTAAACAAAAAAAGAGTGCTCAATTTTTTTGAGGGAATAAGAAACAGGAAACTTAATATAAGATTTTCATGCCAGGCAAGGATCGACACTGCAGATGAACAACTGATAAAAGAAGCATCGGAAGCAGGGCTTGCAATGATAAACTTTGGCGTGGAGTTTTGTAAAGAAGATATCTTGAAATCCTATAAGAAAGGGATAAACATTGAACGGGTCTTCAACATGGCTGAAATTTGCAGAAAATATGATGTCATCAGCCATTTTAATTTTATCTGCGGCTATCCCTCCGAAACTTACGGCGACATGATGACGACTGTTAAGGTAAGTGAAAGGCTGAAGGAGATTAACCCCCTTTCCCAATTTTTACTCTATATATACACGCCTAACTATGGAACGGAAGAGTATAGGGAACTGGAAGAAAAATATCATTTTTACCCCCAAAAACTCTCTGACTGTGAATGGCTGCATTGGGCAACCTTGAAGAACAAAAAGTGGATCAAGAACCTGACTCTCTATGAAAACTTTTTTGAGCTGTATAATCTATACTTTAGATACAGCGACCCGCTTTTCCTTTCTGATAAAGCTCGCGCTTTGCATAGGTCGAAGTTAGTGAGGAAATGGGCACATTTGAGGCTAAAAGGTCCTTTTCTCGGGTTTGCTCCTGAAATTAGACTTTATAAATTTTATAAATTACTGAGTCTTTTGTTTAAAAAGTCTGCGTCTCATGAAGTGCCAAGGCCGGATAGTTAACGCTCAGCAACAGTGGAGGTTCTTCACTCAAATCTAAGTAACGAATTCATGATCTTGAACTTCCTGATTTTGCGTATAAATTCGACAAAACAACTAATCGTTTTATTTTCACACCCCAAGTATAATATGTAATCCTTCCATGGTGGCCTTGCATTCAGTTCACGAAGCTCCAATATCTCCCTTTTTGCGACATCTGTATTTTGGGCATGAACCGCATAATTTAACACATTGGTACTGCAAGCGTATCTTGTTTCTCGAGCTATCTTCATGGGACATTCATATTTCAACAAATAGTGATATCGAATCTCTTTTGCTGACAATTGAAACCTCAACGCTTTATTTGGATCCTGGCTGGTGCTAGCTGATTCCAACAAAACATTATATGTTCCAAGCGCTTCAGTGAGATACTTGACTTTCGCCAGACGGGATATTTCCAGCCAGCGTTGTAGGTCCCCCATCAAATAATGTTCGTCATTACATTCAGAATTCTTTTGCAAAACTTCAAATAATATATCTTTTCTGACACATACAGTGAGTGTCGCCACCGGACGTTTTCCCGTAAGAATATCAAAATACGCATTACCATCATCTAAATCAGGGCGAATTTTGTAAACGGATTTTCCCAGTTTTGAATTTTTCACATAAAAGAAGTTGGCGTTACTATGAACCATGCCATAATCAGGATGACTTTCTAAAAAATCCACTTGCATTTGCAGCTTCAGAGGATGATGCCAGAAATCGTCCCCCTCGCAATAAGCAATATACTTTCCAGAACATGCCTTTTCCGTGCGTAAACAATTTTGGAACATACCTACATTATTATTAGACGTAATAACTCTTACAACTTCTGGATACTTTTCCTTATAAGCAAGCACAATCTGACGCGTCTTGTCAGTTGAGCAATCCTCACCGATAACCAACTCAAAAGGGAAATCCGTTTTTTGATTTATCACTCCTTCCATCGCCTGAACAATATAAGGTTCGTGATTATAGGCCAGAATTAAAACGCTGACCAAAGGAAGCAATGGCATTTAAAGTCTCCTCACTATTGTTGTTTCTTATTTCAGTCCTAATGCCCACCGCTTTCTAAAAGACACGACGTGTTACGGGCAATCTTGACTTGATCATTCCCAATATCTCTAAAAACGCAGGTATGCGAATGAGAAAACAAAGCCCGATATACAAAAGAGCACCAAGGATTATTTGCATAATGAGCAAAATATAATCGTTTGATAGTTGAAAATGCTTGAGTCCGTAAGCGGCTCCGCCCGTTATGCACGAGATGATGAGGAGCGGCATTACATCTTTCATTTGCTGCGTAATGGAATAGTCCAGCAGTTTGGATGTATAATAACTGTTCAGGTAATAGGCGATGAAGGAAGTAACAATCTGACCGATGATCATTGTAGAGATACCCCATCGGTAGGTAATGGCAATAGCCACCACGATGAGAATTTTCTTCGATACTTCGAGCTTCAAATAGAGGTCGGAACGACCCTGTGCGCTCAGAACATTCAAATTGATGGCATGGAGCGGGTACAAGATGTCAGCGGCACAAAGAAGCTGTAAATAGGGAACACAGGGAAGCCATTTGTCGGTTAATAGCACACGGACGAGCGGCTCGGCCACAACAGCCAAACCGATCATTATTGGAAAATTGACCATCGCCATAAATGAAAGCGCCTTACGGACACCAACTTTTAAGCGCTTTTTATCTTCCTGTCTTGATGAGAAAACAGGGTATGTGACGCGGCTTACGCTCCCGGCGATGTTATGGGTCGGCAACTGCTGAATGCCTTTTGCCCTTGCATAGAAACCCAGATCTGCGGAGGAAAAAAACTTCCCGATGATAACGAGGTAGATATTCTGAAAGACTGTTTCCAGCAATCCCGAAAAAAGAAGATTTGACCCAAAAACAAATAACGTCCGCAGGGACCTAAAGCTGAATGCCCAAGAGGGACGCCAACTCACAAAAAGCCACAAAAGACATGTCCTGAAAAAATTCTGGCTCAGGGATTGAGCTACCAGGCTCCACACGCCGAAGCCATGATATGCCATGAAGATACCAAGCGTACCGGAAAAGAACATCGCAAGCAAACTTACCTTGAGTTGCGTCTTGAAATCGATGTGCTTCGTCAGTAAAGAGGTATGTATGAGACCGAAGGCATTAATGACAAGATTCAGGGAAAGCACCCTGGTCAGAGGAACGAGGAGGGGGGTATTGTAGAACGCTGCAATCCCCGGAGCGACAAGACATAAAAGTCCGGCGGCGATGATTCCAACGAGAATATTGAAATAAAAAATGGAACACTCATCAACATGACCGGCATCCTGCTTCTGAATAAGAGCAGATCCAAAGCCGCTGTCGATGAGTGATTGGGCAACAGCCATGAAGATTGCGAGCATCGCAACCATTCCGAATTCCGCAGGCGCAAGCAGGCGCGCCAGAATGATGGTAACAACAAACTGCATCAAGTCCTGACCGCTGCGCTCTAAGAAACTCCAGAAGAGAGCGATTATGGTTTTATTTCCGGGCCGGTTAACCATGCCGAATAAACTTTTTTCCCCCTAATTTGCGGCATGCCGTTGGAGTTGCTCTAACGGGGAAACCCAGGGTAGGTTAATGTTAGATGCCAAGACAATAACAATATTAACTAACAGGAAGGTGGCAAAACCCCAGCGGATGGTAAGCCGGTTGTCTGGGTATTGCTTTAACAGGAAACCGTAACCGGCAGAAAATAAAAGGGCCACAACAAGAAATGAATCGCCAAACATATATCCCTTCAGTCGTGCTGCGCCGATTGTCTGAATAAAATTTGATCCTATCATAAGAACGGCGAATAGTCTGAGATTACGCTGAAAAGCATCAATTGGTTTGACGCAAAAGCCGAGGATTGCCGTACCGAGCAGAACGAGGCCATAATAGGATGCGAACAGATCAACGCTCGCAGAGGCAATCTCTAAAAATTTCTTTACCATGCCCAAGAGGCCGTTACTTTGAAGTGAATCCAACCACCACAACGCTTGACGATGGAATTGCACTTCGTGATTGTACCATTGAACTTGCGTCAATTGAAGACTCAGTCGGTAGAAAAGCAAGGGGAGATGAAATGTCGTTGCCCAAATCAAGGCAAGCATCCACCGGCGAGTCAATAATACAAATGCCAATACCGCAAGGAAAGGAGCATATTGCTGTTTGACGAGCGCCGTGAAACCGCATAAAACAGAATACAAGATGTAAGATACAACCTTGTCCCGTCTTGACCATTCCTCAATTGACATGGCTCTCAGCAAAAATAGCATTAATATTGCTGGCGTTGCAATCTGGAAGAGGTATGTGTGAGATGTTGCCATGCCTGTGAGTGTGGCAAAAAGAAGCCATACCGAGACAATAAATAGCCCCTCTGGTTCAACCTGCGCCCTGGCGCCGAAACGAAACAAGACGAAGAGAATAAAGAAGAGCAGAAGAAAATTCATCAGATGATGCCCTATGTAGGAAATGGCCTTTTTCGTCTTCAGAGATAATGGAACAACGAGTTCAAGCAGCTTGGAAGGAACACTGAGCAATGCATTCTTGAGAGGTCTGGCGATCCGAAATTTCTCTCGGAGCATCCCCTCCGGAAAATCAATCGCCGAGCACAACTCCACTCCCGAATCACAGTCGTATTCCCATCCATAGGGAATTGCAAATGATACGCTCGGCCTCCCTGTTGATGGATTAAGCCAGCACAGACCGTGGGCAGCGATAAAGAAAACCAGGAATAGTGCAATAAGGGACCACATAAAATATCGCTCGTAAGCCCCGTTACTGCTGCCTGATTTCCTCAAGCCAAGCATATTAGCCCCTCTTCCACAGACAGAAGAGATCTGGTTTACGCGACTCAGCCACACATTTCTTCATGTCCTGTGTGCTACCCGTGAACCTGTAAGTTGTTTCTCCAATTCAAGTAAATCGCGCTTACGCTCACCGATCCGCTTTGCTGGTATGCCAGCATAGCAACCGTATGATTTACAGTCATTTTTAACCAAGCTTAAGGCGCCCACAGCGACACCTTCTTCTAATCTTACACCAGGCAAAACGATTGAGCCGGCACCGATGATCACATGGCGGCCAATCAAGACATCGGCGTGGTACACATTTGTGAACTCGGATGGTACAGTAGGGTTAGTCATCGCTACCCCACTATAATCATCGTTACTACTATAAATGGCAACCCGAGAGGAAATATTGCAAAAATCAGCAAGAGAGATGTTCCCCGCCCCCATTAGAGACGAGAAAACTGCGATATGGACATAGTTGCCAATGTCGATTCCCCCTATTCCAGCAGACAAGGCACAAAAATCATCGACTCTTACGTTGTCACCAAGGCGAATATCCTTGCAGTTGTAATATGAAGCTTTATCCGAAAGTTTCGCATTATTCCCCCAACAGGCAAAGCCCATTTCTCTCATTCGTTCATCTGTCAACCAAGCCACATCATCCCCCGGCAACAAGCGTAATTATATCGTCTTGATCGGCTGCTTCTAAAGCCGGAAATATGGGCAAACAAATCACCTGATCTGCAACCTGCCTTGCCACCGGTAAATTAGATTGCGCCGCCGAGGGCAAGCCTCGATACATCGGAAAATCACTAATCAATGGGTAAAAATAGCGCCGGGCATAGATATTGTGTTGACGAAGTTTTTCATAAAGTTCATCGCGCAATAGTGGATATTCTTTTTCAATCAATATAGGAAAATAGGCATAGTTGTAAATCGTGTCGGCAGGTAATGGTGGGCAGAATATACCCCGGACCTGTGAAAGTTGGTCATGGTATCGCGCATATATCTCGCGCCTTCTGGCAATCGCCTTATCAATGTATTTAAGCTGTAGCAGCCCAAAGGCAGCCTGCACCTCATTCATCTTGCCATTTATGCCAGGAGAAACTACGGTTACTTCATCGGCAAAGCCGAAATTCTTCAGGTCATCGATTCGCTTCTTCATCTTAGCGTTGGGACAAACTATGGCGCCACCCTCAAAGGTATTGAATACTTTTGTCGCATGGAAGCTTAATGTTGACAGCTCTCCGTGCTTCAAAAGACTTTCCTCTTGATAAGTTACCCCAAATGCATGGGCGGCATCATATATAACCTTCAGACCGTACAAATCTGCGATTTTCTGTATCTTTTCCACATCGCATGGTTTTCCATACACATGCACAGGCATAATTGCCGTAGTTTGGGGCGTGATTGCCGCCTCAATCTTTTCCGGATCAAGATTGAACGTTCCCGGATGGATGTCAACAAATACGGGTTTGATACCGTTCCAGAGCAGGGAGTGGGCTGTGGCCACAAATGAAAATGGTGTGGTAATGACCTCTCCGGTAATACGTAACGCTTGCAGCGCTGTAACAAGTGCGAGCGTGCCATTGGCAAATAAGGCAAGGTGCTCTATGCCAAGATACTCGCACAGCTTGCTCTCCAGTTGCTGATGAAACGGACCGGCATTAGTGAGCCATTTGCTTTTCCATATTTGTTCGAGATAGGGCTGAAATTCTTCTAAAGGGGGGAGAAAGGGCTCGGTAACATATATTGGTTTTTCTAACGGTTTCATTCTACATCTCTGCGCGATTCAGTTAATGAAAGTTTTCTTTCTAAGTTTCTGATTTCCTGAAATACAATTCTTAGTTCATGTTTTTCTTTCTGATTCTCTTTGTCATCGGGTTTCTTCCCGTCTGACATAACAAAATCAACTTCACCACCCATTTCTACAAAATCAACCAGATTATTTATTGCCTTATCCAAGGCAGTGACTTTGTCTCCCTGGTTATTTTGATCAAGACTGAATTTATTAACCAATCTTACGGTTATTTCGTCAATTCCAATTCTCTTTTCATTCTCGGCCTCTTTTTCGAGGTCTTTGGCCAATTTAATATTTTTCAGTTTCAGCTCGCGGATCTCCTCTGCTTTCATACGTATATCAAGCACTTTTTCAGTGACCTGCAAGGCAGCTAGAATTATTCCGCTTGCAGTTGTAGCAATATCAATAATAACAGCTAACTCAAGAACAATTGATCCTTGCGTGGCACCAATGATTTTGACATTTTCTGGCGATAAGTTGTGAAGCATTGCTATGCCACGAAAGATATCGTACCAAATATTTCCCCAACTTTTGAAATCCGTAACACTTGACATTGATGCCTTTCCTGTAAAAGCAATTCGCATCAACACTTCATCTTCTGCCTCATATGCTTCTTCTTCTGTACAATTTTCAATACCTGCCTTAATTTGATTTGACTTTTCAATACCCTCATTTATTCGCTTAATTATTTCTTCGACTTTTTGCGCAGAGGTTGCTACGTCGATGACGTTCTTAAACAAAACGTCTTCTACTAGCCCTATTCCTGCCTCTCCTACGGCGTTCCCTATCCCGAGATTGTTGAGAAAATTTAATTGATCTTTTGTGAGTCCATCTAAGTTTACCCCTCCGAGGATAGTTATTAGCTCATCTTTTTGAGACTCAAAAGGCTGTTTTTGTTGATTGGGTTGTGAATTTTGTTGGAGAATGCTGTGCAGCGCTTCGTATTTTTTTACTATCTGCGCTTTTACAACTTTTTCGTCTATCCAAGTTGTCAAATTCAATAACTCTGATACGTTCATTTTTTCTCTCCTTTCTCTAAGAATTCTTACTTCAGCGATTAAACATATCAATTTTCTGCTTTACTGGTAACATCAAAAATTGCCGGCGACGAGATAAATTTATAGAAGTAATTTCTATCCTCTAAAAAATCGTAACTCTCTCCAAAGTAAAGATTAAAAACTAGCCTAAATGTGTTTACCGGCGTTATTGATTTATACAGTACTTTATTACCCTTGCCTGGTAAATAGTAAGCATTTAGTATTGAAAAGCTCTCTTTCAAATCTGTTTTATCTGGATCAGACGGATCCATCCTGGACTTGGGACCATGGTCACCTTGCAAAATAATAACCGATGGATTGTCTTTTTTGGAGAGAATGTGATTTATAAGTTTTACTAATCTTTTATTAATATATGCAGTTTGTTCCCTATAACCTTTTATGTATTCATCTTGTGTTCCGCCCTCGTCAAAAAATTCCTTCGCGTCATACGTATTATACTCTCTACTTGGTTGGACATGCTCCCCATTGGGACCGAATACGAACGGAGGATGGGGAGCAAGAATATGAGCATAGACGAAAACAGGGGAATCCACGCCAGTTGTTTCTGCAATGGTATTAAAGGTATAATTTATCCTTTCTCTGTGCCGGTTGTATGAGCCTACAGATAATTGTAGCCTTCTCAACAACTCTGGAATAGGTGTGAGATTAATAAGCTTGTATTCAAAGTCATCTAACCACCCGATTCTTAAAATAAAGTCAGCATTACTCATCCTTACATCCCCATCCAGCGAAGAAGTAAATACAGTCGTATAGCCATGTTGTTTCATAAGCGAAAACACTCTATTATCGGAATAATCTCTCTCTTTAAAACCATCCCCAAGCTCAAGATACGATAAATTCAAAGATGATGCCAGGGATAGAAATGTGGAGTTATAATTAGATTTACTCTTGTCGGCTACATAGAACCCTTTCTGCTTTAAATAATTGATAAATTCTCTATTATCATAGCCATATACTTCACTAAGAATATCAGCCCTTCCGTAAGCGTCTAAAATTATGTAGTATATATTAGGAAGTTTGGGGAGCTTGCTTATTATTATTTCGTTAGTTTTCGCATTGATCTTTCCTCTACTGTCAATACCTGCCCTCCAGTTGGTAGATTTATTTATACTGATGGAAATTGAGGAAATCAGAACCAGGGATAAAGCTATAACATTCAGCACTTTCGTAAGATTTTGCAAATTGTTGCGGGTTTTGATGATAAAATGGGCTACCAAATAAAATAGGATGCTACCTGCTATCAAATAAAATTTGTGCTGTCCCATAACAAAGTTACCTACCGACAAACGGAAACTTTGCATAAGACTCGAAAATGGTTCGTAAGAAAAAAATAAGATAAGAGCGCAGGACAACAACACCGCCCCTTTTTGGTCATCTTTGAAAATGACTCTAAATAAAAAAAACCCAAAGAACGTAAAAAAAAACACAACCGTCATTGGAATGATAACTACATGAAATTCAAGTTCCCTAATGTTATGTGCAAATAGAAATAAAACGGGAAACGCCGCAAACAAAAATGGGTGAATAATAAAAGGTTTCCTTGTACTCAAATTCGCTTCCTTTCCATTAAATACAAGATTCTTTGAGAACTTCTTACAGGTACAGACTCTCTAATTACAAAAAAAATTTCGAATTCATCTTCGAAATTCTGCTGAGTATAATTGGGAAAAATATCCTTCCTGATTGACAAAAGCCTCCTTACCTGTGTGTCCTCTTTGGGAACAAATTCGATAATGAGCGAATCGCAAATTCTGCTGAAAAAATCGGCGATCTCGTTAAGTGGCAGGTTGTTGGAAATTGCTAAATGGTGAATCAATGCAAGAGCAAACACTATATCCGCCGGCCCCCTTTCCAACAAAGACATTCGTTCTTTGTTGTTCCAACCTATGCCTGGGCTTGGATTTGTCAAATCAAGCAACAGTGGGAGAATATTTTTTTCACCTTTTGCGGTACACTGTATGTAATTTTTTTCAACTGCCGCAGGATCGATATCAAAAGAGATCACCCGTATTTTTTTATCACTAAGAATACGGCTAAATACTCCTATATTAGCACCGAGGTCCCAGGCAACTTTTGGATTAAGTTTTTCTAAGAAGTCAGACACTATTGTCATTTTGTGTCGAAACCCCTCTGGTGAGTAATTTACATTATCATAGTAATCACCCCATTCGGTACCCTGGGCATTCCACCTCAGTTTTCTAATGGCAGAGTCCAGACTGTCAACTAGCCCCATAAATGACAAACGTGTGATTCGACCTTTTGTTATCTTTGCAGTTCTGTTAGAAAAATGTTTCTGAGCCTTGGCGTGAAGATGAATATGTACAAGCAAAGAAAATTTGCAGCGAGCATAAAAAGGGAGAAGTGAACTGGCTAAATCTAAAGGAATTCCGTCAATGTAAACTCTTAGCAACTGATTTAGCCTGATATCTTTATAGCTCATTAGAACCAAAGGAGCGAGAAAATGCTGGCAAAACTGCCTATAAGCGACCCAGGGCCGCCCCTCCTTGTATTTCTCAAAAGAAAGGGTATCAATAAATATCGGTTTCCCTTTTTTGAATTGGATGTTATACGCGCTGCAATCTTTTAACGACATCCCGAAACTGAGGGATATTTTCTGTATTGCAAGCGTAGCCAAGGCCGCATCTTTCATCTGCGAAAAGCACCACTCGTATGGATACGATATAAATGGTATTTTTTCAGGTTTAATGACTTTGTAGAGCCTACCCGGCTCAGGACCGTTAATGTCGGTTTCCTCATGAGGAATCAACAAATTACTATCCGTGAGACGCTTATATAGACCAGACTTGATAAAAAAGTCGTAATTTTCTTTATAAACAAGGTTTATTTGCCGGAGAATTGATTCTTCTCGGTAAAAAACGAATCCGCTAGGATCACGGAATGATCCGAAAGCATTGCGATTATTTGTTGATTTATTCATTTGTTACTTTTTTTTAATAAATTCTTGAAGCAAAAAATAATTTTAGTCCAGCATAGCTTAACTGCATATAAACCACCGATCACAAAAGCTATAACGACCTGAAAAATATAACTTCCGGTTCCAGGATCCAAGTATGCATAGGCTTCTTCTGCAATAATACCAAAAAATATAAAACACGCTATTCCCATGATATCAAAAAGCTGAAAGACCATTTTCCCTCCATGAGCCTATATGAGGTAATTTAGAATCTCCCTACCCTTGATTTTAAGGGCATTTTCAACCCACCATTTTTCATTTCAACCCAACGAATCGGCAATCCGTTGCCGTTTCACCCGACAGCTTTATTCTCAAACTGCCCCGAAAAATATTTTTCTCTTCTCTGCATTTTGGGCTGGCGTCCCAGCATTTCTTCTGATATACACTTATCATGTTGCCCATAACCATAAGAAAACGAGCCGTTTCCGAAGCCGACATCCCTCTGATTCAAGGGGTAATCAATGAACATTGGGCCGAGGGACGAAAGAGCATCTCCAGAATCCTTTGCCGGAACTGGGGATGGCTCCAAGCCAACGGCGCCACCAAAGACATGGCCTGCCGGGAACTTCTGCTTACCCTGGAACGGATGGGGCATCTTGTCCTCCCACCGCGAAAAAACAATAGCTGGAATGAATGCAGAAACAAAAGCACGCAGGTTCTTGCCGTCGATGAGAGCCCTATCTCCGGGGAACTTGCTGATCTTCCTCCTGTCACTATCTCGATGGTAAGGCATACCACCCTTGAACCCCTCTACAACAGTCTCGTTAATCAGTACCATTATCTCGGTTACCGCCAGATTGTCGGCCAGCATCTCAAGCATATGGCATTCCTTGGGGATCGTCCCGTTGCCTGTCTGGGATGGGGGTCGGCCGCCTGGGCGGTCAAGTCCCGAGAAGCCTTCATCGGCTGGGACAAACCCACCAAGGGCAACAACCTCGCTTTTGTGGTCAACAATACCCGCTTCCTCATTTTACCCTGGGTTTCCATCAAGTGTCTTGCTTCCAAACTCTTAGCCATGAATGCCCGGAGAATCGCTCTCGACTGGATGAACGTCTATCAACAGCCCGTCTATCTCCTTGAAACATTTGTGGAAAAAGAAAGATTTCTGGGCACCTGCTACAAAGCCGCCAACTGGATTTGCGTGGGGCAAACCAAAGGCACCGCCAAAAGGGGTCATGATCACCTGGTGCATGGACTTATTAAGGATGTCTTCCTTTATCCTCTGCGGAAAGATTTTAGAGAGAAACTGATAGCGGGCAGATGACTGGTTATTAAATGACCCGGGCAGAAGAGCCAACCTCTGCCCGGATCGGAGGTAAACGTGAACGCCCTTCACAAATTTACCATCGGCAGCGTAGCGAAAAAGCTAATCAAGATCAACCAGAATCTTTCTGCTTGCCAGCAGCGACTTTTCCCGAAGTTCGAGCTCCTGTCTCAGTATATCTTCCGAAAACGCTTCGTTTTTGTCGATCCCCGGGGGGATGTACAGGGCGGATATGCATGTATGATCACCTCCCTGATTGACTTCACCTTTGTCCGCTCCTTGGCGGCGGATGCCTATAGCATCTTCGGTCCCCCCTGCTATGATCCGGTGACACTCTTTCTCCTGGACCTGTTCCGGTATATTGACGACCACCCGGACATGAACGCCTTTCTGACTGTGCTGCGGGATGAGAAACGAGGGAGTGAATATCGGCACTATGCCGGTATTACTTTCGACATCCCCTCCGAAGGAACCTTTTCCAACTTCCGGAAGCGCATCGGAGAAAAAAGATACAACGACATCTTTCATGTCCTGGTGGGCATCTTCCATGACCTGGAAATGATTACCTTCAAGATCCTCTCCCATGACGGCACCCTCTATCCTACCTGGGCCAGATACAAAGGCTGCACCTACTTCTGTAATGAATGTTCCAGGATAACCGTCCCAGATGTCACCGAAAAAGTCCGAAATCGTACCCTCTATCGTCTTGCCAATATGCCGAAAAATAGCCTGGGAACGGATATTCGCGTTTATGCCGAATGTCCTTCCGATCGCTTCCCCAAAGACGTCGTGAAACCCAAAATCGAGCTGTTCTCATGCCGGCTGGCCTTCTCTGGCGGTGAACCTACCCAGGAACAGATCAATACCGCCATATTCTTCGGAGTGAAAGATGAACTGGAGCGTCAGCAGCTTTGCATCCAGACGATACGCTCATACCTGACTGAAATCGATCTTGATGGCGCCATGACGATGGCCTGTCCCAAAATCCCCAAGGACACCGATGCCAGAATCGGCGTCAGAAGGCATCCCTTATACCCCGACAAAAAAGAGAAGGTCTTCGGCTACAACGCCATTATCTCCACCTCTGTAGAACCCCATCTGGGCATCGAACTGCCCGTGGCAATCAGCAACATCGCCGGAAATGCCGAAGAAGGAGACTATCTTGTCATCAACAGGGAACAGATACGCGAGCATCATGATTGCAAAATTGCGGTAGATTGCGCCGATTCTAAATACGACATCAACAACAATTATAACTACATCCGCAGCCAGGGCGCTATTCCCATCATTGACTACAACCCCAGAAATGAAAAGCTCAAAAGAGATGATCTACTGAAGCGGGGATACGATCAACAGGGAACACCCTTCGCCCCCTGCGCTCTTCTGACCATCCCCAACGGCTTTGACCAGAAACGCCAGCGGCTGACCTTCTGTTGTTTCAAGCAATGCCGAAAACTGGCACCAAAGGCGCTCGAAGAACTGAATTCAAACTATAATTTAGCCACATGTCCTCATATCAGCAACGAAACCGGCTATACGAAGCATATGTATGTCAAAGAGCATCCCCGGCTGACAAATGCCATCCCCCGGGGAACTAAAAAATATCAGAAACTAAAACAACACCGTTCCGCTTCGGAACGAATCAACAGCGCCGCCAAGGAGGATACGCCGGTCCTCCACAAGCCCAGAGTCCGTAACGCAAAAAGAGCCGCCACCCTCGCCCAGATGACCGGCATCGTCATCCTCCTTAAAAGAGCTTTCGCCTTTGTAGTCAAAACAACCGCCCTCTTCAGAAAATACCTCCAGGAATCAAACGCAGAAACCAAAACCAAATTGGAACTCCTCCTCAGACCTCCCCCAGTCCCGACGTTCATCCTGAAGTTGATCCAGCGGGAGTGAGCGCTCAAGTACTCGCCCGGAAAATATCCAACCACCCCGCCTGAACAGGTGCCAGGGTGAACTACGTCTTCTTGCCTGTTTTTGCCCTGCCACTGGCTGCCTCTTTGCTGGAAATACCCCGTCAGTATCTTGCTCGCTACCCCTTGCACACCATTTTGTCCCCAAATCGCCGTGTCCATCACCACTATCCCTGTTTTTTGCCCCCCAAACCGAGACCTTTGAATTTTCGTATTTTTGATTCTCGTTCATTTTCCTGCCCGCTTTTTTAAAAAAATATGGGCCGGACGTAAAGAAGTTAACTGATGATTTTGATCAACTTTTCACTTATGGCGACAATGTTAACCTCATAAAGTGCGGTTATGGGAGCTGTTTTGTCGTTTATTTACCCGTTGCTCCAATCCGGGCAAACTTCTCCCTATATTTACACTGCTCCGAGGATTTTCTCTCCCCTGAACAGATTAAAGGCCATCTGCCTGAAGAAGGCATCTATGCTATTCTTGATGAGCCGGGTAAAACGGGCGCGAAAAGCATTATTGTACAGGTGGCTTAACCCGAAGTACTGTTCCACAATGTAACGCTTTTTTGATATTTGCTTGTTCCGCTCTATCTCATAATCGGTTAATTTTGTTGACTTCGTATCTTTTCTCATGATGCCGTCGGCAATGTGATTCATGTGAAGAAAGCCGCTGTTCGGCTTCCCATAATAGCCTTTATCAGCGTAAACCTTCTTAATCGGCGCCTCCGTATGGCAACTGGCGGCAACGCAGTAGGGAAGATAAATGCTATCGCTCACCGAGGACGGGGTAAGTTCCGTGGCCAGAACAAAGCCATAATTGGTATCTACTGAGGCATGTTCCTTCAATCCGTAATGGTGTTTTTCATTTTTAGTCACCCAATCAGACTCAAAATCGCGAGAGAATTTTAGGGGATTCCCCTTCTTGTCGATCTTTCCCTCCGGGGTCTCTCTTTTCTCTTTTTGTTCCTGGATCTCCTTATTGCTGATCGGGTGACTGGCGGACTTAACCAGGCGGGCATCAACGGCAACACCTTCATTAATGCTTAAGCCTTTCTGGGAAAACTGCTGAAGTACCGTATTGTTGATCATATTCATGGCCTCTTTGGAGAGACGACCCCGAAATCGCGAAAAGGTAGAGTGATCGGGGGAAGGCCGGTTAAAAGAAAGACCAAGGAAGTTTTTGAAGGAAATCCGGTCGTTAATCTGATTTTCCAGCTCCGGATCGGAATGGATCTGGAACCACTTCTGCAGGAGTAAGGCTTTCATGAGCATCAAAGGAGGATAGGCATTGGCGCCTTCGATGGTAGTGCCCACGGTATAGTGTTTCAGCAGAACTGCCTCGATTGCTGACCAGTCGATGATTTTATTGATCTTTTCCATCATTTTCAGCGAACGGTTATGTTCCATAGAGGTCATCAGGTCCACTTCCGCGAAGGTCATATTCCAGTTCATTTTTTTGTATCCCATATTCCCTCCCAAGAGCAATTTGATGGCTGAAATATGGCAGAAATAAAGTTATTTGTCAAGGAATATCGTATATTTATTGTAATTTTACTCATATTTTTTACTTGGCTTTTTTGCCTCGTTGCCCTTCAAGAAATCCGGGGGGGGGTCGTTCGTTTATCGTCAGCTTGTCTTCATTTTGAGAAAAACCTGAAAAGGGAAATTTAAGGGGGTTATGCAAAGGTCTCAAACCGTCAACCGGCAGCGGGATTCTAAATTACCTCGCCTATATATGAGTCGGTATGCCCTTGCAGTCGGGGCGGAGCTTTGCAGAACTCCGATCATTCCTCGGGCCACTTCATCGATGAACTGTTGCGCAATCAATGTTTGGCAACATCTATTGGCTCAATTCGACAAAGCCACACTCTTTTG